>OGCL01000088.1_pt1 | contig 102026 bp, 83 predicted proteins | sample 1570041 | NCBI WGS metagenome assembly OGCL01 (sample SAMN06266162, study PRJEB24511) | hot springs metagenome | isolation source: Hot spring water | place: South Africa: Limpopo | collected 2015-06-22
TGATCGCCCGCCACCTGCCCAACGTCCTGACCTATTTCAAACATCGCATCACCAACGCGGTTGCCGAGGGCTTGAACGCGAAGATCGCCACCGTCCAGAAGCGCGCCTGCGGCTATCGCAATCCCGACCACTTCAAGATCGCCGTCTATTTCCATTGCGGCGGCCTCAACCTGTATCCCGCTCCCGTCACCCACACGAAAGTCGGATGAACCCAGAAAAGTTGTTGCACTATCCCGGCGGATTACAAAGAGGCCATGTTTAATCCTGAGTAATTTGGTCTGATGTCCCCGGTTTGTCCCGGAAAATGCCCATAAGATACCTATGACGAAGCAATAACGCTGTCCAGCTTTCATGCTCAGGGGAGAGCGGGCCGATCATGATTGGTTAGAATGCCGCCTCCATGCCCTTCGAAATCTTCATCGGCCTGCGTTACACGGCTTCCCGCAAGACGGGAAGCGGCAACCGCTTCATCTCCTTCATTTCGCTGATCTCGATGCTCGGCCTGGCGCTCGGCGTGGCGGCGCTGATCGTCGTCTTGTCGGTGATGAACGGTTTCCAGAAGGAGCTGCGCACGCGCATCCTCGGTGTCGCCTCGCATGCGCAGATTCTCGGCGGCGACGGCGAGCTGGAGAACTGGTCGGCGGTGGCCCGTGATGTGGCGACGTTTCCGCGCGTGCTCGCCGTTGCGCCCTACGTTCAGCAGCAGGGCATGCTGTCCTTCGACGGCCAAGTACGCGGTGCCGCGATCCGCGGCATCCTGCCGGCAGAGGAGGAGGGCGTGGCCGACATCGCCCGCCACATGGCGCGGGGGCGGCTCGACGACCTGCGGGCGGAGGGGTTCGGCATCGTGCTCGGCGCCGAACTGGCCTGGGCCTTGCGCGCCCATGTCGGCGACAAGGTGACGCTGATCGCGCCGCAAGGCGTGGTCACGCCCGCGGCGGTGCTGCCGCGCATGAAGCAATTCACCGTCGTGGGCATCTTCGAGGTCGGCATGTACGAATTCGATTCCGGCCTCGCGCTTGTGCATCTCGAAGATGCCCAGAAGCTCTATCGCATGGACGATCGCGTCACCGGCGTACGGCTCAAGCTCGACGACCTGTTCGCTGCGCCGCGGGTGGTGCGCGAGCTGGCGGTCGCGCTCGGTCGCGACCTGCGCGTGTCGGACTGGACGCAAAGCCACGCGAATTTCTTTCGCGCCGTGCAGATCGAGAAACGCATGATGTTCCTGATCCTGCTGTTGATCGTCGCCGTGGCGGCCTTCAACATCGTGTCGACGCTGGTGATGACGGTGCAGGACAAGCGCGCCGACATCGCTATCCTGCGCACGCTGGGCGCAAGCCCGGGCAGCATTCTTGCCATTTTCGTCATCCAGGGCACGTTAATCGGCGCGATCGGCCTCGCGCTCGGCGTCGGCGGCGGGGTGGCGCTGGCGCTCAACGTCGATGTCGTCGTACCGGCCATCGAACGCGCTTTCGGCATCCAGTTTCTCGCCAAGGACGTGTATTACATCTCCGACTTGCCGTCTGACCTGCACGGGGCGGACGTGTGGATCGTCGCCACCACGTCGTTCGCGCTCACCGTGCTGGCGACGCTCTATCCGAGCTGGCGTGCGGCGCGTACCAATCCGGCCGAGGCGCTGCGATATGAATAGCCCTGTTCTCGCCTGCGCCGGCCTGAGCAAGGTCTTCCGCGAAAAGGCCGACGAAGTGCGTGTGCTCGACAGCGTGAACATGGAAGTCGGCGCCGGCGAGACGGTGGCCATCGTCGGCGCTTCCGGTTCGGGCAAGAGCACGCTGCTGCACCTCCTGGGCGGGCTCGATGCACCGACCGCCGGCACGGTGCACCTGCTCGGCAGAAACCTGGCGAGGGTGTCCGAACAGGAGCGCGGTCGCTTGCGGAACGGCGCCCTCGGTTTCGTCTATCAGTTTCACCACCTGCTGCCGGAATTCACCGCGCTGGAGAACGTGGCGATGCCGCTGCTGATCCGGCGCCTGTCGAAGGGGGAAGCGCAGGCCCGGGCGGCGGCGATGCTCGCCGAGGTGGGGCTGGCGGCGCGGCTCGACCACCGCCCCGGCGAACTGTCGGGCGGCGAGCGCCAGCGTGCGGCGCTGGCGCGCGCGCTGGTGACGCGGCCGGCCTGCGTGCTGGCCGACGAGCCGACCGGCAATCTCGACCGCCGCACTGCCGACGAGGTGTTCGCGCTGATGCTGCGCTTGAACGTCGCGCATGGCACGAGCCTCGTCATCGTCACCCATGACGCGACGCTGGCGGCGTCCTGTCAGCGCCGACTTTTATTGCGCGACGGGCGGCTTGGGCCGAGCGCAGGCACGACGGAGCCGGCGGCAGCGCCAGCTGCGCACCAGCCAGATGCGCCAGGCGGCGCGCACGCCGAAGTAGCCGGCCAAGGCGAAGACGCTGGCCAGCAGTAGCACGCCGACCACGAGCGCAAGGCCCAGTTCGCCCAGCCAGGCCAGCGATGCGAGCAGCGACGCCCCCAGCGCGGCAACGTCGAACTCCGGCGGCGGAACGAAACCGGCTTCGCCACCGAGAATGCGCTGGCCGATCCAGTAGGCGAGGATGTAAAGCGGCACGAAGGTGATCGGATTCGTATACAGTGTGGTCAGAATCGCAATGGGCAGGTTGACGCGGCAGACGAGCGCGCACAGCGCCGCGCCGAGCATCTGGAAGGGCGCCGGCATCAGCCCGAAGAACATGCCCGCCGCCACGCCGCCGGCCACCGAGTGGCGGTTCATGTGCCACAGGCGCGGATGCAGGAGCGTGTTGCGGAAGGGATACAGCCAGCGATTGCTCTCGATGGCGGCGTGGTCGGGGGTGAATTTTCTCAGCCAGTGGCGCATGGGGACATTGTAAATGCCGTGGGGCGTGCTTGCCTTCGCGCTTGGCGTCTGGGCCGTGCAGCAGCTCGCCGTCCTGCCGGCGCCGACTTTCGCGGCGTTGGCCGGCGTGGCCGGGGCCGGGCTCTTCGCGGCGCGCCGGCACGGGCGCGTCCTCGCGCTCGCCGGTGCACTGCTGGTCGGCTTCGCCTGGGCGGCGGGTTTCGCCCATTGGCGGCTGGCCGAGGCGCTGCCGGTCGCGTGGGAGGGTCGCGACATCGAGGTGACCGGCGTCGTCGCGCAACTGCCGCAACCCTTCGCGCGCGGCGTGCGTTTCGTCTTCGCCGTCGAAGTGGCGACGGCGCCGGTGCCGGAGCGCCTCCTGCTTTCCTGGTATCGCGGCGAGGCGGGCAGAGCGCTTCCCCAGGTCGGCGAGCGCTGGCGGCTCACGGTGCGGCTCAAGCGACCGCACGGCAACCTGAATCCGCACGGCTTCGACTGGGAAGGCTGGTTGTTTGAGCGAGGGCTGCGCGCCACCGGCTATGTGCGCAGGGACGCCAGCAACGCGCGGCTTGAAGCACCGGGTCTGCGCATGCCGGTGGAGCGCCTGCGCGCGGCGGCGCGCGAACGGATGCAGGATCGGCTCGCCGGGGCGCCCTATGCGGGCGTGCTGGTGGCGCTGGCGGTGGGCGACCAGCCAGCGATTTCGCCGGCGCTGTGGCGCCTTTTCGCGGCGACCGGGATTACGCATCTGATGAGCATTTCCGGCCTGCATGTGACGATGATCGGCGCGCTTGCCGCCTGGCTCGTCATGGCGTTGTGGCGGCGGCACGCGCGTTTGCCGCTGCTGTGGCCGGCGCAGAAGGCGGCGGCCGCGGCCGGCTTTTTCGCCGCCTTCGCCTATGCGCTGATCGCCGGCTTCGGCGTGCCGGCCCAGCGCACGCTCTACATGCTCGGCGTGGTGACGCTCGCGCTCATCTCCGGGCGTGCGTTCGCGCCCGGACGGGTGCTCGGTGCGGCGCTGCTGCTGGTGCTGCTCGTCGACCCGCTCGCGGTGCGCGCGCCGGGTTTCTGGCTGTCCTTTGGCGCGGTGACGCTCCTGTTCTTCGTCGCCGCCGGCCGGCTGGCGGTGCGCCACTGGCTCGTCGAATGGGGGCGCGCGCAATGGGCGGTGACGCTCGGTCTCGTGCCGCTCCTGCTCGCGCTGTTCCAGCAGTTTCCCCTCGTCTCGCCTTTCACCAATGCGCTGGCGATTCCGCTCGTCAGTCTCGTCGTCACGCCGCTCACGCTCATCGGCGCGTTGCCGGGATTCGGCGGGCTGCTGCATGTCGCCCATTTTCTTCTCGCCATGCTCATCGCATGCCTGGAATGGCTCGCCGCGTTGCCCGGCGCACTCTGGCAGCAGCATGCGCCGCCCCCCTGGGCGGTGCCGCTTGCGCTGGGGGGCGCCGCCTGGCTTTTGATGCCGCGCGGCTTTCCGGTGCGCTGGGCGGGCGCCGTGCTTTTCCTGCCGCTCTTCCTGGTCCCGCCCGAACGACCGGCGCCCGGGGAATTGATGGTGCGCGTGCTCGATGTCGGGCAGGGACAGGCAGTGCATGTGCAGACGGCGACGCACGACCTGATGTTCGATGCCGGGCCGGATTTCGGCGGGGAAGCCGACGCCGGCAACCGCATTCTGGCGCCCTATCTGCGCGCCGTCGGCGTGCGGCGGCTCGACCAGCTGATCGTGAGCCACACCGACCGCGACCACGCAGGCGGCGCGGAATCGCTCATCGCCGCCGTGCCGGTCGCGCGCGTGGAGCGGCGCTGCGTTGATGGCGACGCCTGGGAATGGGATGGCGTGCGCTTCCGCGTGCTGCATCCGACAGCCGCCGATTACGGACGCAAACTGCCGAGCAATGCGCTTTCCTGTGTGCTGAAGATCGAGGCGCCCCACGCCCATGTGCTGATTCCGGGCGACATCGAAGGCGTGGCCGAACGCGAGCTGCTCGAACGGCAGGGCGATGCGCTTCTGGCCGACATTCTCGTCGCGCCGCACCACGGCGGCCGAAAAACCTCGTCGCCCGAATTCGTCGCCGCCGTGGCGCCGCGCGAGGTGATCTTCCCCGTCGGCTACCGCAACCGCTTCGGCCACCCGCACCCGGACGTCGTGGCGCGCTACGCCGGCGCCGATGCGAACCTCCACCGCACCGACGCGCATGGCGCGGTCACGGTAAAAGTCGGCGCTGGCGGGACGGCGGTGGTGCGGGAAAGGGAAGCGCGTCGCCGCTACTGGCACAATACGGTTTTCTGATCGCGGAGTCCCGCCGATGCGTCAGCGTTTCGTTGCTTGCCTGTCCCCCGCCGGTTTCCACCGCATGGCCTACGTCGAGTGGGGCGACCCGGGGAACCCGAAGGTCCTGGTCTGCGTGCATGGCCTGACGCGCACCGGGCGCGATTTCGATTGCCTCGCGCGGGCGCTGGCGGACGAATACCGTGTGGTCTGTCCGGATGTCGCCGGGCGGGGGCTCTCCGACCCGTTCGCCGATCCCGCGCTCTACGCCGTGCCGCAGTATGCGCAGGACATGGCGACGCTGCTGGCGCGGCTCGATGTGGAGACGGTCGACTGGCTGGGGACGTCGATGGGCGGACTGATCGGCATGGCGCTCGCGGCGCAGCGCAACTCGCCGATCCGCCGACTGATCCTCAACGACGTCGGGCCGGCGGTATCCGCGCCGGCCCTGAAGCGCATCGGCGCCTATCTCGCCAGCGCCCCCGATCGCTTTGCCGATTTCGGTGCGGTTGTGGCGTATGTGCGCGCCACCTACGGGGCGTTCGGTCCGCATACGGAGGCGCAGTGGCGCGAGCTGGCGCGCAATACGGTCAGGCCGGATGGACAGGGCGGCTGGGCGTGCCATTACGACAGGGGCATCGTGACCGCCTTCGGCCAGGCAGCCGCCGCGCTCGATGGTCGCGACATGGAACTGTGGCCGCTCTACGACGCGATCCGTTGTCCGACGCTGGCGATCCGCGGCGAGCTGTCCGACCTCTTGACACGCGAGACGCTCGCGGCGATGGCCGAACGCGGGCCGCAGGCAAAGACGGCCGAAGTGCCGGGCGTCGGTCACGCGCCGACCTTCATGCATGATGCGCAGGTGGCGCTGGTGCGCGAATTTCTCCGCAGCTGAACGATGACGGTCCTCCAGCCCGGCGTGCGGCGCCGCGAGGTGTGGGCCTGGGCGATGTTCGACTTCGCCAATTCGGGCTACACGACGGTCGTCATCACGGCGATCTTCAACGCCTATTTCGTCTCCGTCGTCGCCGGCAATGCGGTGTGGGCCACCTTCGTGTGGACGGCGGCGCTGTCGGCGTCCTACGCGCTGATTCTCGTTACCGCGCCCCTCATCGGCGCGCACGCCGATCTCTATGGCAAGAAGCGCCTGCTGCTGGCGACGACCGCCGGCTGCGTGCTCGCCACGGCGGCGCTGGCGCTGGCCGGCCCCGGCGCATTGGCGCTGGCGCTCGTCCTGCTGGTCGTCTCGAACTTCTGCTTCGGCAGCGGCGAGAATCTCATCGCCGCTTTCCTCCCCGAACTGGCGCGCGAGGAGGCGCTCGGTCGCGTCTCGGGCTGGGGCTGGGGGCTTGGCTATCTCGGCGGGCTGGCGAGTCTCGGCGCCTGTCTTGCCATCGTCGCCTGGGCCGAGGGGCGGGGCATGGGCGCGACCGCATTCGTGCCGCTCTGCCTGTTGGCCACCACGCTGCTCTTCGCCGTCGCGGCGGCGCCGACTTTCCTGCTGTTGCGCGAACGGCGAATCGTCGTGCCGATGCCCGAAGGGGCCTGGCAGCGCGTGCGCACCACGCTGCAACATCTGAACCGCTATCCGGACATGCGCCGCTTCATGCTCTGCATCGTCTTCTACCAGGCCGGCATCCAGGCCGTCATCGCGCTCGCCGCGATCTACGCCGAGCAGGCGATGGGCTTTGGGACGCGCGAGACGATCGGCCTCATCTTCGTCGTGAACGTCACGGCGGCGTTCGGCGCGCTGGGCTTCGGCCATATGCAGGATCGCGTCGGCCATGTGCGCGCGCTGGCGGCAACCCTCGTCGGCTGGATCGTCATGATCCTGCTCGCCTGGGCGGCGGAAGGCCCCGGCCTGTTCTGGACGGCCGCCAACGTCGCCGGCCTGTGTCTCGGCGCCAGCCAGTCGGCCGGGCGCGCGCTGGCGGGCGCGCTCGCCCCGGCGGCGCGGCGCGGCGAATTCTTCGGATTGTGGGGTCTGGCGGTGAAGCTCTCGGCCATCCTCGGTCCGCTCACCTACGGCGCGGTGAGCTGGCTCACCGCGGGCGACCACCGGCTGGCGATCCTCGTCACCGGCGGCTACTTCGTGATCGGGCTGGCGATTCTTGCCGGCGTGGACGCCGAACGCGGCCGCCGTGCGGCGAGCGCCGACTTTTGAACTAGAATGCGCCGTGGCGGGTCTCCCCGCATTGTGGGGTGGTGAACCTGGTCAGGGCCGGAAGGCAGCAGCCACAGCCGTTTTCCGCAAGTGCCGGGGGTCAGGCTCGCCACCCTCGCTTTTTCCCTTTCATGTTTGGTTACAAACGCGCCACGGCTGGCTTACATTTGCGGCGCCTAATTCTCCTTGCCGACAGTTCATTCACAAGGAGAGCAACATGAAAACCGCACGCAATCTATTGACAGGTCTGATTCTCGCCGCCGGCGTCAGCGGCATGGCGATCGCCTATGGCGGTCCCGGCATGAAAGGGGGCTGCGACGGCATGGGGCCGGGCAAGATGGGGCGCCAGGCGGCGATGAAGTTCGACCCCGCCGAACGGGCGAATCAGCGTCTGGCCTATCTGAAGGAGCAGCTCAGGATCACCGCTGCGCAGGAGCCGCTGTGGAACGCCTTCGCCGAACAGGCGCGGGTCCGGGCGGCACAGGGAATGAAGGGGATGCGCGACCCGGCCGACGCGAACCTGCCCGCGCCGGAACGCATGGCGAAACGCCATGCAGCGATGGAGCAGCACCTGGCCGGCATGCGGGAGGTGCATGAGCGCTTCGCCCGGCTCTATGATGCGCTGACGCCCGAACAGCAGGCCATCGCCGACCGGGAGATGGGGCGCATGGGCAAGGGCGGAACGCGCGGCGGGCCGGCGATGCGGGGCTGAGCGCCGGTTCCACGCTAACGCCGCATCGCCGACCTCGGGCCACCCACGGTCAATGGAACGCGGGCGGTCATGGTCGGTACGTAAGGCGTTCCACGCTAAAATCCGGGCCATGAGCTATCAGGTTCTGGCCCGCAAGTGGCGCCCCAAGTCGTTCGACACGCTGGTCGGCCAGGGACACGTCGTGCGCGCGCTGACCCACGCGCTCGACGAAAACCGCCTGCATCACGCCTACCTCTTCACCGGCACGCGCGGCGTCGGCAAGACGACGATCGCGCGCATCATGGCCAAGGCGCTCAATTGCGAACGCGGCGTGGCGGCGACGCCCTGCGGCGAGTGCGGCGCCTGCCGCGAGATCGATGCCGGCCGCTTCATCGATTACGTCGAGATGGACGCGGCTTCGAACCGCGGCGTCGAGGACATGGCGGCGCTGCTGGAAAAGGCCGCTTATGCGCCCAACAGCGGTCGCTACAAGGTGTACATGATCGACGAGGTGCACCAGCTCTCCGGCCACGCCTTCAACGCGATGTTGAAGACATTGGAAGAACCGCCCGAGCATGTGAAATTCATCCTCGCCACCACCGATCCGCAGAAGATTCCGGTGACAGTGCTCTCCCGCTGCCTGCAGTTCAACCTGAAGCAGATGCCGCCTGCCGCCATCGTCGACCATCTGTCCCGCGTGCTGGAGGCCGAGGGCATCGCCTTCGAGGCGGCCGCGCTCAGGCATCTGGCCAAGGCCGCCGCCGGCTCGATGCGCGACGCGCTCTCCTTGCTCGACCAGGCCATCGCCCACGGCGCTGGCCGCGTCGAGGAGGAGGGCGTGCGCACGATGCTCGGCACGGTGGGCGACGACCACCTCTACGCGCTGCTCGACGGCCTGGCGGCCGGCGACATCCACGCCATGCTGGACGTCGCCGCGACGATGGAAGCGCGCAGCCTGAGCTTTTCTTCCGCCTTGCAGGAGCTGGCGACGCTCCTGCACCGCATCGCGCTCGTCCAGTTCGCGCCGGACGCAATGACGGACGATGCCGAGCGCGCGCGTCTTGCGCCCTATGCGGCGGCCTTCGATCCGGAATTCCTGCAACTGTGTTACCAGATCGTGGTGCATGGTCGCGACGAGCTGCCGCTCGCGCCCGACGAGGCGGCCGGCTTCGGCATGACGCTGCTGCGCCTTCACGCCTTTCGTCCCGGCGGCAATGAGCGGCCTGCGGCTGCGCCCCCCGCCCCGCGTCCAGCGGCCCGGCGCGCCCCGGCCGCCGTCCCGCCAGCGCCGACTTTCAGCACGCCCGCCGCCGCGTCGGCCGACGACGACTGGCACGCGCTGGTGGCGCGCCTGCCGCTGACCGGCATGGTGCGCCAGCTCGCGCAGCATTGCGAACTGGCGAGCCGCGACGGGCCGCGCGTCGTGCTGCGGCTGGCGCCGACGCACAAGCACCTGCAAGCGCATCAGGACAAGCTGCGCACCGAGCTCGCCGCGCATTTTGGCCGCGCGGTGACGCTCGACATCCAGCTCGGCGAACCGGCCGGAGAGACGCCAAAGTCGCGCGCCGACAGCGAGCGACGCGAACGCCAGGAGCGCGCCGTCGCCGCTATCGAGAACGACCCCTTCGTGCGCGACGTCTGCGATCTTTTCGACGCGAGCATCGACGAATCCACCATCAAACCCGTTTGACCGAAGGAACCCACCATGCTGAACAAGGGCGGCATTGCCAACCTGATGAAACAGGCGCAGAAGATGCAGGAAAACATGCAGAAGGCCCAGGAGGAGCTCGCCAGCCTGGAAGTCGAGGGCCAGTCCGGCGCCGGCGCCGTCAAGGTCGTCATGACCTGCAAGCACGATGTCAAGCGCGTCGCGATCGATCCGTCCGTGATGGACGACAAGGAAATGCTCGAAGACCTGATCGCCGCGGCCATGAACGACGCCAACCGGCGCGTCGAGCAGACGGTGCAGGAGCGCATGGGCGCCATCACGGCCGGCCTGCCCCTGCCGCCGGGCATGAAGCTGCCGTTCTAGCTGCTAGAATCCGCGGCCTTGCGTCGCCAAGCGAGATTAGCTCAGTTGGTAGAGCGGTTGCCTTACAAGCAATAGGTCGGCGGTTCGAACCCGTCATCTCGCACCATCCCACCTTCGCACGGGTTCCCCATGTTCGACAAGGTTCGCAACAACAAGCGATTCATCCAGGTCGTCCTGGCCATCATCATCGTGCCGTTCGCACTGTTCGGCATCGACGCCTACATCAACCCCCGCGTGCCCGACAGCGTGGCGACCGTGGGCGACAGCCACATCGGCCTCGGCGAATTCCAGCAGGCCTTGCGCGAACAGCAGGATCGCCTGCGTCCGCAATTCGGCGCCGATCCGGCGCTGCTGGACAACCCGGAGCTGCGGCGCGGCGTGATCGAGGAGCTGGTGAATCGCCGTTTGCTGTTGCTGCATGCGAGCGACGCGAAGCTTTCCCTCAGCAACACCGCCCTGATCGAATTCATCATGTCCGTGCCCGCCCTGCAGGAAAACGGCAAGTTTTCGCGCGAGCGCTACGAGGCGCTGGTCGCCGCGCAGGGCATGAGCCTCGACCGCTTCGAGGCCCAGGTGCGCCAGGATCTGATCGTGCAGCAGACGCTTTTGCCGGTGGGCAACGCTTCGCTCGCCGGCCGTCTGCCGGCCGACCGCTGGCTGGCCGCCCAGCTGGAAGAGCGCGAGATCGTCGAAGTGGTGCTGCGCGGCGAGCAGTTTCTCGCCGAGAGCCGCCCAGATGCAGCGGCCATCGAGCGCTACTACCAGGAAAATCGTGCGCGCTTCGAAACGCCGGAGGCGGTGCGCGTCGAATACCTGGTGATGAGCCAGGACGACCTGGAGGAGCGCATTGCCCTCAAGGAAGAAGAGATCGAGGCGTGGTATCGCGCCAACGAGGCGCGTTTCAAGCGGCCGGAGGAGCGACAGGTGAGCCATATCCTGATCCGTGCCGGCGCGAACGCCTCCGAGGCCGAAGTCGCGGCGGCGCGGGAGAAGGCCGAGCGCCTGCTGGCGCAACTGAAGGCCGCACCGGGGGACTTCTCCAGGTTGGCGCGCGAACATTCGCAGGATCCGGGCTCGGCCCCGCGCGGCGGCGATCTTGGCTACTTCGGGCGCGGCATGATGGTCAGGCCTTTCGAGGAGGCGACCTTCGCACTCAAGGAGGGCGAGATTTCCGGCGTGGTGCATTCCGATTTCGGCTTCCACATCATCAAGCTGACCGGCATCCGCCCCGAGCAGGTGCGTCCCCTCGCCGCCGTGAGGGGCGAAATCGTCGCTGAACTCAGGCGTCAGGCGGCGGCGCGCCAGTATGCCGAGCTGGCCGAGAGCTTCGCCAATACCGTCTATGAACAATCCGACAGCCTGGATCCGGCCGTCGAGCGTTACAGGCTCAGGCGGCAGACCTCGGACTGGATCGAGCGCGGCGGCACGGCGCCCATGCCGCTCGGCCATCCGAAGCTCATGCAGGCGATCTTTTCCGAGGATGCCGTCAAACATCGCCGCAACACCGAGGCGGTGGATGTCGGCGGCAACGTGTTGGCGGCCGCCCGCGTGACCGACTACCGACCGGCGCGGCTCGAATCGCTCGATGCCGTGTCGGGCCAGATCGCCCGCGAGCTGGCGATGGAGAGGGCGGTCGCCCAGGCGGTGGCGGCGGGCGAATCCCGTCTGGCCAGCCTGCGCAAGGGCGAGGCGGTCGATGTGCGCTGGGGCGCGAAGCGGACGGTGAGCCGCCTGCACGCCCCCAATCTGCCGCCAGCGGCGGTGCAGGCGGTGTTCTCCGCTTCAGCCAAGGAGCTGCCCGCTTTCGTCGGGGCGAAAATCCCCGGCGGATACGCGCTCTACCGCATCGACAGGGTGGTTCCCTATGCGCCGCCGGGCGTCGAGGAGACTGCGATGCGCGAACAAGCTATGCGCCAGCATTACGGCGAGATCGTCGCCCAGGAAGAACTGCTCGCCTGGCTGGAATCGCTGCGCCGGCGCTATCCGGTCAAGATCGACGGTACCGCGCTGGAACGCAAGTAAGCGGGTCACGCAGGCGGGGGATCCGGGTTGCCCATCGCGACCGTATGGGTGCCGCCGTCGACGTAGATGGTTTCCCCGGTGATGCCGCTGGACAGGTCGGACAGCAGGAAGGCGGCGACGTTGCCGACCTCGTCGATGGTGACGTTGCGGCGCAAGGGCGCGTGGTGGGCGTTGTAGGCCAGCAGCTTGCCGAAGTTGCCGATGCCGGAGGCGGCGAGCGTCTTGATCGGGCCGGCCGAGAGCGCGTTGGCGCGAATGCCCTTGGGCCCCAGTGAAAAGGCGAGATAGCGCGTCGCGGCCTCGAGGCTCGCCTTGGCCAGCCCCATGGTGTTGTAGTTCGGCATCGTGCGTTCGGCGCCGAGATAGGAAAGGCAGACCAGCGACGGGTGGTTGCCCTTCAGGAGGAGCGGGCGGGCGGCCTTGACCAGCGCCGGAAAGCTGTAAGAGGAAATCTCGTGAGCGATGCGGAAGGCTTCGCGCGAGATGCCGTCGAGAAAATCGCCCTCGATCGCTTCATTGGGGGCGTAGGCGATCGAATGGACCAGTCCGTCCAGTCCGTCCCAGCGGTGGGCGAGACTCTCGAACGCGGCGTCGATTTGCGCATCGTCGGCGACATCGACCTGATAGACGAGTTCGCTGCCGAATTCGGCGGCGAACTTGGCGATGCGCTCGGCGAAGCGTTCGTTCTGGTAGGTGAAGGCCAGTTGCGCACCCTCGCGGCGACAGGCCTTCGCGATGCCATAGGCGATGGACCGGTTCGAAAGCAGGCCCGTGATCAGAATGCGCTTGCCGTCGAGAAAGCCCATGGTGATTCCCCCTTGAAATTAAATTCCCTTGCGTGCGGACGGGCGATTATAGCGACGATTCCATTACACTTCTGGGTCATGCGCTCCTTGCTCGCGATCCTTTCCGCCCTGTTGCTCGCCGCGTGCGGCTCGGCCTGGAACGATCCCTATCCGGCGGCGGAGCGCGGCCGCAATATCCTCTATTCCGCGTTTACCGAGCGCCCCAAGCACCTCGATCCGGTGCAGTCCTACACGTCCGACGAGGTGACATTCACCGCCCAGATTTACGAGCCGCCCCTGCAGTATCACTACCTGAAGCGGCCCTACGAGCTGATTCCCGCGACGGCCACCGAGGTGCCGCGTCCCCGTTATCTGGACGCCCGGCTGCGGCCGCTGCCCGACGATGCGCCCGCAGCGCGCATCGCCTTCACCGACTACATCATCGAAATCCGCCCCGGCATTCTCTACCAGCCCCATCCGGCCTTCGCCGAGCAGCCCGCCGACATTTCGCGTTTCCACACTCTCGCCGACTTCCCCCACCGCGGCACGCGCGAGTTGGTCGCGGAGGACTACGTCTATGGCATCAAGCGGCTCGCCCATCCGCGCCTGCATTCGCCGATTCTCGGCCTGATGGGCGAATACATCGTCGGCCTGAAGGCACTGGCCGAATCCCTGCAAAAGTCGACGCCGGCAGGACGGCGAACCGAATGGCTCGACCTGCGCGAACATCCGCTGGAAGGCGTCGAAGCGCTCGATCGCTATCGCTACCGCATCCGTATCAAGGGCAAATATCCGCAGTTTCTCTACTGGCTGACCATGCCCTTCTTCGCGCCGATGCCCTGGGAGGCTGATCGCTTCCACAGCCAGCCGGGTATGGCCGAGAGGAACCTGACGCTCGACTGGTATCCGGTCGGCACGGGCCCTTACATGCTGACGGAAAACAACCCGAACGCCCGCATGGTGCTGGAGAAAAATCCCCATTTCCGCGGCGAGACCTATCCCTGCGAGGGCGAAGCGGGCGACCGCGCTGCCGGGCTGCTCGACGACTGCGGCAAGACGCTGCCTTTCATCGACAAGGTGGTGTTTACGCGCGAGAAGGAGCAGATCCCCTATTGGAACAAGTTCCTGCAGGGCTATTACGATGCTTCCGGCATCGCCTCCGATTCCTTCGACCAGGCGGTGCAGGTCGGCGCGGGCGGTGAGGTGTCCCTCACGCCGGCGATGCGCGAAAAAGGCATCACGCTGGCCACTTCGGTGGCGACGACGACCTACTACATGGGTTTCAACATGCTCGACCCGCTGGTCGGCGGCAGCGGCGAGGCAGCGAGGAAGTTGCGCCAGGCGATTGCCATCGCGATCGATCAGGAGGAGTTCATCTCGATCTTCATGAACGGCCGTGGATTGGCGGCGCATGGTCCGATTCCGCCGGGCATCTTCGGGTTTCGCGAGGGCGCGACCGGTATCGATCCCGTGGTCTACGACTGGACACCGGAAGGCCCGCGGCGCAAGGACATCTCCGTCGCCCGGCGCCTTCTGGCGGAGGCCGGTTGGCCGAACGGTCGCAATGCCCGGACGGGCGAGCCACTGGTGATCCATTTCGACACGACGGCCAGCGGCGTGGGCGCGAAGGCGCGCATGGACTGGCTAGTCAAGCAGTTCCAGAAGATCGACGCCCAACTCGTGGTGCGCAGCACCGACTGGAACCGTTTTCAGGAAAAGCTGCGCAAGGGCGCGGTGCAGCTGTTCTTTCTCGGCTGGAACGCCGATTACCCCGATCCGGAAAACTTCCTGTTCCTGCTCTACGGGCCGCAGGGCAAGGCCCGGCATGACGGCCAGAATGCGGTCAACTACGCCAATCCGGAATACGACCGTCTCTTCGAGAAAATGCAGGCGATGGACAACGGCCCGCAACGCCAGGAGATCATCGACCGCATGCTGGCCATCCTTCACGAGGATGCTCCTTGGGTGTGGGGCTTCCATCCGAAGGAATACAGTCTGCGCCACGCCTGGCTGAAAAACCGCAAGCCGAGCACCGTCGGCAACAATACGCTCAAATATCAGCGCATCGACGCGGCCTTGCGCGACGAACTGCGCGACGCGTGGAACCGCCCCATGCTCTGGCCGCTCTTGCTTGCCGCCAGCGTCCTCGTTTTGCTCGCCGCGCCAGCACTGCTCGGCCACCGCCGCCGCGAGCGGGCAGCGGCGCGCCCGTCACCGGAAAGTCGGCTCAGGCGGGACGGCGACAGCGCATCAGATAATTGACGCTCGTGTCGTCGCCGAGGCGGTAGGTGCGCGTCAACGGGTTGTAGCCCATGCCGACGATTTCCTCGACTTCGAGACTCGCCAGACGCGCGAAGCGCGCCAGTTCGGCCGGCCGCAGGAACTTGGCGTAATCGTGCGTGCCCTTGGGCAGCAGATTGAGAACGTATTCGGCGCCGACCACGGCGAACAGCCAGGCCTTGGGGGCGCGGCTGATCGTCGAGAAGAAGACCTGGCCGCCCGGCTTGACGAGCTGCGCGCAGGCGGCGACGGTGGAGGCGGGGTCGGGAACGTGCTCGAGCATTTCGAGGCAGGTGACGACGTCGAAGGCGGCAGGCATCTCGGCGGCCAGCGCCTCCGCGGCGACGAGCCGATAGTCGATCCGGTGGCCGCTTTCGTACATGTGGAGCTTCGCCACGCCGAGCGCCTTGTCCGACAGGTCGATGCCGGTCACCTGCGCGCCGCAGGTGGCCATACCTTCGGCGAGCAGTCCGCCACCGCAGCCGACATCGACGACCCGCTTGCCGGCCAGCCCGGCATGGCGGTCGATCCAGGCCAGGCGCAGCGGATTGATGTCGTGCAGCGGCTTGAATTCTGAATTCGGATCCCACCAGCGGTGGGCGAGTTCGCCGAACTTGGCGACTTCCTGCGGATCGACGTTGGCGGCGTTCATGGCGTTGCGGCGGGGAAAGAAAAAGCCCTGCGGGGCAGGGCTTTTTCGCGAGAAATGACACGGATTACTTGGTGCCGATGACTTCGATTTCGACGCGACGATCGGGTTGCAGGCACTGCACCAGCTTGGTGTTGGAGCGATGCTCGCGGCCCATGTTCTTGCAGGCGTCGCCGGTCTTGGGCTGCTTCTTGCCCTTGCCTTCAGTGTAGATGCGGTTGGCTTCGATGCCCTTGCCGACGAGGTAGTCCTTGACGGCGGCGGCGCGGCGATCGGACAGGCGCTGGTTGTAGGTGTCGCTGCCGATGCGGTCGGCGTGGCCGACGGCGATGATCACCTCGAGCTTGATGTTCTTGATGTCGTTGGCGAGTTTGTCGAGGGCGGCGCGGCCTTCCGGACGCAGCACGGCCTTGTCGAAGTCGAACAGCGCATCGGCGGCGAGCGTCACCTTCTGGGCGGCGGGCTTCGGCGCCGGAGCGGCGGGCGTGGCTGCCGGGGCCGGGGCCGGGGCCGGGGCCGGTGCGGCCTTCGGCTCTTCCTTCTTCACCAGGTCTGGATCGCACTCGGCGATGGCCATCGCGGGCGTCCAATAGCCGGTGCGCCAGCACAGGCCGGCGCCGCTCTTGGCGACGTTGCCGCGCGCATCGATGACGTAGCCGACGGTACCCTTCATGTCGATGCCGGGAGTTTGCGCCTGGGCGGCGGCGATGCCGAACGCCGCGGAAACGAGAAGAAGATGCTTGGTTGCGGATTTCATCATGGTGGTATTCCCTTTTTCGATAGCGTTGGAGACAGTTGGCGACTGACAGTCGAAGCGATGCGGCGTTAGTCCGTGCGCGTGAGCGTATTGTGCCACATTTTCGTTTTTTCCAGTAATTCTGTGGCATCGAGGCCGATCGCCATGCCATTGGCGATGCGTCGCCGGCCGGCCACCCAGACGTCGCTGACCGCTTCGCGGCCGGCGACATGGATCAGGTGGGACACCGGGGCGAAACAGGGCTGGACGATCCAGTCGTCGAGCCGCACCGCGGTCAGGTCGGCCGCCTTGCCGGGCTGCAGTGAGCCGATTTCCCGATCCAGGCCGAGGGCGCGCGCGCCTTCGAGCGTTGCCATGCGCAACGCCCGGTGCGAGGGCATGGCCGCCGCATCGCCAGCGCCGACTTTTGCCAGCAGCGCGGCCAGGCGCATTTCCGAGAAAAGGTCGAGGCGGTTGTTGCTGGCCGCGCCGTCGGTGCCGAGACCGACCGACAGGTTCCGCTCCAGCATCGCGGCCACCGGAGCGATGCCGCTGGCGAGCTTCAGGTTCGAGGTCGGGCAGTGGGCGATGTGACAGCCGTGCGTCGCCAGCAGGTCGATTTCCCTGGCATCCAGATGGACGGCATGCACGGCGATCAGCTGCGGGCCGAGCAGACCGAGGCGGCGCAGCCGTTCGAGCGGTCGCACGCCGTGGGCGGCGAGGCTGCCGGCGATCTCGTCGGTCGTTTCGTGCAGGTGGATGTGGATCGGCAGGTCGAGTTCGTCGGCGAGCATGACGACGCGCTCGAAGGTTGCGTCCGATACGGTGTAGGGGGCGTGCGGCGCCAGACAGAAGGAGAGCGTCGGCTCGTCGCGCAAGGCGTCGCGCGCCGCCAGTCCCTTGCGCAGATAGTCCTCGGCGTCGCTGCCGTAAGCGCTCGGAAAGTCGAAGACCGTGACGCCCAGCGCCGCGCGCATACCGGCCGCCAGCGCGGCGCGGGCGGCGTCCGCAGGGAAGAAATACATGTCGTTGAAGCAGGTGATGCCGCCGCGCAACATCTCCCAGCAGGCCAGCAGGGTGCCGTCATGGACGAATTCGGGAGAAATGCAGCGGGCTTCGGCTGGCCAGATGTGTTCCTGAAGCCAGCGCATCAAGGGCAGGTCGTCGGCGTAGCCGCGCAGGAGGACCATCGCCGCATGGGTGTGCAGATTGACGAAACCGGGCGTCAGCACATGACGGTCGAGCGATACCCGCTCACTCCCGGCATAGCGTCCGGCGGCTTCCGGTGTGGGAAGCAGGTCGAGGATGCGCCCGGCGTCGACGACGAGGCTATGGTTTTCGAGAACGGTTTCTTCCGGCTCGATAGGGACGATCCAGCGGGCGTCGATGACGAGGTCGACCGGACGCGGAATGGGTGAGGAAAGACTGGCCATGGGTGATAGAATTTCCCGTTTCGAATCAGCCCATTCTAGCGGGCAAGCCCGACCAGACCATGACTTCCGCCATCGCGTCAGATTTCGCCAGGGAAACCCTGCCCGTCAGCCTCGAAGAGGAAATGCGCCACTCCTACCTCGATTACGCGATGAGCGTGATCGTCGGACGGGCGCTGCCGGATGCGCGCGACGGCCTGAAACCCGTGCATCGCCGCGTGCTCTACGCGATGCACGAGCTTTCCAACGACTGGAACCGGCCCTACAAGAAATCGGCGCGCATCGTCGGCGACGTCATCGGTAAATACCACCCGCACGGCGACACGGCGGTCTACGACACGATCGTGCGCATGGCGCAGGATTTTTCGCTGCGCTACATGCTGGTCGACGGCCAGGGCAACTTCGGTTCCATCGACGGCGACAATGCGGCGGCGATGCGCTACACCGAGGTGCGCATGGCCAGGATCGGCCACGAGCTGCTGGTCGATATCGACAAGGAAACGGTCGATTTCGGCCCGAACTACGACGGCTCGGAAAAAGAGCCGCTGGTCCTGCCGGCCAAGATTCCCAACCTGCTCATCAACGGCAGCGCCGGCATTGCGGTGGGCATGGCGACCAACATCCCGCCGCACAATCTCAATGAGGTCGTCGATGCCTGTCTGGCCCTGCTCGACGATCCGGCCATCGGGATCGAGGACCTCATCAAGATCATCCCGGCGCCCGACTTCCCCACCGCCGGCCTGATCTACGGCGTCTCCGGCGTGCGCGAGGGCTATCTGACCGGCCGCGGTCGCGTCGTCATGCGCGCACGCACGCACTTCGAGGACCTGAAATCCGGCCGGCAGGCGATCATCGTCGATGAGCTGCCCTACCAGGTCAACAAGAAGACCTTGCAGGAAAAGATCGCCGAGCTGGTCAACGAGAAGAAGATCGAGGGCATCGCCCACATCCAGGACGAATCCGACAAGTCCGGCATGCGCCTCGTCATCGAACTGAAGAAGGGCGAAGCGCCCGAGGTCGTGCTCAACAACCTGTTCAAGCAGACGCAGTTGCAGGACACTTTCGGCATGAACATGGTGGCCTTGATCGATGGCCGCCCGCAACTGCTCAATCTCAAGCAACTGCTCGAATGCTTCCTGTCGCACCGCCGCGAGGTGGTCACGAGGCGCACGGTATTCGAGTTGCGCAAGGCGCGCGAGCGCGGCCACGTGCTGGAAGGCCTCGCCGTCGCGCTGTCGAACGTGGACGAGATCATCGCGCTCATCAAGGCGGCGCCGACGCCGGCCGACGCGAAGCGCGAACTGATGGCGCGCACCTGGCGCTCGGCGTTGGTCGAGGAAATGCTGCTGCGCGCCTCGGCCGAAGCCTCGCGCCCCGAGGGCCTGGCGCCCGAGTTTGGCCTTTCAAGGCGCGGCTATCTGCTCTCCGACGTGCAGGCGCAGGCCATCCTCGATTTGCGTCTGCAGCGCCTGACCGGTCTGGAGCAGGACAAGATCGTCGCCGAATACAAGGAGGTGATGGACCTCATCACCGATCTGCTCGACATCCTGGCGCGGCCGGAGCGCATCACCCGGATCATCGCCGACGAACTTTCCGCCATCAGGACGCAGTTCGGCGACAAGCGCCGTTCCGAGATCGTGCTGGCCACCGCCGACATCAACCTCGAAGACCTGATCGCCCGCGCGGACATGGTGGTGACGCTCTCGCACGCCGGCTACGTCAAGCGCCAGAGCCTCGACGACTACCGCACGCAGCGCCACGGCGGGCGCGGCAAGAAGGCCGCCGACGTCAAGGACGACGATTTCGTCGACCGGCTGTTCATCGCCAACACCCACGACACCATCCTCTGCTTCTCGAACCGCGGTCGAGTCTACTGGCTCAAGGTCTATGAAGTGCCGGAGGGTTCGCGCAGCTCGCGCGGCAAGCCGATCGTCAACCTCTTCCCGCTCGAGGAGGGCGAGAAGATCACCGCCGTCCTGCCGACGCCGACTTTCGACGAGGCGCACTTCGTCTTCATGGCGACGGCGATGGGCACGGTCAAGAAAACGCCCCTGGCGGAATTCGCCAACCCGCGCAAGGCCGGCATCATCGCGGTGAATCTCGACGAGGGCGATTACCTGATCGGCGTGGCGATCACCGATGGCAGCTGCGACGTGATGCTCTTTTCGGATGCTGGCAAGGCGGTGCGCTTCGCCGAGGACGACGTCCGCCCGATGGGCCGCGCGGCCCGCGGCGTGCGCGGCATGATGCTGGAGGACGGGCAGCGCGTCATCTGCATGCTGGTCGCCCAGGATGAGAAGCTCAACGTGCTGACCGCCACCGAGAACGGCTACGGCAAGCGCACGCCGATCGCCGAATATACGAAGCATGGCCGCGGCGCCAAGGGCATGATCGCGATCCAGACTTCCGAGCGCAACGGTGCGCTCATCGGCGCGGTGCTGGTCGAGGAGGGCGACGAGGTGATGCTGATTTCCACCGGCGGCGTGCTGATCCGAAGCCGCGTCGATCAGGTGCGCGAAACCGGTCGTTCCGCCCAAGGCGTCCGGCTCATCAATCTGGATGACGGCACGAAGCTCGCCGGCATCGAAAAGGTCATCGAAACCGAAGAAGAGGAGTGAAGTTCATGGCACGCGTATTCAATTTCAGCGCCGGCCCCGCCGCGCTGCCCGAGGAAGTGCTGCAACAGGCCGCCGAGGAGATGCTCGACTGGCGCGGTTCCGGCGCTTCGGTGATGGAGATGAGCCACCGCGGCAAGGAGTTCATGGGCATCGCCGCCCAGGCCGAGGCCGATCTGCGCGAGCTGATGGGCATCCCGGTGCACTACAAGGTGCTGTTCCTGCAGGGCGGCGCCTCGCTCCAGTTCGAGATGGTCCCGATCAATCTGCTGCGCGGCAAGCCGGTCGCCGACTACGTGCATACCGGCGAATGGGCGAAGAAGGCCATCAAGGCGGCCAAGACCTTCTGCACCGTGAATGTCGCCGCCAGCGCCGAGGACAAGTCCTTTACCTACGCGCCGGCCTTCGCCGACTGGAAGCTGAGCAAGGATGCCGCCTACGTCCATTACACCGCCAACGAAACCATCGGCGGGGTCGAGTTCCATTGGACGCCCGACACCGGCGACGTGCCGCTGGTGTGCGACATGTCCTCGAACATCCTTTCGAAGCCCATCGAGGTCAGCAAATACGGTCTGATCTACGCCGGCGCACAGAAGAACATCGGCCCGGCGGGACTCACCATCGTCATCGTGCGCGAGGATCTCGTCGGCAAGGCGCAGCCTACGCCGCCCGCGATGCTCGACTACAAGACGCATGTGGATGCCGAGTCGATGTATAACACGCCGCCCACTTACGCGATCTACATCGCCGGGCTCGTTTTCCAGTGGCTCAAGAAGAACGGCGGCGTCGCCGCGATGGAGCAGAAGAACATCGACAAGGCGAACCTGCTCTACGACTATCTCGACACCACCGAGTTCTACCGCAACCCGGTGGCGAAGGCCGACCGCTCGCGCATGAACGTGCCCTTCACCCTCAAGGACGCCGCGCTCGACGACGAGTTTCTCAAGGGGGCCAAGGCACGCGGCATGGTGCAGTTGAAGGGCCACCGCTCGGTCGGCGGCATGCGCGCCTCGATCTACAACGCGATGCCGACCGCCGGCGTGCAGGCGCTGGTCGATTACATGCGCGAGTTCGAGAAGCGCCATGGCTGAACGATTCAAGGTTCTCGTCCTCAACAACGTTTCGCTCGCGGGTCTGAAGCGTCTGGGCGAACGTTTCGTCTGCGCCAAGGAGGTCGCCGATCCCGCCGCGATCCTGTTGCGCTCCGCCGACCTGCACGCCGTCGAGATTCCGAAATCGGTGCTGGCCATCGGTCGCGCCGGCTCGGGCACCAACAACATTCCCGTCGCGGAGATGAGCAAGCGCGGCGTGCCGGTATTCAATGCGCCGGGCGCCAACGCCAACGCGGTGAAGGAACTGGTGCTGGCCGGCATGCTGCTCGCCGCGCGCAACATTCCCGGCGCGATGAAGTTCGTCGCCGCCCTCGATCCGGCCGATGCCGAGATGGAAAAGAAAGTCGAGAACGGCAAGAAGACCTATGCCGGTTACGAACTCGCCGGGCACACGCTCGGCGTCATCGGCCTGGGCAAGATCGGCTGCCTGGTCGCCGACGCGGCGATCAAGCTCGGCATGAACGTCATCGGCTTCGATCCGGAGATCACCGTCGATGCGGCCTGGAGTCTGCCGGCACAGGTCAGAAAGGCCAACTCGCTCGTCGAGGTGCTGAAGAACAGCCACTTCGTCACGCTGCACGTGCCGCTGGTCGATGCGACGAGGAAGATGATCGATGCCGACAGCGTCAAGCTGATGAAGCACGGCGCGCATTTGCCCGTTCTGCTCAATTTTTCGCGCGAGGGCGTGGTCGACGAAGCGGCGGTGCTCGCCGCGCTGGAGGCGAAGCAGCTCGGCGCCTATGTCTGCGACTTCCCCAGCGCGCAGGTCAACAACCACCCGCAAGTCATCGCCTTGCCACATCTGGGCGCCTCGACGCGCGAAGCCGAGGAGAACTGCGCGGTCATGGTCGCCGACCAGGTGCGCGACTACCTGCTCGACGGCAACATCGTCAATTCGGTGAATTTCCCGACGGTGGTCATGCCGCGCGAGTCGGCCTTCCGCGTCGCCATCGCCAACGCCAACGTGCCGAACATGGTCGGGCAGATTTCGACCGCCATGGCCGCAGCGAAGCTCAACATCCACAACATGATGAACAAGTCGAAGAAAGACATCGCCTACACGCTCGTCGATGTCGACAGCGAGGCGCCGCAAGAGGTGATAGAGCGGATCGCCGGGATCGACGGCGTGCTGGCCGTGCGCTACCTGCCGCAGGAAGTTTGATGGCCGATCCGATGCAGAAAGAGCAAGAAGAGCTCGGCAAGCTGCGCGAGGGCATCGACCGCATCGACAGCGAGGTGCTGCGCCTGCTCTCCGAGCGGGCGCGGCTCGCGCAGCGCGTCGGCGCGCTCAAGCGCGGCAACATCTACCGGCCGGAGCGCGAGGCGCAGGTGCTGCGGCGCATCGCGCAAACCAATCCCGGCCCGTTGCCGGAGGCTGCCGTCCGAACCATCTTCCGCGAGGTGATGTCGGCCTGCCTGGCGCTCGAACAGCCGCTGAAGATCGCCTACTTCGGCCCGGCCGGCACCTTCACCGAGTCGGCGGCAAAGAAACATTTCGGCTCGGCGCCGAGCTTCACGCCCTTCCTCACCATCGACGACGTGTTCCGCGCCGTCGAGGCGGGACAGGCCGATTACGGCGTGGCGCCGATCGAGAATTCGACCGAAGGCTCGGTCGGCCGCACGCTCGACAAGATGCTGACCTCCCCGCTGATGATCTGCGGCGAGGTCAACCTGCGCATCCACCAGAACCTGATGTCGAAGGCGGAGTCGCTCTCCGGCGTCAAGAAGCTCTATTCGCACGCCCAGTCGCTGGCGCAGTGCCACGAGTGGCTGAACCGCAACCAGCCGCATCTGGTGCGCGTGCCGGTGGCCAGCAACGCCGAGGCGGCGCGCATGGCGGCGGCCGATCCAGAATCCTGCGCCATCGCCGGCGAGGCGGCGGCGCGGCTCTACGAGCTCAACATCCTCGCCGCCAACATCGAGGACGATCCGAACAACACGACACGCTTCGTCGTGCTGGCCAATCACGACGCCGATCCGTCGGGCGCCGACAAGACCTCCTTCGTCTGTTCGGCGCAGAACCGGCCCGGCGCGGTGCACGACCTGCTGACGCCGCTGAAGAACCACGGCGTCTCGATGTCGCGCTTCGAGTCGCGTCCGGCGCGCGGCTTCGGCAATTCGCGCTGGGAGTACGTCTTCTTCATCGACATCGAGGGCCACCGCCAGGATGCGCCGGTCGCGGCGGCGCTCGAGGATCTACGCGGCTGCGTCGGTTTCCTCAAGGAACTCGGTTCCTATCCCAAAGCGACCAACTGAGGTTTTTCGTGAGCATCGTCGAACAGGCGCTGTCCTATATCCGCGGCATTTCGCCCTACGTGCCGGGCAAGCCGATCACCGAACTGGCGCGCGAGATGGGGATTCCGGTCGGGAAGATCGTCAAGCTCGCCTCGAACGAGAATCCGCTCGGCATGAGCCCGAAGGCGCGCGCCGCCGTCGCGGCCGCGCTGGACGGGCTGGAGCGTTATCCCGACCAGTTCGAGCTGATCGCGGCGCTGGCCGAGCGGCTCGGCGTCGCGCAAAACCAGATCGTCATCGGCAACGGCTCGAACGACGTGCTCGACCTCGCCGCACGCGTCTTCCTCGCGCCGGGACGTTCGTCGGTGTTCTCGCAACACGCTTTCGCCGTCTATCCGCTGGCGACGCTATCGACCGGCGCCGAGTGCATCGTCGCGCCGGCGAAGCATTATGGCCACGATCTCGCCGCAATGCAGGCGGCGATACGCGACGACACGCGGCTGGTCTGGATTGCCAACCCGAACAATCCGACCGGCAATTTCCTGCCCTATGCCGAGGTGCGCGCGTTTATCGCCAGCGTGCCGGCCGATGTCGCCGTGGTGCTGGATGAGGCCTACAACGAATACCTGCCGCCGGCCGAGCGCGCCGATGCCGTGGCGTGGATCGAGGAGTTTCCGAACCTGATCGTCACGCGCACCTTCTCCAAGATCTACGGCCTGGCCGGCCTGCGTGTCGGCTTCGCGGTTGCCGCGCCCGAAGTCGCCGATCTGATGAACCGCGTGCGCCAGCCGTTCAACGTCAACAACCTGGCGATCGCGGCGGCCGGCGCGGCGCTCGACGATTACCTGTTCGTCGCCGAAAGCTACGAACTGAACCGGCGCGGCATGGAGCAGATCGTCGCCGGCTTGAAGCGCCTTGGCCTCGAACACATTCCTTCGCACGGCAATTTCGTCACCTTCGCCGTGCCCGACGGCGCGGCCGTCAACCAGAAACTGCTCAGGCAGGGCGTCATCGTGCGGCCGATCAGCGGTTACGGTTTGCCGAACCATCTGCGCGTCACGATCGGCCTCGACACCGAGAACACGCGCTTCCTCGAAGCGCTGGAGCGCTCGCTCTGATGGGCAAGCTGGTCGTTTGCGGCGTCGGGCTGATCGGCGGCTCTTTCGCCCTGGCCGTAAAGTCGGCGCTGGCGGGACGGCACTGTCCGCACATCGTCGGCATGGGCCGCACCCGCGCGCCGCTCGAAGAGGCCCTGCGGCGCGGCGTCATCGACGAGATCGCCGCCGACTGGGCGAGCGCGCTCAAGGGCGCCGACCTCGTGCTGCTCGGCATGCCGGTCGGCCAGATGGAAGCCGTCATGCGCGCGATGGCGCCGCATCTCGAAGCGCGGACGCTCGTCACCGACGGCGGCAGCACGAAGGGCGACGTGGTCGCCGCCGCCCGCGCGGCTCTCGGCGACAAGGTCTGCCAGTTCGTTCCCGGCCATCCGATCGCCGGCGCCGAGAAAAGCGGCGTCGCGGCGGCGAAGGCCGATCTCTACGTCGGCAAGCGCGTCGTGCTCACACCCTTGCCGGAAAACCGTGCGGAAGATGTCGCCGCCGTGCGTCAGGTCTGGGAGCTGTGCGGCGCCAAGGTGTCGCAACTGGCGCCCGAGGAGCACGACCGCGTCTTCGCCGCCGTGAGCCACCTGCCGCATCTGCTCGCCTTCGCACTGGTGCATGAGCTGGCCGGCCGCGACGACGCCGACCAGCTGTTCGGCTTTGCCGCCAGCGGCTTCCGCGACTTCACGCGCATCGCCAGCAGTCACCCGGAGATGTGGCGCGACATCTGCCTCGCCAACCGCCAGGCGCTGATGCGAGAACTCGACGCCTACATGGCCGAACTGCTCAGGACGCGCGTGCTGCTGGCCAGCGCCGACGGCGCCGGGCTGGAAAAGATGTTCGCCGCCGCGCGCAGTCGCCGCGATGCGTGGCTGGATTCCCTGGACAAGTGATGGACCATCTCGATCTGCCGCCGCTTTCGCGCGCCGCCGGCACGGTGAAGCTGCCGGGCTCGAAAAGCATTTCCAACCGCATGCTGCTCCTGGCCGCGCTGGCGACGGGCGAAACGGAAATCCGCGATCTGCTCGATTCCGACGACACGCGCGTGATGCTGGCCGCGCTCGAAAAAGTCGGCGTCGGCATGACGGCGCTGGGGAACAACGCCTATCGCGTGACGGGCTGCGCCGGCGCGTTTCCCGGCAAGGAAGCCGAACTGTTCATGGGCAACGCCGGTACGGCGATTCGTCCGCTCACCGCGGCGCTGGCGCTCTCCGGCGGCCACTACACATTGAGCGGCGTGCCGCGCATGCACGAGCGGCCCATCGGCGATCTCGTCGACGGCTTGCGCCAGATCGGCTGCGATGTGCGCTATGCGGGGAAGGAAGGCTATCCGCCGCTGGAAATTTATCCCGCGACCGTGAAGCTTGCCGCGCCGATCCGGGTGCGTGGCGACGTGTCCTCGCAGTTCCTGACCGCCTTGCTGATGGCCTTGCCGCTCACGGGAGAGACGGCCGTCATCGAGATGATGACGGAACTGATCTCGAAGCCTTACATCGAGATCACGCTGAACTTGATGGCGCGCTTCGGCGTCGCGGTCGAGCGCGAGGGCTGGCAGCGCTTCACGATTCCCGGCGGGCAGCGTTACCGCAGCCCGGGGCTGCTGCATCCCATATACGTAGAGGGCGACGCCTCGGCGGCGTCGTATTTTCTCGCGGCGGGCGCCATTGGCGGCGGCCCGGTGCGCGTCGAGGGCGTGGGCAGGAACAGCATCCAGGGCGACGTGAAATTCGCCGCTGCGCTGGAAGGGATGGGCGCGAAGATAGTATGGGGCGACAACTGCATCGAAGCTTCCGCTCCGCCGGGAAAACTGAAAGCCTTCGATCTCGATCTGAATCACATTCCCGATGCGGCGATGACGCTGGCGGTCGCGGCGCTGTTCGCCGACGGCCAATGCACGTTGCGCAACATCGCCTCCTGGCGCGTCAAGGAGACCGACCGCATCGCGGCGATGGCGGCCGAGTTGCGCAAACTCGGCGCGACGGTGGAGGCGGGACAGGATTACCTTGCCGTCTCGCCGGCGTCGACTTTTCGGGCCGATGTGGCTATCGATACCTACGACGACCACCGCATGGCGATGTGTTTCTCGCTCGCGGCGCTGGGCGGCGTGCCGGTGCGCATCAACGATCCCGGCTGCGTGGCGAAGACCTTCCCGCATTACTTTGATGCCTTCGCGCAGATCGCCGCGCCGGTGATCGCCATCGACGGTCCCTCGGCCTCGGGCAAGGGCACGGTGGCGCAGCGCGTCGCGGCGACGCTCGGCTTTCATTTCCTCGACAGCGGGGCGCTGTATCGCCTGACCGCGCTGGCGGCGATGAAGGCCAATGTTGCGCTCGACGACGAGACGGCGGTCGCCGCCGTCGCGGCGCAACTGCCGGCCCAATTCGTCGGCGACAGAATTCTGCTGTCTGGCGAAGAAGTTACCGAGGCGATCCGCGCCGAGGCGGTCGGCAATGGCGCCTCGCAAGTGGCGGCCCTGCCGGCGGTGCGCGCGGCGCTGCTGGAGCGCCAGCGCGCCTACCGCCGTTTTCCGGGACTGGTCGCGGACGGTCGCGACATGGGCTCGGTGGTCTTTCCTGACGCAGCGGTGAAGGTCTTTCTGACCGCCTCGGCGCAGGCGCGCGCCGAAAGGCGCTATAAACAGTTGATCGAAAAAGGAATGCCTGATAACATGCGCCCCCTTTTGCAGGACATCGTGAAGGATCTCGAAGAACGGGATGCCCGCGATGCCGCAAGAGCCGTAGCACCCTTGAAGCAGTGCCCCGATGCCGACCTGGTGGATACCACCGCGTTGAACGTCGAGGAAGCCGTGGCGGCGGTGATGGACAGCGTCCAGCGCCGCATGCCGTTCATCAACCAGCCCGTCGTCTGACGGTTTTCATCCATCAACCCTCAACCCTATGTCCGCTACCTCTGCCGCCGTGAATCCCAACGAATCCTTTGCCGCCCTGTTCGAAGAAAGCCTCTCGCGCCAGGAAATGCGCGCCGGCGAAGTCATCACGGCCGAAGTCGTCCGCGTCGATCAAAACTTTGTGGTCGTCAACGCGGGTCTGAAATCCGAATCCTTCATCCCGGTCGAAGAGTTCAAGAACGACCGCGGCGAAGTCGAAGCCACCCCCGGCGAGTTCGTCCAGGTCGCCATCGAGATGCTCGAAGACGGCTACGGCGAAACCCGTCTCTCCCGCGACAAGGCCAAGCGCATCGCCGCCTGGAATGATCTCGACCGCGCGATGACCGACGGCATTCTCGTCAAGGGCGTCATCACCGGCAAGGTGAAGGGCGGCCTGACCGTCATGACCAACGGCATCCGCGCCTTCCTGCCCGGTTCGCTGGTCGACACCCGTCCGATCAAGGACACCACTCCCTACGAGGGCAAAGAGTTCGAGTTCAAGATCATCAAACTCGACAGGAAGCGCAACAACGTCGTGCTCTCGCGCCGCGCCGTGCTCGAAGCCAGCATGGGCGAAGAGCGCCAGAAGTTGCTGGAAAACCTCCAGGAGGGCGCCATCGTCAAGGGCATCGTCAAGAACATCACCGAATACGGCGCCTTCGTCGATCTGGGAGGCATCGACGGCCTGCTGCACATCACCGACCTGGCCTGGCGGCGCGTGCGGCATCCGTCGGAAGTCCTCAATGTCGGCGACGAAGTCACCGCCAAGGTGCTCAAATTCGACCAGGAAAAGAACCGCGTCAGCCTCGGCATGAAGCAGCTCGGCGAGGATCCGTGGATTGGCATCGCCCGTCGCTATCCTTCCGGCACCCGTTTGTTCGGCAAGGTCACCAACCTCACCGACTACGGCGCCTTCGTCGAAATCGAGCAGGGCATCGAGGGCCTGGTGCACGTCTCCGAGATGGACTGGACCAACAAGAACATCCACCCCTCGAAGGTCGTCCAGCTGGGCGACGAGGTCGAGGTGATGATCCTCGAAATCGACGAGGAGCGCCGCCGCATTTCCCTGGGCATGAAGCAGTGCATGCCCAACCCGTGGGAAGAGTTCGCGATGAACCACAAGAAGGGCGACAAGGTGAAGGGCGCGATCAAGTCGATCACCGACTTCGGCATCTTCATCGGCCTGCCCGGCGGCATCGACGGCCTCGTGCATCTGTCCGATCTGTCCTGGTCGCTGCCGGGCGAGGAAGCCAAGCAGAACTACAAGAAGGGTGACGAGGTCGAGGCGGTGGTGCTGTCGATCGACGTCGAGAAGGAACGCATTTCGCTCGGCGTCAAGCAGCTCGACGGCGATCCCTTCACCAGCTTCATTGCCACGCACGACAAGAACAGCCTGGTCGCCGGCACGGTCAAGAGCGTCGATGCCCGTGGCGCGGTGATCGACCTGGGCGGCGAAGTCGATGGCTATCTGCGCGTTTCCGAGTTCTCGCGCGAGCGCATCGAAGACCTGTCGCAGCACCTGAAGGTCGGCGACCGGATCGAGGCGATGATCATCAACGTCGACCGCAAGTCGCGTTCGATCAACCTCTCGATCAAGGCCAAGGACCAAGCCGAGCAGACCGAGGCGATGCAGAAGCTCTCGGCGGATGCCGCCGCCGCAGCGACCGGCACCACCAACCTCGGCGCGCTGCTGAAGGCCAAGCTGAACCAGCAATAATCGGAAGCGGAAAGTCTTTCTGTCATGACCAAGTCCGAGTTGATCGCTCGTCTGGCGGAGCGCTTTCCGCAACTGCTGGCCAAGGATGCCGACGAGTCGGTGAAGAAGATTCTCGATGCGATGACCGAGGCGCTGGCCAAAGGCGACCGCATCGAGATTCGCGGTTTCGGCAGTTTCTCGCTCAACTATCGTCCGCCGCGCGTCGGGCGTAACCCGAAGACGGGCGAAAAGGTCGAAGTGCCGGCGAAATACGTGCCGCACTTCAAGGCGGGCAAGGAACTGCGCGAACGGGTCGATCTGGCGGTCAAGCAAGCGACGGGATGAATGCGCTGATCTGGCTCCTGCGCGGCATTCTTTTCGTCGTTCTGCTGGGGCTGGCGATCAAGAACGGCAACGACGTCGAACTGCGCTTCTATTTCGACGCCGTCTGGCAGGCGCCGCTGTCCGTGGTGATCCTCACCGCCCTCGTCTTCGGCGTCACACTCGGCATGCTGGCCCTGTTGCCCCAGCTGATTCGCCAACGGCGTGAGCTTGCCCGCCACCGGCGCGACGACACCGCCGACGGCCCGGAACGCACGGCGGGGGGGTGAGCGATGGAGATCGAGCTGTGGTGGTTGCTCGCGCTGCCGGTCTTCTTCGCGTTCGGCTGGCTGGCGGCGCGCATCGACATCAAGCAGCTTCTGCATGAATCGCGCGAGCTGCCGCGCTCCTATTTCGCCGGCCTGAACTTTCTGCTCAACGAGCAGCCGGACAAGGCCATCGAAGCCTTTCTCGAAGCCGCGCGGCTCGACCCGGAAACCATCGAGCTGCATTTCGCCCTGGGCAGCCTGTTCCGCCGGCGCGGTGAAACCGATCGCGCCATTCGTGTCCACCGGCATCTCGTCGAGCGCGACGCTTCGCTCACGCAGCTCTCCGACGAGCAGCGCCTGCATGCGCTTTCCGAACTCGGCCAGGATTACCTGAAGGCCGGCCTGCTCGACCGCGCCGAGGAAATCTTCCTCAAGCTGCGCCACACGGCGCGCGACGAGGAGGCGCTGCGCAACCTGCTGGAAATCTACCAGCAGGAAAAGGACTGGGAAAAAGCCATCGCCGCCGCCGGACAGATGCCGGCCCACGCCGAGCATCTCTGGCAAAGGCAGATCGCTCAGTTCCATTGCGAGCTGGCTGCCTCCGATCTCGTCAATGGCCGTTTCGAAGCCGCGCGCGCGCGTCTGGAGGCCGCCTTGGTCGCCAATCGCAAGTGCGTGCGTGCCACCCTGATGCTCGGCGAATTGGAGATGAAGGCTGGCGCCGGCGGCACGGCGCTGAAGCTCTGGCAGGGTATCGAGCAGCAGAACCCGGTGTATCTCTCCCTCGTCGCCGAGAAGCTGATGCAGGTGTATCGCGCCGAGGGGCGCGAAGCCGCGGGCGTCGAACTGCTCTCGGCCTATCTGGAGCGTCATCCGTCGCTCGATCTGCTCGATACCGCGTTTCAGGCCATGCTCGCCGTGCGCGGCGCCGAAGCCGCCTACGCGCTGGTGCGCGACGAACTGCGCCGCAACCCGACGCTGCTCGGCCTGGAAAAGCTGCTGGAAGCCCAGGCGATGCTCGCGCCTCCGGAACGGCGCGCCGATCTCGAACTCGTCAAGAGCCTGATCCACAACCACACGCGCCGCGTCGCACGCTACCGCTGCGACGATTGCGGCTTCAAGGCGCGCCAGTTCCATTGGCGCTGTCCGGCCTGCGGCGGCTGGGAAACCTTTCCGCCGCGGCGTACCGAGGAATTCGATCTGACGCCATGAAACTGCCTGTCACTTCGTCCGCCCGCGTTCTCGTCGTCGGCGACGTCATGCTCGATCGCTACTGGTTCGGCGACGTTTCGCGCATCTCGCCCGAAGCGCCGGTGCCGGTGGTCAAGGTCGAACGGAGCGAGGAACGCCCCGGCGGTGCGGCCAACGTCGCCCGCAACGTCGCCGCGCTCGGCGCCCGGGCTGCCTTGCTGTCGGTGGTCGGCGCCGACGAGGCGGGGCAGACGCTGGCGCGCCTTCTCGCCGCATCGGACATCGACGCCAGCCTGCACGAGGATGCCCAGCTCAGCACGACGGTCAAGCTGCGCGTGCTGGGCCGCCAGCAGCAGCTGTTGCGCATCGATTTCGAGAACTGGCCGGCCCACGAGGTCTTGCAGGCGAAGCTCGCCGAATTCCGTCAGCGCGTCGCGGAATGCGACGTCGTCATCCTCTCCGACTACGGCAAGGGCGGACTGACGCACATCACCGAAATGATCCGCGTGGCGCGCGAGCATGCCCGGCCGGTGCTGGTCGACCCGAAGGGCGATGACTGGGCGCGTTATGCCGGCGCCACCGTCATCACCCCCAACCGCGCCGAGCTGCGCGAGGTCGTCGGTCGCTGGAAGGACGAGGCCGATCTCGCCGCCCGCGTCGAAAAATTGCGCCGTGAGCTTGCCATCGAAGCGCTGCTGCTGACGCGCTCCGAGGAGGGGATGACCCTGTTCGCCGCCGATGGCGCCACGCACGAACCGGCGCAGGCGCGCGAGGTCTATGATGTGAGCGGTGCGGGCGACACCGTGATCGCGACGTTGGCCGCGATGCTGGCGGCCAGCGTCTCGCTCGTGGACGCGATGCGCTGGGCGAACCGCGCGGCGGGCGTCGTCGTCGCCAAGCTTGGCACCGCCACCTGCACGCTGGAAGAACTGAAAGGATGAGCATGTACCATGTGGTTACCGGCGCGGCCGGGTTTATCGGCTCGAACCTGGTCAAGGCGCTCAACGAGCGCGGCATCGACAACATCGTCGCCGTCGACAACCTCTCGAAGGCGGACAAGTTCCGCAACCTCGTCGATTGCGAGATTGCCGATTACCTCGACAAGCACGAGTTTCTCGATCTGCTGCAGCACGGCCAGTTCGACGGTGCGATCGAGGCGATCTTCCACGAGGGGGCCTGCTCGGACACGATGGAAACCGACGGCCGCTACATGATGGAGAACAATTTCCGCTACACCTCGACGCTGTTCGATTTCTGCCTCGAACACGAGGTGCAGTTCCTCTATGCGTCATCCGCCTCGGTCTATGGCGCCGGCCGCGTGTTCAAGGAGGCCCGCGAACATGAGGGACCGCTCAATGTCTATGGCTATTCGAAGTTCCTCTTCGACCAGGTCGTGCGCCGCCGTGTCGCGGGCGCCGGCTTTGACTCCCAGGTGGTCGGTTTCCGCTATTTCAACGTCTATGGCCCGCGCGAGCAGCACAAGGGACGCATGGCCTCGGTGGCCTTCCACCACTTCCACCAGTATCGCGAGTCCGGCAAGGTCAAGCTCTTCGAGGGGTGCGACGGCTATGGCAACGGCGAGCAGCGTCGCGACTTCGTCTATATCGACGATGTGGTGAAGGTGAATCTGTTCTTCCTCGATCATCCGGAAAAATCCGGCATCTTCAATCTCGGCACGGGCCGCGCCCAGCCCTTCAACGACATCGCGCACAGCACCGTGAATGCCTGCCGCGCGCTGGAGGGCAAGCCGGCGCTGTCCCTTGAGGAGATGGTCGCGCAGGGCATCGTCGAATACGTCGAGTTTCCCGCTGCGCTCAAGGGCAAATACCAGAGCTTTACCGAGGCGGACATTTCCGCGTTGCGTGCGGCCGGCTACGGCGATGCGTTCCACACCGTCGCCGAAGGGGTGACGAAATACGTGCAGCGGCTGGCCGGCCAATGAAGACGCGCACGCTCGAAGAATTCGTCGGCAACACGCCGCTGGTGCGCCTGCAACGGCTGCCGGGCGCGGAGAACGCGCGGCGCAACAACCTCATCCTCGCCAAGCTCGAAGGCAACAACCCCGCCGGTTCGGTGAAAGACCGCCCGGCCCTGTCGATGATCCGACGGGCGGAAGAGCGCGGCGAGATCAAGCCGGGCGACACGCTGATCGAGGCCACCTCCGGCAACACGGGCATCGCGCTGGCGATGGTGGCGGCGCTGCGTGGCTACCGGATGATCCTCGTCATGCCGGAGAACCAGAGCGTCGAGCGCCGCCAGAGCATGCGCGCCTACGGTGCGGAACTGGTGCTGACGCCGAAGGCGGCGAGCATGGAAGGCGCGCGCGACCTGGCCGAACAGATGGTGAAGGAAGGCCGCGGCGTCATGCTCGACCAGTTCTCCAATCCGGACAATCCGCGCGCCCACTACGAAACCACCGGGCCGGAAATTTGGCGCGACACCGGGGGCCGCGTCACCCACTTCGTCTCCAGCATGGGCACGACGGGCACGATCATGGGCTGCTCGCGCTATCTCAAGGAAATGAATCCGGCGGTGCAGATCGTCGGCTGCCAGCCGGAGGAGGGCGCGCAGATTCCTGGCATCCGCAAGTGGCCGGCCGACTACCTCCCGTCGATCTGCGACTTCTCACGGGTGGACCGTCTCGAATATGTCGGCCAGGCCGATGCCGAAGCGATGACGCGGCGTCTTGCCGCAGAAGAGGGCATTTTCTGCGGAATTTCCTCGGGCGGCGCGCTGACCGTCGCGCTGCGCGTTGCCGCCGCGGTCGAGAACGCCGTCATCGTCAGCATCGTCTGCGATCGCGGCGATCGCTATCTGTCCACGGGTGTTTTCCCCGCCTAGGCTCTTCCTCGCGCTGGCGTGCTGGCTCGTCGCAGCGCCGGCGACGGCGATGCGCGTCGATGTTTCCCTCGGCAATCTCGCGCATCCGATGTTTTCGGCCGAAAACGTCCGCCTGCACTTCGACGTGCTGCGCCCCGGCGTGGGCGAGATCGCGATCGCTCGCCTGCAGGTCGCCGACGTCGAATACCGCGCCCTGCGCCTGGTCTGCGAAGGCTTCAGCTACGACGGCGCACGACTGGACTGCCCGGCCGGCCGGCTGCATCGCGAGGATGCGCGCGGACGCGAGCGGCCGCCGCTGCCGTTTTCCTTCGAGTGGCGCGCGGACGGCCATTTCGATTTCGCCCTTCGCGATGCCGACGCCGTTGCGCTTTCGCCCCTCGTCAAGCGGCTGCGCGGCTGGAATCCGCGAGGGCGCATCGATCTGCGTCTGCGCGTGGCGGGAAAGCAGGCGACGCTCGCGCTGGCCGTGCGCGAGCTTTCCTTCGCCAACCGCGCCGGCGATGTCGTCGGCACGGGAATGCGCTTTTCGCTGGATGCCGAGGCGCGCCGCGAGGGCGGGGGCTGGCGCTGGCAGGCCCGCGTCGACTGGCCGGAGGGCGAACTGCACTTTTCGCCCTGGCGGCGCGCCGGCGGCGTGCGCATCGACGCCGCCGGCATGCTGTCGCCGGCGCAGTTCTCGGTCGATGGCGCGCGCCTGGCCGTCGAGGGCATCGGCGCCGTGACCGCCAGCCTGCGCTGGGATCGCGAACGCGGCGAGGCCACCGATGGTGGGCTGGTCAGCGAGCGCATCGATCTGGGGGCGGCGATGCGCGAATGGCTGCAGCCCTGGCTTGCCGGACTGGGATTCCCGGCCTGGCATACGGAAGGCGAAGTGCTCTTCGCGGCGGAATGGCAGGCCGGCGCCTTGCGCCGCTTCTACGCCGGACTCGAAAACGCGACGCTTGCTGACGGCACCGGCTACCTCGAACTGTCGGGTCTCGCGGCGCGCATTCCCTGGGACGCGCAGGCGGAAACGCAGGCGGAGATACGCGCCGCCGCCGGCCGTTTCGGCGCACTGCCACTGGGGGAATTCGAGATTCCGCTCAGGCTGCACGGGGCGACGGCACGCATCGAGAATCTCGCTGCGCCCCTGCTCGACGGCCGCTTCGAAATCGAGACCCTGCGTCTGGAAAAGGTGTCAGGGCAGTGGCGGGCCGAGTTCGCCGGCGGCATCGAGGCGGTGTCGATGCCGAAGCTCGCCCAGACCTTGCGTCTGCCGCGCATGGAAGGCCGCTTGAACGCACGTGTGCCGCGCATCGCCTTCGAGGACGACGTCCTGCGCATGGACGGCGCAATCGGCATCGAGCTCTTCGATGGCGGCATCATCGTGCACCACTTGCGCATGAGCCAGCCCTTCAGCAAGAACCGGAAACTGTCGGCCGATGTCGTCGGACTCAACCTCGATCTGGGCATGCTGACGCGCACCTACGCCTTCGGCAGCATCGAAGGGCGTTTCGACATCCATCTGCGCGATCTGGAACTTGCCGGCTGGCGGCCGTTGCGGTTCGACGCGCGCATCGAAAGCAGCGCGGGCGAATATCCGCGCATCCTCAGCCTGGGCGCCTTAAAGGACATCGCCGAGCTGGGCGAGCCCGAGGAGGGCAAGGCTTTGCGCCGCATTCCGGAGCGCAGCATCGGCGGCTTCGGCTACTCGGCGATCGGCCTGGGCTGCGCGCTGGCCGATGGCGTCTGCCATTTGAGCGGCATCGCCGGCAGGGACGAGCCGGATCGGGTGCAGATCATGGCAGGTCGCGGTTTTCCCTCCATCGACATCTACGGCTACAATCGCCGCATCGACTGGGAGGCGCTGGTGGGGCGTTTCCGCCAAGTCGTCATCGGTCGCCCCGATTACCGCATCGAATGAAACCGCCAGCCGTCTTGCCTGCCCTGCTCGCCCTGTTGCTGCTCGCCGGGTGCGTCAATCTCCACGTGCATTTTCCGCCGGCCGCCGCGGGCGCCGAGGCGCCGACCGCCGCCACGCCATGACCCCCGTGCTCGCCTTCGACATCGAAACCGTTCCAGACATCGCCGGTCTGCGCAGGCTCCACGAACTGCCGGCCACGCTCGCAGATGCCGAGGTCGCCGAATTCGCCTTCCAGAAGCAGCGCGCGAAGAACGGTTCCGATTTCCTGCCGCTGCATCTGCAGCGCGTCGTCGTTGTCTCCTGTGCGCTGCGCTCGGACGAGGGATTCAAGGTCTGGTCGCTGGCCGAACCGAAACTCGGCGAGGCCGAAATCATCCAGCGCTTTTTCGGCGGCATCGAGAAATACACGCCGCAGCTTATCTCCTGGAACGGCGGCGGCTTCGACCTGCCGGTGCTGCACTATCGCGGGCTGATGCACGGTGTCGTCGCGTCCCGTTACTGGGACCTCGGCGAGGATGACCGTGACTTCAAGTGGAACAACTACATCAGCCGCTACCACACGCGCCACCTCGATCTCATGGATCTGCTGGCGATGTACCAACCGCGCGCGAATGCGCCGCTCGATCAGCTGGTGAAGCTGATGGGCCTGCCCGGCAAGCTCGGTATGGAAGGCGGCGCGGTCTGGGAGGCCTGGCAGGCCGGCGAAGTCGACGCGATCCGCGACTACTGCGAGACCGACGTCGTCAATACCTATCTGGTGTATCTGCGTTTCCAGAAAATGCGCGGCCACCTGAACGCGGCGATGCATGATGCCGAACTGACCGTGGTGCGCGAACATCTCGCCTCCCTGGGCGCGCCGCACTGGCGCGAATTTCTTGCCGCCTGGACAGCGTGAGCCGCCGTCCCGCTAGCGCCGATTTTCATTCCGGTCGCGGCCGTTCGCGGCGCACCGCTTCGAGAATCGCGCCGACCCGCGCATCGTCCTGCCAATCTTCGAGCGGCAGGGGCAGCTTGCGTTGCCAGTTGGGATGCTGGTGTTCGAGCGTGCCCGGCAGGTTGGCCTGGTCGGCCTGGCCGAGCAGGTCCTCGGCCTGGATCGCACACAGTTGCGCGCGCGCGCGGGCGAGATAGGCATGCACCGCCACGACGGCGGACAGCGGAATTTCCGGCAGCGCCGCCGGATCCTTGCCGATGCCTTCGGGCAGCAGTCCTGCGCGTTCCAGCGCCCAGAGGAGCCGCCCGCGATCCCAGTCGCGTTCGGTGGCGATGCGCCGGTGCATCGCCTCGCTTGGGAACAGCGCGAGGCGGGCGCGTTCGCGAATGTCCTCGCCGTTCCAGAAACCGGCGAGCGTTGGCAGGTCGTGTGTGCTGACGGCGACAAGGGCCTGCACCGGCATGTCGCCGGGCAGGCGGAACTGGCCGTCCGGCGTCCGTTCGAAGATCAACGGGCGGTAGGAGAGGAGGGCGGCCGCGGCGAGCCGCTCGCGGAAGCCCTCCGGCACGGTGCCGAGATCCTCGCCGATGACGAGGCAGGCCGTGGCGGCGCTCGCGCGCGCGACGCAGCCCAACATCGCCTCGAACGGATAGGCGACGTAGGCGCCTTCGCTCGCCGGCATGCCGGCGGGCACCCAGAACAGGCGCGTCAACCCCATCACATGGTCGATGCGCAGGGCGCCGGCATGGCGCATGTTGGCGGTGAGGATCGCCGCAAAAGGCGCAAAGTCGGCGCTGGCGAGACGGTGGGGTACGAAGGGCGGTAGGCCCCAGTCCTGCCCCATCAGGTTGATTTCGTCCGGCGGCGCGCCGGCGTGGGCGCCGTTTGCGAAGACTTCCTGGCCGCTCCAGACTTCGGCGCCGCCCGGATTGGCGCCGACCGCGAGATCGCGATACACGCCGATGACCATGCCGCGTTCGCGCGCGCGCGCCGCGCAGGCGGCGAGCTGTTCGTCGGCGAGCCATTGCAGCCAGGCATGCCAGGCGACCTCTTCGGCATGTGCGGCGGCAAAGGTGGCGACGGCCGACGATGCCGGATCGCGATACTCGGCTGGCCAGGCCGGCCAGCCCCAGACGCGGGCATCCGCGGCGCGGAAATGCGCCTGCAGGGCCTCGAAGCGTGCGAGCCGTTCGAGGCTTTCTCCCTCTTGGGTGCGCCAGGCGGCGAATTCTTCGGCCCGCGTGCCGGCGCTGCCGCGAAAGTGCGCGAAGAGTTCGCGCAGCACGGAAAACTTCATCGCCGCGACGCCGGGGTAGTCGACACATTCCGTTGCGCGCAAGGCGGCAAGCCGCGCCTGAAAGTCGGCGCTGGCGACACGACGGCGCGCCGCCGCAGAGGCGGCGAATTCCGGCACCGCTTCGACGTCGATGTAGAGCACGTTGAGAAAGCCGCGGTGCGAGGGGCTGTAGGGGCTGACGTGGATGGGATTGTCGGGAAACAGCGCGTGCAGCGGGTTGAGGCCGACGAAATCGCCGCCGGCGGTCGCGACGAATTCGAGCAGCGCGGCCAGGTCGGTGAAATCGCCGATGCCCCAGTTGCGCCGCGAGCGCACGCCGTAAAGCTGCACGGTCAGGCCCCAGAGGCGACCGCCGCGGACGAGCGCGGTCGGCAGATGGCAGGCGGATGGCGCAGCGGGACAAAACGGTGCGGACGGATTCGCGCTCAGGGGTTCCGGCCGGGCGGGATCGACATGCATGGCGCGAAGCAGCGCCGCGCGCGCCGCCTCGGAAGTTTCGTGCTGTTTGCCCCAGATGTCGTGATAGGCATCGGCGATGCCCAGGCGTGCAGCCAGCGCGGCGAGCGGGTCGTTCATCGGGCGGCGTCTTCGCCCCGGCAGTCGGCATCGTGCTGGCGCAGCAGGGCCAGCGTGCGGCCTTCGAGCGGATAGATCGAACCGCCGGCGAAGTCGCCGTCGCGCTCGAGCCCGGCATGCCAGTGGGTGTCGAGTTCGACGCGCCAGGTACAGCAGGTGCACAGCTCGGGCAGCCGGAAGTCGATGCGTTCGTGATGGGCGTTGAACAGCAGGATGAAATTGTCGTCGCGGATGGCGCGGCCGCGCGCATCGACTTCGCCGAGCGCTTCGCCGGAGAGATAGACGCCAAGGCTTCTGGCGAAGTCGTGCGCCCATTCGCGGTCGCTCATCTCGCTGCCGTCGGGTTTGAGCCAGTGGATGTCCTTGGTGCCGGCGCCGCGGATGTCGCGGCCCTGGAAAAAGTGGCGGCGGCGGAACACCGGGTGTGCGCGGCGCAGGCGGATCAGCCGCGCGACGAACTCCATCAGTTCGCGGTTGGCCGCCAGGAGGCTCCAGTCCAGCCAGCTGGTTTCGTTGTCCTGGCAGTAGGCGTTGTTGTTGCCGTGTTGCGTGCGCCCCATTTCGTCGCCGGCCAGCAGCATCGGCACGCCCTGCGAAAAGAGCAGCGAGGCGAGCAGGTTGCGCTTTTGCCGCGCCCGCAGGGCGAGGGTGGCGGGGTCGTTGCTCGGTCCCTCGACGCCGTGGTTCCAGGAAAGATTGTTGTCGCTGCCGTCGCGGTTGTGTTCGCCGTTCGCCTCGTTGTGCTTGCGGTCGTAGCTGACGAGGTCTTCGAGGGTGAAGCCGTCGTGGCAGGTGATGTAGTTGATGCTGGCGTAGGGACGGCGGCCGTTGCGCGCATACAGGTCGGAAGAACCGGTGAGCCGCGTGGCGAATTCGCCGATCAGCCCGCCGTCGCCGCGCCAGAAGGCGCGCATCGAATTGCGGTAGCGGTCGTTCCACTCCGCCCAGCCGAGCGGGAAGTTGCCGACCTGGTAGCCGCCCTCACCGAGATCCCAGGGTTCGGCGATCAGCTTGACCTGCGAGAGCACCGGGTCCTGCTGGAGGATGTCGAAGAAGGCGCCGAGGCGGTCGACGTCGTGCATCTCGCGCGCCAGCGCGGCGGCCAGATCGAAGCGGAAGCCATCGACGTGCATCTCCTGCACCCAGTAGCGCAGGGAATCCATGATGAGCTGCAGGACGCGCGGATGCTGCATGTTGAGCGTGTTGCCGCAGCCGGTGTAGTCCATGTAAAAGCGCGGCGCGTCGGTGATGAGACGGTAGTAGACGCTGTTGTCGATGCCCTTGAACGACAGCGTCGGCCCCAGGTGGTTGCCCTCGGCGGTGTGGTTATAGACCACGTCGAGGATGACCTCGAAGCCCGCGGCGTGCAGGGTCTTCACCATCGTCTTGAATTCCTTGAACGAGCCGCTCGCCGAGTAGAGCGGCTCCGGGGCGAAATAGCCGATGGAGTTGTAGCCCCAATAGTTGCGCCGGCCGCGGTCGACGAGGTGGCGATCGTCGATGAAGGTGTGGGTCGGCATCAGCTCGATGGAGGTCACGCCAAGCCGCTTGAGGTAATCGAGCACCGGCGTGGTGGCGAGCCCCGCGTAGGTGCCGCGCAAGGGCGGCGGCACCTCCGGGTGGTTCTTCGTGAAGCCGCGCACGTGCAGCTCGTAGATCACCATCTCGTGCCAGGGAATCTTCGCTGCGCGGTCGTCGCCCCAGGTGAAGGACGGATCGACGACGCGGCACTTGGGCATGCCGTGGGCGTTGTCGCGCCGGTCGAAACTGAGGTCTTCGTCGGGATGGCCGACGCGGTAGCCGTAGTGGGCGTCGCTCCATGACAACGGCCCGACGATCTCGCGTGCATAGGGATCGAGCAGCAGCTTGTGCGCGTTGAAGCGATGGCCGCGGTTCGGGTCGTAGGGCCCGTGCACGCGATAGGCGTAGATCAACCCCGGCCGCGCTTCCGGCAGGTAGCAGTGCCAGACCATGTCGGTCTGCTCGGTGAGCGCGATGCGCTGCACCTCGTGGCGGCCGTCGGGCGAGAACAGACACAGCTCGACGCGGGTGGCGTTTTCGGAGAACAGGGCGAAATTGACGCCCTGGCCGTCCCAGGTTGCGCCGCGCGGGTAGGGCGCGCCGGGCCAGACGGCGGTGAGGGGGAAGCTGGGAACGAAATGCATGGACGGCATTGTAACGGCGCCGCCGTCCCGCCAGCGCCGACTTTCACAGAAAGCGTTTGAGAATCCTGCGGCTTGCGGCGTCGAGGGCGTTGCGGTCGCGGATCAGGTAGTGGATGCCGTTGGCGTCGCCGATCAAGAGCGCGCCCGGCCCCTTCAGGCGACGGATGTCGTCCTCGCTTTTGAGCACCAGCGTCGTCGCGCCGCGATCCGTTTCCACCTGCCAGCTGCTCGGCGTGGCGTAGCTCGACACCGCGACGATGCGTTCGATGACCGGCATGAATTCGCGGCGGGCGAATTCCTCCTCGATGAGCGCGCGCTCCGCATCGGGCAGGTCGGCGAGGCGTTCGATCCACAACAGTTCGCGGCCCTCGGCAGAGAGCAGGGCAATGCCCGCGCCGGGGTCGGCGAGCGGGAAGGCGCGTACCGGCTGCACGTTCTCGTGGCGTGCGCCGTCCGGGGCGGCGCAGGCGAGGCGGCCGAAAGCGTCGCGTTCCAGTTTCATGGGTTGTCTTCCTCGCCCAGCGGCGGCGGGGCGTCGAGCTGCTTGCTCTGCGCCATGTAGAGCCGCCAGTAGTGGCCTTCTCTCGCCATCAGCTCGTCGTGGTTGCCGATCTCGACGATCTTGCCGCGATCCATGACGACGAGCCGGTCGGCGCGGCGCAAGGTGGACAGGCGATGCGCGATGGCGAGGGTGGTGCGACCGCGGATCAGGTTGTTCAACGCCTGCTGGATCTCGAACTCGGTTTCGGTATCGACCGCCGAGGTGGCTTCGTCGAGGATGAGGATCTTCGGGTCGATCAAGAGCGCGCGGGCGATGGAGATACGCTGGCGCTCGCCGCCGGAGAGCGACTGGCCGCGTTCGCCGACCAGCGAGTCGTAGCCGAAGGGCTGACGCAGGATGAATTCGTGGGCATGCGCCGCGCGCGCGGCGGCGACGATTTCCGCCCGCGTCGCGTCGGGTTTGCCGTAGGCGATGTTCTCGGCGATGGTGCCGAAGAACAGGAAGGGTTCCTGCAACACCAGGCCGATGTGGCGGCGCCAGTCGGCCACCGCCACGTCGCGCAGGTCGACGCCCTCGACGCGAATCGCGCCTTCCGAAACGTCGTAGAAGCGGCAGATGAGATTGACCAGCGTGCTCTTGCCGGAGCCGGAATGACCGACCAGGCCGATCATCTCGCCGGGCCGGATGGCGAGGTCGACGCCCTTGAGGATGGCGCGGTTGCCGTGGCGGAAATGCACGTTGGCGATCTCGATGCCGCCTCTCACCGGCGGCAGCGGCACGGGGCGCACCGGTTCGGGCACGCTGGAGACGTGATCGAGAATGTCGAAGATGCGCTTGGCGCCGGCGGCGGCCTTTTGCGTCACCGAGACGATGCGGCTCATCGAATCGAGGCGCGTGTAAAAGCGCGTGATGTAGGCGAGGAAGGCGGTGAGCACGCCGACCGTGATGCTGTCTTTGGCGATCAGCCAGATGCCGAAGAACCATACGACCAACACGCCGACTTCGGTGAGCAGCCCCACGGTGGGGGCGAACAGCGACCAGACGCGGTTCAGACGGTCATTGACTTCCAGGTTGTGCCGGTTGGCGTCGCGAAAGCGCTTCGCCTCGCGCGCTTCCTGCGCGAAGGCCTTGACGACGCGGATGCCGGGAATCGTGTCGGCCAGCACGCTGGTCACCTCGGCCCAGACGCGGTCGATCTGCTCGAAGCCCGTCCTGAGCTTGTCGCGCACGAGGTGGATCAGCCAGGCGATGACGGGCAGCGGAATCAGCGTCACCAGCGCCAGCCAGGGATTGATCGAGAACAGGATGACGGCGGTCATCGCGATCATCAGCACGTCGGTGGCGAAGTCGAGCAGGTGCAGCGAGAGGAAGACGTTGATGCGATCGGTCTCGGAGCCGATGCGCGCCAAGAGATCGCCGGTGCGTTTTCCCCCGAAGTATTCGAGCGAGAGCTTGAGCAGGTGTTCGTAGGTCGTCGTGCGCAGATCGGCGCCGATGCGTTCGGAAACCAGCGCGAGGATGTAGGTGCGCGCCCAGCCGAGCGCCCAGGCGAGGATCGCCGCGCCGAGCAGGCCGCCCAGCAGCCAGGACACCCTGTGCCAGTCGATGGGCGTACCGTTCTGGTAGGGGATCAGCACGTCGTCCATCAGCGGCATGGTCAGATACGGCGGCACCAGTGTTGCGGCGGTGGCGGCGAGCGTGAGCAGGAAGCCGGCCAGCAGCATGCCCCTGTAGGGTTTTGCGAAACGCCACAGGCGCAAGAGCACCCAGGTCGAGGGCGGGGCGAGTTCCTCGCCGGGGGCATCGGCGCCATCCTCGGTTTCCGCTGGCGCAGGCGCTTGGCCGTCGCGCAAGCGGTTGAATTCACGTTCGAAATGCAAGGCGGCGCGGTGGCGACCGAGGGTGTAGCGCCAGCTCGCCAGCCGCCGCGTCGCGTCGTGCAGTTCGAGCATGCCGACGCCGGCGTGGTCGGAATGTTCCAGCCGCAGCCCGGGCGACAGTTTCCACGCCGCGGCGCCGGCAAGCAGATGGCGTTCCGTGAGTACGAGCGTTTCCTGGCGAAAACGCAGGTCTGCGTCGAGGTCGAGTTCCAGCGTGGCGACGGGGAGTTCGCCGGTGGGTAACGGGGGGGCGCTCACGGGTGCGAATCATACGGTGCGCCGTCTTGCCAGCGCCGACTTTTTCGTTGCGGGCCGTCAGCCTTTGCAAGCATGCCGCGTTAGGCGCAAAATTCCCGCCGTTTGGCTCTTCGTTCTCCCTTCCATGAAATTCATCGATATCCTCAAGATCGTGCATCTGCGCGGTCCGAACCAGTGGACCTACCGTCCCGTTCTCGAAGCCTGGGTCGATATCCACGACCTGGAAGACTGCCCCTCCCACACCCTGCCCGGTTTCAACGAGCGGCTCGTCGCCTGGCTGCCCACCCTGCAATCCCACCGCTGCAGTTACGGCGAGGAGGGCGGATTCATCAAACGGCTCGAAGAGGGCACCTGGCCGGCGCACATCATGGAGCATGTCGCCCTCGAATTGCAGAATCTCGCCGGCATGCCGGTCGGCTTCGGGCGCGCGCGCAGCCTGCCGCAGCGCGGCCAGTATCGCGTCGTCGTGCGCGCCTGGCATCCCGAGGTGACCCGGGAGGCCATCTACGCCGCCCGCGATCTGGTGATGGCTGCCATCGAGGACAAGCCTTTCGATGTCGCCGGCGCGGTGAAGCGCCTGAACGAATTGGCCGATCGCCGCCTGCTCGGCCCCAGCACGGCCTGCATCGTCGAGGCGGCGGATGCCAAGCCGCGCCGCATTCCGCACATTCGGCTCAACGACGGCAATCTCGTCCAGCTGGGCTACGGTTCGCAAAGCCGCCGCATCTGGACGGCGGAAACCGATGCCACCTCGGCCATCGCCGAAAGCATCGCCAGCGACAAGGACCTGACCAAGCGCCTGCTGGCGGCGGCGGGCGTGCCGGTGCCCGAAGGGCGTCTGGTCGCCAGTCCGGCGGATGCCTGGGAGGCGGCGCAGGAGATCGGCCTGCCGGTGGTCGTCAAGCCCGACAATGCCAACCATGGGCGCGGCGTTTCGCTGGACCTGAAGTCGCAGGCCGAGATCGAGGCCGCTTTCCCTGTCGCCGATGCCGAAGGCAGCGGCGTGATGGTCGAGCGCTTCGTGCCAGGCGAAGAACATCGTCTGCTGGTCGTCGGCGACGCGCTGGTCGCCGCCTCGCGCGGTGAAAGCATCTACATCGTCGGCGACGGTCGCGCCAGCGTGCGCGAACTGATCGACAGCCAGCTCAACACCGACCCGCGCCGCGGCGAGGCCGAGACCTTTCCGCTCGAAACGATCGTGCTCGAACGCGAGCCGGGCATCCTCCTGCTGCTCGAACGGCAGGGCCTGGGGCCGGATGCCGTGCCGGCGGCGGGACAGAAGGTGCTGATCCAGCGCACCGGCACCTATGCCGAGGACGTGACCGATCTCGTGCATGCCGACACCGCCCGTCTGGCCTGTCTGGCGGCGAAGATCGTCGGGCTCGACATCGCCGGCATCGATCTCGTTTGCGAGGACATCGCCAAGCCGTTGGTCGCGCAGGGCGGCGCCATCGTCGAGGTGAATGCCGGCCCTGGCCTTCTGATGCACCTGAAACCCGCCGTCGGCCGTCCGCGTCCGGTCGGCGAGGCTATCGTCGCCCATCTGTTCCCGAATGGCGGCAATGGCCGTATCCCCGTCGTTGGCGTGGCCGGCGACCGGCATGCGACGCTGGCGGCGAAGATCGTCGCGCATCTGGTGCGCATCGAGGGCAAGCGCACGGGGCTTTCCTGCGCCGCGGGCCTGTTTCTCGACCGCCGTCTGGTGCAGGCGGGCGATTGCGCCCGTTGGGAACCGGCCCGGCGCCTGCTGATGAACCGCAACGTGGATGTCGCCGTGATCGAGAATCCGCTGGTAACGCTGGTCTCCGAAGGGCTGGCTTACGACCGTTGCCAGATCGGCGTCGTCACCGACATCGACCTGGCGGCGCGCTGGCCGGAACACGGCATCGAAGACGAAGCCTCGCTGCTCAGGGTTTGGCGCACGCAGGTCGATGTCGTGCTGCCGAACGGCTGTGCGGTGCTCAATGCGGCCGACGCTGCGGTGGCCGATCTCGCTGAATGCTGTGACGGTGAGACGGTTTTGTTTTCCGTCGATCCCGCCGCACCACCGCTTGACAGACACCGTGACCGGGGGCGGCGGGCGGTGCTCGCCGTCGATGGCCGCATCGTCCTGGCCAGCGGGGGGATGGAAAGCGTGCTCGTCGAGCTGTCCGCGATCGCTCTGGCCGAGGCCGACCTACCTGCCGTGCTGGGGGCCCTGGGGGCCGGATGGGCACTGGGTCTGGCGCCGGAACTGTTGCGCGCCGGCATCGAAACTTTTGGGAAAGTTGCCTAAATGGAAATATCGCACATCCGCGCCCTGCGCGGTCCCAACCTCTGGTCTCGTCACACCTCGATCCAGGCGCTCGTGCATTGCGATGACGACGAATGCGCCATCAGCCGCCTGCCGGGTTTCGAAGCGCGTCTGCGCGAACGTTTTCCTCTCGTCGGCGCGTTGCGGCCGATCGGCGACACCGGCGACATTCCGATCGCCCAAGCGCTGCAATACGCGGCGCTCAACCTCCAGGTGCAGTCCGGTTGCCCGGTGACTTTCGGTCGCACCACGGCCACCGTCGAACGCGGCGTGTTCCAGGTGGTGTTCGAATACACCGAGGAGGCGGTCGGCCGCCGGGCGCTCGCACTGGCCGAGCAGCTGTGTCTTGCTGCGCGCGACGACACTGCGTTCGACCTGGCGGCGGCCCTGCGCGAGCTGCGCGAACTCGACGAAGACGAGCGCCTCGGGCCTTCCACCGGCGCCATCGTGCAGGCCGCCGCCGCACGCGGCATTCCCTGGCGGCGCCTGTCGTCGGGCAGTTTGATCCAGTTCGGCTGGGGCAGCCGGCAGCGGCGCATCCAGGCGGCGGAAATCGACTGCACCTCGGCGATTGCCGAATCCATCGCCCAGGACAAGGAACTCACCAAGCAGCTGCTGTATGCCGCGGGCGTGCCGGTGCCCGTCGGGCGCGTGGTCGATAACGTCGAAGACGGCTGGAAGGCCGCGCTCGAAATCGGCCTGCCGGTGGTCACCAAGCCTTACGACGGCAACCAGGGCAAGGGGGTGACGGTAAACATCGTCAGTCGCGAGCACTTCGATATCGTCTTTGCCGTCGCGAAGGAATACAGCGAGCGGGTGATGGTGGAAAAATTCATCACCGGTCACGATTTCCGCCTGCTGGTGGTGGGCGAGCGTCTCGTCGCGGCGGCGCGGCGCGATCCGCCGCACGTGATCGGCGACGGCGAGCACACCGTGCGCGAACTGGTCGACATCATCAATGCCGACCCACGCCGCGGCGAGGGACACGCCACTTCGCTGACCAAAATCCGCATCGACGAGATCGCCCATGCGCGCCTGGCGATCCAGGGCTGGACGGCGGACAGCGTGCTGCCCAAGGGCGCGCGCGCGGTGCTGCGCAACAACGCCAACCTCTCGACCGGCGGCACGGCGACCGATGTGACCGACGACGTGCATCCGGAGGTGGCGGCGCGCGCCATCGCTGCCGCCCGGATGGTCGGCCTGGACATCTGCGGCGTCGATGTCGTCTGCGAAAACATCGACCGTCCCCTCGAGGAGCAGGGCGGCGGGGTGGTCGAGGTGAATGCCGCGCCGGGGCTGCGCATGCACCTCGATCCTTCCTATGGCAAGGGGCGCGATGTCGGCGCCGCCATCGTCGATACCCTGTTCGCCGCCGGCGACACCGGCAGGATCCCGACGGTGGCGGTGACCGGCACGAACGGCAAGACGACGACGGTGCGCCTGATCGCCCATCTGCTGGAGCAAAGCGGTCGCCGCGTCGGCATGACGACCACCGATGGCGTCTATGTGCAGGGGCGGCTGATCGATACCGGCGATTGCAGCGGGCCGAAGAGCGCCCGCAACGTGCTCGCCCACCCCGAGGTGGATGCTGCGGTGCTGGAGACCGCGCGCGGCGGCATCCTGCGCGAGGGGCTGGGCTTCGACCGCTGCGATGTCGCGGTCGTCACCAATCTGGGCGCCGGCGACCACTTGGGCCTCAACTACATCACGACGATCGACGATCTGGCGGTGGTCAAGCGCGTCATCGTGCAGAATGTCGGCCCCGGCGGGACGGCGGTATTGAACGCTTCCGACCCCAATGTCGCGAAGATGGAAGCGGTTTGTCCCGGCGAGGTCCTGTTCTTTGCCGTCGATCCTCACCATCCGGTCATGGCGGCGCATCGCGCCCAGGGCAAGCGGGTGGTCTTCCGCGAGGGTAACGACATCGTCTGCTGCCACGCCGGCGCCCAGGAACGCCTGCCGCTGACCGGGATTCCCCTCACGCGCGGCGGCATGATCGGCTTCCAGGTCGACAACGTCATGGCGGCGGTGGGCGCCGCCTGGGCCCTGGGACTCGACTGGAACGCGATCCGTCATGGACTGGCCGGTTTCGCCAGCGATGTCGCCACCGTGCCGGGGCGCTTCAACGTCTTCGACTATCGCGGCGCGACGCTGGTGGCCGACTACGGCCACAACCCGGATGCCATCCGGGCGCTGGTCGAGGCCGTCGATGCGATGCCCGCCTCCTCGACGCAAAAGCGCTGGGTGGTGATCAGCGCGGCCGGCGACCGGCGCGACGAGGACATCCGCCGTCAGACGGAAATTCTCGGCACGGCTTTCGATGGCGTCATCCTCTATCAGGACGCCTGTCAGCGCGGACGCGCCGACGGCGAGGTGCTCGCCCTGTTGCGGGCCGGGCTGGCGGGGGCTGCGCGCACGCGGGAAATCGAAGAAATTCGCGGCGAGTTCCTCGCCATCGACACGGCATTGGACAAGCTGAGCCACGGCGATCTTTGCCTGATCCTCATCGATCAGGTCGAGGAAGCATTGGCGCACATCAAGGCGCGCATCGCGCAGGCGGCCTAGCCGTGCGGGGAGCCGTTCGGCTAACGCCGCATTGCCGACCTCGGCCACCCGCCGGTCAATGAAACTTCGGCGGTCGCGGTCGGCATGTGAGGCGTTTCACGCTAGAATGCGCCGCTTCATTTTCATGGATCGAACATGGCGCTGATCGTTCAGAAATACGGCGGCACGTCGATGGGGTCTCCGGAGCGTATCCGGAGCGTGGCGCGCCGCGTGAAACGCTGGAAGTCCGAAGGCAACCAGGTGGTGGTGGTGGTTTCCGCGATGAGCGGCGAAACCAACCGCCTGATCGCCCTGGCCAGGGAAGTGTCGCCCGACCCCAATCCCCGCGAGCTCGACGTGATGGTGGCCACCGGCGAACAGGTCACCATCGCCCTGCTGGCCATGGCGCTCAACGACATCGGCGTCAAGGCGAGAAGCTACACCGGCGCCCAGGTCAAGGTGCTCACCGACAGCACGCACACCAAGGCGCGCATCCTGTCGATCGACGAGCACAACATGCGCCGCGATCTGAACGACGATACGGCGGTCATCGTCGCCGGCTTCCAGGGTGTGGACGAGCAGGGCAACATCACCACGCTCGGTCGCGGCGGTTCCGACACCTCGGCCGTGGCGCTCGCCGCCGCGCTGAAGGCCGACGAATGCCAGATCTACACCGACGTCGATGGCGTCTACACCACCGATCCGCGCATCGTGCCGGAGGCGAGGAAACTCGATCGCATCACCTTCGAGGAGATGCTCGAAATGGCCAGCCTCGGCTCGAAAGTCCTGCAAATCCGCTCCGTCGAATTCGCCGGCAAATACAAGGTCAAGCTGCGCGTGCTCTCCAGTTTCGAGGAGGAGGGACAGGAAACCTCCGGCACGCTGATTACCATTGAGGAAGACACCGCCATGGAACAACCGATCATTTCCGGAATCGCCTTCAACCGCGACGAGGCCAAACTCACCGTGCTGGGCGTGCCGGACCGTCCCGGCATCGCCTCGCAGATTCTCAGTCCCATTGCCGAAGCCAACATCGACGTCGACATGATCATCCAGAACGTCGGCCACGACGGCACCACCGATTTTTCCTTCACCGTCAACCGTGCCGAATATCCGCGTGCGCTCAAGGTACTCGAGGAGCAGATCAAGCCGCACATCGGTGCGCGCGCCATCGAGGGCGACAACAAGATCTGCAAGGTGTCCGCCGTCGGCGTCGGCATGCGCTCGCATCCGGGCGTGGCGAGCATGATGTTCCGCACGCTGGCCGAGGAGGGCATCAACATCCAGATGATTTCCACCTCGGAAATCAAGATTTCCGTCGTCGTCGACGAGAAGTATCTGGAACTCGCGGTGCGCGTGCTGCACCAGGCCTTCGGCCTCGACAAGGCCGCCGCCTGAGCCTCGCTCTCAGCAGCCGGTCAGACCGAGGCGCGCGAACAGCGCCTCGTCGCGTGCCGCCTCCGGGTTGCCGGCGGTGAGCAGCCTGTCGCCGTAGAAGATCGAATTTGCACCGGCCAGAAAGCACAGCGCCTGCAACTCGTCCGACATGCCCTGACGGCCGGCCGACAGGCGTACCCAGGAAGTCGGCATCGCGATGCGCGCGGCGGCGATGGTGCGCACGAATTCGAAGGGATCGAGCGGCGGCGCGTTTTCCAGCGGCGTGCCGGGCATCGCCACGAGGTGGTTGATCGGTACCGACTCCGGCGGCGGGTCGAGGTTGGCGAGCTGCGCGATCAACGATGCGCGCACGCGGCGGCTTTCGCCCATGCCGATGATGCCGCCGCAGCAGATCTTCATGCCGGCCTCGCGCACACTGAGCAGCGTTTCCATGCGCGCCTGCTGGCTGTGCGTGGTGACGATTTGGTCGTAAAACTCCGCGCCGGTATCGAGGTTGTGGTTGTAGTAATCCAGTCCGGCGGCGGCGAGCCTTCGTGCCTGCCCGGGGCCCAGGAGGCCCAGCGTCAGGCAGGCTTCCATGCCGAGCTCTTTCACCACGCGCACCATCTCGATGACGCGATCCAGATCGCCCTCCTTCGGGCCGCGCCAGGCCGCGCCCATGCAAAAGCGCGTCGCGCCCTTGTCCTTCGCGGCCTGCGCCGCGACACTGACCTCTTCCAGATCGAGCAACTTGCCGCGCGCGATGCCCGTCTCCTGGTCGCGCCGCGCCGACTGCGAGCAGTAGCCGCAATCCTCCGAACAGCCGCCGGTCTTGATCGACAGGAGCGTGGAGCGCTGGATCCGGTTCGGATCGAAATGCTGGCGATGGACCTGTTGGGCGCGAAACAGCAGATCGGCGAAGGGCAGGGCGAACAGCGCCTCGACGGCGTCGGTATCGAATACGGAAGGAGTGGCGGTCATGGAGGATCGGGTCTGAAGTGTGAGGACGCATTCTACGCGGCGCAAAAAGTCGGCGCTGGCGGGACGGCGATAGCCGGATCCGCCGCCAGCAGGGGGACGGCGGGTAAAATCGGCCCGGTCATGCGTCAGATCCTCCTCTGTGGCCGCTTCCGGCTGCCCTTGTCCCCCGCCGATCGCCCCCTCGTCATGGGCATCGTCAATCTCACCGCCGACTCGTTTTCCGGCGACGGCACGGGCGACGATCCGGTCGCCGCTCTCGCCCGCGCCGAGGCGCAGCGCGATGCGGGGGCCGACCTGCTCGATCTGGGCGCCGAGTCGACGCGGCCCGGCGCCGCGCCGGCGCCAGCCGACGTCGAGCTGGCGCGCCTGTTGCCGGTGCTGCGTGTCGTGCGCGACTGGGGCCTGCCGATTTCCGTGGATACCTACAAGCCCGAGGTGATGCGCGCGGCGCTCGCCGAGGGGGCCGATCTCATCAACGATGTCGCCGCCTTGCGCGCTCCGGGCGCGCTCGATGCGCTGGCGGCAAGCGATGCGGGCGTTTGTCTCATGCACATGCAGAACGAGCCGCGCACCATGCAGACCGATCCGCGCTATGCCGACGTGGTTGCCGAGGTGAGGGATTTTCTCGCCGAACGCGTGGCGGCCTGCGCGCAGGCCGGCATCGCGAAGGAGCGTTTGCTGGTCGACCCCGGTTTCGGTTTCGGCAAGACGGTGGAACACAACTATGCCTTGCTGCGCGACCTGGGAGAGTTGCAGCGTATCGGCGTGCCGGTGCTGGCCGGCCTGTCGCGCAAATCCATGCTCGGCGCGGTCACCGGCCGGGAAAATGGCGCGGCGCGTCTGCCGGCGAGCGTTGTCGCCGCGGTGCTGGCGGTTGAGCGGGGCGCGCGCATCGTGCGCGTGCATGATGTCGCGGCGACGCGCGATGCGCTCGCCGTCTGGGCGGCCACGGAAGGGAGATAGGCAGAAGAATGGCAAGACAGTATTTCGGCACCGACGGGGTGCGCGGCCGCGTCGGCCAATCTCCGATCACGCCGGAGTTCGCTCTGCGCCTCGGCTTTGCCGCCGGCGAAACGCTCGTCGCGCACGCGCGCGAACTTGGCCATGCGCACGAGCATGAGCGGCCGGCGGTGCTGATCGGCAAGGACACGCGCATCTCCGGCTACATGCTCGAAGCCGCGCTGGAGGCGGGCTTCTCGGCGGCGGGCGTGGATGTCATGCTGTGCGGGCCGTTGCCGACGCCGGCTATCGCCTACCTCACGCGCGCGTTGCGGCTCGCCGCCGGCGTGGTGATCTCCGCCTCGCACAATCCTTACGAGGACAACGGCATCAAGTTCTTCGCCGCCGGCGGCTGGAAACTGCCGGATGCCGTCGAGGAGGAGATCGAAGCGCGGCTGGCCGAGCCGATGGGCTGCCGGCCGTCGGCGGAACTCGGCAAGGCGCGCCGCATCGACGACGCGGCCGGACGTTACATCGAATTCTGCAAGAGCACCTTTCCGAACGAGCTGGACTTGCGCGGACTGAAGATCGTCGTCGATTGCGCGCATGGCGCGGCCTATCACGTCGCGCCCAAGGTGTTCCACGAGCTGGGCGCCGAAACGATCGCCGTCGGCGCCGCCCCGGACGGATTCAACATCAACGCCGGCGTCGGCGCTACCGCGCCGGAATTCCTTCGTCGGCAGGTGTTGGAACATCGGGCCGACCTCGGTCTCGCGCTCGACGGCGATGCCGACCGCCTGCTGATGGTCGATGCAACCGGGCGCCTGTTCGACGGCGACGAACTGCTTTATGTGATCGCCCGCAGCCGTCCGGGCTTGGCGGGCGTCGTGGGCACGCTGATGAGCAATCTCGGCTTCGAGCAGGCGCTGGAGCGCCTCGGCATCGGCTTCGCGCGCGCCAAAGTCGGCGACCGCTACGTGCTGGAACTGATGCAGGAGAAAGGCTGGATACTCGGCGGCGAGAACTCCGGCCACATCATCTGCCTGGATCGCCACACCACCGGCGACGGCATCGTCGCTGCGCTGCAAGTGCTGGCGGCGCTCGCCGAACGCAGGGAGACGTTGGCGACCGCCTGCGCCGACCTGACGATGTTTCCGCAAAAACTCATCAACGTGAGATTCGCCGCGCCCTTCGACTGGCAGAACGATCCGGGCATCCGCGCGGCGCGCGCCGCCGCCGAGCAGGCGCTGGGCAAGGCCGGACGGGTGCTGTTGCGACCTTCCGGCACCGAGCCGCTCCTGCGCGTGATGGTGGAAGGCCGCGACGAGGCGCATGTGCTGGCGCAGGCCGAAGCCATCGCGGCGGCGGTGCGGCAGGCAGCGACCGTCTAGCCACGGGCGCCGTCCTGCCGGCGTCGACTTTTCGGCGGCCTCAGGCGCCGATCACGCCGCCATCTTCCCTGCTGATGACGATGGTGGCGGAGCGTGCGTAAGGCCCCTTGTTCGGCCAGACGCCCGTGAGCTTGCCGGCGGCAAAGTCCTCGGCGCTGGTGGTGGCGCCCGGGTGCTGGATGTTCACGAACATGGTCTTGCCATCCGGCGTGGTGATCACGCCCGTGATCTCCTGACCGAGGGGGCCGACCAGGAAACGCTTCAGTTCCCCGCTGCGCGGGTCGGCGCACAACATCTGGTTGTTGCCGAACTGCGCATAGTCGCCCTTGTTCATCGAGCTTTCGCTGATGTCGGTCTGGATCCACAGGCGGCCGTCCTTGTCGAACCACAGGCCGTCCGGGCTGTTGTGGATCTGGTCCTTGTTCAGCGGTTTGCCGGCGAACAGCGAGTCGCCCTCGGGGCCGGAGAGCAGGAAAACGTCCCACTCGAAGCGGGTGGCGGCGGGATCGTTGCCGGCCTCGGTCCAGCGGATGATGTGGCCCCAGCGATTCTTTTGCCGCGGATTGGCCTTGTTGGTCACTTCGCGCTGGCTGTTGTTGGTCAACGTGAAATACACCTGCCCAGTTCGCGGGTCGATGGCCCCCCACTCCGGGCGGTCCATCTTGGTGGCGCCCACGATGTCCGCGGCCAGGCGCGTGTTGACCAGCACATCGGCCTGACTATTGAAGCGGGGAGAGGACAGCGCCCCCTGACCGAAAACGAGGGGCAACCACTGTCCCGTGCCGTCGTCGTTGAACTTGGCCACGTAGAGCGTGCCTTCGTCCAGCAGTGCGCCATTGGCCACGCCGGCCGCCTTGCGGTACACGCCTTTGGAAACGAATTTGTAGATGTATTCGTTTTCCGCATCGTCCCCCGAATAGCAGACGACCGGCTTGCCTTCCACGCCGGGGTGGAAAATCGCGCCTTCGTGGGCAAAGCGACCCAGCGCCGTGCGCTTGACCGGCGTGCCGTTCGGGTCGAAGGGATCGAATTCCACCATCCAACCGAAGCAGTTCGCCTCGTTGCGGTAATCCTGCGTGGCGTCGCCGCCCTTGGCGCTGACATCGAAGCGGACGAACTCGTCGGCGCCGCTATCGGCCAATTCCCAGCCATAGCGCGAGACGGCGGGCTTGCTCTCGTTGTGGCGAACGCCATAGCGCGCTTGCTCACGCGGGCGGCCGTCGGCGTTCACCCTGTTGATGAAGTAGCCGGCCCAGTTTTCCTCGGCCGTCAGGTAGGTATTCCAGGGCGTGACGCCGTGGGCGCAATTGTTCAGCGTGCCGCGGACGCGGGCGCCATCCGGACTGTACTTGGTCTTGACCAGGTCGCTGCCGCGCACCGGGCCGCCGATCATCATCGGGGTCGCGCCGGTGATGCGGCGATTGAACTTGCTGTTGACCACTTCCCACTGGCCGTTGCCGCCTTTCTTGATATGCACCACCGACACCCCGTGGGCGTTGATCTCCTTGCGGCACTCGTCCGCGGGACGCTTGCCATTGACCAGGGCCGGCACGGCGTCGCGCGTGAGCTTCTGACCGACCGCGCTGGCGTGCATGTAGCGCGGTTCCACGTATTCGTGGTTCATTACCAGCAAGCCTTCGCTGGAGCTGCCCTGGTAAGGCTCCTTGCCTTCGATGGGAAAGAAATGCATGCCGTCGTGATGGCTGCCGATCTGGTTGGCCTGGTCGGCGCCCGAGTTGCTGAACGGGTCGAACGCCGGCATGTTGCCGGTGATCGGCGTGCCCCACGGCACGAGGACCTGCACCCTGTAACCTTTCGGTACCAGGACCGAGTCGGCCTCGCTGACGGGGACGGCCTGGAAACCGATCAGTGGCTTGCCCTTTCCTCCGCCGGAGGCGGCGCAGCCGGCCAGACCGACACTGCCGAACAGGGCGGTCATGGAGGCGGCCAGGCCGCCCTTGAGCAGCGAGCGACGACTCAGGCTGACTTCGAGGACGTCGTCGAAGTGGCGGTTGTCGCTGAGGTTGGACGGCGGCTCGTCGCCGTTGCCGTTGTCGATGATGAGCGAATGCGGAATGGTCATCTTGGGTCCTCTGTGTGGAGTGATGAAGTTGCGTCGTGGCAGGCGGCGAGCAACCTTACCGAACGAAGATGACGGTGATGTGACGATGGCGCGTTCATCGGAAAAATGCTCCCCGTTCGATTCGCGTTGTGCTTGAATGAACGTCGTCCTGCCGGCGTCGACTTTTTTCAAGCCCAGCGAATGGTTATGGCGCCTAGCGCCACGACTACGGCCCCGGCAATGCGCCAGCGCCCCATACGTTCTTTAAGTAGCCAGGCGCCGAGGAGGGCGGCGAAGATCACCGAGGTTTCGCGCAACGCGGCAACGGCGGGAATCGGTGCGACCGTCATGGCCCACAGCACGATGGCGTAGGAGCCGATGGTGAGCGTCGAGCCGAGCAGCGAGAACAACCAGCGTCGCCGCAGGTGGCGGATCGCATGGCGGCCGCGCTGCCAGAGCGCGACGCCCAGGATCAACCAGGCATTGAGAAAGAAGAGCCAGAGGGTATAGGCGACGGCGTGGCCAGAGTGACGCGCGCCGATGCCGTCGATGATCGTGTAGAGGGCGATGACGGCCGCCGTCGCGAAGCCGTAGCCCAGACCGGAATGGCTGATGCCGCCGCGCCGGATGCCGAGGCCCACGGGTAGGGCGATGCCCGTGGCGACCAGGACGATGCCGAGCAGCAGCGCGGGCGTCAAGGCGTCTCCGGCCAGCGGCGCAGCCAGTGCGACCAGCACTGGGGCGCTGCCGCGCATCAGCGGATAGGCGATGGAAAGATCGGCGTGCTGGTAGGTGCGCATCAGCAGGAGATAGTAGCCGACATGGATGAAGGTCGTCGTCAGCAACCAGGGCCAAGCCGCCGCGGCGGGCAGCGGCAGCCAAGGCAGGGCGCAGGCGGCGACAACGGCACTGGCCACCGCCAACCCGGTGTAGTCGAGGAAGCGGTCGGCGCTCGCCTTGACGGCGAAATTCCAGCCGGCATGCATCAATGCCGAAAGCAGCACCAGCAGGGCGACGGGCGTGGAGATCACGCCACGTCAGCCTTGGGACGGCCAGGGCAGCGAGTAGGTTTTGACGTTGGTGAAGCTCTTCATCGCTTCCAGCACGCCTTCCTTGTAGCCCAGGCCGGAATCCTTGATGCCGCCGAAGGGCGTGAGCTCCAGCCGGTAGCCCGGCACCTCCCAGACATTGAGGCTGCCGACATGCAGTTCATTGACGCAGCGTGTAATGACGTCGAGGCGGTTGGTGCACAGGCCCGATGACAGACCGAAAGTGGTGCCATTGACGACGGCGATGGCTTCGTCAAGCGTCTTGAAACGAATCACGGGCGATACCGGGCCGAAGGTTTCTTCGCGCACCACGGTCATCTCGGGGCGCACCCGGTCGAGCACCGTCGGCGAGTAGAGTGCGCCTTGTCGTTCGTTGCCGCAAAGCAGTTCCGCCCCCTGGGCAACGGCCTCATTCACGCGTGCTTCGAACAGCTGCGCGGCCGCTTCGTCGATGACGGTGCCCATATCCACGGATTCATCCATCGGGTCGCCGTGGCGCCAGCGCCGACTCTTGTCGACGAGCAGCTCCACGAAGCGGTTGGCGACGGGCTCCTGCACGAGGATGCGCTTGACGGCGGTGCAGCGCTGGCCGGAATTCTTGTAGGAGCCGGCGACGGCGAGATCAGTGGCGCGGTCGAGGTCGGCGTCGTCCATGACGATGAGTGGATCGTTGCCGCCCAGTTCGAGCACGGTGCGGCGGTAGCCGATTTTCGCCGCGATGGCTTTGCCGATTGGCACGCCGCCGGTGAACGTGACGAGATTGATGGCTGGATTCGTCAACAGCTCGTCGGCGATCTCGAGCGGGTCGCCGGTGACGACCTGAAACATTTCCGGCGGCAGGCCGGCTTCGTAAAGGATGTCGGCGAACAGCAGCGCCGAGAGCGGCACCTTTTCCGAGGGCTTCAGGACCATGCGGTTGTTGGTGGCGATGGACGGCACGATCTTGTGCGCGACCTGGTTCATCGGATGGTTGAACGGCGTGATGGCGGAAATGACGCCCAACAGCGGTTCGCGCTGGGTATAGACACGCCGTTCGCGGCCGTGCGGCGTGATGTCGCAACTGAAAATCTGCCCGTCGTCGTCGAGTGCGGCATGGGCGCCGAAGACCAGCACGTCGCGCACGCGGCCGGCTTCATAACGGCTGTCTTTCTTGCACAAACCGGATTCGGCGGTGATGAGATTGGCAATTTCATCGGTGCGGGCGACGACGATCTCGGCCGCCTTGAGCAGGATGCGGTGGCGCTCGTAGCGGGAGAGCTTCGGTCTGAAAGCGGCCGCAATGTCGAAAGCGCGGCGCACGTCGTCGACCGTCGCTTTCGGCACGGTGCCGATGACGTCGTTCGTGTAGGGATTGAACACTTCGATGACCCGGTCGCGACCAATGCGTTCGCCGCCGATACGCAGGGTCTCCTGGCGGAACTCCATGGGGTTTCTCCTATCGGTTTTTGAGCAGGCGTTGCAGCCGCTTGCGGCTCGCCTCGACGTGGCGGCGCAGCAGGCGCGCCGCCGTAGCACGCTCGCCCGCGCACAGCGCATCGAGGATCGCGCGATGATCGGCGACCGAGGCGCGCAGGCTAGAGGCATCGGGAATGCTGGCGTGCGCCTGGTGGCGGAAGAGGGACAGCTCGCCCACCAGCCGGCGATAGGCGTCGATCAGCGCGGCGTTGCTGGTGAGGCAGGCGAGGCGGTCGTGAAAGGCGATGTTGCACGCGTGGCAGGACGCGAAGTCGGCTTTCTTCGCGAACCTTTCCGATTCGGTGAGCAGTTTGTCGAGACGCGCCGCCCGCACGCTATCCGGCGCCGCGGCGAGCTTCTTGACGATCAGCTCTTCGAGCGCGACGCGCACTTCGTAGATCTCGTCCGCTTCGGTCGGAGAGATGGTGCGCACGAACACGCCACGGTTCTTCTCGACCCGCACCAGTCCTTTTTCCTCCAATCCGCGAAAGGCTTCGCGCACCGGCCCGCGTGAAACGCCGAGCTGGGCGGCCAGAGGGATTTCGGTGAGCTGGCTGCCGGGCGGAATGCTGCCGCCGAGGATCATGTTCTCCAGCTGCTCCTGAACGAGTGCGGGCAGGGACTGCGTGCGGATCAGTTCGATGGTCGAGGGGAGGAATCTGTTCATTTTTCCTTAATCGCCTTGCAATGTTCGCGGCGAAAAATGGCTGCGCCGTAGATTTGTAGATTGTCGACAATCAGCGAACCGGATTATAGGTCGCGCAATGTTTCAGCTTCATTTAGCCGGAGAAGAGATGTCCATGCCCGCTGCCATCGAGATCAGAAATCTCACCAAGACCTTCCCCTGCTGCAAAGCGCTCGACGACGTCAGCCTGAGTGTCGCGCCCGGCGAAATGGTCGCCCTCATCGGCGCTTCCGGTTCGGGAAAGTCCACGCTGCTGCGACATATCTCTGGCTTCGTCGCCGCGGACGCCGGCGAGGTGGCCGTGATGGAGCGCGTCATCCAGCAGAGCGGCCGCGTGGTGCCAAATATCCGCCGCCTGCGCGCCGACATCGGCTTTGTGTTCCAGCAATTCAACCTCGTCGGGCGCCTGCCGGTCATCACCAACGTGCTGACTGGTCTGCTCTATCGGACCAGCCTGTGGCGCAGCTTGCTGATGCGCTTTTCTCTGGCCGAGCGCCAGCAGGCGCTGGAAGCCTTGGCGGCGGTCGGTATCGAGCAGTTCGCCTGGCAGCGCGCGGCCACCCTTTCCGGGGGCCAGCAGCAGCGCGCCGCCCTGGCGCGCTGTCTGGTGCAGGGCGCGCGCGTCATCCTCGCCGACGAACCGATCGCCTCGCTCGATCCGGAATCGTCGCGCATCGTCATGGAACTGCTCGCCGAGATGAACCGCGAACGCGGCTGCACCGTCGTCGTTTCCCTGCACCAGGTCGAGTTTGCCATCCGCTATTGCAAGCGCACCGTCGCCCTGCGCGCCGGCCGGATCGTCTATGACGGTCCGTCCGCGGCGCTGACGCCGAAGCTGCTTGGTGAGTTGTACGGCACCGATGCAGAAGAACTGTTCGGTGCCATTCGCGATGTTTCCCCCGTGGCGTTGCCGGCGCGCGTGGCGCCGCCGGCCGTGTCTCTGGCAGCCTGAATTTCCCCTCCCTGTCCTATCCACCATCCCCGTAAAGGAGAATTCCCATGATCCGTTCCATCAAAGCCCTACTGGCCGCCTCGACGGTTGCCCTGGCCGGCATCGCGCAGGCCCAGGAAATCAAGGAAATCAACTTTGGCATCATCGCCACCGAGAAGGCCGGCGCCCTCAAGCAGATGTGGGAACCCTTCCTCGAAGACATGTCGAAAGCCATCGGCATGAAAGTCAACGGCTTTTATGCCACCGACTACGCCGGCATCATCGAGGCGCAGCGTTTCAACAAGGTGCAGGTGGCCTGGTATGGCAACAAGTCCGCCATCGACGCGGTGGATCGTGCCAACGGCGAGGTGTTTGCCCAGTTCATCGATCTCGACGGCACCCCTGGTTACTACTCTTACGTGATCACCCACAAGGATAGCGGCATTACCTCGCTCGACCAGCTGCTGAAGAACGGCAAGAACTACAGCTTCGGTCTTGGCGATCCGCAATCGACCTCCGGCACCCTGGTGCCAGGCTACTACGTGTTCGCAATGAACAACCTCGATCCGAAGACCACCTTCAAGGTCGTCCGCTCGGCCAACCACGAGGGCAACTTTCTCGCCGTGCTCAACAAGCAGGTCGATGCCGCCACCAACAACAGCGAGATGCTCGACAAGATGAAGGAAAACAAGCCGGAATGGCGCGAGCAGATCCGCATCCTGTGGACCTCGCCGCTGATTCCGCGCGATCCGCTCGTTTGGCGCAAGGACCTGCCGGCCGACCTGAAAAAAAAGATTCAGGACTTCACGGTGGCTTATGGCAAGGATGATCGCGAGAAGGAAATTCTCAAGAACATGTATCGCCTGAAGGGCTTCAAGGTTTCGACCGACGCACAACTGTTGCCGATCCGTCAGCTCGAACTGTTCAAGGATCGCAAGAAATTCGAAAGTGACACGCGCATGTCCGAAGCCGAGCGCAACGCCAAGCTAGCAGAAATCGACGCCAAGCTGGCAGAACTTGCCAGGTTGATGAAGTAACGCAATCCGATAAGTCCGGCCGGCCTGCGTGCCGGCCGGCTCATTCGTGGGCCGAAACATGAGTAACGAAGCAAGCATCCGCGACATTCCCTTGACGCCGCCGCGCCGCAGCCTGACGACAACGCTGGCCTGGGGCGCCTTTTTCATCGTGCTGATCTGGTCGTGGGAGGGAGCGGACATGCGTCCGTTTGACCTGATCAGGTATTCAGCCAACATGGGAACCTTCGCGGAAGAGTTCTTTCCACCGAATTTCTACGATTGGCGGGTATATCTAAAAGAAATGATCATTACCCTGCACATCGCCATCTGGGGAACCGTTCTGGCGGTGCTGTGCGGCATTCCTTGCGGTTTGCTGTCGTCAGAAAACATCGTGCCGAAGTGGGTGTACCAGCCGATGCGGCGCCTCATGGACGCATTTCGCGCCATCAACGAAATGGTGTTTGCCATGCTGTTCATCGTCGCCGTCGGCCTCGGTCCCTTCGCCGGAGTAATGGCGCTATGGGTGCATACCACCGGCGTGCTGGCCAAGTTGTTTGCCGAAGCCGTCGAAGCCATTGATCCGCGTCCCGTGGAGGGCGTGCGCGCTACCGGCGCGAATCCCATAGAAGAAATCCTCTATGGTGTGATTCCACAGGTCCTGCCACTGTGGATATCCTATTCGCTGTACCGCTTTGAATCCAATGTCCGCTCGGCGTCGGTGCTGGGCATTGTCGGCGCGGGCGGCATCGGTGTCATCCTGCACGAGGTGATTCGCGGCTTTGATTACGCCGAAACCTCCGCCGTGCTCATCATCATCATCGTCTCGGTCACCTTGATCGATCTCGTTTCCGCCCGCATCCGCCAGTGGGCCATCTGAACTTTCCATGACAACAGTCCAACTCAACGGCGTCAGCTATCGCTGGCCGCGCCAACCCGTCGTCGTCGTCTGCATCGACGGTGGCGATCCCGCGTATATCGAACAAGGTATCAAGGACGGCATCATTCCCAACATCGCGCGCTTCATGCATGAGGGTTTCTCGGCTGTTGCCGATGGCACGGTGCCGAGCTTCACCTGTCCGAACAACATGTCGATCATCACCGGCGCGCCAGCGAGCGTGCATGGCATCTCCGGAAACTTCTACCTGAACGACAAGGACGAGGCGGTCGCGATGACCGGTCCGGAGCTCTTGCGCAGCAAGACCATCCTCGCCGCCTTCGCCGATGCCGGCGCGAAGGTGGCATCGATCACCGCCAAGGACAAGTTGAGGAAGCAGCTTGGCAAGGGTCTCGATCTCACGCGCGGCAACGTCAGTTTTTCGTCCGAATTCGCCGACCGCTGCACCCTGGCAGAAAACGGTATCGAGAACGTTCTGGAGCTCGTCGGTATGCCGCAGCCGGACATGTATTCGATGGACCTCTCGCTGTTTGTGCTGGAAGCCGGTATCAGGCTACTGGAACGCGACCGAACCGACCTGATGTATCTCTCCCTGACCGACTACATCCAGCACAAGCATGCGCCGGGCGATCCGGTCGCCAACGAGTTCTACCGGCGCATCGACGACTGCTTTGGACGTCTCGAAGCGCTCGGCGCAGTGGTTGCGCTGACGGCCGACCACGGCATGAACGACAAGTCGAGGCCCGACGGTACGCCGAGTGTGATTTACCTGCAGGACATTCTCGACGCCAAGTTCGGCGCGGGCGACACGAAGGTGATCTGTCCGATCACCGATGCCTTCGTGCGCCACCACGGCGCGCTGGGCGGCTTCGTGCGCGTTTGGTGCCGGGGCGGCAAGGCGACGCCAGAGGCGATCATCGCGCTCGTCAGGGACATTCCCGGCATTGAACTGGCGCTGACGAAGGACGAGGTCTGCGCGCGCTTCGATCTGCCGCCCGATCGCGAGGGGGATGTGGCGGTGATCGGCGACATCGGCACGGTGATCGGCGCGGCGGCGGTCGATCACGACCTGTCGAATCTCGCCGATACACGCCTGCGCAGCCACGGTGCGCTGACCGAGGCGCGTGTGCCCTTCATTCTGAGCCGTCCCGCCAGCGCCGCCTTTCAGGCGCGGAGCGCGCGTTCCCTGAAGAGCCACCAGATTTTCGAGTATGCGCTGAACGGAGTCGCCTGAATGAGGGTGCCCGAACTTGGCCGCGTTGCGGTCTATGAAACACCTGGCGGACCGTTCCGCATCGAGAGCCACGCGTTGCGTCCTCCGTTGCCGGGCGAAGCGTTGGTGAAGGTTCGCATGTCGACGATCTGTCGCTCCGACATCCATTCCTGGCAGGGGCATCGTCCCAATCCCTGTCCCGGCCTGCTTGGTCATGAAATCGTCGGCGACATCGTTGCGCTCGGCGAAAGCGTTACGCACGACATGCGTGGCGATCCGCTGGCACCGGGCGATCGCGTTACCTGGAGCGAATACTTCATTCCGGGCGCAAACTATTTCACCGAGGTGCTCGACCTGCCGCAGAAGTCGCCGGGCGTCGACAAGTACGGCCACATGGCCGTCACGACCGCGCCGCATCACCACGGCGGGTTTGGCGAGTACTGCTACATCCTGCCGCGCTCGTGGATATTGCGCCTGCCGCCGGATCTCAGCGACGAAGAGGCGACACCGATCAACTGCGGCGTTGCGACGATGATCGCGATCATTGAGGCGGCGGCTTTGCGCATCGGCCAGACGGTGGTGATCCAGGGGCTCGGCCTGCTCGGCCTTTATGGTGCGGCCATCGCCAAGGCGCGCGGCGCGCGGTGGGTGATCGGCCTGGACATCGATCCCGCGCGGCGCGAGCGCGCCGCGTGCTTCGGCGTCGATTGCGCCCTTGATGCCGCTGCTGATCCGTCAGCCCTGTTGGCCGAGATCGCCACCCAATGCCGACCGGTTGGCCCCGATGCGGTCATCGAGGTGTGCGGGGCGGTCAAGGCGATACCATTGGGCATCGACATGCTGCGCATCGGGGGCACCTACGTCCTCGGCGGCGTGGTCAACCCGCGTTCACTGATCGAGATCGACGCCAACCTGTTGCTGAAAAAAATGCTGACGCTGCGAGGGGTTCACAACTACCGTCCGCGTAATCTCGTCGAAGCGCTCGATTTCGTCGTCGCCAATCGCCGTCGTTATCCGTTCCGCGAACTCGTTGACGGCAAATATGCCCTCGACCGTGTTGGCGATGCGATGGCAGACGCGGTCGCCCAGCGCGTTCTGCGCGCCGCCATCGTTCCCTGAAGATAACGGAGATGTCCATGAGCGAACCCATCCTTCTGACCCCCGGTCCCCTGACCACCACCCACGCCACCAAGGAGGCCATGCTGAGCGACTGGGGTTCCTGGGACGGCGCCTTCAACGCGCTGACCGCCTCGGTCTGTCACGATCTCGCCGAGATCGCCCATGCTGGTGACACGCATGTCTGCGTGCCTCTGCAAGGCAGCGGCACCTTCTCGGTCGAGGCGGCGCTCGGCACCTTGGTGCCATGGCACGGCAAGGTGCTGGTGCCGAACAACGGCGCCTACTGCCAGCGCATCGCACGCATTCTCGGCTACCTTGGCCGCGAAGCCGTCGTGCTCGATTTCCGCGAGGACGCGCCGGCCGATCCGCAACGCATCGACGAGGTGTTGGCCGCTGATGGGGCGATTACCCATGTGGCCCAAGTGCATTGCGAAACCGGCACGGGCATCCTTAATCCGCTGGAGGACATCGCCGCCGTCGTTGCAGCGCGCGGCCGTCGCCTGATCGTCGATGCGATGAGTTCCTTCGGCGCCATTCCGGTCGATGCGCGGACGGTACCCTTCGACGCACTGATCGCGGCCTCCGGGAAGTGTCTGGAGGGCGTTCCAGGCATGGGTTTCATCATCGTCAGGAAAGACGCGCTGGAAGCCTCGGCCGGCAACAGTCATTCGCTCGCGATGGATTTGCTCGACCAGTGGCGTTACATGCAGCAGACCGGCCAGTGGCGTTTTACGCCGCCGACGCATGTCGTCGCTGCGTTGCGCGCCGCGATCGACCAGTATTTGGCCGAAGGCGGCCAGCCGGCCCGGCTGGCGCGCTACGCGGAAAACTGCTCCACCCTCGTGGCCGGCATGCGGGCGCTCGGCTTCCGCACCTTCCTCGACGATGCAGTGCAGGCGCCGATCATCGTCACTTTCCATGCGCCGGACAGTCCGGCCTACGATTTCAAGGAACTTTACCGTCGGGTGCGCGAACGCGGCTTCATCCTCTATCCGGGAAAACTGACCAGGCTGGAAACGTTCCGCGTCGGCTGCATCGGCGCGATCGGGCCGGATGTCCTGCGTCGCGCGGTAGCGGCCATCGCAGCCGCCTGTGCCGAGATGGGGGTGCGCCTGTACTCGACATAGCACAATGTACGCCAGCCGCGCCCATCTGGTCATTTGCGATGCCGACGGTACGCTGGTCGACGCCTTTGGCGCCATGAGCGTCGCTTTCGCGCGACACGACATGGACATCGGCGATCTGGAGCGCTTCCAGAAGCGTCGCAAACTGTTCAAGTATCTCGGCGGGATGCGGGAGTTTCCGAAGAACCTGCGCCGCCAGTTCGGCAAACAAAGTCGCAAGCGCCTGCTGGAGACCTTGACCGGGGTCTATCGCGAGGAGGCCGCGTTGTACCCGGGGATGGCCGAACTGCTGGGGCGCCTGATCGCGGCGCCGGACGTGCGCGTGGGCATCGTTTCGCGCAACGTCACGCACGAGCCGGAACAGACCTTGCGCTGCCTGCTGGCGCGGCACGGCGTCGATGCGGATGGCCTGGATTTCCTCGACTGCCTGCCCTTGAGCGAGGACAAAACAGGTCGTTTCAGGGAGCTCCGGCGCGCGTTTGGCGTCAATCCGGCGCTGTCTTTCGCCTGCGGCGACGAGTTCCGCGACTATGCCGCGGCGACGGGCGCCGGCATGCACCCTTTCATCGCGGCTTACGGTTTCGAGGATCATCGGCGCCTGCGTGACGAATTCGGCATTCCCAACGAAGTCATCGCCCGCACGCCGCACGAACTGGCGGGGCGGCTTGCTCACGCGCTCGGTCTGGACTGGCCCGAAGCCCGTTCGGCGTAACGCGCCGGAATATCGGCGCGGACGAAGAGATCGAGCAGGCTGGCGTCGATGTGCCCCGCCCGCGCCATCTCGGCGAGGATCGCCAGCGCCTCGGCGCTCGACTTGCCCGGCTTGTAGGGGCGGTCGCCGGCGGTCAGCGCCTCGTAAATATCCGCGATGGCGAGAATGCGTGCGGGCAGCGACAATTCGTCCGCGCGTTTGCCGAACGGATAGCCGCTGCCGTCCAGATGCTCGTGGTGGCTGCCCGCCGTGTCGGGCACGCTGGCCAGCTCGGCGGGAAAGGGCAGGGTGGCGAGCATGTCGATGGTGCCGAGAATGTGCGCATTGATCAGGTAGCGCTCCTCCGGCGTCAGCGTGCCGTGCCGTACGCACAAGGCGTAGAGTTCGCCGAGATTGAGGCGATGGCGCGGACGCGCCAGGTTCGCTGCGGATGATGTGCCATGCGTCGCCGGAACGTCGATGAGATGTTCCAGACGATCGGCCAGCAGGTGTTCGGGCGTCGGCAAAGCGCGCGGCGGAACGGCGGCCTTGCGAAGCAGTTCCTCGGCGCCGATGCCGAGGCGGTCGTCGAGCGTGCGCAGCCAGGTGCGCGACGCGATGCGTTTGATGCGTTCGATGTCTGCGTCGCTCAATTCGCGTTCGCCGAGGTTGCAGGCGGCGACGAAGGCGAAATCGTCGTCGAGGGTCGCCAGCTCCTCGTGCAAGCGTGCCTGCAGGAGGGAAGCGTCGCCGCCGCCTGTCAGCGCGCGCCAATGGGCGATTTCGGCGTCGCGCTTGAGCACCTCGAAGCGCATGCGGATCTCGTGAATGCGGTTGTTGACCGTTTCGAGCTTGGCTGCCTTGTCGACGACGAAATCGGGCACGAACAGCTTGCCGCAATCGTGCAGCCAGGCAGCCAGATGCAGCGATTCGCGTGCCGCTTCGTCCCATCCGGCATCGCGGAACGGGCTGTCGGGGTGATGGGCGGCTGCTTCCGCGAGCAGCGTTGCCAACAGCGGTACACGCTGGCAGTGTGCTCCGGTGTAAGGCGAGCGGGCATCGATGGCGCTGGCGATCATGCGCACCGTGCCGTCGAAGAGCGCCTTGCGCGCGTCGAGGAGCTGCTGGGTCTCGATGGCGACCGCCATGGTTCCCGACAGGGCGTCGATGAAGGCGATCAGCGCCTCGTCGTAGGGGCCTTGCGCATGATCGCGCGCCAAAAGCAGCAGGCCGAGCGGCATGCCGGAACGCTTGCCCAGCGGCACCAGCAGCACTTCCATGGCGTGGCCGGGAAACCAGCCGGCCAGCCATTCCAGGCCGAGTGGCAGGTGCAGCGAAGCGAGCGCCATTTGCCGCGGTGTACCGCGTTCGAGTGTATCGGCGAACAGCGGCTCGATGGCCGGATCGATGTTTTCCGGCGCGACCGGCGCGGGATGGCTGACATGCCGCCAGGCCATCGGCCGCAACTGGCCGTCGGCCTCGCGCAGGAACACGACGCCGGCTTGGGCCCGCGCGGCGCCGAGGGTTTCGGAGACGATGCGATTAAGCAGCCTGTCGCAATGGCGCTCGCCTGCCAGGCGCTGCGAAATTTCCAGAAAATGGCGCAGCGAGGTGCGCAGCTGCCCCAGGGTCTTTCCGAGCGAGTCCACCTCCCGGATCGGCGAGGGCGGGATCGGATCGTCATCCAGACGGAAGCGGCGAATCTCCGCGGCCGTGTCGGCGAGACGGGCAAGCGAGCGGGTGAGATGAGTGGCGACGAACCAGATCGCCGGCACGGCGAGTCCGAGACAGGTGAGCAGCGTCCATCCCAGGGAGCGATAGACGCCGGCAAAAATCGCCTCCCACGGAACGGCGACGACCGTCTGGGCACGCTGGCCAGGCGTGAGTTCGAAGGTCTGCCTGAATGTCAGCCAGCGTTTTCCGCCGATGTCGGCGATGCGGCTGTGTCCTTCCGGATTGCCCGCCGCCACGGTTGCCAGAACCGGCAGACCGATGCTGTCGAGCGTCGCTTGGCGGCTGACGCTCGGTCTGCCGTGCGAGGCGGCCAGCACGCGTCCTGCGTCGTCGAGAATGGCGAGCTGGGTGGGGTGGGGATCGTGCGACCACCAGAGCAGGTCGGCGATCTCGGCAAGCCGCCGCTGCGCGGTGGCGCGCATGTCTTCGCGTACCGCGCCGAAATTCGCGACGGGCGGATGAGCGGCACGTTCCAGCGTGGCGGAAACCGCCTCCAGCCACTGGGTGCGCTGCTGGAGATAAGCCATCAGGCCGATGGCGCCGCCGACCAGCAGGGTTAGCAGGATGAAGGTTCCCGCGGTCAGGACGCGGATCGAATGAGGACGCCGGGAATGTCGCATGGACAGGTTCTATCGTATTTTTCGCGCATTGCCGCCGTATGACGAAAATCCGGCTTTCGTCGTAGAAGCTTCATGATCCTGCAATAAAGGTCGTGGATATTGAAGGGCGTACAAAAGTCGAGAGCGTTTTCCCGCCCCCCCATGAAGAATGTCGCCCCGCGTCCCATCCCTCCGCCCGTCGCCGGTTGCGAAGCGTGCGATACCGCTCTGGAGGCGATGTTTGCCGCCAGTCGAGAAGGCGCGCTGGTTGCGCGCTTTCAGCCGGTTGCCGATCTCGCCGCCGGCGGCATTTACGGCCATCTGGCCGAGATTCACGGTTCGCCGGATGGCCTGTTCTGCTCCCACCGGCGCCTTTTCGACATTGCGCGCAGGCTGGGCAAGAGCGAAGAGCTGTTCCGGCGCTATTGCCTTGTCGTGATCGAACGTTTCGTGCTCAACCAGGGACGGGGGACGGTATTCCTTCCCCTGGGTGGCGCGGCGGGCGAGTTGGGATGCGCCTGCGTCGATGTCGTCGCTGCGACCGCCGCGAAAGCGGCGCTGCCGTTCGATCGGCTGATCGTCGTGCATGACGGTGTCGGCGGGCTCGACGGCGCGGCTTTCGAGCGCGCCGTCGCGGCGACCGAAGCCTTGCGCGAACGCGGCATGCGCATCGCCGCCGGCACGCTCTACTGCCCGCGTTCCGAGGCGCTGCTGTGGCAGAGCCTGAAGCCGGATTTCGTGATCATCGAAGACGACGTGCTGGGCAATTTCGATCCCAACCTGTTGCGTGTTAGCCGCTACGCGGAGGAGATTGCGCGCGTCACCGCGAGCGGCGTGCGCGTGCTGGCGCGCGACGTGAATACCCTCGCCCAGCTCAAGGTGCTGCAGGAGATGCAGGTCAGCTGTGCGGCGGGCGATTTCATCGGCCGTCCGTCGGTGGTGCCGACCCACACGCTGTCGGCTGCCGCGCACAAGGCGATCGCCGAGCGCGTGTCCGGACAAACGGGGCCGCGCGACGGACAGATCCATGTGCTCGAAAAGCTGCTGCAGGCGATTCCGCCGGTGACGCCGGAAACCACATCCGAACAGGTGTTTGTGATGTTCGAGAAGAATCGCGATCTGCGCGCCATCGCTGTGGTGCGCGACGATATGCCGATCGGCCTGATTTCGCGCTACGACATGGTTGATAACATGGCGCGTTCCTACCGCCACGAACTGTATGGCCGCAAGTCCTGCGCGCGCTTCATGGATGCGGAACCTCTCGTCGTGGACGTTCGCATGCATCTGGCCGACCTTTCGGAAATGCTTGTCAATGCCCATCCGCGCCATCTCATCAGCGGTTTCATCATTTGCAGCGAAGGGCGTTACGTCGGCATCGGCTCGGTGCAGGACCTGATGCGCGAGGTGACCGCCATGCAGATGGAAGCGGCGAAGTACGCGAATCCGCTCACCCAGCTGCCGGGCAACGTGCCGATCAACCAGTACATCGACAACCTGCTTGCGGCGCGCGAGGCTTGCACGATCGCCTATTGCGACCTTGATCATTTCAAGCCCTTCAACGACGTGTATGGCTATGCCCGTGGCGACGATGTGATCCGCCTGACCGCGCGCGTGCTGACCGAAGTCTGCGACCCGGAAATCGATTTCATCGGGCACATCGGCGGCGACGATTTCGTGCTGGTGTTCCGCAGCAAGGACTGGCAGGCGCGCTGTGAACGCGCTTTGCGGCTCTTCGGCGAGGAAATTCTCGGCTTTTTTTCGCGCGACGACGTCGATCGCGGCGGTTACGTCACCGAGAACCGCAAGGGAGAGCTGGAGTTCCACGCCCTCACCTCGCTGTCGATCGGCGTCGCGGAGGCTCCGCCCGGCGCGTTCCGCAGCCACCTCGAAGTCTCGGTCGTCGCCGCCGAAGTGAAGAAAAAGGCCAAGGCGATGAAAGGCAACAGCCTCTACGCAAACCAGCGCGCCTACTGATTCGGATGCGCCGTCGCCGTCCCGCCAGCGCCGACTTTCTGGGCAGGCGATGTCATCGAATGGTCATTTCGATGTAACTGGCATTGCCTAGAGTCGACTGCCCAGGCAAACCATCGCAGAGAGAGGGAGATGAGGATTCTTGTGGTCGAGTCCGGCGAGGGAATGCGCACCGCCATCGCGTCCGCCTTGGCAACGGAAGGGCATGAAATCGTTTACGCCAAGGGGTGCGCCGAGGCCTTGCGCCAGTTCGAGATTGCCGAGCCGGATCTGGTGCTGATGGACGTCGTGCTGTTCGACGGCGACGGCTACCGGTGCGCCCAGCGCGTGCAAGCGCTGGGGGAGGAGCGCTTCGCCCCGGTGGTTCTGACCACCGCGATCGACGACGAGGAAATGCTCAGGCGCTTTCTCGACAGCGGCGCCAGCGACTTTCTCGATGCACCGCACGATCCGCTGCTGTTGCGCGCGAAGATCGCCGGCTACGAGCGGTCGTCCAATCGCTACCGCCGCCTGGAAAGCCTGCGCGAGAAGTTGAAATTCGCCAAGCACATGTTCGACGCCGTGCTGAAGAGGAATTCGTGCGCGCCCGCCGGCATCGACTGCTGGGGCATCGGCGCCGGACATTTCTGCGGCGATCTGGTGATCCACGAAAGCACACCGGACGGACGCCTGAACCTGATGCTCGGCGACTTTACCGGCCACGGCCTGGCGGCGACCGTCGGCGCCGTGCCGGCTTCCGACGCCTTCTTCGCGATGTCGTGCAAGGGCCTGCCGCTGTGCGACATCGCCGGGGAAATCAACGCGAAGCTGCATCGCCTGCTGCCGATGGGGCACTTTTGCGCCGCCGCGCTGGTTTCCCTCGACGCGTGCGGCCATCTGGAAGTCTGGAACGGCGGACAGCCGCCACTCCTCCTGCTGGATCGGGAACATCGGGAAATCCATCGCTTCGCTTCGCGCCATCTGCCGCTGGGCATTCTCGGCAAGGACAACTTCGGTGCCGGCACGGAAACCTTCGATGCAGCCGCCTGCCATCACCTGCTGTTCTACAGCGATGGCCTGATCGAGGCGCGTAATCCCGTCGGTGAGACGTTCGGTGAGGCGGGCCTGCGCGCCACGTTGGACGGGTTGCGGCGGCGCACCCGCAAGACGAGCCTTTTGCAGGGCATCAAGACACGGTTGATCGCGTTTCTCGACGGCATGGAGCCGCACGACGACGTGTCGGTGCTCGCGGTTGAATTGCCCGCGCTGGCGCGGGCCTGAACAGGGGGATGCCCATGGATCGCGCAATGTTCGAAACGGAAAACGGAGCGGAGCCGGAGGGCGCGATTGCCGTTCTGCCGGCCACGGAGGCCGCCTGCCTGCTCGTCGACGCCGAAGCCCGCATCCGGGAGGCCAACCGGGCGGCCGAGCAGCTCTTTTTCGCGCCGCCCGGCGGGCTCGTCGGGCGACGCTACGGATTCGCTTTTCGCCCCGGCGAGGCGACGGAAATCGAGATTCTGCACCCGGCCGGAAGCCGCATCGCCGCCTTGGCGCGCTGCATGCCGCTTTCCCGCCACGGAGAGGCGACGTTTCGCATCGACATCGAGATCATGGAGAGGGTCGCGGGCGGGGTAGCGAAGTCGACGAGCGGCGACCTGTTGCGCGCGCTGGTTGCGCACTCTCCGCTGGCCATCGTCGTCGCCGATCTGTCCGGCCGCGTGACGCTGTGGAATTTCGCCGCGGTGCGCATGTTCGGTCGCGGCGATGTGGAGATGCGCGGCCAGCCGCTGCCAGAGAACGCTCCGCGGCGCGAAGATTCGCTGCTGGGAATCTTCGAACGCGTCATGGAGGGCGAATCCTTCCATGGCGAGGAGATCAACGGCCTGTACCGGGCCGACGAAGCGGCGCTCGACGTCGAGGTCTGGGCGATGCGCATGAACAACATGCGCGGATTGCCGGCCGGCGTGGTGATGATGTTGGCGGACATCAGTGGCCGCAAAAAGATCGAATCGCACATCCGCCGCCTGGTGGGACACGATCCGCTAACGGGGCTGCCGAACCGGCGCCAGTTCCAGAAGCAGTTGCAGCGCCTGCTCAATCACAAGAAAAAGAGACACTCGGAAATGCAGCCGGTCCTCATCATGCAGCTGGGTATCGACCGTTTTCGCGTGGTGAATGAATCGTTGGGGCCGGTGCATGGCGACCATCTGTTGCGCGACGTGAGCCGGCGGCTGGCCGAGTCGCTCTACGAAACCGACCTCCTGGCGCGTACCGGCGGCGACGAATTTTCGGTGCTGTTGCGCGGCACGGATCGCATCGAGGACGGCGCGCGTGTGGCCGACCGCCTGCGCGGATGCCTGGCGAAGCCCTTCCTTGTCGGCGGGCACGAGGTGTTCGTGACGGTCAGCATCGGCCTGGCGGTCGCGCCGGAAGACGGCAGCGAAGCCGACGAGCTGATCCGCGCCGCCGACAGCGCCATGGTACGCGCCAAGGAGCAGGGCGGCGACGGCTGCCAGTTCTTTGCCCGCGCGCTGGACACGCGGGCGCGCGGCCGGCTCGTGCTGGAGAACGCCCTGCGTTACGCGATCGAGCGTGACGAGCTGTTTCTCGAATACCAGCCCCAGGTGAACCTCGCCAGCGGCGAGATCGTCGGCGTCGAGGCGTTGTTGCGCTGGCGCCATCCGGACATGGGCCTGATTCCGCCGGGCAATTTCGTGCCGCTTGCCGAAAACAGCGGGCTCATCGAATCCATCGGCGCTTGGGTGCTCGACAGGGCCTGCCGCCAGTTGAACGCCTGGGATCGTGCCGGCCTGCCCCCGTTGCGCATGGCGGTGAATGTCTCCGCCCGTCAGTTTCGCGACAGCGCCTTGCGCGACCAGATCGCCGCTGCGCTCACCGCGAACCGGCTCGCTCCGGAGCGCCTCGAACTGGAGCTGACCGAATCGATGCTGATGCGCGACACCGGAGAGGCGGTGCGCATGCTCGACCGACTCAAGGCCTTGCGCGTCGGATTGGCGATCGACGATTTCGGCACCGGTTTTTCGAGCTTGTCCTATCTGGCGGATTTTCCGATCGACACGCTGAAGATCGACCAGTCCTTCGTGCGCGGCGCCGACGGCCTGGTGCGCAACGGGCCGATCGTGCGGGCGATCTGTACGCTCGGCGCCGGCCTTGGCCTGCGCACGGTAGCCGAGGGCGTCGAATCGCTGCGCCAGCTCGATTTCCTGCGCGCCGAGGGGTGCGACGAGGTGCAGGGATTTTTGCTCGCCAAGCCGATGTCCCCCGATGCACTCGAGGCGATGTCCCCCGATGTACTCGAGGACATGATCAGGCGCGCGGGGCGGTCCGCAGATCAGTCGGGCGCGAAACGCACCTGAGCGGCGCAGGCGGCGCTGGCGTGATGGCGTGCGATGGCGCCGACAAGCTGTGCTTCGTAGTCGGCATGAATGCATTCCCAATCGAGATGGCGCACGCTGGCGCGCGCCGCATCGCGCAACGCCGTCGGTCGCACGGCAAGTTCGCGCGCGGCGCGGCATGCCGTCGCGACGAACGCCGTAGCCTCTCCGGGGGCGACGAGCCAGCCGTTTTCCCCGGTGATGACGAGTTCGGCCGCCGCGGCCAGATCGTAGGCGACGACCGGCAGGCCACTGGCGAGGGCCTCGCCGACGACGTTGCCGAACGTCTCGGTGAGGCTGGGAAACAGAAAGAGATCGGCGCTCGCGTAGTGGGCGGCGAGGTCTTCGCCGCGCCGTGCGCCGGTGAAATGACAGTCGGGGTGCGCGCGGGCCAGGCGTGCCTGCAGGGGGCCGTCGCCGACGAAAACCATGTGCGCGTCCGGACGTTCGGCACGGATTGCGGCATGCGCAGCCAAGGCCAGATCGAGATTCTTTTCCGGGGCGAGGCGGCCGACGACGAGGCAGACGAGATCGCCGTCTGCCGCGCCCCATTGGGCGCGCAGGGCAGGGCAACGGCGTCCCGGATGAAACAACCGGGTATCGACGCCGCGCGAGAGCACGCTGACGTCGCGGAAGGCCCGGCTTGCCAGATCGGCTGCCATTGCCGTCGTGGGCGCCAGGGTGGCGGCGGTGCGGTTGTGGAACCAGCGCAGATAGCGTTCGATGCCGCCGTGCAGCCAGCCGACGCCGTAGTGGCGGGTGTAGGTATGAAAATTGGTGTGGAAGGTCGACACCACTGGGATACCGAGGTGGCGTGCAACGCCGAGGGCGGCGAAACCGAGGGGCCCTTCGGTGGCGACATGGACGATGTCGGGTGTTTCCTCGCGCCAGGCGCGTTGCAGGGTGCACCAGGCCGGCAGGCCGAAGCGCAGTTCCGGATAGCGCGGCAGGGGCAGTCCGGGAATGAGCAGGTGACCTTCCGGTGACGGCACGCTTTTTTCGTGCCGCTGGCGCGGACGCACGATGCGCACGCGGTGGCCGCGCGCGGTGCAGCCATCGACCAGGCGGCCGAGCGTCATTGCGACGCCATTGATTTCGGGCGGAAAGGTTTCCGTGACGAGGGCGAGCGTCAGCCGGCGCGCCATGTCAGGCGGCTGCCCGCAGCGGCAGCACCTTGGCCTCGCCCGGCAGCTCGGCGACGGACTCGCCGCCGACGCCGCCTTCGCGCCATTCGACGAGTTCGAGGCGACCGTCGAGGTGCTCGACGATGGCCGTGCAGCTGTCCACCCAGTCGCCGCAGTTGATGTAGAGGATGCCGTCGGTTTCGCGCACACAGGCGGCGTGGATGTGCCCGCAGACCACGCCGTCGAGGCCGCGTTCGCGTACCGTGTGGATCACCGCGTCCTCGAAATCGAAGATGTAGGACACCGCGCTCTTGACGCGGCGCTTGGCGTAGCCGGCCAGCGACCAGTAGCCGGGAATGCGCAGCGTGCGGCGGATGCGCGAGAGCAGGGCGTTGGCGCCGACGAGCAGGTCGTAACCGATGTTGCCGAGAACGGCCAGCCAGCGGTGGTGGCGCGTCACCTGGTCGAAGGCGTCGCCGTGCAGGAGCAACAGGCGCTTGCCGGCAGCCGTCTCGTGGATGACGTCGTCGACGACGCGGATGTCGCCGAACGAGGCGCCGATGTATTCGCGCAGGGCCTCGTCGTGGTTGCCGGGAATCAGGAACACCTTTTCGCCGTGCCGCGCGCGCCGCAGGACCTTTTGCACCACGGTGTTCTGCGCCGCCGTCCAGTGGATGGCGCGGCTCATCGACCAAAAGTCGATAATGTCGCCGAGCAGGTAGAGATGCTCCGATTCGTAGGCGCGCAGGAAACCGATCAGACTGTCCGCCTGGCAGGCGCGGGTGCCGAGGTGGATATCCGAGAGGAAAATGCTGCGCACCTTCATGCGCGGGATGTTGCCCACGCGCCGCTACGCGACGATGACGGCCGCGTGAAGAATTCGTGTCAGCCGAACAGAACGAGGCTCCAGACGACGAGGACGTTGAGGAGCGAGAGCAGCACCGCCGCGCTGCCGATGTCCTTGGCGCGCTTGGCCAGGCGGTGGCGTTCGAGCGAGACGCGGTCGACGACTGCTTCGACCGCCGAGTTGAGCAGCTCGACCACCAGCACGAGGAGCACGCTGCCGACCAGCAGGGCCTTGCCGATGCCCTCCGTCGGCATGAAGAAGGCCGCCGGCACGAGGATCAGCGCAAGCCAGATTTCCTGGCGAAAGGCGTCCTCGTGGCGATAGGCGGCGGCCAGCCCCGCCAGCGAGTAGCGGAAGGCGTTCCAGATGCGCGGCAGGCCAGTCTTGCCCTTGAAGGGACTTTCGCCCTCCGCGGGCAGGCGGTGTCGATGTTCTTCCATGGCGCGAAGGATATCAGTGCGTGAGCTCGCGATAGACGTAGGCGAGGCGCTGGGCGCAAGCCCCGGTAGACCATTCCTCGGCGAAAGCGCGCCCGGCTTCGGCCATCGAACGGCGTTGCGCCGGATCGTTCAAAAGCGCCGCCATGGCGGCGCCGAAGCTTGCCGGTTCCTGCGGGGCGGGCAGGGCGCCGCGGCGCGGCTCGACGATCTCGCGCGTGCCGAGTTCGGCGAAGGCCAGCACCGGCAGGCCGGCGGCCATGGCTTCCAGCAGCACGAGTCCCTGGGTTTCCGTGCGCGACGAGAACACGAAAAGATCGGCGGCCGCATAGCATTCGGGCAGTTCGGTGCGACGGTCGAGATAGCCGACGAAACGGACATGGGAGGCGATGCCGAGCGTCTCGGCCTGGCGGCGCAGCGCGGGCAGGGCCGGACCCTCGCCGGCGACGACGAGCATCGCCCGCGGGCAGGCGGTGAGCGCATGGGGCAGGGCGTCGAGCAGGAAGCCGATGTTCTTCTCATGTGCGGCACGGCCGACATACAGGGCGACGGGGCGACCGATGTCGATGCCGTGGCGGGCGCGAAAGTCGGCGCTGGCGAGACGGCGATCGGTGGCGAAGCGCTCGATCGGAATGCCTGTCGGCACGCGGTGCATCGGCGCCGTGATGCCGTAGCCGGTCAGGGTGTCCAGCATCGCGCTGCTGGGCACGATGACGGCGTCGAGCGTGTTGCACTGGCGGCGGGCGAGGTTGCGGGCGAGGCTGCGCAGCAGGGGTTTGGGTGCGAACGGCACGTAGTTGTGCAGGTATTCCTCGAAATGCGTGTGGTAGGTGGCGACGCAGGGCAGCCCATGCTTCCGTGCGTGGCGCAGGCCGGCGTAGTGCGCCGCAAAGGGGGTTTGCACATGCACCAGGTCGAAGCGGGCTGGCGTGCAGCGGTCGAGCACGGCCTGGAGCGCCCGTCCGTTCATCAGGCGGTCTTCCGGATCGAGGGGCACCCGCCGGGAAGGCACGCGGACGATGTTCGCGTCGTCCTCATGGGGCAGGGGATAGTCGGGTGCGACGATATGGACGTCGACGTCCAGCTCGACGAGCGATTGGCGGAAGGATTCGATGGAGGTCGAGACGCCGTTGATGCGCGGGAAATAGACGTCCGAGATCATGAGAACTCGCATAGCCGGCCATCATCGCCGATGCAGGTTGCAAACGTATTGCAACTGCAGGTTGCAGACGAAAAAAACGCCGGACAGGAGGCGTGTCCGGCGTTCGTGAGATGACGTCTCTGTTGTCAGCCGAAGCGGCCGGTGATGTAGTCGGAAGTCCTGGCTTCCTTCGGACTGATGAAGAGGCTGTCGGTTTCGCCGAATTCGATCAGGTCCCCCATATACATGAAGGCGGTGTAGTCGGAGATGCGCGCCGCCTGCTGCATGTTGTGGGTGACGATCACGATGGTGTATTGCCCCTTGAGCTCATCCACCAGTTCCTCAATTTTCGAGGTGGCGATGGGGTCGAGCGCGGAGCAGGGCTCGTCGAGCAGCAGGACCTCTGGCTGGAGGGCGACGGCGCGCGCGATGACGAGACGTTGCTGCTGGCCGCCGGACAGGCTCATGCCGCTTTCGTCCAGGCGATCCTTGACCTCGTCCCAGAGCGCCGCGCCGCGCAGCGAGCGTTCGACGGCTTCGTCGAGCGTTTTCTTGTCATTCACGCCCATGATGCGCAGCCCGTAGGCGACGTTTTCGTAGATGGTCTTGGGAAAGGGGTTCGGCTTCTGGAACACCATGCCGACGCGCCGGCGCAACAGGGCGACATTGACATCCTTGTCGTAGATGTTCTTGCCGTCGAGCAGGATTTTGCCCTCGACGCGGCAGATGTCGACGAGGTCGTTCATGCGGTTGAAACAGCGCAGCAGCGTCGATTTGCCGCAGCCGCTGGGGCCGATGAACGCGGTCACGCGGTTACGCGGAATCTGCATGTTGATGTTTTTCAAGGCCTGCGCCTCGCCGTAGTAGAGGTTCAGGTTTTCGACGCGCAGCGCGAAGTCTTCGGTCGGGGCCATCGGCGTGCGATTCAGGTCGCCCAAATCCATCGCATGGGTTTTTTCGTGGGTTGCGTTCATCTTGGCAGGTTCCTTGCAGCGTGATTTTCGGCAGGTTGGGGTCAGACGCCTTCGAGTCCGCGCATTTTCTCGCGCAGGCGGTTGCGCAGGCGGATCGCGAACAGGTTGAGCACGACGATGATGATGACGAGAATCAAGGCGGTGGCATACACGAGCGGCCGCGCGGCCTCGACGTTGGGACTCTGGAAGCCGACGTCGTAGATGTGGAAGCCCAGGTGCATGAACTTGCGTTCCAGGTGCAGGAAAGGGAAGTTGCCATCGACTGGCAGGCTTGGAGCGAGTTTGACGACCCCGACCAGCATGAGCGGCGCCACTTCGCCGGCGGCGCGCGCCACGGCGAGAATCAGGCCGGTCATCATGGCCGGGCTGGCCATCGGCAGCACGGTGCGCCACAGCGTCTCGGCCTTGGTGGCGCCGAGCGCGAGGCTGCCCTCGCGGATGCTGAGCGGCACGCGCGACAGGCCTTCCTCCGTCGCGACGATGACCACCGGCAACGTCAGGATCGCCAGCGTCAGCGAGGACCAGAGGATGCCGGGGCTGCCGAACACCGGCGCGGGCAGCGATTCCGGGTAAAAGAGCTGATCGATGTTGTGGCCGAGCACATAGACGAAGAAACCCAGACCGAACACTCCATAGACGATCGAGGGGACGCCGGCGAGGTTGTTGACCGAGATGCGGATGATGCGGATCAGCGGCCCCTGCTTGGCGTACTCGCGCATGTAGACCGCGGCCATGATGCCCAGCGGCGTGACCATCACCGACATCAGCAGCACCATCATCACGGTGCCGAAGATGGCGGGGAAGATGCCGCCCTCGGTGTTGGCCTCGCGCGGATCATCGAACAAGAACTCGATGAACTTGTGAGCGTAGTAGCCGAACTTCTGGAAGAAGTTCATGTCGTTGGGCATGATGGCATCGGTGATTTTGGCGAGCGGCACCTCGACCAGCGAGCCGTCCATGATCTCGGCGACCATGCTGTCGCGCTCGATTTCGCTGCGCAGCGCATTGATGCGTTCGTAGAAGGCGGCGAATTCGGCATTGAGCTCGCCGCGCTGTCGTTCGAAGTCGGCACGGGCGGCATCGGTGAGCCTGCCCTGGATCTCCAGCTTGCGCTCCTTGAGACGGAGTTGTTCGATCCGGTAGTTCACCTTGCCGATGTCGTGCTTCTCGATGCGGTGAATTTCCTTGAACAGCTTGTTGGAACGCTCCAGGCGTTCCTGCAGGGCCTTCCAGGCCGCCTCTCCCTCGGCGACTACCTGGCCGGCTTCCTTGACCTGCTTCAGGTGCCCGTAGAAATGCCCCCATTCGCGTCGCTCGACGGCGATGATGTCGCGCGGATAGGTGAATTCGCCGAGCATCGGGCCGGGATACCACTTGAAGTCGACGCCGGTGATGTCGCGGTTGCCCTGCTTGATCAGGTAGCGATGGGTGAACTTGTCGCCGGTCTCGATCTGGTAGCCGGTCTCGCGCAAGCGGATCACCGAGACCTCCTCGCGGTCGCGCACTTCGCCGATCAGTCGGGCGGTCCGCCCGTCGCGCTCGGTGTAGGTCGTCTCCACCACGGGTTTGGGCCACCAGTGCACCATGCCGCGCGCCGCGGTCATCCAGACCACGGCATAGACCATCACCAGCGACAGGGCGACCGCGCCGGCGGTCGTCCAGATCCACGGGTCGCCATTCTTGAACCAATCGCGCATGATCTTCTTTCCTTACATTGAGCTGTATTTTTCGCGCAGACGCTGGCGCACCAGTTCGGCGATGGTGTTCACCACGAAGGTGAAGGCGAACAGCACGAGTGCCGAAAGGAACAGCAGGCGGTAGTGCGTCGTGCCGACCGCGGCTTCCGGCATTTCGACGCCGATGTTGGCCGACAGGGTGCGGAAGCCGGTGAAGATGGACATATCCATTACGGCGGTGTTCCCGGTGGCCATCAGAACGATCATCGTCTCGCCGACGGCGCGGCCCATGCCGACCATGATCGCCGAAAAGATGCCGGGGCTGGCGGTGAGCAGCACTACGTTGAAGAGTGTCTGCCAAGGGGTGGCGCCCAAGGCCAGCGAACCGGTGGTCAGATGCTTGGGCACGCTGAAGACGGCATCCTCGGCGATCGAGAAAATGGTCGGGATGACGGCAAACCCCATCGCGATGCCGACGACCAGCGAGTTGCGCTGCTCGTAGGTCCAGCCCAGCTCGTTGGTGACCCAGCGCGGCATGTCACCGCCGAAGAAAGTTGCCTCGATCGGGTGGCCGAGCGTGATGGCCAGCCAAATGACGAAAATGATCACCGGAATCAGCAAGGCGGCTTCCCAGCCGGGCGGCACGTTTTGCGTCCAGCGCTCCGGCAGTTTGTGCCAGATCCAGGCGGCAATCACGAAACTGAAGGGAAGCAGGAAGATCGCCAGCAGAGTGCCCGCCAGATTGTTGTCGACGAAGGGCGCGAGCCAGAGACCGGCCAGGAAGCCGAGAATCACGGTGGGCAGGGCCTCCATGATCTCGATGGAAGGCTTCACGATGCCGCGCATTTTCGGCGACATGAAGTAGGCGGCGAAGATTGCTCCCAACACGGCGAGCGGAATCGCCACGAGCATCGCATAGAAGGCGGCCTTGAGCGTGCCGAAGGTCAGCGGTGCAAGGCTCAGCTTGGGTTCGAAATCGGAGACGGCGGCGGAGGACTGCCAGTTGTATTCGGGTTCCTGGTAGCTTTCGTACCAGACCTTCTGCCACAGGGCATGAAAGGAGACTTCCGGGTATTCGTTCTGCACGCGCGCAGTCCGGATCGCGTCCTGACCTGCAGTTTCCAGCAGGATGGCATTGGCGCGCGGACTGATGCCGATGACGCGCACCGCCTCGCTTCCCGTAGAGCGGGAGAGCAGCAGGCGGTTCGAGGTGGCGTAATAGATTCCCAGATTGCCTTTGTCGTCGCCGACGGCAAATCCCTTGCGGTAGTGCTCCGGCGCAATGGCGGTGACGGCGCCGTTCATGGGCTTGAAGGAACGGATGTGCGTCAGGTGATTGACGTTGTCGTCGTCGCGCACCTGGAACCATTGCGCCACGCTGCCGGTGTTTGCGCCGACGATCAGCGAAAAGCCGCCGGAGAGGATGTTGAAGCCGGTGACCGTCTGACCTTCCGGCAGCACCGGGACGGTCTGCAACAGGCGCGGCGCGCTTTTGTTCATGACGTCATAGTGGCTGACGAATCGACCGCCATGCACGACATAGAGGTCACGCTGCTTCACCTCGAGCATGAGATGACTGATTTCGCCGTCGACGCCGGGCAACTCGATCTCCTGTCGCTCCATCGTCACCTCGCCGGTTAGCATGTTGCTGCGGCTTTCGAAAGCGGCCATCACGAGGCGATCATCGTCGGTGAGGGCGACCGCGGTCGTATTGTTGCCTTGATGCTGGATCGACAGCATCTTGAGCGGGCGGCCGGCGGTGTCGACGACGAGCGGCGTTTCGCCGAGCGGATAATGCAGGCTCGGTGCGATGGTACGAATGTCCTTCGTGCTGTCGTTCGGATCCTGCTGGAAGGTGACCTTAAAACCCTGCTCGGCCAGCACGATGCGGCCGTCGGAAAGACCATAGGCGACGGCTTTCTGGGACAGATCCCCTGCTGCAAAGCTGACGATGCGCGCCCCGGCAGGCAGGGCGATACGCGTTTCGCCGTGCGACTGACCATCTTTGAGATTGAAGAAGGAGACATTGCCTTGGGCGGTGAAACGGACGCCGATTTCCGCCTGTTCCTCGCTGCTCAGGTGCACCGTGTCATCCTGGGGATTGCCGGAGACGGGCAGGCGCGCGAGCGGATCCATGTCGGCGGACATGAACATCGGCACGACGACGCTGGCGAGATAGACGAAGATCAAACTGATGGCGATGATGACGCTCAGACCGCCGAAGGTCATGACGTTCCTGAACAGTTTGTCCTTGGTCATGCGGGCGCCGGTGTAACCTCCCGCCGTGATGATGTTGGCTTCGATCTTTTCCATGAGTCCCCGCGTCGGTGCGCGTCAGCTTGTGCGAACGGGACGGCTTGACGAACGCGGCGCGTCCGTCAAGCCGTCCGTTGCCGGAACAACTTGCGGCTTACTTGATGCTGTGAAACTTCCTGAACTGCTCGATCAGGGCGAGCGGACGTCCAGCTTTGATGGTGTCCTTGTTCAGGGCATAGATCACCGTTTCGCCTTTCGGACCGGTGCCGACTTCGGTGAAGGTAAAAGTGATTTCCTTGTTGACAAGGTAATCCTTGAAGTCGTGCCAGGAGCCGAAGACGAGGAAGCGTCCGTCGCGGATGATCTCGCCATAGAAAGCTCCCGTCGGTTCGTATTTGCCGTCGAAGAACAGTTCGGATCTGGCCGGCTTGTTCAGGTCGTCGGCCTCCTTCTTCTCGATGCCGAAGACGAGCGTGGCGCCGTCCGGGCCGGCGCCGACGCGGGTGCGGGTGAAAATCAGCTCGCCGCTGTGCAGGAACTCGAGATAGTTTTTGGCATCCGCGATCGGATAGATGCGACCGTTCTCGTGATAAACGATGAAGAAGTTCTCAACCTTGGCTTCCTTGGCGGGTTCGGCCTTGGCTGGCGCGGCGGCGGGTGCTGCGGCCGGCGCGGTCTGCTGGGTGGCGCAGCCGGCCGTCAGGCCGAGGGCAAGGGCCGAGAAGGCGTAGGGAAGCAGGCGCTGCTGGGTTTTGCGCATATCGGTTTCTCCGTCAATCAAGAAAAGTCGGCGCTGGCAGGACGGCGGTCAGCCGACCGCCAGCGCCGAGGAAGAGGGTCGGATCTCAGTCGATGCCGAGCTCTTTCAGGGTCTTGGTGGCAAGCGCGGCGGGCAGCGGCACGAATCCGTCCTTGACGACGACTTCCTGGCCCTGCTTGGAGAGCACCAGCTTGATGAATTCGCGCTCCAGCGGCGGCAGCGGCTGGTTCGGACGCTTGTTCACATAGAAGTACAGCACGCGGGCGAGCGGATAGCTGCCGTCGATGGCGTGTTTGGCGTCGGGTTCGACGAACGGCTCGCCCGTCTTCTTGGAGAGCGGCAGAGCGCGTACGCCGGAGGTCTTGTAGCCGATGCCGGAGTAGCCGATCGCGCCGATCTGTCCGGTCACGCTTTGCACCACCGAAGCGGAGCCGGGCTGCTCGGCGACGTTACGCTTGAAGTCGCCCTTGCACAGCGCCACGTCCTTGAAGTAGCCGTAGGTGCCGGACACCGAGTTGCGACCGTACAGGGCGATCGGACGCGAGGCCCATTCGCCGCTCAGGCCGACCTGACCCCAGGTGGTGATGTCGGCCGGTGCGCCGCACTTGCGGGTGGCCGACATGATGGCGTCGACTTGCTGGAGCGAAAGGCCCTGGATGGGGTTGTCCTTGTTGACATAGACGGCCAGGGCGTCGATGGCGGCGGGAATCGCGGTGGGCTTGTAGCCGAACTTCTTCTCGAAGGCTTCGATTTCCTTGGCGTTCATGACGCGGCTCATCGGGCCGAAGTTGGCGGCGCCTTCGATCAGGGCCGGGGGCGCGGTGGAGGAACCGGCGCCCTGGATCTGGATGTTGACGTTCGGGTAGTTGCGCTTGAAGGTTTCCGCCCACAGCGTCATCAGGTTGTTCAGGGTGTCCGAACCGACGCTGGTGAAGTTGCCGGAAACGCCGCTGGCCTTGGCGTAGTTGGGCAGGGCGGGATCGACTTGGACGGCCTGGGCCAAGGCGGCCGGGGCCACGAAGGCGGCGGCGGCAACGAAGCCGAGCGCCGAGATGACTTTTTTCAGTTGCATGAAAACGCTCCTATGTATAAGAGTTGAAAACATCGCACCGGTTAAGGCCGCACGGCATGCTAGCGACGGCGGGTTACAGCTTTGTTACGGAGAGGGGATTATTGGTGGCTGTCATTGACGGTTCGTGAGAGCGATCCTTATAATGCCCAGCTTTTAGACGCTTTGGGGAATCGGAACATGCGCAAGAAGCTCGTTGCCGGCAACTGGAAGATGCATGGCAGTCTGGCGACCAACGCGGCCCTGTTGGAAGGCGTCCGCGAGGGGGTTGTCGGGCTGATGGCCGAGGTCGCGGTGTGCGTGCCTTACCCCTATCTCGACCAGGCGCGTGCCGCGCTCGCCGGCAGCCCGGTCGCCTGGGGCGCGCAGGATGTTTCCGAGCACGCGCAAGGCGCCTACACCGGCGAGGTGAGTGCGGCGATGCTGGCCGATTTCGGCTGCCGCTACGTGATCGTCGGCCATTCCGAGCGACGCACCTATTACGGGGATACCGATGCTGTCGTCGCGGCGAAGTTCGAGGCGGCGCAAAAGGCCGGACTGACGCCCATCCTGTGCGTCGGCGAAACCTTGGATGAGCGCGAGCGCAACGTCACCGGCGAGGTGGTGACGCGCCAGATGGGCGCCGTGGTGGAGCGCTGCGGTATTGCGGCACTGGCCCAGGCGGTCGTCGCTTACGAACCGGTCTGGGCGATCGGCACCGGCCGTACCGCGTCGCCCGATCAGGCGCAGGAAGTCCATGCGGAAATCCGGGCCTGGGTGGCGCGCGCCAGCGGCGAGGTTGCCGCCGGACTGCGGATTCTCTACGGCGGCAGCATGAAGCCGAACAATGCGGCCGAGCTGATGAAACAGCCGGATATCGACGGCGGGCTGATCGGCGGCGCCGCGCTGGTCGCCGCAGATTTCGTCGCCATCTGCCAGGCAACCTGAGTAAATAAAGGGATACGAAATGGATGTGGTGTTTTCCGTGACGCTGACCGTGCATATCCTGGTCGGTCTGGCGATCATCGGCTTGGTGTTGTTGCAGCACGGCAAGGGCGCCGACATGGGCGCCGCCTTCGGTAGCGGATCTTCCGGCAGTCTGTTCGGCGCCACGGGTTCGGCGAACTTTCTTTCGCGCACCACCGCAGTTTTGGCGACGGTTTTCTTTCTCACCAGCCTGACGCTGGCTTACGTCGCGGGCAATCGTCCGGCCGGCGGCGGCAGCGTGATGGATGCGGTGCAGGTCGAATCGACCGTGCCGACGCCGAGTGCGCCGGCCGACGATTCGAAAGCGAAGGACATTCCCAGATAACCGATAAAAATGTTCGCGATGCTCTCCGGCGGTGCTATGATTCGCGCCGCTTGCCGTCAGGGCATCGGAAGGTTTTTTGCCGACGTGGTGGAATTGGTAGACACGCTATCTTGAGGGGGTAGTGGCGAAAGCTGTGCGAGTTCGAGTCTCGCCGTCGGCACCAAGACGACAATCGACGATGAGCGACGCCGGAGCAAACCGGACTGGCGTCGGGAGCGAGGTAAAGCGGTCAAAAGCCGCGGCTGAGTTTGGGTAAATGCTGGAAAACTATTTTCCCGTCCTGATCTTCATGATCGTGGCCTTGGTGTTCGGCTGCGTCCCCATACTATTCGGCTGGCTCATCGGCCCCCATCGTCCCGACAGCGAGAAACTTTCCCCCTTCGAGTGCGGTTTCGAGGCCTTCGAGGACGCGCGCATCAAGTTCGACGTGCGCTACTACCTCGTCGCCATCACTTTCATCATCTTCGATCTGGAAGTCGCCTTCATGTTTCCTTGGGCCGCCATCTACAAGGAATTCGTCGATGTCGAGGTCGAGGCCGTGAAGTGGTTCGGCTTCATCGAGATGTTCATTTTCATGGGCATCCTCATCGTCGGCTTCATTTACGCCTGGCTCAAGGGCGCGCTGGATTGGGAATGAGCGCATGAGCATCGAAGGCGTTCTCCAGGAAGGCTTCGTCACCACGACGCTCGACAAGTTGATCAACTGGACGCGCACCGGTTCGCTCTGGCCGATGACCTTTGGTCTGGCCTGCTGCGCGGTCGAGATGATCCATGCCGGTTGTTCGCGCTACGACCTCGACCGCTTCGGCGTCGTGTTCCGGCCGAGTCCCCGCCAGTCCGACGTGATGATCGTCGCCGGCACGCTGACCAACAAGATGGCGCCCGCGTTGCGCAAGGTCTACGACCAGATGGCCGAACCGCGCTGGGTGATCTCGATGGGCTCCTGCGCCAACGGCGGCGGCTACTACCATTATTCGTATTCCGTGGTGCGCGGCTGCGACCGCATCGTGCCGGTCGATATCTACGTGCCGGGCTGCCCGCCGACGGCGGAGGCGCTGCTCTACGGCATCATCCAGTTGCAGAACAAGATCACCCGCACCAACACCATCGCCCGCGTCTGAGAACGACGATTGCCATGAGCGCCAAACTCGAACGACTGTCGCGAATGCTCGCCGAAAAAGTCGGCGCCCGCATGACGGCATCCGTGCTGCGTCTGAGCGAACTCACCATCGAGACAGCGGCGGCCGATTATCGCGAGGTCGCTCATCTCCTGCGCGACGATCCGGACCTGCAATTTGCTCAGCTCATCGATCTCTCCGGCATCGATTATTCGACCTACGCCGGCTGGAGCGGCAGGCGCTTCGCCGTCGTCCTGCATCTGACTTCCCTGCATCTGAACTGCCGGCTGCGGCTGCGCACCTTCGCCGAGAACGACGATTTCCCCGTGTTGCCGACCGTGACCGACATCTGGAACTCGGCCAACTGGTATGAGCGCGAGGCCTTCGACCTGTTCGGCATCCTGTTCGAGGGGCACGACGACCTGCGGCGCATCCTCACCGACTATGGCTTCGTCGGCCATCCGTTCCGTAAGGATTTTCCGGTGTCCGGTTATGTGGAAATGCGTTACGACCCCGAAAAGCAGCGCGTCGTCTATCAGCCGGTGACCATCGAGCCGCGCGAGGTGACGCCGCGCATCGTGCGCGAGGAAAATTACGGTCGTGGCTGAAATCAAGAACTACACGCTCAACTTCGGGCCCCAACACCCGGCGGCGCACGGCGTGCTGCGCCTGATCCTCGAACTCGACGGCGAGGTGATCGTGCGCGCCGATCCGCACATCGGTCTCTTGCATCGCGGCACCGAGAAGCTCGCCGAGACGCGCACCTGGCTTCAGAGCGCGCCCTATCTCGACCGGCTCGACTACGTGTCGATGATGTGCAACGAGCACGCCTACTGCCTGGCCGTCGAGCGGCTGCTGGGCATCGAGGCGCCGCTGCGCGCCCAATACATTCGCGTCATGATGGACGAGGTGACGCGCATCCTCAACCATCTGCTCAACATCGGTACGCACGCGCTCGACATCGGCGCGATGGCGATGGTGCTCTACACCTTCCGCGAGCGCGAAGACCTGATGGACGTCTATGAGGCCGTCTCGGGCGCGCGCATGCACGCGGCCTACTACCGGCCGGGCGGCGTCTATCGCGACCTGCCGGACAGCATGCCGCAATACGAAGTCTCGAAGTGGAAGAATGCAGCCGATGTGAAGCGCCTCAACGCGGCGCGCCAAGGCTCGCTGCTCGATTTCCTCGAAGACTTCACCGACCGCTTCCCGGCGATCCTCGACGAATACGAGACGCTGTTGACCGACAACCGCATCTGGAAGCAGCGCACCGTCGGGATCGGCGTGGTCTCGCCCGAGCGCGCGCTGCAACTGGGCTTCACCGGCCCGATGCTGCGCGCCTCCGGCGTCGAATGGGATCTGCGCAAGAAGATGCCCTACGAGGTCTATGATCGGCTCGATTTCGACATTCCGGTCGGCGTCAATGGCGACTGCTACGACCGCTATCTCGTGCGCATGGAGGAGATGCGCCAGGCCAACCGCATCGTGCGCCAGTGCATCGCGTGGCTGCGCGACAATCCCGGCCCGGTGATCACCGACGACCACAAGGTCGCGCCGCCCAAGCGCGAGGCGATGAAGGGCAACATGGAAGAGCTGATCCACCATTTCAAGCTCTTCACCGAAGGCATCCACGTGCCGGCGGGCGAAGTCTATGCCGCCGTCGAACATCCGAAAGGCGAGTTCGGCGTCTATGCGATTTCCGACGGCGCGAACAAGCCTTACCGTCTGAAACTGCGCTCGCCGGGCTTTCCGCATCTGGCGGCGACCAACGAGATGGCGCAGGGGCATATGCTCGCCGATGCCACCGCCATCATCGGCACCATCGATCTGGTGTTGGGCGATACGGATAGATAAGCGGACAGATAAAGCATGCTGAGTCAGGAATCCCTCGCCAAGATCGACCGCGAAATCGCCAAGTATCCGGCTGGCCAGAAGCAGTCGGCGGTAATGGCCGCGCTGCACATCGCCCAGACGGAGAAGGGCTGGCTCGCGCCCGAAACGATCGCCTTCGTCGCGCAGTATCTGGACATGCCCGAGATGGCCGCCTACGAGGTGGCGAGCTTCTACAACATGTATGACCTCGCGCCGGTCGGCCGATACAAGATCACCGTGTGCACCAATCTGCCCTGCGCGCTGTCCGGCGGCGTGCATGCGGCCGACTACCTGAAGGAGAAGCTCGGCATCGACTTCGACGAGACGACGCCCGACGGCAAATTCACGCTGAAAGAGGGCGAGTGCCTGGGCGCCTGCGGCGACGCGCCGGTGATGCTGGTCAATAACGTGCATATGCGCTGCTTCATGACGCCCGAGGAAATCGACAAGCTGCTGGCGGAGTGCAAATAGGATGGCGATTCTCGACACCATCAATCCGACCCTGACCGCCGGCTGGTCCAAGCCCGACGTCCGCGACCTGAACAAGGACAGCGGTTGGCGCCTGAAAGATTACGAAGCGCGCGGCGGCTATGCGGCGCTGAAAAAACTGTTCGGCGACAAGCTGACGCAGGATCAGGTCATCGCCGAGGTGAAGACCTCGGTGCTGCGCGGCCGCGGCGGCGCGGGCTTCCCGACGGGCCTCAAGTGGAGCTTCATGCCGCGCGCCTTCCCTGGCGACAAATACGTGGTGTGCAACAGCGACGAGGGCGAACCGGGCACCTTCAAGGATCGCGACATCCTGCGGCTCGACCCGCATGCGGTGATCGAGGGCATGATCATCGCCGGCTACGCGATGGGCGCTGCGCGCGGCTACAACTACATCCACGGCGAGATCTTCGAGCTCTACCGGCGTTTCGAGGAGGCCCTGGCCGAGGCGCGCGCCGCCGGCTATCTGGGCAAGAACATCCTCGGCTCCGGTTTCGACTTCGAGCTCTTTGCGCATCACGGCTACGGCGCCTACATCTGCGGCGAGGAGACCGGCCTGCTCGAATCGATCGAGGGCAAAAAAGGCCAGCCGCGCTTCAAGCCGCCGTTCCCGGCCAGCTTCGGTCTCTACGGCAAACCGACGACGATCAACAACACCGAGACCTTCGCCTCGATCCCGTTCATCCTGCGACAAGGCGGCCAGGCCTTCCTCGATCTCGGCAAGCCGAACAACGGCGGCACCAAGCTGTTCTCCGTCTCCGGCCATGTCAACAAGCCGGGCAATTTCGAAGTGCCGCTGGGCACACCCTTCGCCAGGCTGCTGGAGATGGCTGGCGGCATGCGCGGCGGGCGCAAACTGAAGGCGGTCATCCCCGGCGGCTCCTCGGCGCCGGTGTTGCCCGCCGACATCGTCATGGATTGCACGATGGATTACGACTCGATCGCCAAGGCCGGCTCGATGCTCGGTTCCGGCGCCGTGATCGTCATGGACGAGACGGTCTGCATGGTCAAGGCGCTGGAGCGCCTGTCCTTCTTCTATCACGAGGAATCCTGCGGCCAATGCACGCCTTGCCGCGAGGGCACGGGCTGGCTCTACAAGATCGTCCATCGCATCGAGCACGGCGAGGGGCGTCCCGAGGACCTCGATTTGCTCGGCGACGTGGCGGGCAACATCATGGGCCGTACGATCTGCGCGCTGGGCGATGCCGCCGCGCTGCCGGTCAGGAGTTTCGTCAAGCACTTTCGCAGCGAGTTCGAGTATCACGTCGAGCACAAGAAGTGCCTCGTGCCGCCCGATGTCCAGCGGGCGGGCAGCACCTTCCACACCCGACTCATGGCAGGCGCGACATGTTAGAGCTGGAAATCGACGGCAGGCAGTTGCAGGTCGAGGACGGCGCTACCGTCATCGAAGCGGCGCGCCAGGCGGGCATCTACATCCCGCACTTCTGCTATCACAAGAAGCTGTCCATCGCCGCCAACTGCCGCATGTGCCTGGTGCAGGTCGAGAAGGCGCCCAAACCGATGCCGGCCTGCGCCACCGCCGTCACCAACGGCATGAAGGTGTTCACGCATTCCGATATCGCGGTGAAGGCGCAGAAGGACGTGATGGAGTTCCTGCTCATCAACCATCCGCTCGACTGCCCGATCTGCGATCAAGGCGGCGAGTGCCAGTTGCAGGATCTGGCGGTCGGCTACGGCGGCTCCGCATCCCGCTTCCGGGAAGAAAAGCGCGTCGTCGCCGATAAGAACCTCGGCCCGCTGGTCGCCACCGACATGACCCGGTGCATCAACTGCACCCGCTGCGTGCGCTTCACCGCCGAAATCGCCGGCTACATGGAGCTCGGCCAGGCCTTCCGCGGCGATCGCGCCGAGATCATGCCCTTCCTCGGTCGGACGCTCGATTCCGAGCTCTCCGGCAACGTCATCGACCTCTGTCCGGTTGGCGCACTGACCTCGAAGCCCTTCCGCTTCTCGGCGCGCACCTGGGAAATGTCGCGCCGCAAGTCGGTCAGCCCGCATGACGGTCTCGGCAGCAACCTGATCGTCCAGACCAGGCACGACAAGGTGCTGCGCGTGCTGCCGCTCGAAAACGAGGCGATCAACGAATGCTGGCTCTCCGACAAGGAGCGTTTCTCGTATGAGGCGCTGAACGGTGCCGACCGTCTGACCAAGCCGATGGTGAAGCAGGGCGGCGCGTGGCAGGAAGTCGAGTGGAACGTCGCGCTCGACTACGCGAGCCACGCCCTGCGCGACGTGGCGCAGAACCGCGGTGCGGAGCAGATCGGCGCGCTCGTCAGCCCGCACGCGACGCTGGAAGAGATGTTCCTCGCCGGCCGGCTGCTGCGCGGCATCGGCTGCGACAACATCGACTTCCGTCTGCGCCAGAGCGATTTCGGCCTCGACGGCCAGCGTGAGGGCGCGCCGTGGCTTGGCATGAAGATCGCCGAAATCGGCGAACTGGATCGCGTGCTCGTCGTCGGCAGCTTTTTGCGCAAGGATCATCCGCTCATCGCCCAACGCCTGCGCCAGTCGGCCAAGCGCGGCGCGCAGATTTCCGTCATCCACTCCGCAGACGATGATCTGCTGATCAAACTGGCCGCCAAGTCCATCGTCGCGCCTGCGCAGTTGCCGATGGCGCTGGCCGAAGTGATCGAAGCGGCGGCCGAGCTCAAGAATGCCAGCCTCGGCGCGGAGTTCGAAAAAGTCGACGCTGGCGAAACGGCAAGAAAAATTGCCGGGAGCCTCGTTGCCGGCCGCAATGCCGGCATCCTGCTCGGCAATTTCTCCCAGCAGCATCCGCGGGCCGCGACCCTGCATCGCCTCGCACAGCAGCTTGCCGAATTGCTGGGCGCGAAATTCGGCTTCCTGGGCGAAGCGGCGAACAGCGTCGGCGGTTACGTCGCCGGGGCGCTGCCGCAACGGGGCGGTCTGAACGCTGCGCGCCTCGTCGCCGAACCGCGGCAGGTCTATCTGGTGCTGGGCGCCGAGCCGGAACTCGACTGCGCCGACGGCGCCGCCGCGCTGGCCGCGCTCAAGCAAGCCGCCAGCGTGATCGTCCTGTCGCCCTTCAAGTCCGCCGCGATGCTCGATTACGCCGACTGCCTGCTGCCGGTCGCGCCCTTCGCGGAAACCTCTGGCACCTTCGTCAATACCGAGGGCCGGGCGCAGAGCTTCCATGCCGTCGCGAAGCCGCTGGGCGAAGCCCGACCTGCCTGGAAGGTGCTGCGCGTGCTCGGCAACCTGCTCGAAGTTGCCGGCTTCGACTACACGAGTTCCGAGCAGGCACGCGATGAAGCGCTCGGCGGCGCCCAGACGGAGTTCGTTGCGGGGCTCGACAACGGCGTCAAGCCGGGCGCGCTCGATCTGGCGGCGGCGGGCGAGGGTATCGAGCGCATTGCCGATGTGCCGATCCATTTCGCCGATCCGCTGGCGCGTCGCGCCCCGAGCTTGCAGGCGACGAAGGACGCCGCCGCGCCGACCGCGCGGATGAGCGCCGCGACGCTCGCCAGACTGGGTATCGCTTCGGGCGAGAGCATAAAAGTCGACGCCGGCGAGACGGCGTTGCTTGCGATCCTTGACGCCGGCGTGCCCGACAACTGCGTGCGCATCGCCGCCGCACACGCGCATACGCTCGGCGCGGGGGCGATGTTCGGCGCGCTGGAAGTGAGGAAGGCCTGATGGAAGCGCTGATCCTCAATTTCTTCCAGTGGCTTTGGGGCCCGCTTTGGGAGCCGATCTGGTCATGGTTCCAGCACGTCTGGCCGGTGGCCTGGGCCTTGATGCGCATCGTCGCCATCCTCGTGCCGCTCATTCTCGGTGTGGCCTACCTGCCGTATTTCGAGCGCAAGGTCATCGCCTACATGCACGTGCGCATCGGCCCGAACCGCGTCGGCCCCGTCGGCCTGTTCCAACCGATCGCCGACGGCCTGAAGCTGTTCTTCAAGGAAGTGCTGGCGCCGACCAAGGCCAGCAAGAAGCTCTACATCTTTGGCCCCATCGTCGCGCTGGCGCCGGCGTTGCTCGCCTGGGCGGTGGTGCCCTTCGCCGATGGCTGGGTGCTGGCCGACATCGACGCCGGCGTGCTCTTCATTCTCGCGGTCACCTCCATCGGCGTCTACGGCATCATCATCTCCGGCTGGGCCTCGAACTCCAAGTATCCCTTCCTCGGCGCGATGCGCGCCTCGGCGCAGATGATTTCCTACGAGATCGCGATGGGCATGGCGCTGGTCGCCGTGCTGATGGTGTCGAACAGCCTCAATCTCTCCGACATCGTACGTGCGCAGGACGTAGGCCGCTTCGCCGACATGGGATTGGACTTTCTGTCCTGGAACCTGATTCCGCTGCTGCCGCTCTTCCTCGTCTATTTCATCTCCGGCGTGGCCGAGACCAACCGCGCGCCCTTCGACGTGGTCGAGGGCGAATCGGAGATCGTCGCCGGTCACATGATCGAGTATTCGGGCATGGCCTTTGCGCTGTTCTTCCTCGCCGAATACGCGAACATGATCCTGGTGTCTTTCCTCGCCTCGATCTTCTTCCTCGGCGGCTGGCTGTCGCCGGTCGGTTTCCTGCCCGACGGCCACGGGTGGCTGGCGGCCAAGGTGTCCTTCCTGCTCTTTTGCTTCCTCTGGTTCCGCGCCACCTTCCCGCGCTACCGCTACGACCAGATCATGCGCCTGGGCTGGAAGGTGTTCATCCCCATCTGCATCACCTGGATCCTCGTCGTCGGGGTCTGGATGATGTCGCCCTTGAGCATCTGGAAGTGAGGCGCTGACCATGGGAGCCCGCGATTTCATCGGCAGCCTGTTCCTCAAGGAATTGCTGCAAGGCATGGCGGTCACCGCCAGCTACTTCTTCAAGCCGAAGATCACCGTCCAGTATCCGGAAGACAAGACGCCGCTGTCGCCGCGCTTCCGCGGTCTGCACGCGCTGCGCCGCTATCCGAACGGCGAGGAGCGCTGCATCGCCTGCAAGCTGTGCGAGGCAGTTTGCCCGGCGATGGCGATTACCATCGAATCCGCGCAACGCGAGGACGGCAGCCGGCGCACGACGCGCTACGACATCGACCTCACCAAGTGCATCTTCTGCGGCTTCTGCGAGGAAGCCTGCCCGGTCGATGCCATCGTCGAGACGCACATCTTCGAATACCACGGCGAGACGCGCGGCGATCTTTACTACACCAAGCAGATGCTCTTGGCCAATGGCGATCGCTACGAGGCGGAAATCGCCCAGCGCCGCGCCCAGGACGCAAGGTACCGCTGATGGAATTCAAGACCTTCGTCTTCTATGTCGTCGCGGCGATCCTGCTGTTCGCCGCCCTGCGCACGATCACGGCGAAAAACCCGGTGCATGCCGCGCTCTACCTGGTGCTCGCTTTCTTTTCGACGTCCGCGCTGTGGATGCTGCTGGAGGCGGAGTTTCTCGCCATCATTCTGATCATGATCTATGTCGGGGCGGTGATGGTGCTGTTCCTCTTCGTCGTGATGATGCTCGACATCGACATCGCCCGATTGCGCCATCGCTTCTGGAGCTATTTGCCGCTGGGCGGCATGATCGGCCTGCTGATGGTCGCCGAGATGGCCCTGGTGCTCTCCGGCAAGTATTTCAGCGCCGAGGCGTTGCCGGGGCAGACGATGCCCGCGGGCTACAGCAACACCAAGGAACTTGGGCGCTTGCTGTATACCCATTACGTGTATCCCTTCGAGCTGGCTTCCGTCATCCTGCTGGTCGCGGTCGTCGCCGCCGTGATGCTCACCCTGCGCCGCCGCAAGGACACCAAGTATCAGAATCCTTCCGAACAACTGGCCGTCAAGCGCAACGATCGCGTGCGTCTCGTCAAGATGGCGGCGGAGAAGGACGCAGCCGCGGCGCCGCCCGAGCAGGGAGGCCAATGACATGCTGACGCTATCCCTTTCCCACTACCTGATTCTCGCCGCGATCCTGTTCGCCATCGGCGTGGTCGGCATCTTCCTCAACCGCAAGAACCTGATCGTGCTGCTGATGGCCATCGAACTGATGCTCCTGGCCGTCAACATCAACTTCGTCGCCTTCTCGCACTACCTCAACGATCTGCATGGGCAGCTGTTCGTCTTCTTCGTGCTCACCGTGGCGGCGGCGGAGGCCGCCATCGGGCTGGCCATCCTGGTGGTGCTGTTCCGCAACCTCTCTACGATCCATGTCGACGATCTCGACACCCTGAAGGGATAGAGGCCCAATGAAGACGCTCTACCTCATCATCCCGCTCGCGCCCTTGTTCGGCGCCATCCTCGCCGGCCTGTTTTCGCGCGCCTTGGGACGCAGCGGGGCGCACACCGTCACCATTCTCGGCGTCGCGGTTTCCTTCCTCGCCTCGCTGATCGTCCTGATGGACGTCATGGCCGGCAACACCTTCAACGGCAACATCTACACCTGGCTCGAATCCGGCGGCCTGACCTTCGCCATCGGCTTCCTGATCGACCCGCTCACCGCCGTGATGATGGTGGTGGTCACCTTCGTCTCGCTGATGGTGCACATCTACACCATCGGCTACATGGCGCACGACGAGGAGAACTGGCCGGCAGGCAGCCGTGCCGGCACGCACAGCTACCAGCGCTTCTTCGCTTACATTTCGCTGTTCACCTTCTCGATGCTGATGCTCGTCATGAGCAACAACTTCGTGCAGCTCTTCTTCGGCTGGGAAGCGGTCGGCCTGGTTTCCTACCTGCTGATCGGCTTCTGGTCGAGCCGCGAATCGGCGGTGTATGCCAACCTGAAGGCCTTTCTCGTCAACCGCGTCGGCGATTTCGGTTTCCTTCTGGGGATCGGTCTGATTGCCGCCTACGCCGGCAGCCTCGACTACGCCACGGTGTTTGGCAAGTCGCAGGAACTCGCCGCCATCACCGAATCCGTCACCGGCTGGCCGCTCGTCACCGCCATCTGCATCGCGCTGTTCGTCGGCGCGATGGGCAAGTCGGCGCAGTTTCCGCTGCACGTCTGGCTGCCCGACTCGATGGAGGGCCCGACGCCGATCTCCGCGCTGATCCACGCCGCCACCATGGTGACGGCCGGCATCTTCATGGTCTCGCGCATGTCGCCCTTGTTCGAGCTGTCCGATACTGCGCTATCCCTGGTCATCGTCGTCGGCGCGATCACCACGCTGTTCATGGCGCTGATCGCCATCGTGCAGACCGATATCAAGCGCGTGGTCGCCTACTCGACGCTCTCGCAGCTCGGCTACATGACCATGGCGCTCGGCGCCTCGGCCTACTCGGTGGCGATCTTCCACCTGATGACCCACGCTTTCTTCAAGGCGGCGCTCTTCCTTGGCGCCGGCTCGGTCATCATCGCCATGCACCACGAGCAGGACATGCGCAAGATGGGCGGGCTGCGCAAATACCTGCCGATCACCTATGCGACGGTATTGATCGGCGCCATCGCCAACGCCGGCCTGCCGCCCTTCGCCGGCTTCTTCTCGAAGGATTCGATCATCATGGCCGTGCAGGCGGCGCAGATTCCCGGCGCGACCTTCGCCTATCTCTGCGCGCTGGCGGCGGTGTTCGTCGGCGGGCTGTATTCCTTCCGCCTCGTCTTCTTCGCCTTCCACGGCGAGGAGCGTTTCCGCGAGGCCCATCATGACGATCATCACGGTCACGGACATGCCCACGAACCGCACGAATCGCCGAAGGTCGTCACCGTGCCGCTGATCCTGCTCGCCGTTCCGGCCATCGCCTCGGGCTGGATCATCGGCGACTTCCTGTTCGGCGACTGGTTCGGCGCTGCCATCGTCGTCGATCCCGCCCACGGCGCGATGGCGCAGTTGCAGGCCGGCTTCACCGGCGTGTTCGGCATGCTCGCCCACGGCATCGTCACGCTGCCGTTCTGGCTGGCGCTGGCCGGTGCGGCGACCGCATGGTTCCTCTATATCAAGCGTCCCGACCTGCCGGCCGTCATCCGTGCGAAGCTGGCCCTACCGGTGCGCATCCTCGAGGACAAGTATGGCCTCGACCGTTTCAACGAATGGTTCTTCGCCGGCGGCGCGCGCGGCATCGGTCGTGGGCTGTGGCAGGCCGGCGACCAGGCGCTCATCGACGGCGTGGCGGTCAACGGCTCGGCGCGCCTGGTCGGCTGGTTCGCCAGCGTCGTGCGCCTGATCCAGTCCGGCCACATTTACCAATACGCATTCTCCATGATCATCGGCGTCTTCGTGCTGCTGACCTTGTGGATGAATCGCGCCTGACGTCGGACAGGGATAAGCGCAGATGAGCTCGTATCTTCTCAGCCTCGCGATCTGGGCGCCCATCCTGGGCGCGCTGGCCGTGTTCGCCGCCGGCAGCGACCGGAATCTCGCCCGCTGGCTCGCTCTCGTGGTCGCCATCGTCGGCTTCCTGGTGACCCTGCCCCTCTATGTCGGCTTCGACGTGACGCAGGCCGGCATGCAGTTCGTCGAGCAGCGCGCCTGGATTCCGCGCTTCAACATCGAATACTTCCTCGGCGTCGATGGCATCTCGGTGCTGTTCATCATTCTCAACAGCTTCATCACGATTCTCGTCGTGATCGCCGGCTGGGAGGTGATCGAGGACAAGGTCGCGCAATACCTGGGCGCTTTCCTCGTCATGTCCGGCCTGATGAATGGCATCTTCTGCGCACTCGATGCCGTGCTGTTCTACGTCTTCTTCGAGGCCTCGCTGATCCCGATGTACATCATCATCGGCGTCTGGGGCGGGCCGAATCGCGTCTATGCGGCCTTCAAGTTCTTCCTCTACACGCTGCTCGGCTCGCTCCTGATGCTGGTCGCGCTGGTCTGGCTGTTCCTGCAATCGGGCGGCAGTTTCAGCATCCTCGAATGGCACGAACTGCGCATCGGCATGGCGGCGCAAATCCTCGTCTTCCTCGCCTTCCTGGTCGCCTTCGCGGTCAAGGTGCCGATGTGGCCGGTGCACACCTGGTTGCCGGACGCCCACGTCGAGGCGCCCACCGGCGGCTCGGTGGTGCTGGCGGCGATCATGCTCAAGCTCGGCGCCTACGGCTTCCTGCGCCTTTCCCTGCCGATCGCCCCCGACGCCAGCCATTATCTGGCGCCCATGATGATCGCGCTGTCGCTGATCGCCGTCATCTATATCGGTTTCGTCGCGCTGGTGCAGACCGACATGAAGAAGCTGATCGCCTACTCGTCGATCTCGCACATGGGCTTCGTCACGCTGGGCTTCTTCCTCTTCAACCAGATCGGCGTCGAGGGCGCGCTGGTGCAGATGATCTCGCACGGCTTCGTTTCCGCCGCGATGTTCCTGTGCGTCGGCGTGATGTACGACCGCGTCCATTCGCGCCAGATCGCCGATTACGGCGGCGTGGTGCACACCATGCCGAAGTTCGCCGGCTTCATGGTGCTGTTCGCGATGGCCAACGCCGGCTTGCCGGCCACCTCCGGCTTCGTCGGCGAATTCATGGTGATTCTCGGCGCCATCCAGGAAAACTTCTGGCTGGGCTTCCTCGCCGCCACGACGCTGATTCTCGGTGCGGCCTATACGCTGTGGATGGTCAAGCGCGTTCTTTTCGGCGGCGTGGCGAATCCCCAGGTCGCCGCCTTGGAAGACATCAACGCGCGCGAATTCCTCTTCCTGGCGATCCTGGCGTTCTGCGTTGTGGCGATGGGCGTCTATCCCTTCCCCCTCGCCGAGGTCATGCACGTTTCGGTGGATAACCTGCTCAAGCATGTCGCGGTGAGCAAGCTCTAGGCACAAAGACAAGCGATGCTCGAGAACTTCACCCCGCCCGATCTCTACCCGGCCATGCCGGAGATTTTCGTCGTGCTGATGGCCTGCGTCATCCTGCTCGTCGATGCCTTGCTCGGCCGCACGCAACGCTGGATCCCCGCCGCGCTGACGCTGATCACGCTGGTCGGCGCGGCGATGATCACCTACCTGACCATGGACGGCCAGGTGGTGCTCACCTTCAGCAACATGTTCGTCGACGATCTGCTGGCCGATTTCCTCAAGCTGTTGCTCTATCTCGCGGTGATCTTCGTCATCGTCTATAGCCGCGATTACCTCGTTGCGCACGGGCTCGACAAGGGCGAGTACTACGTGCTGGTGCTGTTCGCCACCGCCGGCATGATGGTGATGATTTCCGCGTCGCACCTGGTTACCGTCTATCTCGGCCTGGAACTTCTCTCCCTGTCGCTCTACGCCCTCGTGGCGATCGACCGCGACAATCCGCGCGCCACCGAGGCGGCGATGAAGTATTTCATCCTCGGCGCGCTGGCTTCCGGCCTGCTGCTTTACGGCATGTCGATGATCTATGGCGCGACGGGCACGTTGGAGATCGGCGGCATCGCCCAGGCGCTGCATCTGGGCGTGGCCAACAAGACCGTGCTGGTGTTCGGCCTCGTCTTCCTCGTCGCCGGCATCGCCTTCAAGTTCGGCGCCGTGCCCTTCCACATGTGGGTGCCCGATGTCTATCAGGGTGCGCCGACGCCGATCACCCTGCTCATCGCCTCGGCGCCGAAGCTGGCCGCCTTCGCGATGGCGCTGCGTCTCCTGGTCTATGGCCTGTTCGAACTGGCCGAGCACTGGCAGTCGATGCTGCTGATCCTCGCCGTGCTCTCCATCGCACTCGGCAATCTGGCGGCGATCGCCCAAACCAACATCAAACGCATGCTCGCCTATTCGACCATTGCCCACATGGGGTTCCTCTTCCTCGCACTGATGAGCGGCACCGCCGGCGGCGACCAGCACTACGCGCTCAACGCCTACAGCACGGCGATGTATTACGCCGTCGCCTACGTCATCATGTCGCTGGGCGCCTTCGGGGTGATCCTGCTGCTCTCGCGCGCCGGCCACGAAGCCGACCAGCTCGACGATTTCAGGGGGCTCAACCAGAAGAGCCCCTGGTTCGCCGCCATCATGATGGTGCTGATGTTCTCGATGGCCGGCATTCCCTTCTTCATCGGCTTCTTCGCGAAGTTCTCGGTGGTCCTCGCCGTCGTCGATGCCGGCCATGTCGCCGTCGCGGTGTTCGCCGTGCTGTTCTCGCTGATCGGCGCCTTCTACTACCTGCGCGTCGTCAAACTGATGTACTTCGATGCCCCGACGGATACGGCGCCCATCGTCGCCAGCCCGGACATGCGCTTCATGCTGTCGCTCAACGGCGCTGCTGTCGTTCTGCTCGGACTCTTCCCCGACGCGCTGGTCACGCTCTGCACCTACGCCCTGATGCGCTCCCTGTAAGGGACGGGAGCGGGGCGGTCGACGCCGTCTTGCCGGCGTCGACTTTTTGGGCAACCGACCTCAGACGCTCGCCAGGGCTTGGTCGAGATCGGCCTTGATGTCGTCGATGTGCTCCAGGCCGATCGACAGACGCACCATGTCCTCGGAAACTCCGGCCTTCTTCATTTCCTCCGGTCCCAGCTGGCGGTGCGTCGTGGAGGCCGGGTGGCAGGCCAGCGATTTCGCATCGCCGATATTGACGAGGCGCGTGATGAGCTTCAGGGCGTCCTGGAATTTCGCGCCCCCCTCGCGTCCTCCCTTGACGCCGAAGGAAAGGATGCCCGAGGCGTGTCCGCCCATGTACTTCTGCGCCAAGGCGTGCTCGGGATGGTCGGGCAGGCCGGCGTAGCGCACCCAGCCCACCTTGGGATGTGATCTCAGGTAATGGGCGACGGCGTGCGTGTTTTCGCAGATGCGCTCCATGCGCACCGGCAAGGTCTCGATCCCTTGCAGGATCAGGAAGCTGTTGAACGGCGAGATCGCCGCACCCATGTTCCTGAGCGGCACGACGCGTGCGCGACCGATGTAGGCGGCAGGCCCCAGCGCCTCGGTATAGACGACGCCGTGGTAAGAGACGTCCGGCTCGTTCAAGCGCTTGAATTTCGCCTTGTGCTCCGCCCAGGGGAACTTGCCCGAATCGACGATCGCGCCGCCGATGCTGGTGCCGTGGCCGCCGAGATACTTGGTCAGCGCATGCACGACGATGTCGGCCCCGTGCTCGAAGGGACGGCACAAGTAGGGTGTCGGCACGGTGTTGTCGACGATCAGCGGCACGCCGGCGGCATGGGCGACCTCGGCCAGCGCGGCGATATCGACGACGTTGCCCAAGGGGTTGCCGATCGATTCGCAATAGACGGCCTTGGTCTTCGCGTCGATCAGTGGCTTGAACGAAGCGGGGTCGCGGTAGTCGGCGAAGCGCACTTCGATGCCGTATTGCGGCAGCGTGTGGGCGAACAGGTTGTAGGTGCCGCCGTAGAGTGTGCCGACCGAAACGATGTTGTCGCCGGCCTCGGCGATGGTCTGGATCGCGTAGGTGATCGCCGCCATGCCGGAAGCGAGCCCCAGCGCGCCGACGCCGCCTTCCAGCGCCGCGAGGCGCGCCTCGAGCACCGCCGTGGTCGGATTCATGATGCGCGTGTAAATGTTGCCTTGCACCTTCAGGTCGAACAGGTCGGCGCCGTGCTGCGTGTCGTCGAAGGCGTAGGAGGTCGTCTGGTAGATCGGCACCGCGACGGCCTTGGTGGTGGGGTCGGGCGAGAAGCCGCCGTGGACGGCAAGCGTTTCGAGTTTCATGCACTCTCCTCTGGAAAAAGAAGTTGTCGGGTTTGTGTTGTCCCGCGAGTATAGCCAGAGGAGGTTATTGCGCGGGTTCCAGACGCACGAGGCGACCTTGCGGGCTGTCGGTGAGCAGGTAGATCAGTCCATCCGGCCCGGCCCGCACGTCGCGGATGCGGCCGAGGACGTTTTTCAGGAGTCTCTCCTCGGCGACGATGCGTTCCCCCGCCGTTTCGAGGCGCACCAGTATCTGGCCGGCGAGCGCGCCGACGAAGAGGTTGCCGCGCCAGTGCGAAAAGCGCCCCCCGGTATAGAAGGCCATGCCGGACGGGGCGATGGAGGGCGTCCATTGATGGATCGGCGGTTCCATGCCGGGTTTGGCCGTGCCTTCGCCGATTTTCGTGCCCGTGACGTAATTGCGGCCGTAGGTGACGACCGGCCAGCCGTAGTTGGCGCCGGCGCGGGCGATGTTGATTTCGTCGCCGCCTTGCGGGCCATGTTCGTGCATCCACAGCGCGCCGGTTTGCGGATGAAGGGCGGCGCCCTGGATGTTGCGGTTGCCGAGCGTGAATATTTCCGGCAGCGTGCCGGGGCGGCCGACGAAGGGGTTGTCGTCAGGCACCCGTCCGTCGTCGTGCAGGCGGATCACCGTGCCGGCATGGTCGTCGAGCCGCTGGGCCCGTTCCATCTCGCCGCGGTCGCCGAGCGTGACAAAAAGAAAGCCGGCGCGGTCGAAGACCAGGCGGGAGCCGAAATGCAGCCCGCGCCATGACTTCGGACGCATGCCGAACAGCACCGTGAGATCCCGCAATTCGTGACCGGCGAGACGTGCCCGCGCCACTTCGGTCCCGTAGCCCCCTTCGCCGGGTGCGGCGTAGGAAAGGTAGATCCAGCCGTTTTTGGCGTAATCCGGATGCAGGGCGACATCGAGCAGACCGCCTTGGCCGGTGGCGGCGATGCGCGGCAGACCGGCGATCGGCTGGGGGTCGAGCTGGCCATCCGCGCCGATGATGCGCAGGCGCCCCGGTCGCTCGGTGACCAGCATGCGGCCGTCGGGAAGGAAGGCCAGCCCCCAGGGATGTTCGAGGCCGGCCGCGAGCGTCACGACGCGGAAACGTTGCTTCGCGCTCTCGAAGACAGTGCCGTCAGCCTGTGCGAAGGTCGCGAGCGGCGCGAGCGCGATACACAAAAGGGCGCCTCGAAAAACCGTCGCGAGCGGCCCGAGTGCAAGGCGCACGGAGCGCAGCGACCGAGACCTATCCAATAGATGGGCGCGGGAGCGCGCACCGCGCAACGCAGCCATCGGGGCGCGCAGCCGGTTATTCGAGGTGCCCCAAAGGATC
>OGCL01000089.1_pt1 | contig 101286 bp, 91 predicted proteins | sample 1570041 | NCBI WGS metagenome assembly OGCL01 (sample SAMN06266162, study PRJEB24511) | hot springs metagenome | isolation source: Hot spring water | place: South Africa: Limpopo | collected 2015-06-22
ATTTCCAGACTGGCAAGGCCCTGTCATCTCATCATTTACCCGACTATTCATTTACCCGACTATTAATGATTTGATTGCACCTCATCAACACGGGAAATGCTGTAGTAGATCACAACACATTGAATGTGGGGCCGTCTGAGTGTATCTGAGTGTATCGAAGACTCGGCTGTCTCCGGGGCAGGCAAGATGCCGACGCAAGGGCAGGCAGGATGCCTACCCCACAATTGTTTTTCGTTTGTTTTTCGTTCGCGTAGCGTTTCCACAGGAGAATCTCCTGTGGCTGGGTAACGTAATTAACAATACGACCCAAAAATATGAAAATGGGATGGAATATTCCGGCAATTAAAGTGGCATTTTGAATCAACCTGACCCCCCACCCCCGATCGCGCAGCGTTCCCAACGGGAAATTGCGTCCCCTGATCGCCTCTCCGATCACACAACAGCCCCCGCGCCCGATCGTCCGATTGTGGCGGTGTTTGACTTTGATGGCACCCTCACCCGTCATGATTCCTTCCTGGCCTTTCTCCGACAATCCGTGGGGGTGGGACGGTTCTGGCTGGGCCTGGGGGTGCTGTTTCCCGTGCTTCTGGGGTATGCCCTGCGGCTGATCCCCAACTGGCGGGCCAAGGAGGCTGTCTTGACCTATTTCCTCAAGGGCCAGTCCTGGGCATTGGTGCAGCAGTGGGGACAACGCTTTGCGCAGCAAGGAATTGCCCCGTTGCTACGCCCAGAGGCTGTACAGCGGCTCCGCTGGCATCAGGAACAGGGCCACCAAACGATCGTCATCAGTGCCTCACTGGCGGTCTATCTACAACCGTGGATCGCCCAGATGGGCATCGATGCGGTGTCGGGCACCGATTTGGTGGTTGAGGCCGATCGGGTCACGGGCAAAATCCGAGGTAACAATTGCTATGGGCCGGAAAAGGTTGCCCGCTTGCGCAGTCTTCTGGGTGATCCGAGCCAGTTTTATGTGTATGCCTATGGCGACAGTCGGGGCGATCGGGAGCTATTGGCGATCGCCAATGCGCCCCATTACCGCCACTTTGGGGCTGCGAGTGCGGGGACGATGCCCCCCACCTGGGAACGGGGCTTGATGCTCTCGGTGATTGCGGCGGCGACCTTGTATTTGGCGATCGTGCTGTGGAGTGGCATTGATCAGTTTTGGCAAGCCTTGAATTTGTTGCCAGTTTGGTTGTTACCGAGTTTGGCGGGAGTGGTGTTCCTGGGCTACGGGTTACGCTTCCTGCGCTGGCAATGGTATCTCGTGGCGATGGGCTACTGGGTGCCTTGGGGCGACAGTTTTCGGATCTTTCTGGCCAGCTTTGCCCTGACGGCCTCCCCTGGCAAGGCGGGTGAGTCGATTAAATCCCTATTGCTCAAGCGTCAGTACGCGATCCCGATCGCCCCCACCCTGGCGGGATTGTTTTGCGAACGGTTTACCGATGCCCTCTCGGTGGTGCTGCTCATCTGCCTCAGCCTCTCCACCGCCGCCGATCTGCAATGGCTGGTGCTGACGATCGGGGCCTGCCAACTTGCCCTGATTCTGCTTCTGCAAAAACCAAGCTGGGTTAAACAGGGCATTTTGCACCCTCTGTCCCGGTGGTCAAAGCTGAGGGCGATCGCCGATAAGCTGGAACATCTGATTGACAGCGCCAGTACCCTCCTCAAGCCGAAAATCCTGGTGGGCAGTACCCTGCTGGCGTTTCTGGCCTGGGGGCTGGAGGGGTTGGTGCTCTATGTCCTGTTCCAGTTTCTTGGGGCAACGGTGATTACGCCCTACCAGGCCGTGCTGATCCATACGGCATCGGGGTTACTGGGAGCACTGACGTTTTTACCCGGAGGAATTGGCGGGACGGAGGCCCTGTTGCTTGGTTTATCCGTGTTCTATGGTGCCAACCAAACGATCGCGGTCACGGCCACCTTTCTGATCCGTTTGCTGACCCTGTGGTTTGCCGTGGCGATCGGGATTGTGGCCCTCATCACAGTGCAACGGCGATCGGCCTTACCCACAGCGGAGTGAGGCAAGTCTAGTTGCTCGTCAGGGCTACACCCGGTCAAACAAATGGGTTAAGCGCACAGGTTAAACGAACTTATATTACGTCATGTAACAACTGGTTTCCCTGGCTAACGATTTGACGGAAAGTATTTTCAATCAGCCATTCTGTTGCATTAAGGAGTTTATTCGTCATTATGCTGTCAGATTCGCAAGTCTTTGTGGCGCTCGTGGTTGCTCTTATCCCCGGCATTCTGGCTTTCCGCCTTGCCACGGAACTGTATAAGTAACCCCAGGAGCGGGGGCAGGTACGTGTGTACTGAGCACCCCATCCTCAATTTCAGACAACTCGCAGTCCCTAATATCCTCGACGCTGGGAGATTAGGGTTTTTTCGTTCTGCTTTGTCCGATCGGCGCATACTCGATGCGTGCATCTCGATCGCCCCAAAATCAGGCCCCAAAATCCAACCCACAATAAAAGGGGACACCGACACTCCCCTGCCAGCCCGGTTGTGCCAGCTAGGTGAACACAGTCGCCCCCCGTCGTCGCAGCAGTTCTGTTCAGGTCAATCGACTCAGCAAATCGACCTAGCAAATCGACCCCAGCTAATACACCACACCCCGCAGCGCTTCGGCATCGATCGGCTTCAGGAAATACAACTTCACCAAATCGCCCAGGATACCCAGAATCAAGGGCAGTTTTTGCAAGAACTTGACTGGAGCCGGTTTGTGGCTGGCATCAATGGCTTGCAGCTTGAGGTTCCGTTTGGCACAGCGCTCCATCCGAGGGAAGAATTCGGGATGATCCACATCCAAAATCGTCGGGAAGGCACGGGCGGAGGTGCTATTGGTTTCGCGAATCACCTGGCGATCGAATTCGGTGGGATCAAGGCCCAAGCTGTAATAGAAATTAGCTCGCTCATGGACCGTCAAGCTATGGGTGGCAAAAACCGACAGCAGGAAGAAGCGGCTCCACAGGCGTGATTGCCAGGTTTGCCAGAGTTCGGGCTGCGATCGCAGCAATGCCTTGAAAATATCCCCGTGGCGGTTTTCATCCTGGCACCAGCTTTCAAAATACTTGAACAGGGGATGGAACTGGTTTTCGGGATGCTTTTCCAGGTGACGATAAATAATGATGTAGCGCCAGTAGCCAATCTTTTCCGACAGGTAAACCGTATACAACACCCAGGGAATCGGGAAAAAGGTATAGGTGCGGTTCTTGGTCAGTTTGGCCAAATCCAGCGAGATATTGAAATCCGCCATTGTCTTATTCAGAAACCCCGCATGACGGGCCTCATCCCGTGCCATCAGGTGGAAAATTTCCGCTAGCAATGGATTCTGAGTCTTAATACGACGCGAGAGTTCCTTAAACAAAAGGAAGCCAGAAAACTCCGACACACAGGAGCGCTCCAGATAGTCGATGAAGGCTTGGCGATCGTCCGCGCTCAGATGATCCCACGACTGTTGGAAGCTCTCATCCCGCACAAAATGGTGGCGGTTATAGTCGGCCCGCATCTCCGTGAGCATGGCCTGCAACTCCTGCTCTTGGGCCGAAAGGTCGAGGGTCGCCGCTGCCTCAAAGTCAGTGATGTAGAACCGAGGCGTGAGCAACGACTCCTGCATGGTGGCCTTTTGCACCGGCAGGGACGCTGACTCTGGCGTAGACAGAACGTTGACCATAGGGACTCCGCTTCCTAGCTAAATAGCTTAATAACTGCTTAGTTATAAATACTATCTTTAGGAGTTGCTGGACAACTGTCAAGGGAGTATTAATACTTAACAGCCTAGTAAGAACGACGTGAGTTCGATCACAGCCCAATTGCCCTCACCCCCCAGCCCCCTCTCCCCATCCCCCCGTTGGCGGGGGGCCAGGGGGGCAGGGCGAGGGGGAGTCCGGCATCATCGCAGTCCGTCGGCATTATCAAGGTTTTAGGTTCCTCTCTCCAGGGAGAGGGGTTGGAGTGAGGGGTATCGAACTGACGTTAAGAACGTCATCGGAGCGTAGGGATCAGCGCGAACGTATAAGTCCCGGTCACCCTGGGACGCTCTCTGTTGAAGGGGCTTTGACTGGCTCAGCCCGGTTGCGCAGCGTCTTCCTCGGAGAAACAGATGATTCCCCGTCATCCTGAAATCCTGTCGAAGGAGCTTCGCGCCTAGCTGCCCCCCTCACGTTTACGGCTGGCAGCCCGCCAGAGCGATCGCGACATTCTGCCCGACACCTAGGTGCCAGGGTGTGAGCAAATCCGCGATCGCACGTTTCCGAACCCGTGGAACCCCTAACTCACCGGATGGGGATCAAGGCTAGGCGGCGGCTCAATGCGAATACAATCTTGGAGCAGGTAATTGAGGGTGAGCCGCAGATCATCCCGGCCCTTGAAGCCATCAAAGCGATGGATCACCTGACCGCGATCGATCAGAAGTAGGGTGGGCAAATTCCGGAGGCGGTAGGTACTGGCCAGTCTGAAATTCTCATCAGCATTAACCGAAACCAGCTTGATTTGTCTAGGCCACTGGGTCTGCAAATCCTGTAGCGATGGCTCCACCAGCCGACATAGCCCACACCACGGTGCCCAAAAATTGACCAAAACCGGAATTGGTGATTCCAAAACCTCGTGTTTAAACTTTTTATCGTTAACCGATAGCACAACGTTCCCCACGTTCTAAAGGTTTGGTTTGGGATCATCCTACCAGGCAACGTTCCCCGTCGCACGGATTAACAGGGGATGTGCCCACCAAAGTCCTAGGACAAAGGCCAACACCCCCAGGTAGGCAGGCTTAAGAAACTCTTGCCAGACAAGGGTTTGCCGCCCTTGGAGGATCGCTAAAAACGGGACGATCGATGTTCGTTCCCTGACTTTTTCAAAGGCATCGCCATAGCGGGCCAGCAGGCGACGATCGCCATGCCAGACACCCAATAGGTGGTGCAGGATCAACCCCGCCGAGGTCACCAGCATAAAGGTCGTGCCCAACCAGAGGCTATGGGCCACACACCAGATCACCTGCCCCACCATTTGGGGGTGACGGGTAATGCGAATGATGCCGGTTTCATAGAGATGCACCTGGGGTTTCTGGATCGCGGCAATTTCCAGCAGGTTAAAGGTGGCGGGATAGAGAAACAGGAAGGAGAGGGCCGATAGACCCCACACCAGGGGTTGAATACCGGGGGTGCCTTGTAACTGCCAAAGCTGTGCCCCGTCGTAGCGATGATTGATAAAGTAGATGATCAACGCTGTTGCCAGGGGCAGGCTCACCAAAGCAAAGATGACCCGATAAAGCCGTGCCCCAATCCGGGCTTCTGCCCAGGGCCGCAGGGCCGCTAACCCACTGTGGGCAGTGGCAAAGGTGAGCAGCAGGGCGAAGATAATCCCGTGGCTAGGGGTCAGCCAAGTGAAGGGCGTAGACATGAATTGGAGGCCAGCACAAACGTTCTTCTGTTACTTTAGCGTTTAGTGTCGGCGTACCCTACCCGTTAACCCTCGTAGGTATCCACCATGTAGACGCTTTGATCAAAGCCGGTTTTTTCGATCGTTTCCTTCACCAATTCCTGGGTCCCCACCAGATAGATATCGGTGTCTGCGCCCATCTTCTGTTTGGCGAAGATCAATACCCGTAGGCCCGCACTGGCCATGTATTCCAGATCCTGCATCATCAGCACCAGTTTCTTAGCACCCTGGCTTGCGGCTTCCTCAACTTCGGCCTTGAACTGGGGAGCGGAACTGGCGTCGAGTTCACCGCTGAGGGTAATGGTGGCCGTGTCGCCTGCGGTGGTGATCGTCGTGCTGAAAGCCATAGGTTTGTCCTTTGTGGTAGGTGTGAATGCTGTGGTAGGTGTGAATGCGGGGGGAGAGATTTAAGATGTTGGATGTTGGATGTTGGATTTAGATTTTAGATTTTAGACGGTCGGCAGGGCTGAATGAACGACTGAGGCCGATCGCGGATCTATGGAGATCTAAAGTCCAGGCGGTTAGCGCCCGACGAGGATGGCCACGGAGCGATCGCCCAAGAGCAGGCCCTTTTGATCGGCAAGGGGAGGTTCCTGGCCCGGTTCGCAGCTATCGCCAGGGGCCGCGACACCCGTGTTGGCAAAAACGTGCCACTGGAGGCCGACGGGGAGCCGGGGCAGTTCAAACCAGAGGGCTTCCCAATACATATTCATGGCGACATAAATAAAATCATCGGGGGTACTGCCGTTTTTCGCGTGTTTGCCGCAGAGCATAAAGGCGAGGGTGCGGCTGGTGGGGGACCAATCGGCGTGCCAAGCTTGGGTACCGTGCCAGCTAATGTCAGGGTAGCCGCTTCCCACGTAATCCTGGTTACGGAAGTGTTCCCGGTGGCGCAGGACGGGGTGGGCACGGCGGAAGGCGATGCAGTGTTTAACGAACCGAAACAGGTGAGCGTTTTTCTGCAATAGCCCCCAGTCGAGCCAGTTGAGTTCGTTGTCGTGGCAGTAGGTGTTGTTGTTGCCGTATTGGGTCCGTCCCACTTCGTCGCCCATGAGGATCATGGGGACCCCCTGGCTGACCAGGAGCATGGCCATCGCGTTGCGCATCTGGCGTTGGCGCAGGGCGATAATGCCGGGATCATCGGTTTCCCCTTCGACACCGCAGTTCCAGCTTTCGTTGTCGTTGGCGCCGTCGTTGTTATTCTCGCCGTTGGCCTCGTTGTGTTTGACGTTGTAACTCACCAAGTCATACAGGGTGAAGCCATCGTGGGCGGTAATGAAGTTGATCGAGGTGGCGGGAGCGCGACCGGCCCTGGCATACAAATCCGGAGAGCCTTGCAGCCGTTGGGCCATATCCCCGATCGTGCCGCCATCGCCCTTCAGGAACCGACGCACGGTATCGCGGTACTTGCCATTCCACTCCGCCCAGCGACCAAAGGCGGGGAAGGTTCCCACTTGATACAACCCTCCAGCATCCCAGGCTTCGGCAATGAGTTTACAGTGGGCCAGGATCGGGTCAAAGGCGAGGGATTCCAGCAGGGGCGGGTTCGAGAGGGGGGCACCCCAGGGATCACGGCCCAGGATCGAGGCCAGGTCAAACCGGAAGCCGTCGATGTGGTACTCGGCAGCCCAGTAGCGGAGACAGTCGAGGACGATATTACGAACGATCGGGTTATTACAGTTCAACGTGTTGCCGCAGCCGCTGAAGTTGAAGTAATAGCCCTCTGGGGTCAGCATGTAGTAGGTCTTGTTATCAATCCCCCGGAAGGAGATCACGGGACCCTTTTCGTTGCCCTCGGCGGTGTGGTTAAAGACCACATCCAGGATGACTTCGATGCCGTTTTTATGCAGTTGTTTAACCAGGTTTTTGACCTCATCCACCTGCATCCCAAATTTACCCGTGGCGGCATACCCGGCCTTGGGGGCAAAGAAGCCGACGGTGCTGTAGCCCCAATAGTTATAAAGGGTTTCCCCGGTGACGGGACTGGGCCGCGAGTTTTCAAATTCGTCAAACTCATAAATCGGCATGAGTTCGATCGAGGTCACCCCCAATTCCTTCAGGTAGGGGATTTTCTCGACAATGCCCGCAAAGGTGCCGGGATGCTTAACGCCGGCGGAAGGATGGCGAGTGAAACTGCGCACGTGCATTTCGTAGATGATTTGATCCTCTGGTGGAATTTCCAGGGGGCGATCGTCTCCCCAGTCAAAATCATCCAAGGCAATCCGAGCGCGATGCTGATAGGGATCATCCCAGTTGGGGGGCTTGCCCCAGACATCCCGGCCCCCGATCACCTTGGCATAGGGGTCCATAACAATCTTGCTGGGGTCGCACCAAAACCCAGCGGGGGGATCGTAGGGACCCTCAATGCGGTAGCCGTACTCAATGTTTTCGTAGTCGAGACCGAAGACGATCATGGCGAAGACGTTGCCAATGCGAAACTCGCTGGGGAAGGGAATTTCGGCCATTGGCTTGAGGGCATGGCGCTCGAACAGAACCAGGGTACAGCCAGTGGCGACGCTGGAAAAAATGGAGAAATTCACACCGCCCGGTACCAGGGTGGCTCCAAAGGGTAGGGGACGACCCGCCCGCAGTTTGAAGTTACCGTGCTGGTGTGTTGGATGAATATCAACCCGTTCCATTGGTTTTGTATTCCTTACGGCAACTGCTTACTGCAATGCAGCTATCCCCGCGTCTACGGTATCGCAGGTGGTGAAGAAGTCCAGGAAACCGGTGATGGACATGGTGTCGAGGATTTCTTCGGATAGGCCTACGAGGACGAGTTTGCCATCGACGCTGGTGGCTTTGCGGTAGAGGGATAACAACATCCGCAGGCCGGCACTGGACATGTAGGGGACGTTGCTCATGTCGAGTAGGATTTTGCTGCCCGCTTGGGCGAGGGGGAGGATTTGCTCCTGGAGGGTGGCGGCGGTGCTGCCATCGACATCGCCGTTGACGGTGGCTATGGTTATGCCTTGGGTTTCTTTGATTTTGATGTCCATTGGATCTCTCCTTCACCAACGTAACGATCGTCTTTTGGGACTGGGTAGCTGCTGACTTGAGGAAAGCTTGAACCACTAAGACACGAAGGACACGAAGAAACACGAAGGAGCTTGCCGATTGGATGCCTAGGGTTCTGGCTTTCTGGGGGGCGTTAAGGGTTATATGGGGACGATTTGCACCTTAACACGGAGGGAACGATCGCTGTCGGGTAGGTTGACGGTTAGGGCGTTGGCGTCGAAGTTGCTATGGGGTTCGTCGTCGATCCAGCACTGACCGATTTTGATGCTGCCGGGGGGGAGGATGTCGGGGGAGACGCGCAGGATGCGATCGGGGAAGCCGTCGGGACGGGGTTTGAAGTAGAAGTCCATTGGCTGTTTGTGGAGCAGCAGGTTGCTGTAGACGGCGGCGAGGTAGCACAGTTCGGTGGAGTGGTAGCCGCTCATGGAGTGGCTGCCTTTGCCGCGTTCGTTGCCCCCGGCTAGGTAGGGTAGGCCGTTAGATAAAACGTTGAAGTAAACGCCGCCATCGGCGGTATCCAGGAACCAGGCGTTGTAGAAGGCGGCAGCTTCCCGGGCGAGGCGCAGGTATTCGTCGTTGCTTAGGACGCCGGTCAGGATGTAGTAGGCCAGGATCGATTGCTCTTGTTGCCACCAGGCTTTGCGATCGTGCCAGACGAAGCGATGGTGTTTTTGACCCGGTTCTAATAGCCGTTCTACCACGTCATACCAGCCGCCCCGCTGTTGATCGCTGCCCACGGCGGGCATGATTTGGGCAATCTTTTCCGCCAGGGCCACGTATTTATCCTTAGCGATGAGGCTGTTCATGCGCATCAGGTTCCAGGCGATCTTGAGGTTGTGGCCAACCACAGCGCGGTTTTGCTGCCACCCCCAGGTGGTGTCGTGGGACCAGTCTTCGTAGAAGCGCTCCTGGACGAAGGGGCTGTGTTCATAGTCGGGGAAGCGGGCTGCGATCGTGTCGAAGGTGTATTCCAGCATCTTGGCGTATTTTTCTTCGCCGGTGGCTAGCCAAAGGTTGATGAGGTAGGCGGGGGCATGGTCACCGACGGAGTTCCAGTTTTTCCGACCCTTGTTGTTGCCCAAGGCATCACTGCGGGGGTCAAGGGTGACGGGGTCAAGGTGGGAGAAGTAGCCGCCGTATTCGCTCTTGTCGAGGAAGAAGTCGTCGAAGAGCTTAATCGTCAGTTCGGCATCGCTGAGGATGCGGGGATCGCCCGTGACGCGGTAGGTTTGGATCGGACCCGCGAGGGCATAGATTTGCTCATAGGCCGGAATCGCGTCGTAGTCATCGCCAAATTCCGAGGCGAAGATCTTTTGTTCGCGATCGCCCTTCACATCAATGCCGTGGTACCAGTAGACGATGCCTTCGTCTAAATCCACAAAGCGCATGTGGGCACGTAGATATTCGGTGCCCTTTTCGGCCGCTTCCAGGAAGCGATCGTTACCGGTCATCAAATAGGCGGTGGCAAAGCCATAAACTAGGCGTGAAATGGTATCAGTTTCCTGCCGGAAATTGTCGAGGAGCTTTTCCCCAGAAAGAGTCAGGGAGGTGCGGTACTCGCGGTAGTCAATTTCGCCGCCCCCAAATTGGGCCTTCAGGTAAAAATTAGCCAAGGAGGCTACTTGCTCCACCCACCAACTGGGCCGTTCAAAGACAAAATCCTTTTCCGTGCGCCCAACAAAAACGATTTGTTTGCAGTCGAAAATATCGCTATCAGGATAGAACACGCCATAGGCAAAGAGATAGCGACCCGGCACCAGCATCGATCGCATCGAACCCGTGGCATCCGGGTAGGGTTCATCCAGATTTTGCACCAACTTGGCAAAGGTCATCGGACTCAGAGCCAACTTAAATTCCCGCCCATCCGACGTTTTCAGGCCAAAACGATCCGTGGCCTGATCAAACTGGGTCACGTAACCGGCGATTGTGTCAGAAAAGGGAAACTGGATCGTCGTCATAGGGAAAGACTCCTGAGTAAATTTAAGCTTGAGTAGAGGGGCCGGAAACTGGGAATATCTGGGCGATCGGTGAATTGGGTTCGGTGAGTCGGGTTCAGTGAATCAAGTTCGGTCAATGGGTCAATGGGTCAATGGGTCAATGGGTCAATCGGTCAATCTAATGTTGTTAATCTCCTACGGTCAACCTCGTAGGGGCGGGTTGTTAGAAAAACTTGCGGGGAAACAGATTAAGCTGTATAAACCCGCCCAGCATAGCTACCGGTAGACAAAAGACCTACCCCACCGGTTTTGATCAGGCTTCCAAGGGGGGTGGATTCTCTTGATCTGTAAAGCCCTGGCTGATTTCCACAATATTGCCATCGGGATCACTAATCCATACGGTGCGCCAGCCAGGAATATAGTCATCAAAATTTAACGGTCCTAACGTGATCTTGGCATCCTCACCCATTTCGGCCAGTTTGGCATCCACATCATCCACTTTGAACGCCAATTGCCGCACGCCCGGATATTGGGGGCCATCGTTAATCGGCGGGGGAACCGGGGACTCCTCCTTGGCTTGGAACAGTTCAAAATAAAATTCGCTGCCCTGAAGCTTGATAAACACAATTTGATCGCCATCGGGCAGGGGGGCAACTCGTGCTCGCTTGAAATTAAAGTGCTTGGTGTAGAACTTTTCAGTTGCGATCGGATCTTTACAGGTGAGGGCAACTTGCGAAAATTCTAATGTGGCCATTGAGGGTCTGCTCCTTGAGTCCAATCCAGAATAAGGCTAAATCAACAATGCAGGTGACAATGCAGGTGACAATGCAGGTGACAATGCAGGTGACAATGCAGGTGACAAGACAGGTGACAAGGCAGGTGACAAGGCAGGTGACAATATAGGCAGAAATACAGAATAGGCAGAAATACAGACAGACATCCAGACGAACATGCCGACGGCAATGCAGGGGAGAGCATAGGCGAATCACAGCGGGATTGGGAAATAGCCGTCAACCTCGTTTCGATGAACTGAACCCACCGGGATCACCTAACCCGCCGAGATCAAATGGCTACTGGCCTGGGGCGCGAGGGCTGGTACACCTTGACCATTCAGACTTTGGGTAGTGTCAGCCAGAATCTCAATAATTTTGCGAGCGAATAAATGACAGTGCCCTGCTGTGCGCGCCGTGACCAAATCCTGCCAAACCACCACATCCTGATCGGTGTAAATAGCGCCCATATTCCGAGCATCGCCCACCAAGTTATTGTGAACCACCACCTTGCGACCCCGTACTAACTCCGGTGCCGACGCCACTAACCACATCCCATGACAAATAATGCCCTTGAGAATTCCCCGTTCAGCAAAAGCACGCTGAAGAAATTGGGTAGCCGGAGGCAGTTTATTCACATCTTCGCTATAGCGTAGGCGATCGGAGACCATGCCCCCTGGGACGATGATGGCGGCATAACTGCGCAACTGTTCATCATCTATCTCTTCAAAGCTTTCATGACATTCAAACGGGGCCGAAAATTCGTGTCCCTTAAATGTCAGGCTGGGTTGACCCCAAAGGCGCGAGAGGAAGTGAACCTCTGCCCCCTCCTCTGGAAACCGCCGCTGGTAGTACCAGATTTCTGGCTCATAAAAATCACTCTCAATCAAAACAGCGATCTTTTTACCCTGGAGTCTCACGCCTTACGCCTCCGATACGTGTATTGCGAGTTGCCACACTGACCTCACGCCCAATCTAACAGGGTCAATTCCGGAAGATTGATAATTTTTATAAAAAGATGCCTGAAGCAAGATCCGAAGGCGTTAGGCGAGGATTGTTAGGGCGGGAACGGTACCGCGATCGGGGTGTCCCGCCCGTTTAGAGCTAGCGAATCCGCCCGATCGCTAACCCTTCAATTGGCCCAGCAACCCAGCCACATCCCAGTTGCCCCACAGTTCCGCAATTTTCCCATCGACAATCTTGAAGATCGTAATCCCAATCATGGTGACGGATTTTCCCGTGGGTTCAACCCCAGCAAAGGCTCCCTGATGGGTGCCCGTACAGGTCCAACGGGTGACCACCTTATCACCGTCGGCACTGCGGATCAGGTCGTGGACGGTGTAGTGGGCATCGGGGAAGGTGGTCAGGAAGTGGCCCATAAAGCCCTTAGCTGACTCGGCCCCCTTAATTTCGGCGGTGTTGACATGGGCCGCATAATCCGGTGCCAGAATCTCATCCAGCAATTCCAGCTTATTTTCGTTGTAGGCAACGTAGAAATTGTTAACAGCATTCAGAACCGCATCAGACATCACTTAATTCCTCTTAGGATCAATCAACCGATCACAGTCACTGCTTGGTGTTCCTGGGTGTTCCTGGGTGCCTTAGTGGTTCCTGATCTTCCTAAGTATAAACTAAGTATAAAGAGAACCAAGAACCCTAGACAAAGCCTAGGCCAACGAACCATCTGGATATTGGACCATCCCGGCAAAATGGATCTTGATCTTGCCGTTTTCCAACACCCAACTATCGGCGAAACGCATATTGGCCTTTTCGCCCCCCGCCGTCAGGGTAATAATTTCCGTCACCATCAGGGTCGTGGGATTTTCCGTCTCAGCCCAGAAAGCAATTTCCGTTTCCAGATCTTCGATACCCAGGATGCCATCAAAATGCTTTTTCAGCTCTTCATGGCCCCGGAAATACTTGGGCGTTTTTTCAAAACTGCTGATCAAGATCGCATCCTCAGCATACTGACTCAGCAGGCCGTCAATATCCTTCTTCAGAATCAATTCGATGTGTTCGCGGTACATCTTACCCAGGGCCGTATCGGGAACGTTTTTCATAGCTTCCTTGTTGAGGTTAGGTACCAAGTTTAGAAATCAAGTCACGATCGCACCGTTTCGGAAATGCTACTCACCCGATCGGAGGAGAGCGGCCAGTTTTTCCGCAATCATCAACACCGGCACATGGGTGTTGCCACTGGTGACCGCAGGCATCACCGAGGCATCGCCAACCCGTAAGCCTTCCACCCCATACACCCGCAATTGAGGATCAACCACCGCCAAGGCATCTCGTCCCATCTTACAGGTTCCTGCCGGATGCCAGAGGGTAGACACATTCCCCCGGATATAGGTCTCCAGATCCATGTCCCCCGGCACCATCTCACCCGCATAGACCGATGTGAAGGCAGGCGCATGGGCGATCGCGCGGATAATTTCCAAGGCTTTTTTGAACACGTCTACATCGGTCTGACAGTGCAGATAGTTGGGGTTGATCACGGGGGGATCGCTGGGATCAGCCGATCGCAGGTTCACAGACCCAATACTCTGGGGTTGAACTAAAATCGGCAGAAAGATACAAACCGGCCCTCCAAAGTCGGGCAGGACTGGGAGCAGGGGACCGGGAGCCGCTGGGGTGAAGTTAAGTTGCAGATCGGGGGGAGCCGCACTCATCCCATCGCGGGTGCGGATGAAAATCACATTACCGGTCAACAGTTTGGGATGGGGCAATTCGACCTGGGAGCGATAGACCACCGGCAATTGCAGGTGATCCTGAAGGTTTTGGCCAACACCGGGTAGGTCAACAACCACCTCAATCCCGTGCGATCGCAGCGCAGCGGCTGGCCCAATTCCTGACAGCATTAAGATTTTGGGTGTGACAAACGCCCCCGCACAAACAATAATTTCTTGATTGACTTCAACGGTGTGGATTGCCCCGTTTTGCTGATACTCCACCCCCTTGGCTTTGCCCTGGTTCACCACAATTTTGCTAACGATCGCCTCTGTTGCAATTGTGAGGTTCGATCGGGACTTAACGGGTGTCAAATAGGCATCTGCTGCACTGTGGCGGTAGCCCTCTTGCGTAATATTAAATTGCAGATACCCGGCCCCATTTTCCTGTTGGGCACCGTTGTAATCCCAGTGGGGACCGGCAAAGCCAATTTCGACAGCGGCCTGTTGAAAGGGTTCCGATCGACAGTCAGGATCGGGGCAATAGCGCACCTGCATCGGCCCCCCCGTCGCGTGATAGTCCGACTCGCCGCCTTCAAAATCTTCGATCTGTTTGAAATAGGGCAATACATCAGCATAGCTCCAGCCTTCATTGCCCAGGTAATTCCAATAATCAAAATTACGCAGATTCCCCCGCACGTGCATCATGGCATTGATAGAGGAACTGCCCCCAATCACCCGCCCCTGGTTAATCAAAATTTGACGATCGCCCAAGGCGGGTTGCTCAGTGGTCATAAACTTCCAATCGAGATCGGACCCCCATAGTTTGGTAAACCCATCCATACTGTGGATATGAGCATCCCGATCGGCGGGACCCGCTTCCAGCAATAAAACCTGGGTATTTTCATCCGCACTCAGACGGTTTGCCAAAACACAACCAGCCGCCCCTGCCCCGACAATGACGAAATCGTACTTGCTCATGCCAAGTCTCCAGGATGAATGGGTCCATATTTTAGACACGATCGGGCAATCAAATTACCCAATCATCAACCAGCCAAATTCCAAAGAGAGGTAGCGCTATTAGAAGGATTATCCAGAGGATTGGCGCAACCTCAAGAAATTTTTACTTTTCTTTCAGTTATTAAAACAATCGGACCCCAACTGTGGAACCCTGACAACCCAATTAGGACCAGGGGATGTGGGAGCCGGGGCCGGGGCAGCCCCTTAAAAATGGGGGACTTCTACCCACTGATGGGTGGCATGGGAACGATGGGTGAGATCCATCAGTAATTGGGAATAGACCCCCTCGCGCAAGGAAGGGGCAATCGAGCCACCGCGATCGATCCCCTCAACCCAGCGATCGACAATGCCCATAAACGCTGCAATCCGGCCATCAGCAAAGACTTGGGGGAACGCTAACCGCCTGGGAATTTCCAACTCCGCGAGTTCCTTCCCCACGGCTGCCCCCCAAAGTTGGAAACCATGCACATAGTCCTTTTGATTTTTGCTACCCAGAACCAGGGTGCCGCGATCGCCATAGACCTCCACCCAGTGCCCGCGCCCCTGGTAGGTCACCGCGCTGATCGATACCTGGCAGGGTGTGCCATCCGCCAACTCCAAGGTAATCAAACACGTGTCATCGCTATCAACGGGCTTCATCACCCCCGTATGGGGATCAGGGCGGTGGGGAATCGTAGTGATCAGATGGGCATGGAGGCGCTTGACCGGACCAAATAACCAGGCAATGTAGTCAAAGGTATGGGACCCCAGGGACCCCAGGGCACCGCCCCCCTGATCCTGGCGGGCATACCAATTCCAGCCACGGGTTGCATCCGCGCGACTGGCGGCCAACCAATCAATCTTAATCAGCCGTTTTTGGCCGACATACCCCTCGGCGAGTAATTCCGCCAAGCGCTGCCATGCCGGGACACAACGGTATTCAAAATCCATCGCCGTCACCACCCCCTGGGCGATCGCCAGATCCCAAAGTTCCTGGGCCTCCGTCACCGATAGCGCCGTGGGTTTTTCCAATAGCAAATGCTTGCCCGCCTGTAACACCGTCTTGGCCATCTCGTAGTGCAAAAACGGTGGAGTCGAAATACTCACCGCTTGCACCTCCGGCTGCGCCACAATTTCCGCCACCGTCTGGCAGGCGATCGAAATCTGATTGGCCTCGGCGATCCCCCTTGCCATTTCCCGATCCCGGTGATATAACGCAACCACTCGTGTGCGGGGATGGGCTTGGAGGCCGGGAATATGGACCTTCTGGCCAAACCCTGTTCCCACAACCGCAACCCCGATCTCAGACTGAGGCATAGATTCTTGCTGGAACAACTCTTGCTGGAACACCGTATTGGAACTCCTGGATGGATTAAGCAGTCTCCCCTCCTGGGTTGAGGGTGTCGTAGCGGGGGCAACCTCCTAAGCAGGTTCTTGCCGTCAACACCCTAGCATCTTCCCAGTATGCCCTAGAGATTTTGGCCCGGTTGCGCTGGCAGGTCATCCCTTGGTGGGTAGGCATCTGTCAACGATAAGGTTTTGTACTGGACGCTAGATATAGCGCTGTCTAAAGTTGTCAAACGCTGTCTATTGTGTACAATGCCTGCCAAAGCCCCAGCAGTTTGGGTCCACCCCCGCTGGTTTCTGGGCAGAAGAACTGAACCCGCAAGTGACTAAGAGGTTAGGAAATGGCAGTTATTATTGGTACCCTTCTCCCCGATCGCCTGGTTGGCACCCTGGAGGCTGACCGGATTCGGGGCCTGACTGGCAACGACACCCTGTTTGGCGTGGCTGGGAATGACACCATCTTTGGGGATGGCGACGATGACTTTATTTACGGGGGCCAGGGCAACGATGTTCTCTACGGCAACCAGGGGAACGATCGCATCTATGGTGGTAAGGGTGACGACACGATCTACGGCGGCAAGGAGAATGACTTTATTCGCGGCGATCTCGATCGCGACTTCCTCCGGGGCGATCTGGGCGACGACAGCATCTATGGTGGCAAGGGCGATGACAGCCTCTACGGCGGCAAGGGCAACGATATCCTGAATGGGGACGATGACAACGATGTCCTGTTCGGAGATCTAGGGGCCGATCGCCTATTTGGCGGGGCCGGACGGGATCTTTTTGTCGTCGGTCGCGTCACGGGAGAAACCACCCGAACCACTGGGGGTCCCCTGCTGACCGAAGCCGATATTATCGAAGACTTTCAAGATGGGATTGATGCCATTGGTCTGGCGGGTGGCCTGACGTTTGCTAATCTCTCGATTACGGAAGGGACGGGCGTCCTGGCGGGCAGTACCATCATTCAGGATACCCTCACAGGTGCAACGCCGGAATTTCTTGCCGTTATCCGGGGGGTGGCTCCAACGAGCATTAGTGAGGCTGACTTCACAACGACGATCGGCACACTGCCCCCGGTTCCACCGGTTACAGGGCCAGTGGCGAGCATTAGTCCTGTGACCACTACTATCCAGGAAGGGCCGGTTGCCGATGGGGCTGTGGCGGGTTCCACTGGTAACCCCACCACCTTTACAGTTACGTTGAGTACGGCAGCCCCGACGGGAGGCATAACCGTTAACTACGCCCGATCGTTTACGGGGGGTGCGACCGCAACTTTTGCCCCGGCGACTGACAGTGTGACCATCCCGGCAGGGGCGACGACTGCCACGTTTACGGTGAGCGTCCCGGATAACCTGGAACCCCTGCAAACCGGTCGATCAGTGCTCATTAGCCTGCTGGCGGGCACGGGCTATAACGTGACTGCGGGTGCGGGTGCGTCGGCCACCGTCACCATTACCGAGAACGATGCCACCGTTGACACAGGAGCCACCCTCAATGGGACTGCCTTGGAAGACCAAATTATTGGTGGTGCGGGTAACGATACCATCAATGGCAATGCGGAGGATGATACCCTACTCGGTGCCAATGGCAACGACTCGATCAATGGGGGTGAAGGGGCCGACAGCCTGGATGGTGGCGAAGGCAATGACACCCTAACTGGTGGTGCGGGCAACGATACCCTGGCGGGCGGAGCCGGGAGCGATCGCTATGTATTTAACGCCACCACCGAAGGAATAGACACGATTAATGGCTTTGCTACCACCAGTGATGTCATTGCCATATCAACCGCCTTTGGCGGTGGATTAACCGCCGGGGTCTTGGCTGCCGACGCGTTCACCACGGGAGCCGCTGCGACAACGGCAGATCATCGGTTTATCTACAATGGCGGCAATCTCTTCTTTGACGAGGATGGGGCAGGGGCAGGGGCCGCCGTTCAGATCGCGACCTTCCAAGGTTCGCCCACGCTTGTCAATACGGACATTGTGATTTTCTAGACCTACGCATCTTCCTAACTGGCTTGCCTGCCCAAACGTTAGGGAGCTTAGTGGCTACCTACACATTCTCTTTTCCCCCCAATGGGGGGATTTTTATGGCAATAATTGCCCGATCGCCCTTGCTTGCCGGATGGTTTTGCGTCAGGGAGGTCCTGATCAGGAGGGTTCTGATCAGGGAGGTTCTGATCAGGGGGGTTCTGATCGGAGGTATTTTTACCTTAGCGAGTAGCATATGACAGCAATTCATGTGGTGGGGATTGGGCTGGATGGGGCGGTTGGGTTAAGTGCCACGACCCGCCAATTGGTAGAGCAGGCGACCCTGCTGGTGGGAAGTTCGCGCCATTTGGCCTATTTCCCCGATCATCCCGGCGATCGCAGGGTGGTCGATGACCTCCCTAGCGCGATCGCCCAATTGCAAACGGCCTTACCCCAAATCCGCCAGCAACCCGGTGCCTATGTTGTCTTCCTGGCCTCTGGTGATCCCTTATACTTTGGTGTGGGGCGACTCTTGCTCACGGCCTTTCCTGCCAGTGATTTAACTTTCCATCCCCACCTGAGTTCGGTTCAGTTGGCCTTTAGTCGCCTCAAACTACCCTGGCAAACGGCCCATATTGTCAGTGCGCATGGTCGTTCCTTGGAATCCCTGATCCCCTTGTTGCAACAGGGAGCCAGCCCGATCGCTCTGTTGACTGATCCGGAGAATACGCCTGCCGCGATCGCCCGTTTAATCGTGAACCTGCAATTGCCGATTACCTATACAGTGTGGGTTTGTGAAGACTTGGGGGGGGAAACGGAGCGGGTGCAGCAGTGGTCCCTGGATGACCTTCAATCCCAATCCTTTGCTGCATTAAATATCGTTGTCTTGGTACGGGAAACGGATGTAGCCGATCGCATCCGCACTGATTTACCCCAATTGGGTCTACCTGACGATTGCTTTCTAGGCTTCGCCGATCGCCCTGGTTTGATGACCAAGCGGGAGATGCGGGTATTGATCCTGGGGGAATTGGCCCTGCAACCGCACCAAGTGGTGTGGGATATTGGGGCAGGCACCGGATCTGTGGCGATCGAAGTTGCCCGCCTGTGCCCCACTTCCCAGGTTTACGCGATCGAAAAAACGGCTGCGGGGCAGGCCCTCATTGCCCAGAATTGCGATCGCTTTCAGGTTAGCAATGTGCATCCCGTCGCAGGCAGTGCCCCAGCGGTTCTGGCGGATTTACCTCGCCCCGATCGTATTTTTGTTGGGGGCAGTGGTGGCCAATTGTTACCGATTCTGGAAGCCAGCCAGCAGGCCCTCAAACCCCAAGGGGTTCTTGTCATTGCCCTGGCCACCCTGGAGCATAGCGCGATCGTGCAGCAATGGCTGAGCCAACTCGACACCCAACCCCCGTGGTCAACCCGCTGGCTTCAGGCCAATTTAGCGCGATCGGTCCCCCTCGCAAGCCTCACCCGCTGGCAACCCTTAAATCCCTTGATGATCTTGACGGCGGCTCGGTTAGGATAATTCAAAATTCTAGATGAGTCGGTTTACAGCCGTTTTCAGACTAGTAGATCGACAAGCTAGTAGATCGACAAGAAAATTCTGCAACGCTTGCAGTGCTGGCTTTAGCCTGCTAGGAGACGCCGAGTTCTCGCATGATTAATCCTCCTCAAGCGTGTATTTCGGTGCAAACACCTCAGCCCAACTCAGCGCTGTCACCGTAGGTTGCTGCCTCACCTCATCCCACACATCCCCTGCGTCGCCGCCCAAAAACCCTGCTCCCAAATCGGTAGGTAGGCTAGGATCAGAAGGAAAATACTATTTGCGATGAGTCAAAACACTTCATTCGATTTGCGATGAGTCAAAAGATGAGTCAAAATAATTCACTCGATAATCTGACGACTATCCTGGCGGTCCTCGCTGCGACTTTTCTGCTGATCCTGGGCCTCAATTCCTTTGTGATCATTCACCCTGGCGAAGCGGGCGTGTTGAGCATTTTAGGCAAGGCCAGGGATGGTGCCCTGCTAGAGGGGATTCATTTTAAGCCTCCCCTGATTGCCACGGTTGATATTTATGATGTCACGGTACAGAAATTTGAGGTCCCGGCCCAGAGCGCTACACGGGATCTCCAGGATCTCACTGCTAGCTTTGCCATTAACTTCCGCATCGATCCCACCCAGGTTGTTCAAGTTCGTCGGACCCAAGGGAGTCTGCAAAACCTAGTAGCCAAAATTATTGCACCGCAAACCCAGGAATCCTTCAAAATTGCGGCGGCTAAGCGCACGGCGGAAGAGGCCATTACCCAACGCACCCAACTGAAGCAGGACTTTGACGATGCCCTGAGTGAGCGTCTGGAAAAGTATGCGGTGATTGTGTTGGATACGAGTGTTGTGGATCTGAATTTTTCCAAGGACTTTACGCGGGCTGTTGAGGAGAAACAAATTGCTGAACAACAGGCCCAACGTGCGGTTTATGTTGCCCAACAGGCGGAACAGGAAGCCCTAGCGGAGGTCAATCGGGCGAAGGGGAAGGCGGAAGCGCAGCGGCTATTGGCGGAAACCCTGAAGGCCCAAGGCGGAGAGTTGGTGCTGCAAAAGGAGGCGATCGAAGCCTGGAAACAGGGGGGTGCTCAAATGCCCAAGGTTCTGGTTCTCAATGGGGATGCAAAAAGTAGTGTGCCCTTTTTATTCAATCTGAATACAGCTACGCCCTAGGGTTACGATTTTCTTACGATTTTCTGTTGAGTAGGCATCTCTTTGGGGCAATTCAAATGCCAGTCGGCCAATCGGGTTGCACGATCGCCCCCAGTCCATCGAGTTGGGGTTGGGGCAGACTGCTGGCTAGTACCCAAAGTTGGGGGAGGTCAGCGTCAAGCAACGTCACTTTCTGCTTCTTGTTGAGTAAAGGATCGGGAGATTACTCCTGCTCAAAAGAGTGACTATTAAACTTGAGCGTCCGGCAATTCTCCATCACCGTCCGGACAACATCATCAGGGATGCCCTCAGGAATTTCCGCTTCAATTTCCAGCGTAATTTTGACCGTTGCGCCATTCAATGCAGTGAGATGCTGAATCACCTCGTTGGCGATCGTGGGCGCATCGCGGTTAATTCGCATCGCATCAATCTCCACAGTGCCGAAAAACCGACGGGGGAGGAGGCGTGAGGGAAGAGGAGGGAGGAGGGAGGGGGGTATGTTCTCTTTTCTCTTTCCTTTCTTCTTTGTCAAACGATTTCTGAGCAACCTCCGGCTTCACCAGCAGGCTATTGGCGCTAATACTGGGGTTGATGCCTGTGCCTGCTTGGAGGCCGAGGTATTGTCCTGTTTTCTCATCAAAGCCTTCGGCATAGGCAAAGCTGTCGGCCCAAATGGTTGACGCAACGCTACTCCGAACAGCTTCTAACAAGACGTTTTGATCTTTCAGGCGAGGGAGATAGAGGTATTGGGTGAGGTATTCCCAAAGTTGCTTGAGATCAATATGGTTGCGATCGCGCCACAGGTAGGGGTCGAGGGCATCCCGCCGCAGGTTCGTGCCGGAATAGACGGGGAGTAAGTCGCCTTCGTGGGTGGCCTTGCGGCTAGCTTGCAGGACGGGGGAATCTTGCCCTTGGAGGCGGGTTTCTTTCCACTCAATGCCACCCTGAGCTTCAGGTTGGGTGGGAATCAACAGCCATTGGTAGGTGTCGCGCAGGATAGTGTCCACATCTTGGTCAGACTGCTTGAGCTTGGCGGTGGCTTGGTTGCTCTGGAAAACATCGAGGTTGAGGGCTTCTTTCTCCGCGACGATGCCTTTCCAAGCGAGGTACTGAGCCGTATTGCGTTCTAGGTTTTCAATTTTGGCTTTGTCAGCCGCTAAGAATAGCAAGGTGTTTTTGTAATAGCGGGGACCGCTCCCTTTGTGATTGAGGGCATCCTCAACCCACTGGCGGGCGGGGCTGTCTGGTGTGCCTTTGCTATGGGGATGTTGGGGATGCAGTACCACCAGCCGCACGCCCAGAGTAGGGTCATCGGGAATGTCGGCGGTGGAGTTGGGGGCAATATGGACGGCATTGAATTCGCCCCGGTTTTTGTCGGTTTTGAGGCGGTTGATGATTTCTTGCCAGACGGGGTCGCGATCGCTCAAAATTTGCTCGGCTCGTTCCAGAGCAGTGCGGTTGACGTTGGGCTGGGTGGAGATCCAGTAGCGTTTGCTTTCATCGACATAAAGGTAGGTGGCCTGATCGGTGAGCCGGCGCAGGGCATCGCCAAAAATGGCGGGGCTTTCGCCCGGTTGTACGCAGCCGAGTTTAATGCGGCGATCGTCGATACCCCGGTTAGCGGCCCGCAGGGTGGGGGCAGACCCCATATAAATGGTGCGGGCGACGCGGCGACAGGCGGAATAGCGCCCTAGGTTTGGATTTTGGCGATCGAGGGTGAGGGGCAGCGAATTAGTGCCATCGACATCTTTGTCGATCACAGGCAGCCAGTTATCCTCTAGGTAGCGTGTTAGTTCCGACTGTACTTGCGAATCGTCGATGGGAATGTGGGCGGGCGGGATCAGCAGGCTTTGATCATTGCGTTCCCAAAGGGAGTGGATAACTTGGGCCATGAGGCGCAGGACACCCCGGGTGCGCTGGAATTTGTCTAGGGTGGACCAGTCGGTATAGAGGCGATCGAATAATTCCGGATGGATGGGATAGGCCGCTTTCAGGCGACGCTCGTAGTCGCTTTCTTTGCACTCGCTAGGAAATTCTTGGCTTTGGCTGCGGTACATGTCGGCAAAGGCTTTGACGACAGCATCCCGCTGCACAAACAAGCTGGGGTCGGTGAGGGGCTGAAACAGCCGCCGCCGCACGATTTCAAAGCTTTCTTCGGCGCTGGCCGGTCGCCAGGGGGACTCCACCCGACCGATGGCATTTTTGAGCCGATCAAGGGCTTCTTTACCGCGATCGCCCCCGATTTCAATATCCGATGAGGGAATACTCACCACCAGCAGGGTATCTTTGGCATTTTTGGCCGACTCGCTCAGGGTTTGGGCAAAGGTGAACTGGGTATCAAAACTGCCCCCCGCCAGATCGGGCTGCTCGTGCAACTGCCGCGCATAGGCGACCCATTCATCGATCAGAATTAGACATGGGACATAACGGTTAAACAGTTGCGTGAGGCTATCGCCAGGGTTGGTGGAGGTTTCATCGGCGCGGCGCACCAGTTCATAGCCCTCCGCGCCGCCCAGTTGCCAAGCCAGTTCGCCCCAGAGGGTGTTGATCCGGGGACGGTTTTGACTGGTATGTTCCGGCCTGTAGGGAACAATGCCGCTGGGTTGGAGTTTATTGCCCACGAGGACGGCGATGTTGACGTTTTGGGGCGGCTGGTTCATGCCTAGTTCCTGGAAGAGGGATTCCATTCCCGGCAAGTCAGCAATTTCCCTCGCGTTGCACAGATGATAGAGGGCAAGCATGGCGTGGGTTTTGCCACCGCCGAAGTTGGTTTGCAGTTCGATGACCGGATCACCGCCTTGGCCACTCAACCGCAGGAGAGCGTTTCTCAGCAGTTGTTGCAGCCCATCGGTGAGGTAGGTGCGGCGAAAGAACTCGGTAGGATCGCGGTATTCGTCGGAGCCTTCGTCGAGGTAAACCTGCCAGAGGTCAGCGGCAAATTCGGCCTGTTGGAAGTTGCCGGAAGCGACATCGGGGTGGGGGGTGGCAATTTCCCGCCAGGGTTTGAGTCCTGCTTGGGGTTGGCCCTCGGTGGGGGCGATCGTCACTTTACGGGTTTCGCGGCGAGCTTGTTCTTCAAAGCGAATGCGGAGGAGTTCTTGCTTTTGTCGTTCCACCTCGGCAGCCTCAGGCGCAGAAATGGCCGTCAGCAGGCGGGTGACGCTATCCAATGCCCGATAGGCATCATCGGTAGTGAAGGTCGTCTTGTGCGCCCAATCGTTACGGGTCGTCCGCAGTTCACTCACGAGGGTGCGTTCAGATTGGCCCAGCGTTTGCTTAAAGATGGCGTTCCACTGTTCCCATAAGACGATCAGCAAGGCCGAGACATCCTCTTTGAGCACCTGATCAGCAGTTTTGTATTTGACGTAACTATCGGGCAAACAGGCGGCGGCGGGGATGAGCCAGCGATCGCCATGGATGGCCTTCATTTCTCGTTCCACAAAGGGATAAAGCCCATCGCGGAGTAGATTCAGGGCGCGTCCGACTCGTTCGTGGTTGCTGATGGCCATAGGGTTTGGGTGAGGGGGGTAGAGGGATAATGAACCCCAAAGACACAGAGGGCACAAAGAGGGCTTAGTGTGCTTTGTGTCTTTGGGGTTTAAGCCTTGGCTAGGTGTTTCAAAATAGATAGGACTTGATACAATTCATTACTTGGATTGAACAGAGAAAACAATCGTGATGTTGCGTATTGGGGCGTGGGACGATTCTGGGCTTTTAGGAACAAAAATTCGGTGCCATTGGTAATGAGTCCAAAGGTCGATCGCTCTTGATTAGGATTGCCCAACATATAGGCGAGGGTTTGGGGGAGGGCACGGGTAACGGCAAAGTCGCTGCGCTTGGATTCAATCACCACTAACCAGAGCTTCTGATTGAGCACTAATATGTCAATGCGACCCCGAATGATCAAGCCTTCATCTTCCAATTCAATATCAATGCTGGTTTCGGTTGCGATCCGAAAAGGATGACGATAAAAGCCTGCTAGATCGAGCAAAGGCCCTAACACAACCATCTTGACGCTGTTTTCTAGGGCAAGAGGTTCTTCTATAAGATCTAAAAAGTTGTCTTTCACTCGGTCAAGCATGAGTTGCTCGATTTGGCTGATGGGTGGAATTTCCCCTTGCCACTCTGAAAAGAATTGGGTATCGGTGGCGGGTTTCAGGTTGAGCGTTTGCTTTAAGGTTCTTAGGGTAACATCGGTGGCAGGAATAGTAGTCGTCATTGAGAATACCTAGAGAAAGTTCTTTGTATGCTTTGTGTTTTTGTGGTTTTTATTGACCACACAGGTACGGAGGGCACGGAGATTAGTGCAGGGCGTTAAGTAGAATGCCTAAAATCTTTTCTAAGTCTTTTTTGATGTAGTACTCACTGAGATCAATATTAACTATATTGCCCTCTAAACTCAGAAATCGCCAAGTGGTGCCGATCGTTACGGCTCCATAAATTATGGGGGTATCGTTGTTTTCTTGCTCGTTAAAGATTTGGGCGGCAATCATGGCAGCAATACATTGGGCAAACCCACTTTTCAGATTTTCATTTTTAGCCTCGACGATCGTCATCACGGGAACTCGAATAAACAATTGCTCTGGATTTTTGCTCAAAATGAAGTCACAGGTACCCGTCAATCCTTTTTCGGGATCAACGGTGAAGTCGGAGCCAGAAAATAGGCTAATGGGGATCTGAGATTGACGACGTACTTCCATGAGTACCGGGGCAATGATTAACTCGGAACGGGCTTTTTCGGTATTGATGGCAACAGCCAGATCAACTTGTTCCTGTAGGAGGGTGACTAACGTGGCACTGGCGGAGGCTGGGGCAATGGGGGCAAACCATTCGGCGGATTCTTGCAGGGTGAGGTTAAAGTCTTTGACCAGTTGATTGAGTTTGAAATCGTTATAGCTCATGGCGGAAGAAAACTTCAGTGAACAATATCTTTGTGTTCTCTGTGTCTTTGTGGTTTTGCCCTAACTCCAAATCAGCGTGAAGTCCATGGCAAAGTTGGGAAGAACGGGATCGCCAGCAAGGGTGTCAGGGCGATCGCACACTTGCACAGCCTGCCCCGGACGGTAGCAATAGACTTTTTGGTCATCTGGATCAATTAACCAACCCAATTGTGCGCCATTGTCCATATATTCTTCTAGCCTAGCTTGGAGGACAGCCCAGTCGTCGGTGGGGGATTTGAGTTCGAGGACAAAGTCGGGGCAGAGGGGGGCAAATTTGCGGCGCTGTGCGGGGGAGAGTTGTTGCCAGCGGCTTTTTTCGATCCAAGCGGCATCGGGGGAGCGAATTGCCCCATTGGGGAGGGTAAATCCGGCGGAGGAGTCGAAGGCCACACCGAGTTTAGCTTGTTGATTCCATTGCCATAACTGAGCGCTGAGGCTCAAATTTTGACGACCACTTTCACTTCCGGCGGAGGGCATGGCGATGAGGTCTCCTTGGGCGGTACGTTCCAAGCGCTGGTCGGGGTTTTGCCGACAAAGCTGCTCAAAGACTTCATCGGTGAGGTGCAGGGTGGGTCGGAGGTTGAGGGCAATCATGGCAGTCTCCTTAGGAAAAATCTCTGTGTAGTCTGTGTCTCCCTGGTTCAATTTCAGCCCAAAGGCACGGGGTTGATAAATTAATTCAGTTGCAAGGCCAATTTCAGCGCTTGATTCAGCCGTTGTATTTGCTGCTCACCTAGCCAACCCAGCCGTCGTTGCACTAGGCGGCGCTCTAGAGTAATTATTCGGGTTACCCTAATTTTTGAGGCAACCTTGAGACCCGTTTGGGCAAATTCTGACTCATCTGGAGTAAGGATGACTTCATCCAAGGTTGCATCCTTTAGATTTTGTGAGGAAATAAAACAGAGAGTGATATCCTGCCCTTGGGAATCAACCCATAGAACAACCGCTGGTCGGAGCTTGGTCTGGCTGAGGTCAGTGAAGGGAAATGGAACCAGCACAATATCACCTTTTGCTAGGGGCATGGGATAGGTTCTCCATCAGTAAGGTTATAGAGATCTGGTTCGTTATTTAAGAACTCGAAACTGCCACCTCGTAGGGCGAGGGTGATGAGATCTGGGGTAGATGGATCAGCAAAATCAAAGAAAAGCTTTTCTTGTAAAATGGCTTGTTCCTCTGGGGAGAGTGAACGGATAAGCTGAATGATAGATTCGACTAACTGAGTATTCATCGCTGAACTCCTTTAGGATTTTTCTGTGTCTCTGTGGTTCAATTTCAGCCCAACTAAAAGAGGCTGGTTTGGCTATCGCCTGATTGCCTGATTGCTGCTGCTAACCGACTGATTTCAAACCAAGAGGTAACCAAGCTGTTGTAGGCCAGAGCCTCCTGAGTCCAGCCTTTTTTGTCGCAGAGGCTATAGAGGCGATAGGCGAGGTCGCGGGCAATGTTGTGCCTGTCTCCCAGTTTAGCGAGGAGTTCGGCAGCGCCCGTTTCCCCGTGGCGTTCGAGTTGGTGGATGAGGGATTGGGTGATGAGCCAGTGGGGAGAAGAGAGGAGAGAGGAGGGAGAAGAGAGGAGGGAGGAGGGGGAAGAGAGGAGGGAGTTATAGGTTAGATCTTTGCCTTTCTTGCCTCTTTTCTCATTTCTCTCGCCTCTTTCCTCATTTCTTACTCCTATTTCCTCTCTCCTCAACAACCGCACCTTACCGCCCTTGGCTTCTAGGATTCCGGCATCGACCATGCCTTGGACACTGGTGTTTTTGGCTTTGCTGAGGGTTTCAGCATCGCCGTACTGCCCTGGCTCAAACTGATGCTGTTCAAACCAGGTGAGCGCCCAACGGGTATCGCCGTCGAATTCACCTTCCTGCTCGGTGAGGAATTCGTCGAGAATCTGATTGATCAGTTGCAGGGCAGTGCGAACCCGCAGGGGGGAGCCATCGTTTTCCAGCACAGCGGCATATTGGGAGTAGACCGCCATGCCGGGGCCAATGCTGGCTTGGGCGAGGTCAACGGGGGCGATGTTGCCTTGTTGGAGAGTCTTGAGGGCGGGGGGGAGTTGGCGTTTGAGCTCGGTGAGGAATTGGCGACGGCTGGCTTTGGGCGCGTCAGTGGGGCGGGGGCGGCAGACGAGAACGATCGAGGAGGCGAGGGCGTTGGTGCCGGATGCAACCATGCGGTTACTTAACTCACTTCGCATGGGCCAGGTGCCATTAATGCTGAAATCTGCTTTGATTAAGCCTTCCAGCATGGTTTCCCAACCCGTTGAGGCTACAGATTCATCACTTTTGCCTTTTTGATCCGTTTCGGCTTGTTTGAAGGCGTAGTAAACCGTTAGCGGATAGTCTGCGTGGGAGATTTCGTGCATTCGATTGAAGGCTTTGCCCAGTCCTTCTTCAAAGAATGCTTGGGCTTTTTGTTTGCTGCCATCAAAGCGATAAGGTGTAGCGACGAGTTCTTGAGCTTTAGGGACTAGAAGTGTACTGAATAGTGCAGGATATATAGACTTAAGAGAAGAACGTAACCAGACGTAGAAATAATCTGATAAATCACCGTAGCCAACATTATCGTAATAAGGTGGATCAGTAGAAATTATTTTAGGAGTTTGAAAATCACTTTTTTGAGATGCAGCATCTTTTTGGAAGGCAAATCCTAACAGACCTCTTTCAAGCTTATCTAAAACTTCACACAGCGACTTTACAGCACCCCAGATATCACCACTCGCTCCACCAAAAGCGTTTGGTTCTGCAAAATCCCAAACCATCGGTAGAGCCTGTCGAGTAAAGACGTGACTCAGTCTATCCATTCGACTCTGCCAACTAGCAAGAGATGAATTTGTATCTGTTGCTTTACCAACTGCTAAGCCTAAATAATTAGCGATCGCCTCTCCATAAGCCCTAGCCCCTGTCCCGCCTTCACTCAACGGCACATCATCATCCGGTAGCCCAGCGGCAATGGCATCCTGAGTCGCCCTTTCCCGTGCTTCGCTGACCAAATCGCTGAAGGTGGTGAGGGCAACCAGTTGACGCGGCGTGAAGAGATGATGAAAGTGAGTTAGTCCATAAAGTGGGGTAAACATTGAACGGCGATCATCACCAATCTGACCATCGGGATACCAGGTTGGTTTTGCACTTCTAGCAATTTCTTCCTGTTCAGGTGTGGGGGATAAATAAATTCTGCCGTTTTTGCCTTCAGCCACGATCGCCATTAACTGAGCATCCATCCGCCCCGCTACGCCTTCAGCTTTGATGTGTTTGTCACCTGCGGGTTGTCCACAAGCTAAACAGCTAAAGGTCGCGCCCCGTCCCGTTTTAGGTGGATCAGGTGCTTTGCCCTCCCCTGACTTGACCACAAACCGGATTTGAGGAGTGAGGAGTGAGGAAGAAGGAGTGAGGGGGGAGGAGCGAGAAGTGAGGGGGGAGGAGTGAGAAGTGAGGGGCGAAGGCTCACTTCTCGCTCCTAAATCCTCTTTTCTCATCCCTCTATTCTCTTTCCTCACTTCTACAACTGGTTCCACCCAAGCCTCCTTCCCCTTCTTGGTCGAAAGCTGAAAACTCCGCACCAACGGCATCTGACATCCACACGCTGGGTTTGGACATTTCACTGTGCGTGCCCATAACCAAGCAATTACTGTGAGGAGTGAGGAGCGAGGAGTGAGGAGTGAGGAGCGAGGAGTGAGGAGTGAGGAACTGGGAGTGAGGAGTGAGGAACTGGGAGTGAGGAGTGAGGATTTGCTTTCACTCACTTCTCTCTTCTCTTCACTCACTTCTACCTGCGGATAAAGATGCCCAATCCGCTCAAACGCCCGATCGCGCATCCATTGCCCGTAGTAGCGAACATCCGCTGCTAGTCCCTGCGCCCCAGAATAGGAGTGAGAAGAGAGAAAAGAGAATTGAGTAATGTTCTTCTCACTCCTCACTCCTCCATACTCACTCCTCACCTCCGGATTCACCGGAGGCTGATCCTTAAACATCGGCGGAATCTCAATGAGTGCCTTATTGATCAACACCGCTACCGGATTCAAATCACTGGCATGAGCCTCCAACCCCAACCGCTGCGCCTCCAAGGGAATGGATCCACCTCCGGCAAACGGGTCATAGGCAGGGGGTGCATACTTGGCGATGTACTCCCGCACCGCATCCGGTTCTGTCGGTGGTTCTTCACCCCGATCCCACGCTAGGCACCGGGCAATCTCCCGCTGGGCTGCTTCTAACACGCCAGACTTGGGATCATTGATCTCATCCCAAGACACTAGACCGCGCACGACCTGTTTGGTGTTGCCCTTTTTATCGGTTTCAATGGTGATCCGCCCCAAAATATCAAATAGCCGCTGCCGTTCTCGTGTCTGGTCTTCCTCCTTGGGAAACTTGTCTGGCCAACTGGAGGGATCATCCACTAACGAAGCCCACAGCACAGCGCGGCAGGCTGCCAACGGTCGCCTTGCCCACCATAAATGCAGCGTGGAGGGATGCCCGTGGCGAATGGATTTTTCGCGGGCGGATTCCATGTTGATGGCTTCTAGGGGCAGGGCAACTTCGATCAGCTTTTTTTTCATAAAAACCACAAAGACACAAAGGACACAAAGGTTAGTTGTTGACGAGGCGTTTGATGCCGTTTTTCAGCATGGGGACGTTGAAGTTAATCAGGAGACCGAGCCAAAGTTTTTTGAGTTTAAGATAGGTGAGCAGTTGGGCATCGTGGATGGGTTGGAGGCTTTCGACGGTTTTGAGTTCCACGATGACCAGGTCTTCCACCAACAGATCTAAACGATAGCCGCAATCCAGATGGATGCCCTTATAGATGACAGGTTGGGGCACTTGGCTCTCAACTCGTACCCCTTGTTGGGCTAACTCATACGTCAGACGCGCTTCATAGGCAGACTCCAATAACCCTGGCCCCAACTCTCGATGCACCGCGATCGCCGCCCCAATAATCACATTCGATAACGGGCGTATCTTACGTTTGGGGGAGCGGCGGTTAAAACCGCGTCTACACAATCTAAACCCGCCTGCGCGGGTTTCAAGATCCTCAGTCCGCGTAGGCGGACTTGGTTTGTATAGCCGCGTTGGCGAAGCCTGCCCAAGGGGCTTATTATATTCGCCAGGGCCTCTCCCCCAACCTGTGGATGCGCCCTTCGATAACCGATTCGCCTCCTCCCGACTCATCCTTCGTGTCCTCTGTGCCTTTGTGGTTAGCCTCAATTAGCATGGCTGAATTTGCTCCCGTACCCATTGGCGAAATGCCTTAAGTACCTTGTTTCTACCTAAGATTTTACTCTCTCTTAAGTACTGAGGAATCATTTCCTTCAGATTTAAACCTGGGAAATTGGGGCTTTCCGGCACTTCCTGGTAGGTTCCAAATTGCAGTCTGTTAATTTGCAGATTTCCCTGATCAAATCGCCAGAGTTCGGGCACCTGAAAGGCTGCATAAATACTAGGATGAGTTCGAGAGGTGATATCAATCTCGATCGCCAGATCAGGGGGCGGATCGATCGTTAAATCAATCCGCTTCTTGCCGCGAATCGTGGCTTCATGTTGAATATAAAAACACTGATCAGGCTCTAATCCCTGAGTCGTAGACTTTTTGAAAGTTGTTGATCCTAAACTCCGAAACTCAATATCCAACTCTTCTAATAATGCCTTGACCAAATCACCAATAATCTCCTTATCATCCTCATGCTCTGGTAGCGGCATCATCATCTCCAGCAGCCCGTTATCGTATGCCAATCGAACCCCCCGATGGTCTCCCAATTCATCCAAGATGGTTTCAAACTCCTGCCAGGAAATATCCTGCAAAATCACTCGCTGACCTGATGGAACATTGATTCGTCGTAATTCTAGCAACATAGTTCTACCCCTCTGCCTCCTCCCAACTCATCCTTCGTGTCCTTCGTGCCCTTATAGTTTCTTTAATTTTTCACCACAAAGACACGAAGTTCACAAAGTTCTTAGTGTCCTTTGTGCCTTTGTGGTTCATTTCCCCGCTCCCATAACTCCCGCCACCCATAATTCACACTACTCACCCCAAAATCTGGCTCTCGCTGAAATGGCTTCCGCACATACCGCAAGATACAGCCCTTGCCTTGAACCTGATAGTCCCCACCAGACTCGCACACCGCAAACGCATCCCCCTCTGGAAAATCCTGATCCGCAGGCACCTGCACCAACGCCAAGATAAAATTGTCTGGTTTATTGAGCGCCACCCGAATTTCATTGTTAGTCACTGTCACTGTTTCTGCTCCCACTATTCTACCCTTAACCTCGATAAACCTTAGTTGTCCAGTCCCCGGCTCCACCGATTCGATGTCATACCCACACTTCTGATCGCTGACATCCCGTGGTTCATACCCCAACGCCCGTTCTGCTGCCATGACTGCATCCATTGCGGCTAGCTCAACCCGCTTGGTTTCTTTGGCAAAGGTGCTGGTCACCGCTTCCCGTTTGCCTTGTAGCCGTTGCAATAGACCGATCGGCACCACCAGCGCCCCACCCACAACAACAGGCGGCAAGGGCGAAAGCTGGCGTTCCTGCTCCAACTCAGACAGGCGCTTTTTCAGCCGTGCAGCCAAGTCATCTGCCCGTTGTTGAGCTTTGGCAGAGTTAAGCTTGGCATTTGGTTTGCCTGCTTGCTCTTGTAGGCGCAGATCCGCTGCCCGTTGATCCCAGTAATTAATCTCCTTCGTCAGTCGATCCTTCACCGCCCGCACTGTTTTTTCAATCAGCTCTTCCTTCCGTTCCCGGACTTTTTGGAGGTGTTGGGGGACGAGGTGGGTGATGGCGTAGGTAGTGGCTTGATCTTCTAGGTTTGAACCACGAAGGCACAACGAACACAACGAATCGGCGAGGAGTGCCTGTTCGTCTGAGGTAAGGGGTCGGTAGTCTAGGTAAGGCGCATACCCCGCGTTGGTAGGAGAGAGGGAAGAGGAGAGAGGAGAAAGGGAACTTGACTCATCTCTCTGTTCTAAATTCTCTTCTCTCTCTTCTCTCAACTCCACATATTGCATCCGCCGCGACACCACCCGCCGCCGCCCATCCCGCTCGGTGCGAGCATCCTGGATCGAATGCTCCAAATACACCAACGCCCGCACCGCCTCACCGGGATCATTCTCATCCACCAGAATCGCCCCCTGCCGCAGCAGATCCCGATGCCGCTCTAAGGTCAAATCCAGCACCGCATCCAGCAGTGGATGACCAGGGCAGACAAAATCCGCCAGCGGTTTCCCCACAACACTGATCAATTCCTTCTCAAAACAGATCCGCTCATACCGCCGACCAATCACGGGGTCACGGCTCCGAATCACTGCTGGCACATGGGTAATTTCATAGCGTTTGGTTTCCCGCTGCCGAATCGTACCGCCCAATCGCTGGAAGGCTTCCAGGAAAAAAGCAGCAATGAAATGGGGTTGGAGTTTTCGGGCTTCCGCTCGCTCCATCTCCTGGCGAATCTGCTGCACCTTAGTCGCATCCATCGCATCCCGTGCCAGGGCGCGTTCCTCCAGTAACGCCCGCAACCGACTTTGGTCGAGACGATCGCTCACCACCTGATCCAGCTTCGCCTTGACCTCTGGACGATCGCCATACCGAATCGCTTCAATCAGCAGTTCCCGCAGTTCCTGACCCGCGATCGCCTTCCCCAACACATCAAACACCTGGCCACCCAGCGCCCGCTGCTCAACCTCCAGCTTCTTCAGCAGCGCCAGATACACATCCCCCTCACGGGTTTCCGCCGCCACCAGGTTCCAAAGGTGACAAACCTCCGTCTGACCAATCCGGTGAATCCGCCCAAACCGCTGCTCCAGTCGATTCGGGTTCCAGGGTAGATCATAGTTCACCATCAAATGTGCCCGTTGCAGATTAATCCCCTCCCCCGCCGCATCCGTCGCGATCAACACCTGCACCGCCACATCCTGCTTAAACCCCTCCTCCGCCCGCTTCCGCTCCTCCCGACCCATGCCGCCGTGGATCGTCACCACCGCCTCCGATCGCCCAATCAGAGTCGTAATTTGATTCACCAGATAATTCAGAGTGTCCCGATGTTCAGTAAAGATGACAAGTTTAGGAGAGAGGAGCGAGAAGTGAGTAGTGAGAACGCTTTCTCTCTTTTCTCTCTCCTCTTTCCTCTCTCCTAATAACAACATTTGCAGCAGCTTAGATAGCTCATCCCACTTACGATCGCGCCCACTCCGTCGCACCCGCAGTGCCAAACGCTCCAACTCCCCCAACCGGTCAATCTCCGCCTGCAACTCTGCGATCGTCTGGGAGGCCGTCGCCAAATCCACCACCTCTTCTTCTCTAGCCTCGCGCTCATCACTAGAGGAATCCTCAAAATCATCCTCCCAATCATCCAGGTCAATTTGAGGAGCAAGAAAAGAGATTTGGGAACTGAGGAAAGCTTTTTCACTCTCTCCTCTCTCCTCAATCCTCTCTCCTCTCTTCAGTTCTTCCTCCCTCAACCGCTTCTCCAACCGCTCCCTGCGCCGCCGCAACGATTGATAAATCGCCTCCGGCGAAGAAGCCAGCCGCCTCTGCAAAATCGTCAACGCAAACCCCACCGTCCCCTTCCGCCCCTCATTCGCCAGCGCTTCGGCTCGGTTAAATTCTTCCCTGACGTAATCGGTGACTTGCTTGTAAAGAACAGCTTCTAGATCCGACAACACATACTTGACCGTATGCGCCCGCCGCTCCGGAAACAGGGGTCTGCCATCAAACTTGAGCAAATCCTCCTTCACCAGCCGCCGCATCAAATCCGACACATCACAGGTATGCACCCCATCCCGGAATCGCCCCTCAAAGCGATCGCCATCCAGCAGCGCCAGAAATAGCTGAAAATCCTCCTCCTTGCCGTTGTGGGGCGTAGCCGTCATCAACAGAAAATGGCGTGTCAGCGTGGACAGCAGCTTACCGAGCTTATAACGCTTGGTTTCCTTAATTTCCCCCCCAAAAAACGAGGCCGACAGTTTGTGCGCCTCATCCACCACCACCAAATCCCAATCGGTTTGCCCCAGCTTCGCTTGCAGGTCTTCATTGCGACTCAGTTTATCTAGCCGCGCAATCAGGAGTGGCATTTCTGCAAAGGCATTCCCCGTGCGAGCCGCTTCAATCCGGTCGTTGGTGAGAATCTCAAAGGACAGATGAAACTTATGAGACAACTCATCCTGCCACTGCACCGCCAAACTGCCCGGACACACAATCAAGCACCGGTGTAAGTCCCCCCGAATCAGCAATTCGCGGATCAACAGCCCCGCCATAATGGTTTTTCCGGCTCCCGGATCATCCGCCAACAGAAACCGCAACGGTTGCCGGGTCAGCATATCGCTATACACCGCCGTGATCTGGTGGGGCAGGGGTTCCACCAATGAGGTATGTACCGCCAGCAACGGATCAAATAGATGCGCCAGCCGAATGCGATGGGCTTCGGACACCAACCGCAGCAACGCCCCATCCCCATCAAAGCTCCAAGGTCGTCCCTCGGTGACAATTTCTAAGGTTGGCTCCCGGTCTCGGAATAAAATCTCAGTATGGGGTTGTCCGTTTGTATCCTTATAGGTCAACTCAACCACGTCAGTACCGTGCCACTTTGCATCAATGACGGTAACGTTGTGAGCCGGCAAGATACCTTTGACAGTAGTACCACGGGTGAGATCTTCAAGTTGAGCCATAGGCTACACGTTTCTAGGGCAAGCGTTGCTGCAATGTGCCAACTATCAAGTATTTTGACATCATTTGCTCCAAACTCTGATTCAATCGTAATCATGCCCGCACCCGTGCTAACAACTCAGTGGCGACGATCGGCGCTCCTGGGTCGAGGCTAGGGGAGCGGGTTTAGTAGTAGCGGGCGATCGCGTCAATAATATGTTCGGCAATATGTTCGGCGGGGCCGCTGGTTTCGAGTCCTAGGCCCGGATCTTGGGGGTTGATGTTGGCGAGGAGGGTTTGCAGGGCGGTGTCGGGAGCGGAGATAACGCGGCTCCAGTCGAGTTGGACCTGGCGATCGCGCAGGCGTTGGTTGAGGGCGGCAAGGTCGAGGGGGCCGGGGAGGATGGCGGGGAGGGGGAGGATTTCCATAGCGGCGGCGCGGGTCAGGTGGTAGTCATGGCGATGATGTCGGCGATCGTGAGGGTCAGTGCGGGGAAGGTGGGGGAAAGGATTGGGGTGGCGTTGCCTTGATAGCGGTTGGCTTGGTATTCGCCGTCGATGAGGGTGTGAAGGGTGACGGTGGGTTGTTTGGGGGAGCCGATGTATTGGATACCACCGAGGCCAGCGTAATCGACAATCCAGTATTCGGGGATGCCGAGGGTTTCGTATTCGTTTAATTTCAAGCGGTAGTCATCGCGCCAGTTGGTGCTGACGACTTCAATAACAAGGGGTGGGGGGATGTAGGCGGCAGCAGAGGCGGCGGTTTGGCGCATCCGTTCCCATTCTTCTTTGCTAAAAACAACGATGTCGGCTTTGCGGCTGGATTCGGGTTGGCTGGGGGGTGTGTTGAGGCGGATTTGTTTGCTTTGGCGGGGGATGTAGGGCAGGTTGTGGGTTTGGCAGTGGTTGATGAGTAGGCGGCAGAGGCCATCGACAACATCTTCGTGTTTGGCGGTGGGTTCACTGAGGGGCATGGGTATCCCGTGGACTAGCTCGAAGGCACGATCGCTGCCGTCATCCCAGGTGAGGAAGTCCTCGAAGGTGAGCAGTTGGGGGGCGATCGCAATCATAGGGACAGGGGCAAGAAGGGGGGTGAGTCAATGCGGATCTCTGAATTATTGGGGACTCTAACATCTGCGAGCGTAAAAATCAACTTAGGTGATCATGAAAATTGTCCCAGAATTGTCGAAGTGAATGGAATGAATAATCAAGATGCTAAGACCGCGTGGCGATTAGTTGCTAAGAATCAGGAAATATTTCTCAAAAAATGGTATGAAATTCATGGCTTTCCCAAATTGGATTGATCAAATCAGTGAAGACGAGTTAGATGCCCAAATTGAGCAGGCACGGGCTAGGGCAGAACAAGAAAACGCCACCCAGCCTAGGGCAAAATCTGTCCACTTTGACGCCGACGCCAATCTGATCGTCATTGCCCTCGAAAACGGCGCATTCTTTAGCTTTCCGCCCGACCTCGCCCAGGGCCTCGCCGGAGCCTCACCAGCAGCGCTTAATGACGTTTGGTTAGATGCATCCGGTCGCAGTGTCCACTGGGAGCAATTGGCTGCCGACTTTGACATTCCCAATCTGATCGCTGGCATTTTTGGGACCCAAGCCTGGATGGCTGAACTAGGTCGCAAAGGCGGATCACAGCGATCGTCCGTCTGCCAAAGCCAAAGCATCCCGCGCCAACGGCAAAAAAGGCGGTCGTCCCCGCAAAAACACTAAACGGGATGCGCTGCCAATCCCTGTAAAATCCCCACCAGAATGTTAACCAGATCCTCTAAATCCGTCGGCACCCGATAGAGATTGAGATCCTGGGTAATCACCTTTTGCTCACGATCGCAGCGGCTAAACTGCCACACATTCCTGATCGACACCGCACCATAGAGATGGGGAAACTTCAAATCTTCCCATTCCTGTAATGCGATCAGTTCCACTGCCAACTGCGTAAACCCCCGTTGAAGATTTTCATCCTTTGCCTCAATCACGATTAGCGTTGACGTCGACTTGAGATAATAGTCTAAATTCCCGCGTAGCTGATTACTCACTTCAATCCAATAGCCTACCTTCACCTTGATGGGGACAAAGCGAATTAAATCCATCAGAATTGGCACGATTAAAAACTCTCGTCGTGCCATTTCACTATTCAGCGTGATATGGGGTAAAAAAGCATCAATCCGTTCTACTAATGGTAAAATTTCACGAGATTCTAGTTGACTTTTGGGTAAAGACCGCCAATTCAAGAGTGAAGTGCAACACCTAGGGGTCTAGCCAAAAAGGACCCATAGGAGTAGTCTGAAGTTTCATCACAAACACAGCTAATCCTATGAGTTACCAACAGCTTAGCACAGACGAACGGTTTCAGATCTCCGAATTACACCAAATGCATCACTAAGGCCCGAATGCGATTGCCCGCGCACTCGGTCGTTCAGCGAGTACCATTTCACGGGAATTAAGACGCAATCGCGATGGCACCTCAGATTTGGGCTGGCGACTTCACTCGCTAGATTGCTAACACCAGATGCACAACAATATGGGCCAGCATGGCCGCTTCCAACCCCCAACGCCAATACAAGTACCCCGCCAGCAAACCAAACAACGAATTTTGTAGCAGCAGAAATAGCGTTAATGTTGGTGTTAGGGCAATTCCCATTGCCGGTAGGGCCGGTAGATGGGCAACTGCAAACAGTAGCGCCTAAAGCACGATCGCACTCACAACCCAACGCCGCTGAGGTAACCCACGACGATGCTGGATCAATCGCCAACCCAACCAGACAAAAAACGTCATCACCCCCCAACGCAGCAGAATTTCCTCAGTAATGCCGCCGTAGAGTAAGCGCACTAACCAGGGGGGTGGGGTGGCGGCGAGATAGGTTGCGGGTAAAACCAATTGCCCGATCGCGGCGATGAGCGATAACACGATGCCAGCCGCGACTCCCCCCCCAATGCCCGGTACCCGTTGCGGCACAATCGCGCGTACCGATGATTTCTGCTGCACCAAGGCCATCGCGAAAGGGGCCGACAACCCAACGAGTGGCGCTAACTGTCCACCCACCACAACGGCAATTGTTAACAAAATCGTTGGTTGCAGCAGCATTAGCCCACGCAACAGCAGCGGGGACATTGTCGCAACTGGGGGCAGCGGTAAGCTCAGTAACGAGAGTACACCCACCATCCCCGCTACCCACAATACCGCCAACAATCGCAGTTTTAGTCTGAGATCCGTCATGCTACGCCTCCCCATTCCCTGCTCAGCCTAGCGATCGCGGCTGGCCCCCACTTCCCCCAATCAGGTTCACCCGATGGGCGCAAAGCCAAACGATCAGGATGGAATGCTTTACGACTCTGAGTGTGCTTACCGGCGATTGTCGTCAATCTCAATGAAGTCAAAACGACAACGAAATCCCCTACCCACTGGGCTACAGGCGTAAATCCCCACCGCGATCGTCTCGCTGGCTTGATGCAGGTGGGCAATTCGCATCTGGTGCCAAACCTGTTCGTCCAAAGCATACTCGATCAGAAAATCCTGGCCCCGTTTACTGAGACGATAGGAAACCGATCGCACGGCGGTGGTCACATCTTGTGTAGCCCAATCGGAAAATCCTAAATTTGTCACCACTGACCCCAACCGACTCAACGTTGGACGCTCATATTCAGTTGAACACTTGATCCAGTGATCGCGATCGATCCGGGCAATTAACCCACATTGGTCGTATTGGGCAACTGGCTCAAAATGGGTTCGGGTCGCGATCGTGAAATCCCCCGTCAGGGTTGTTAACAGGCAGTGACCATCATCACGCTGGAAGCCGTAGTGCGTCCGTTGCCAAAAATCGGTTTGGGGTTTAGTGACGAGCCAGAGACCCCCCTCAAAAAAATAGTCCTGCGGTTCGTTCAACCACACGAATGAATCGGGCAGAGGGGCAGATTGAAAATCGTAAATCGGCATCGTTGGCTTCCACCTATGAATGAATCAGCTTAGCTTGCAGGCTGTCTTCAGGGTAGAATATGTTGACTGTGGAGAGATATAAAAGCGGAAAACTCTACAGGACAACAGATCCAGGATCGCAGGACTACAGAACACAGGAGATAACGGTTTCAATCAATTTTGGATTTAGAAATTTTCCCAATGCACTGGTTTAAAAGTATCTGCTCATGTCTAATAAGATCCTCATGTCTAAGATGCAAATCCTGAAGCCACTAAGCGGTGTCTTGGCGATAGCCCTAGTCACACCGATGATGCCACCCGTGAATGCCCAAACTAAACCCAACTCTATCAACTGTCAAACGACAACTTCTCTGCGCCAGGGAGCACGTTTGACTTACCGATTAATGGGCACTTTGCCGGAAAACTCGGCAACGGCAATCCCTCAAAATCCCATTGGCACAACCTTGACCCTAACCGTGCGGCGGCGAGATCAAAATGGCCGCGTTCAAACCTTGATCGAGCGGGCGGCCTTGAGTGAGTATGAGCAGATGGCTCCTGATGCGGACTATGCTCGACTGCCCTTTGAAGCACCGTTTCGAGGTCAGCACCACAATGGCGATCGCCTATACGCCGCACCCGCTTCGACCCACGGCCTGTATGTCAGTTTGCGCCCCACCACCGGACAGCCTCAGCAGATGCAGACTATCCACTACTTGCACCCTGGCCAATACGTGCGCTCAACGATAGGTACCTGCCAGCTTGAGAATGAGACTCTTAATGCCGCGATTAACCAGCAGTTGGCACTGCTACAAGCACGGCTCCAGGCTAGGGACTGGGCGGCTGCCGATCGCGAAACTCGGCGATTGCTGGTCCCGGAGTCAGTCCTACTACCACCGTTTGCTCCCATCTTGGTGCAGCCGCAACTGATGCGTGCCATTGACCAGATGTGGCTAACGGCCAGCAACGGACGGTTTGGCCTCAGTGTTCAGTTGCGTCTTTGGCAGGAAGCGCGAGCGACTCACCCCAACAATCAGGAAGCGGCTGTCAATGCCTTTCGCGATCGCGTTGGTTGGAAAATTGCGGCTCCCCGCGCTGAAGTTGACTTTATCAGCAGTGATTGGCTGAATGAGTCGGAGCTAACCTACTCCTTGCAAGCTCCCGTGGGGCATCTCCCCTGGGCTGGCGTGTCGGATGCGGTGGTGCGATCGGTTGCGGTTCCACCGCCAGAGGTCCATTGTGGCAGTTGCACGGTTGATGCCATGCAGCTACGCAACGAACGCTTCTATAGCTACCTTCCTCAACTGATGGAACAGGTAGAGTTAGCCTTAGACTGAGCCGTATCTTTGACCTTCCATAAGACCCAAAAAGCGAAAGGGTTTGCTTATATTTGCACAACCGCCAGAGCGGGAAAGGCATGGAATTCGTTGGGTAGTTTTGGGAGCCATTAGCGTGATCCCTAGTACGAACCACAAAGGCTCCTGCCGCTAGAGGATGGCGATCGATGTGTGATTGGATACTTTGCAGGGATTAGGGTACAACAGTAAGGAGAGGTGAGGCGATCGAATTGCTGTATTGTCGCCAAACCCGCCCCTACAGAATACGGTTTTTGATGGGGATACCAGGCCATGAATCGTTCGCAAAATTGTGTGTAGCGATTGTGTTGAAAGTCAAGAGGTTGGGGCAAGTTTTTGCCGCTACCCCTATCAGCAGAACAAACGGACGGCCTGGGGTTGGCCGTTCTGCATGGGTACCGGCTTGAGGGAGCGTATCTGCGTTCATGGGAGCCAGCCCCACCCAGCGGGCAATCTGCTGATCACTCAGCGCGCCGAGTTCCGGCCATTCCGCCAAACACTGCGCCGCCGTGATCGCACCAATACCGTTGACTGACAACCAGATCGCTGGTTTGCGTTGCCAGTCGGCTTGCTGGGTGAGCAAAGTTTCAATTGGTTGCTCCAGGGCACTCAGGCGCTGTTGGAGGTAGGCGAGATGGGCGTGGATGTCATCAGCAATAGCAGGGGCCGCCCGACCGAGCTGGTTCTTCTCGGCCACTGGCAGGGCAATCAATTGCTGACGGCGACGGACCAGTGCACTGAAGGCGATCGTGGGGGCAGCGGGGGGTGGGGTGGGTCGCGGTTGGCACAATTGACCAAAGCGGGTCAGCCTTAGCCAGTCAAAATGTCTTGCTACAGCAATCCATCCAGTCGCGGTTGGCACAATTGACCAAAGCGGGTCAGCCCCTGGGCAGCGAAATGAGGAGTTGCAAATTCTCATTCCCCAGGATGGTCGATGGAGGTTTGTATGAAGCCAAATTATGACGCGATGACCCAGGCGGAACTGCGGGCCTATTGTTTGGCGCATCGGGAGGATTTGGAAGCGCTGGAGGCGTTTTTTGCGCGTCGCAGCCCGGATGCGGAGGCAACCTGGTTTTCGGTGCCGAAGACGGAGGCGGAATAGCAACAGCAGAGTGATCAGGCCCATTTTGGAACGTCAGCGATCGGAAAATCGGTAGAAAAATTCAAAATTCAAAATTCAAAATTCAAAGTTTTGGGCATGGGGATGGTGGAGGAGCCGATTACGGAGTGGACGTTATCAAAACAAAACGCAACAAGGACAAATAACTTTCTCTGAGCATGAGTCAGGGTCGGTGCTTCCAACCCAGAGAGACGTTTGGGCGGCACGATCGCCAGGCCGTAGTCCAGCCAATGGGTTGCGTTGGGCCTAATCCCGGTGCCAGCGGGTTTCCCCCCCCGCCTGATCGATCAGGGTAATACCCTGGGCTTTCAGCCAATCCCGAATGCGATCGCTCTCCGCAAAATTACGTGCCCGACGGGCCGCTTGCCGTTGCTCCACCAGGGCCGCAACTTCCGCATCACTGGGTCCCGCCTGGGGTGGGGGCGCGATTGGCTGGGCCGCTAAGCCTAGGACCGCCGCCAGTTCCGTGAGTTCCCGCCAAGTGTGCGCCAAGGTCACCGCCTCGGTAGCCAGCGTCCCGGAATGGACCCACAAGTTGCGCTCCCGCCGCAGGGGTTTGGCCAGTTCAAACAGCACCGCCAGGGCACCCGCCGTATTGAAATCATCATCCATCGCGGCCTGAAAGGACGCCTGGTGAGGGGAAGAGCGGTTAGTCGCCTCAGCGGGTTGCGGTGCCAAGCTCCAACCCAGGGCTGGCCCCACCTCATAGCCGAACAGTAAACCTTCCTTGAGATGTTCCCACCCCTTTTGCGCCGACGCGATCGCGGCCTCGGTAAAATCCATCGGCTTGCGGTACTGGGTTTGCAGGATAAAGAACCGCAGGGCCATTGGCTCTAGCCCCGTGTCGAGCAACTGGCGAATCGTCGTGAAATTGCCCAGGGATTTGGACATTTTTTCGCCGCCCACATTGACCATGCCGTTATGCAACCAGTACCGGGCCAAGGGTTTACCCGTCGCCGCCTCCGATTGGGCAATCTCATTTTCGTGGTGGGGAAACACCAGATCCGCCCCGCCCATGTGAATGTCGATCGTATCCCCCAGGCGATCGCGCACCATCGCCGAACACTCAATATGCCAACCGGGACGACCGGCCCCCCAGGGCGACTCCCACGCCGGTTCACCGGGCTTCGCCGCCTTCCACAGGGCAAAATCAAACGGGTCCTCCTTCTTTTGCAAGTCCGGATCATCCACCCGACCACTGGCCCCAACCTTCAAATCAGCCAGTTTACGCCCCGACAGTTGGCCATAGCCCGCAAACTGGTGAACCCGGTAGTAGACATCCCCCGCCGCCGCATAGGCAAAGCCCTTTTGCTCCAACTCGTGGATGAGCCGCTTAATCCCATCCAGGGTGTGGGTAGCGTAGGTATACTCATCCGCCCGTAGGATATTCAGCCGATCCATATCCTCGAAATAGGCTTGGGTATAGCGATCGGCGATCGCCTGCATCGTTGTCCCCTCCGCCTTTGCCCGGTTGAGGATCTTGTCATCAATATCGGTGAAATTTTGCACATAGCGGACCTGATATCCCCGCCAGATCAGGTAGCGACGCACAGTATCCCAAACCACATAGGACCGGGCATGACCCAGGTGGCAGTAATCATAAACCGTCACCCCACAGCAGTACATCTTCACGCGATCGGGTTCCAGGGGGACAAAGGGTTCGCGCTGCCGCGTCAGGGTGTTATAGAGCGTTAGGGTCACGGGTCAAGGGGATAGGGATGCAACAAGAGTCCATGCAAAGTGTAACAACCTTAGGGGAACGATCGGTCAAGCCCGGGTTGCAATTGTTGTGATAGCTGCGATTGGTCTGATCCCGACCTATCTGTCATCCTATGGTTATAGCGTTAACTTTAGTAAACCAGCGCGATCGGGCAATGTGATCGAGCAGTGAGTGGTGCTCAGGAGGTCAGATCTGGGGATGGGGGCGTAGCGATTGCAGAGCGCATCTGTTACGGACTGTATCCCCACCATGATGCAGCGGCTCAAACAATTGCCGCATACTATTGAGAATAATGAATCTTGGGTAGCCATGATCCCCAAGGCTGGATAATAAATGTGAATCTCAGTGCGAGTGCTTTGGGAGAAAGCGCCTTAAAAAGCGTATAAAAATTCAGATAAAATAAAATTTGCTCGTATATTTAGTGATCTCTTTAGTGATTTCTTAGAGATTTGTATCTTCACTGTCATGGTGTTGTTGCTAACATCGCTATCCGACCTCCAACCATTGATCATCTTAATCTAGACGTAGTTGTTATTTGAACACGCTCTAGGCAAAGTAATCAGTATTCCTAGTTAGGTTAGACTTAATGGGGTTAGCTGGGACGGGCTGATATCCACGAAAGATATACCCACAGGCTGACGTCAAGCGATGAATTGAATCATTATCGTTTTTAAAAAAGGTGATTTTATTAAGCGGGTTTAACTTCCAGTCGTTGGGTTTGCTGGGAGTGTTTGCACTGTCAAGAGCGCGATGAGAGTTTGCCATGCGACAGCCTGATTTCCCGTTGCAAGTTGATTATTCCATAGACAGTTACTCCGTAGACAGCTTAACCGCCGATAGCTTCGCGATACCAAAGGCGTATCGTCCCCCTAGTTGGCAGATTTCCCCTACGGATCAGCCCAGTCTGGGTTGGCTGGGTGGCTCAGCCTGGGGACTGAATGCGATCGACGCGATCGCCGATCCTGCCCAAGGCGTCAGTGAAACCTGGTGGCGGGTGTTCAAAGAGCACCAAACCCACTGGACTGCAACAATGGGCTTAGCCTAAGCAGTTAGCCTGCGGGGAATTCCAGGGCATTAATCGAAGGGGGAAGAATCGGGATGTTGGGGACTTTCCGGTGCCGAGGTGGCGCGATCGCGCTGGCGTTCTAGGCGGGAATGATGAAAGCCCGCCATAATTAGGCAGAAGATACCCAGATTAATCGACACATCGGCCAAGTTAAAGACCGGAAACTGAATCAGGCGAAAGTCGAGAAAATCAACCACTTCCCCCGCCAGGAACCGATCGATGCCATTCCCGATCGCACCGCCCAAAATCAAGCCATACCCCGCCTGCTCCCACCGATTCATCGCGGGACCCAAGGTGGCCAGTGCCATCAACACAAGGCTCACCCCCAGGGATAACCAGCGTAGCCACTGCCCCGCATCCTTAAAAAGACTAAAGGCCGCCCCGGTATTCGTCACATAGGTCAGGTGAAACACCCCCGGCCACAGGGGCAGGGTTTCATGGAGATCAAAGCGCTGAACAACGATAAACTTACTGAGTTGATCCAGACCAACACTAACGATCGCGGCTAACCAGAACAAACGGTTTTTAACACGCATGGGGATACTATACTCGGCTCCTAGCAACAGATCTCCTGGAGAACCTCGATCAGATGATCAACCTCTGACTCTAGCGTAAAGTAGTGCAGGCTGGCGCGAATACAATCCGGGTTACGGATCGTCCGCAGGAAAATCCCCCGACTTTCCAGAGATTTCACCAGTTGGTCGTGGCCCGCGTTGGCCACCTGGAAGGCCACTAACCCAGATTCCGGTGGGGTTGGACTCAGACACGTGACCGTAGGAAGTTCCTGAAGCCGCTGCCAGCAATAGTTCGCCAACTCCACAATGCGATGGTAACGGGCCTGGGGCGTGCCCCAACCGGGATGGAGGGCGATCGCGGCCCGGAGACCCGCCCACAGGGGACAAGCCGAGGTGGCCACTTCAAAACGGCGACCATCGGGCTTCCAACCACTCGGATGGGCCATCGGGTCAACCTCAATGCCGCGCCACCCGACAAAGGTGGGGTTGAGGGTCACCAAGGCATCCGGTCGCACATACAATCCCCCCACGCCCTCTGGGCCACACCACCACTTGTGACCAGTAAAGGCATAGAAATCCACATCCAGATCCCCCAGATGCAACGGCAACACACCCACCGACTGGGCCGCATCCACAAGGAACTGCAAACGCCCCGTTGGGTCAGCCGCCCGACAAGCCGCCACCATCGCCGCTAGGGGAATGACCTGCCCCGTATTCCACAGGATATGGCTCAGCACCACCAACCGCGTTTCCGGGCGCAGTAGGCGAACAACCGTCTCGATCGGGTCCCCTTGATGACTGGTATCCAAAAACGAACCGATCGATACTTCCACATCAAAGCGGCGCTGGAGTTCCCGGATCGCCCCAACGACCCCAGGATGCTCACAATCCGACAGGATAATGTGGTCCCCCGCGTGCCACTCAATGCCCCACAGCGCAATGTTGCAACCAATGGTAACGTTCTCAGTCAGGGTGATGGTTTGGGGGGCAACCCCTAAATCCGTCGCGATCGCGTGGCGCAGTTGTTCCTCCGCTTGGGCCATCCAGAGCAAAGCCTGTCGCGAGAAGGGACCCAGGCGCTGAATGGTTTCATAGGCAGCGATGATCGCGTCTAGGGCGACACGGGGGAGGGGACCTTGGCCCCCATAATTAAAGTAGGTTTTGGTCCCTAGGGCCGTAAACTGTTCCCGAAAGGGTTGCAGGGTCTCGGCCAGGAATTGATTATGCGCCAGGTTTGTCAGGTCGGTCACGGTTGCGAACCAGGGGTAGAAAGTTAGCCAAGTCTATTGTTGAATTTTTCGACCTCGGACTCAACCTTTTGGAGCAGGCGATCGGGCTTTTGGGGCAAGCGATCGGGGAGTCACGGTTCGGTATCCGGTTCGATCAGCAAAATATTCATCAACCGCAATAATTAACCGTAACTAACGTGACTAAGGATGCTACGCTGAAACCAGTGCGCCCAAACGTGATCGCTATGCCCCCCTCCCCCCCCCCCCCCCCCCCCCCCCCCCTCCCCCCCGCGCTCCAGTCCATGCCCGCCCGTGAAACGCTGCCCACGATGTACGATCTGCCCAGTGAAGACCCGGAGGAGCCAGGGTTGCCGGACGAGTTTCATGACCTTCAGCCGCAATTGTTGCGGGAAACCTGCCAGTCACCGATCGTGGGGCCAGAAACCCTCTTCTTTGGGACGGATCTGAATCTCTACTACGACTGGCGACATCCCCTCTGGCATAAGCGCCCGGATTGGTTCTTGGTCATCGGGGTAAATCCCGCCACCCGTCAAACCGAGTTGCGCTGGAGTTATGTGGTCTGGCAGGAGCAGGTGGTGCCCTTCCTGGTGCTGGAGTTGTTGTCGCCGGGAACAGAGGAGGATGATTTGGGGCAAACGGTGCGGGGACCCCAGCAGCCCCCCACCAAGTGGGAGGTGTATGAGCAAATTTTGCAGATTCCCTACTATGCGGTGTTTGACCGTTATGAGAATCACTTCCGCTTGTTCCGGCTTCATGAGGGCTGCTATGGGCCAGTGGATTTGCTGGAGCCTCAGTTTTGGTTTCAGGAGCTAGGACTGGGGTTAGGGGTGTGGCGGGGAGCCTATGACAGGGTAGACGGCTTGTGGTTGCGGTGGTATGACGTTAACGGGATCTGGATACCCACGCGTCAAGAGCAAGCTGATCTGGCTGACCAACGGGCGGAACAGGAACGTCAACGGGCCGAAGAGGAACGTCAACGGGCCGAACAGGAACACCAACGGGCCGAACAGGAACACCAACGGGCCGAACAGGAACACCAACGGGTGGAACAGGAACGTCAACGGGCCGAACAGGAACGTCAACGGGCCGAACAGGAACGTCAACGGGCCGAACAGGCCGAATTAGAACTGGCTCAACTGAAGGCGCGGCTACGATCGCTAGGGATTGAAGATTAATCATGCCAACCTGGATTAAACCAGCCCCCTCGCGGGGGTGGGCGATCGCGGGGGTGGGCTTGGGTACCCTCATGTTTACCCTCGACACCAGCATGGTCAACCTTGCCCTGCCGACCCTACAGCAGGAACTCAATACCAGCTTTACCCTCGTGCAGTGGGTGCTGGTGAGCTACCTGTTCGTGATCACGGCCCTGGTGCTGGCGGCGGCGCGGTTGGGCGATATGTTGGGCAAGAAATCCGTGTATTTAGGGGGTCTGACCCTGTTCACGATCGGTGCCCTGTTGTGTGGCTTTGCACCGTCGATCCAGTGGTTAATCGCGTGTCGGATTCTGCAAGCCTGCGGGGGAGTGTTCATTTCCGCCTTGAGCTTTGCCATCACCACGGAGGTGTCCCCAGCTTCGGAACGGGGGAAAGCCTTGGGGATTGTCGGTGGGATTCTCTCAATGGGGTTGGCCTTGGGACCTAGCCTTGCGGGTTTTCTCATTGAGGTGGCGGGGTGGCGAACCTTATTTTGGGTGCATCTGCCCCTGGGTATCCTGGCCGTCCTGATCATCAATACCTGGATGTCTCCCTCCCGTCACACCGAGCGTTCCCAGTCCTTTGACTTTGTGGGGGTGATCCTAATTGCGGCGATCCTGGTGGCCTTTAGTTTAGGTATGACTGAGTTCCAACTCCTCGGTACCGATAATCCGATTCCCTGGTTGCTCCTCCTGACAGCGGCGATCGGGTTGGGCCTCTTTGTCGGGTGGGAATGGCGGCAAGCCGTCCCCCTGGTGAACCTGCGCCTGTTCCAAAACCAGACTTTTAGCCTGAGTCTGATCTTTCGGAGCCTGGTGTTTATGGTGGGGGCAGGGTTTATGTTGGTGATGCCCTACTTTTTGAAGTTGGTCCTGAACTACCCGCCCCAACGGATTGGCCTGTTGCTCATTACCGTGCCCATGTTAACGGCGATCATGTCGGTCTGGTCGGGTATCCTGTCGGATCGGTGGGGTCCCCGGATCATGAGCCTGAGCGGATTAGGGCTGATGGCCTTGGGATGTCTGCTCATCAGCACCTTCAGTAGCCAACTCACTGATATCGGCTATATCCTGCGGGTGGCTCCCCTGGGCTTGGGGATGGGGATGTTCCAATCGCCAAACAACAGCGCAGTGATGGGCAGTGTGCCGCCGCAACGGCTGGGAATCGCTTCCGGGCTGCTCTCCCTGTTTCGCTCCTCCGGTCAAACGATGGGGGTGCCGCTCACGGGGGCGATCTTTACGGCAGTGGTGTGGGCCACGGCCCAATTGCCGATCGGGAGTCCGGTGACCAATGCTCCGGTGGCATCCCTAGTGACGGGGCTGCGGGTGACGGCTCAGGTGGCAACACTGGTGTTGGCGATCGCGGCAGGGGGTGGGGCGCTGCTCTGGCGATCGGATGCCTTACAGCGGTTCCCATGCCCGTAAGGTACGGTGTCCTATCATCTAATCATTAGCCCAATGGGTAGGGGCGAGTTTAGGAACCATCTTGCAATTAACACCCTGAATTTGAATCAAACCCGCCCTTTGGGGTCCCTTATCTGACCCTAGGGGGCAGGCCCCCCTGCCCCCGCACGCGGGGGGGTGAGGGGCCTGCCCCCGCCTGCGGGGGGTGGGGGGAGACTCCCCTTGCCGGTAAACCCGCCCCTACCCCTAATTTCCAGACTGACAAGATCCTGTTATCTCATCGTTCACCCGACTATTAATGATTAGTAATTAATGATTAGTAATGATTGTTGTACCTCATCAGCACGGGAAAGGCTGTAAGTGGTGGGGAGACCTCTGACAGCCCCCTAGAGGGTGCGATTGAGATAATCGAGATGGGGTTGCAATTTCACGCGCACCAGCACCACAGTAATGTTATCGTGCCCATTATGTTGATTCGCAAGATCAATCAATTTTTTAGCACCATCATGCAGATTTGCACGGGAACTCAGCAGCGGGAGTAAATGGGTTTGCCAGTTCTCTTCGACCAGGTTATTGTCTGATAAACCATCGGAACACAGCATTAACAACGTATCTTCATTCAACTCCAGAAATTGAATATCGGGATGAATAAAGTCATTGTTGCGGGGGCCAATAGCTTGGGTCAATTGATAGGCATCGGCATGGGCATAGGCAATATCAGGATCAACTCCCCGCTGGATCTCCTGTTGCCCCACCTCATGATCGATCGTCAATTGTTCTAGGGGATGTTTGCGCGTCACCCGATACAGGCGACTGTCCCCCACATGGGCGATCGCCACCTTAGAATCTTGCAACAACAGCAAGACCAACGTCGTCCCCATCCGACCACTGCCCGCACTGGCATTTTCCTGATTGATTTGATAAATCGCCTGATTGGCCAGATCAATCCCTTGGGCGATCAGTTCATAGCTGGGCAAATCTTGACGAACCTGCTCATCCGCCGCATTAAACCAATGGTCCAGGAAAAATTGCCGCAGGGTGTCCGCCGCTAGGGTACTGGCCACCTCACCCCCCGCATGGCCCCCCATCCCATCACACAACACATAAACCCCCCGTGCCGAAACCGTATGGCCAAGGGGCGTTTCTAGCTTTTGCTGTTCGGAAAGGATACTGAAATAATCTTCATTGCGCTGGCGTTTACAGCCCACATCAGTCCGCCCAACGTCTTGGAGGCTGGCCAACCGCATCGGTAGGGCCACGGTTGCGGCTTCCTCCTCCTCGTCCTCTATGTCATGATCCCGATCGAGGCGGTCTTGGAGCATCGCTTGCATTTCGGGATCAAGGGGCAGGTCACCAAAGTCAGGCAAATCCAGGGGACCCGTTGTGACCTCTAGGGCAAGATTGGCGGTGGTTGGCTCTGCCGCGATCGTGGTCCCATACCAATCCGACCGTGCGGCAGGGGTTGTGTCAGCCGTGGTTATATCGGCAACCGTGACCTCTCCATCCGCTGGGGGCTGCTGAATCTCCTGGGCGATCGCCTCAATCCGCGATCGCAAAGCCGCCGGTGTAGTGATCACCTCTTCTTGCAAATCCTGGAAAAGTGCCAGCACTGGTCCGATCAACGTGGCTTGTGACTGGCTTAACAAAAGCTGCCATAGCTGGCCAAGTTGGGAGAGGGTTGGCGGCTGATCGGCCAAGTCAGGATAAAGGCGTTGCAGGCAAAGAACTTGATCCTCATCTAGCCGTAAATTAGTGGGTTCCAGCAGGCTACGACAGGCGTGCCAGCTTGCCAGCGTGTCCCACAGCACCACCATCTCGTGGAACCAGTGCAGCAACTCCAGCAGGGAAGGGGTTGCGGTTTGCCAGTAGCTCAACAGAGTTGGCCAATCCGATCGATCTTCCACCAACGCAATCGCATTGTTCTTCGTTTGCCAGCAGTCATGCAGCAAAGGCAGTACTTGGCCAGTGCGAGACGGGAGGAGCAAATACGGTTCCGCGATCGCCGGGACAATGGCGGTTTCTTCCGCGATCGCTGCCTCATCCGTCGGGTTGTCCACCACCAGTGAGTCCTGCATCGCTAGGACATCTAAGGCCGAAATTTGTAGGGGTTTACAGTCCAGCACCCTCACCAGTCGATAGGTATCCGTGGGTGCGGTGGGCAGGCATTCCAGGACTTGGTAGCGTTGGTTAGCATCGAGATACTGTCCTACTTGAATCTCAGGCCAATTAGCAGAGACCAATGCAGGGGACACCGGACTCACCGCCGCCACTGCCAGGTTTGCCAGGGCCTGCTCAGGCAGATCGGCTTTATCCATACCCATCTCAATCGGTTCTGGTTCAGCCAGTTCCGGTTCAGCCAGTTCCGGTTCAGCTAGTCCGGTTTCAGCCAGTTCCGATGTAACCAGTTCAGCCTCAGCCGGTTCCGCTTCAGACGGATTAACCGCAACCCATTCCGGCTCAATGGGTTCATCAGCGCCAGCCCGGTTAACCTCAGGAGGAGCCGTTTCGACATCTGTGGTGACGGCCTCGTCCTCGATCGCATCCCCAGACAGCTTCGGGGTTAGGGGTTGGACGATCGCCAACCAAAAGGTGCCCACCCGGTCACCGCAACTGGGACAATGCTCTGCTTGGTAAAAGACATCCGCACCACAAGTAGGACAAGGGCGCAGGATCAGGGAAGTGCCACATTGCTGACAAAACCGATGGTGATCGGGATTCTCGAACTGACACTGGGGGCAGATGAGCATAGCAGCACTTCCTTGAATGCGGGTGTAGGACGCTCAGAAGCCAAATCAGAAGCCAAAGCTTACTAAACCTGGATGATTCGCACCCGTGATGGGGAAACTGGGCGGGCCAACCGGAATGGCTAGGCAACAGCCCCAGAGGTTTCCCTGAGTACAGGGTAACGGATTTTCCGGGCAACGATTCAGCTTCTAGAACCCAACGGCCTAGGGGAAAGTGCCTAGGCAAACAGTACGCCTAATCTACCATGTCAGTTTACGGCTGGTTATGGCTGATGGCAGGTGACCGCTAGGTCTACTTCCCTGATTTTCTGGTGCTTTGTGCAGCAACTCACACATTGCACACTGTTTAGATTGCACACTGTTTAGTTTGTAGTGTGGGCTTTAACCCATTGCGACTGAAGTCGTCACTACGAACGTTGCCGCATTGACTATCGGGTTTACTAATCTTCAGTATTCCCCTAAAGGCCCAGAAAGTTTCGGTTTTATGGCGACGATCGCCTTAAAGTTTAGGTGAAGATCCGTAGACCGACAGGGTTGACCTGCCTAGGGAGCTTGGAGTTTGTCAGCCCCGGCCACCACCCTAGCGCTATCGATGGGATCGTCTGCCTGGATCTGATCAACGACATCCATCCCTTCGGTGACATAGCCAAACACGGCGTAGCTCCCATCCAAAAACTGCTGATCGGCCAGGGTGATATAGAACTGGGCCGAGGCGGAATCGGGCAGTTGCGATCGCGCCATTGCCACGGCCCCGCGCCGATGGGGAAGTTGGGGGGGATCGAGAATACCGGCCTGTTGAAAGGTCTTGCCATACAAAGGCGTGCTGGCACCCGCTGGTTTAATTTCCAGAGGGATATTGCGGGCACAACCCACTTCGGGCGGCACTCCGGGCGGCAAGGATTGGGGATCACAGGGCACCGCCGGATCGACAAAGCCACCTGCCCCAACCTGGTTTTGGAACGCGGGATTCTTACTCAGGGGATCACCCCCCTGGACTACAAAGGGCGTCGGTTCCCGCACGACTCGATGGAACTTAGTCCCGTCGTAAACGCCGCGTTGCACCAGATCGACAAAGTTACCGGCCGTAATTGGGGCATTGACCCCATCCACGGCGATCGTGATCGGCGCACCTTTCACCGTAATTTCCACGATCGCCTCACCATTTAAGCGGGGCAAATTGGGAAACGCAGCGGTTGCACTGGCCGTTGGACTAGGGCTAGGGCTATTGACGGGGGTGGTGGTCGCTTCGGCCACGGGGGTCTCTGGGACAGGGGAGGGGGTCTCGGCTTGGGGACTGGCACAGGCAGTCAGGGTCAAGCTCAGGAGCAGGCAGCCCACGCTGAACCATTGCCAGGGACGCCAGCGGCGGGGAAATCGGGTTGGCAGGGAGGGAATACCCATGAGTGATGTTCTATCTAGATTACGCTCGATTACGCTCGATTACGCTTGGTTGCGCTCAGTTACAAATGGGTTGATGGACGGGGTTAGCGATCGCGAGTGCTGATGCTTCCTCCCACAATAAAAGGAAATGGCACGATCGTGGTCAAGCAGGGGGAATCGTCCGGGGAAGCGTGACCGGGAAGGATCGTTGAACGATGGTTAGCGGGAAGCTAGCCGCGAATGACTGTAATGGCTCGCCCGGTGGGGGAAAGGGCCTGTTCTGTGGTGGTGCGATCGGCAATGGGGGGCAACCCCGATCGGCGATCAAAAATCCCTAACCAGCCCGTATCCAACCCCAACCCCGTCAGGTAGCGATCCAACTGCTCCAGTCCCGATTGAAGGGGATCGGGGCGACCCTCCCGCCAGACCTTCAACTCCATGCCCAGGATCACGGCGCCATACCGGAGACACAGATCCATGCGATCGGACCCAATGGCGTATTCCCGCTCCAACGTGCCGCCGCCATTCACCACCCGATGCAGAAAGGCTATCAATACCAGATGGGGAGCAATTTCGTGAACGGGCGGTTGTAACGCTGGAGGTAAGCGGTTCTCTGCCTGATTGCGCCAGGACTGGAGGATGGCTTTTTCGGCCCCCGCTAGGTCATCGGGAAAAGCAGCCCCTACCTCGACGGAAAGCATGATGGCTGTGTACTGACCGCTGGCGGTGAGTTGTTGAGCCAGGGTCAACATGGCGGTGGTTTTGCCGGTTTGTCGGGGGGCGTGGATGATAAAGTAGCCCCGCTGGGCGATCAATTGTTCTAGTTGGGGCAGACGAGCTAGGGGGAGTAACATGTAGTGGATGTCTGGCTGGCAGGGACCAGCGGTGTTGAACCATTTGGGCATGGTAGGGAAGTAGGGAAGTAGGGAGTAGGGAAGTTAGCTGGGCTGCTTTAGCCGCAAATACCCTTGCTACTGGGGGGAGTAGGGAGTAGGAAGTAGGGAGTAGGAAGTAGGGAGTAAGGGGAGATTTTTGGATCTTAGGGAATTTTTCATCTATCACCTGTCACCCGTCAGCTTTTTGATTGGCCTAGGGGTAGGGCGTGAACGGCAGCTTCCAGATCAGCCAGAGGCCGATCGGTCACTACCGTCATTACCAGCGATCGTTCCGTCTCGCTATAGGGTTCCAGACGTTGCTGCTGGAGGATGGCGACAGTGGCATCGGCAATATCCCCCGTGCGTTGGTGGAGGCGTGTCTCTAGAACAGACGGCGGGGCATCGCAGTGGAGGATGTGGACGGGAATACCCTGGGCGATCGCCTGGGTGAGGACGGGTTGGCGCAAGGCTTGGCGATCGTATTTGGCATCCAGAATCACGGGATAGCCCTGACTGGCAAGTTGCAGGCCCAGTTGGCAAAGGCAATCGTAGGTTTTGGCCGTCATTTCTGGCGTATATAGGTCATCTCCCCCGCGCTGCCTGAGGGGAATTCCGGCTAGGTGTTTGCGCACCGCATCCGATCGCAGGTGAATGGCCCCCCGCCCCTGCTGCCCTAAATGACGAGCCAGGATACCGGCAACGGTAGACTTACCGGACCCCGATAGGCCCGACATGAGAATGATTTGCCCCTGGGTGTGGCGGGTATAGTGCCATGCCAGGTGATAGTAGTGGGCGGCGGTTTGCCACGCGGATTGTTTCTCAGCAGGACCGATACCGGGATCATCCAGCAGGAAGGAGGTCACCTTGGCGCGGACATAGGCTTGGCGGCTTAGGTACAGGGGCAGTACGTGTAAGCCTTGCCAATCCCCCGTTTGTTCCAGGTAGGCATTCAGGAAAGCATTGGCGAGGTCGGGCCGATCGCGGGCCTCCAGATCCATGACGGTAAAGGCGACATCGTACATGACATCGACAAACCGGAAGGGTTCATTGAACTCAATGCAGTCAAATAGATAGAACCTGTGCTGCCAGTAACAGATATTGCGTAGGTGCAGGTCACCGTGACACTCGCGAATGCGATCGGCCTCCAAGCGTTGGGCAAACCACTCGGCGTGGTCCTGGAAGAAGCGATCGCAGTAGGCTTGGGTTTCGTCGTACTGCTGGCGGGTTTGGGGACCGTAGCCATCGCGATCGATATAGCTTGTGGTTTGCTGGAAATTCTCGTCGATCGCCAAACGGATCTGGGCCACCGTGCCATAGCTGCGAATGTGGTCATTGGTCTCTGCCCCCGCATGGAAAGCGGCGACAACTTCAGCCAAGGCCTGCATCTGGGCAACAGTGACTTTGCCTTTTTCAAACTGGTCGAGCAACAGGGCCGATTGGGGAAACTGGCGCATCCGCAGGACATACTCCACCGGTTCACCCCTGCCGTTTAGCTGGTAGGTGTCCCCCGTCAAGGTGATGGGTAGAACATCCAGATAGAGATCCCCAGCCCCGCGCTGGTTCAGGCGCAGTTCTTCCTGGCAAAAGTGGTGGCGTTTCTCTAGGGTGGAGTAGTCGAGGAAACCGAAGTTAACCGGCTTTTTGACCTTGTAGGCAACTTCCCCGGTCAGCAACACGTAGGAGACATGGGTTTGCAGGAGGACGATCGGGGGTTGTACCGGCTGGGGATAGAAGTCCGGCTGTTGCATTTGAACGATCAGCGGGGGCAGGGCAGAATCACTCATAGGAAGCTAGGAAGGTATGGAATCGGAACTTAAGCGTTGGCTCGACAGTTAGCTTCAATCGATCACGAATCAGATCACGAATCAGACATGGGATAGCTGTCTGAGTCTATCGAAGACTCGGCGGTTTCGGTGGCAGGCCGGATGCCTACCCCACAACCGGGATGGCAGGCCGGATGCCTACCCCACACTCTGGATGGCAAGCAGGATGCCTACCCCACAACTGTCTGTCGATCGACTGGGCTTGACAGTTAGCTTGCCAGAATTTGGAGACGATCCAGAATCCAGCCCCGATCGCGGTATTCCTGAATCAATGTACATAATTCCCTACATCCATTCGCTGCGGCTAAATTCACTCACGATCGCGGCCAAAGGCGGGGGAAGCGGACCTAACCGCAGTAGATTGGTATTGAACCAGCAGTTCATTTTTGCGCGAGAGGAGCGTCGGCCTCATGCTTCCCTATCTTCTGGCCCTTGTGGTAGCTATGGGTAGTCTTGCCCTGTACCTGTCTGCCTTCTTCTTCCCGGAGACCCACCGCAAGGGGGATATTGTCTTCAGTGGGGTGGGCTTGTTCTACGCCCTGGTGCTCTGGGTCTGTGCCAATCGCTTTACCGGCGCAGCCCTGCTGGGACAGACGGCCAGTGTGGCGCTGTTAACCTGGTTCGGCTGGCAAACCCTGATGCTACGACGGGAACTAGTACCGAGGGATCGCCGGACGCGCTTTGGCCCCAAAACCCTGCGACAGGGGCTAGGCCGCTTGCTGGGGGGGCTGATGAAACTACCGGGGGATCTGGCGGGTGCGCTCTCTCGCTCTCCGGCTAAACCTACGACCGAGGTGGCAAGCTCTCCACCCGACGTGACCGATACGGCCACGGCGACCACGATCGCCACCGATACCGTTAGCCAGGAGACGATCGCAACGGTGCCCCCCCCGATCGCGCCTGACTCCCCTAGCGAAATCCCAGAGACTCCAAAAACTCCAAAGACTTTAGAGGCTCCAGAGACTTTAGAGGCTCCAGAGGCTCCAGAGGTCCCAACGACGATCGCGGCTGCGCCTGAACCGGTAGCCGCGCCAGAGGCCCCAGAGGCCCCCCCGTTAGTGCCGCCTGAGACGACGGCCTCTCCCCCCCTTGTCGCAGCCCCCCCGACGCAAAGCACGGCTGAAACCGTCGTCCCCCCTGCGCCGGAAGACACCCCTGCGCCGGAAGATATCCAAGTGCCTGGAGCTGAGACAACTGCTGAGGTTGATGAGGACTGGGAAACTGGAGAGGCCAGGGATCACGGGGAGGCAGAGACGCAACCAGTGGTCGAGCGTCCTGCACCCACACCGCCTCAGCCAAAGCGGGAAAATCTCTTCACTGTCCTCAAGGATGCCTTGGCCTCTCTATCCCCCTTCAAGAAGCGTCCGAGCCGTCCGATGATTACCCTAAATCGGCCCGATCATTCGCCAGAGGGCGACGGTGAAGCAGCAAGCGAGTCTGACGGGGCCGCGTTCGCGCAGCGTCCCCCCCAGGGAATCGCTGAGTTTGCCCAGGATCAATCCGCAATGGACGATTGGGAGGTCGAAACAAGTCCGACAGTGGCACAGCCCCGTGATGCCCTCTCGGAGTCGGACGTATCTGAGGACGTACCTGGGGACGTACCTGAGGATGTATCTGAGGCATTGGATGAGGCACAGGCATTCGCGGAACCGGGTGCATCAGATGTACCGGATACATCCAGTGAACTCGCTGAAACCGAAGGAGCTGAATTAGCCACCCAAGCCGCAGCCGGGGCGGGGGAAACCGCTAGCGCCGCGTCTCCCCAGGAGAATCGGGGACCCGATGAAGCCGCAGCGGTGGCGGTCTCTGCCGAAGTTGAGGTTGCCCAGTCAAATCTGGATGTAATCGACGAGCCAGTGCCCGACCCGGCAATTGAGGTCGAGGCCAGTGTGGTACCGGCAACGGGTGAATTAGCGGCTGAATCCGAACCAGCGATCGTTGACCCGGTTGCTCCTGCGACCAATCCCGAAGCCACCCAGGAACCTGACATTGCGCCAGAACCGGACGGGGAAGCTGCATCCCTGACACCGCCATTTGAAGCCGTGACCGAGCCGGAAGGAGTTTCGGGCACAGATCCCGCCCCAGGGACTCCGATCGCCGATGACTCCGTTCCCAACCCCTCTTCCCCAGAGAGAGGGGCTTAAAACCTTGACGATGCCGTACTTTCGCCCCTTTTGGGAGAGGGGGCTGGGGGGTGAGGGCCATTGGGCTGTTCAGGAGTAGGCGGCCTATTCCAGCCCTGCGGCAGGGGTTTGGCTAGGGGGCTGGGGCCAGGGCAGATCGCGATCCTGAGCCAACAGTTGCGCGATCGCGGCGGCTCCCCACTGGTTCAAATGGCTGGGATCATCAAAAAAAGCATGGTTTTGGGGCCAACGACGGGCGTAATTCCGAAAATGAAAGCCATCACGGGCAGCTCGTGCTTGCCAGGTTTGCACAAACTGCTGCTCAGCCTGCGATCGCGTTGCATCCAGGTAGATCGCGGTTAGGGGTAAATTAACCAGCACCAGGGGAATTTGCCGATCGCGGCTCAGGGCGAGAACCCGATCAAAGGCAGCGGCTTGGGGACCCCCCAGGTTAAATGCGGCATAGTCCCCATCGTAGTGTCCTGCCACCCGTGGATGTCGCTGAAAGTAGGTGGTGGGGTCAAAGCGGTGGGGGATGGCCAGAAAGCCATGCGCGTCAATACTGGCGGCACTGGCGGCACGGGGAACCGCATTGGTCATGCTAACCGAGGCTTGGGCGATCGGGATTGCCCACGGGGGCGGCGGCAAACAGTCAGCACAGGCCAGCAGATGGCCAGCCGGGGCCACTAAACCCAAGTCAGGGGCCGTGGGGACAGGGGGAGGCAGTGGCAGGGAAACCCCCATCAGGCGTTGCTGGTATCCCGGCGATCGCACCAAGGCCTCATAGGTACGATCGCGACGACCACTGTTGAAGGCCCGCACCCCATCCGCCCACAGGATCAGGCGAGGCAGGGTTTCCGGCGGCAAAATTTGGCGGAGCAGCCCATCCACCACCTGGGCCGTAGCGCCGTTAATCCCAAAGTTAAACACCTGCATACCGGGTAGCCCCTGCGCGGCCAGTCCCTGTTGCAGGGCACGGGGTTCGACACCCTGGAGGGCGCGGGAACTACCCACAATCAAAATATCCGGGGGACCCAGCGCGGCCACATAGGACACATACAGGGCCAACTGTTCATCCAACCGCTGACTGCCAAAGCTTGGATAGATCGCGGCAGCGGCCCCCTGGGCCGCCCGCTGCTGGGCATAGAGGAAATTGTGCAGGTATTCGTTGAGTTTCTTCTGGGCAAAGAACCGGCGGGGGTCATCGATCGCTAATTGCTGCAACTGGGCGATCGCCCCTAACCAGGCTTGGGCCACCTCATCCCAGGCCGCTGGGGTTTGAGCGGTTTGGGCGAGGGCGGCAGCGTGGATGGCCTGTGCAACCGCCGCAGGCCAGGGATCACGTGCTGCTGTGGGGGCGGACGGGGCTAGGGTCGGCGAGGCAGCCAAGGGGACTCGTGACTCACGTTGCATACCCCGTGGGGAGCGCACAGTCTGTCCCAGGGAAGGCACGATCGACTCTAGGGCCACACACGCCCCCAAACCACACAGCCCGATCGCCAGTAGCTCAACCTTCCGAGGTCGCCACATCGATCTTCGCACTCCTATTCGATCGCTGCCAGATTCAGCTTGGTTTTTTGTTCCTTTTCGCCAAGATTAATTTCTAATTTCTTTAAAAATTCCTGGGTTAATTTCACAAAAACTTTAGCACCCGTGGCGCTGGGATTACTCAGGACGATCGGCGTAAAACTATCAACCGCCTTCGAGACGCTGACATCATTGGGAACTTGGGTTTGGAAAACCTTCGCGGCAGAAAAATCCGTGTGTACCCGCTGCATCACCTGACGATAGTAGCGACTGGCAAACAGACCACCGGTCATGGTAAACACAATACCGAGCAGTTGGGTCGTCACCTCATCCGTTAGTTGATGGTTCTGGCGCAATTGCTCAATCCGCCGTTCCAAGAGTTGAATCCCTACCACTGATAAGGGTTCCGGCTTAGCAGGCAAAATATAGAAATCACTGCTGACTAAAGCACTGCGGGTGAGCAAGCTATAGCCTGGGGCACAATCCAGAACAATAAAGTCGTAATCCTTGTGGAGCGGCTCCAGGATACGCTCCAAGAGTACCCGTTCGAGACGATTCCACGCCTGGGCAAAATTGTGATTCGGGTCCTGACTGGCTTGTTCAAACAGAGTTTCGGAAACCAGAAATTCATCGTAGAGATCAATATCCCCCGGTAGCAGATCAAAGCCCTTCAGACTCCCAATATAATGGTGAACCACATCAGAAACCGTCGGGTTGGTCGCATTTCCCTGGCGCACAATTTGGTTGACGATATGTTTGAGGGTGCGCTGTTCCTTGCGTCGTTTCGCAAAGTCCTGGGGCGACATGAGGCTGAGGGTAGCACTAATTTGGGTGTCTAAATCGACGACCAGCACCCGCTTTTGAAAATATTTTGCCAAACTGGCCGCCAGGTTCACCGTCAGTGTCGTTTTCCCGACGCCCCCCTTCATATTGGCAGTTGCGATGATATAAGCCATGCGTCCACGATTCCCAGGGAATACAACAGCAGCCGTTGCGCTGATGTTAGCAAACTTTACCCCCCCTTGCAGCATCCCAGCGATCGCGCCGAATCCCTAGTGGTCTATCAAACTTCCGATGATTGCACTCGACTGATTGCGCTCGACTGATTGCACTCGACTGGCTCAGCCCGTTCGCGCCGTGCCTCCCTAGGAGAAACGGATGCTTTTCCCGATCATCTCGTGGCGCACAAGTCCTGTGTAACAGTTTCGCAACACTTTGTTGTCACTTCAGATAAATTCATGTCAAGCTAAATGACATTAAAAAGAAATGCATTGAGGGCGTGAGTTTATGATTCATCACCTGTCGATCGCCGCCGCCCATCCCAAGCGCGTGGCCGAGGTCCTGGCCGAACTGTGGCAGGGCAAAGCCTATCCCTTTCCGATGTATCCCGACAGCTATATCGCCTTTGCCGGGGATGACTACGGCACCGCGATCGAGGTTTACCCCTTGGGCAGTGAGTTGGTGCCCGGTCGTCCTGATTTACCCGACCTGCAAGCGGAACAGTCCTCGGCCCAATTTACCGCCACCCATGTGGCGATCTCCGTTCCCCTTAATCCGGGACAAATTGAGCAAATTGCCGCTCGTGAGGGGTGGCAAACGTTACGGGGTAACCGGGGACCCTTTTTTCAAGTAGTCGAGTTTTGGGTTGAAAATCGCGTCTTGCTGGAACTCCTCACCCCGGAGATGGCCCAGCAGTACACAGCCTTTTCGACCCCCGCTAACTGGGAGCAACTCGTCCTGGCGGCTCCCGTGGGGTAGAGGGGACTCGCCCGAATGCTAGGCTGATATTGATGTCAACACAGATGACATGAAAAAATCCCCCGACACTGCTGAATCTCCCGCCGGATCTGTCCCGGCGCAAACAGAGGTATCCCGTCCCCGATCGCGTCCCTACCGCAGTTCCCTCCGACAAAAGCAGGCAGCGGCAACCCGTGAATTAATTTTGCAAGCACTAGCGGAACAGTTGGCGGTGGGTGGGTTGCCAGAGTTTTCGATCGCCGAGGCGGCGCAACGGGCCGGGGTGGCCACCCGAACGATTTATCGGTATTTCCCCAACCGGGAGGCCTTACTCGATGCGGTGGGGGCCTGGGTGGATCAACAACTGGGGGACTTGCCCTATCCGACTACGCCGATGGAAGTGGCAACGCTGGCCGAGCAAGCCTTCCCTCGTTTTGAACAGGAAGCCGTGTTGATCCAGGCCTTACTGGCATCCGAATTGGGTAAACACGTGCGATCGCGCCTACGGTCGAAACGGCGGCAAGCGATCGCGACGGCCCTCAGTCCTCTACTGTCTGAGCGCGAACTGGCCCAGGCTATTAATGCCCAGGCTATTAATGCCCAGGCTATGAGTGATGTCCAAGTTGTGAATGGGGACGATCAAGCAGCCTTGGCCCAGGCCATCACTGCCGTCATTGGCCATCTGGTCACAGCTGAAACCTGGCAGCATTTGCGCAGCGAGTTTGGGATCAGCGGGGAGGTGTCGGGTAAAGCCGTGGCCTGGGTGATTCGGACGTTAATCGCCGCGTTGGCGAATACCCAGGATGATTCCGATCGCCCCGATCGCGCCACAGCCCATCCGGCAAGTTCCAGTTAACACTGACGTGAGTTCGATAACAGCCCTATTGCCCTCACCCCCCAGCCCCCTCTCCCAAACGGGACGGGGAGTAGGGCATCATCAAGGTTTTAGGCTCCTCTCCCTGGGGAAGAGGGGTTGGGGTGAGGGTTATCGAACTGACGTTAACACTGGCCCCGTAGTCCAAAAATCCGTAGTCTAAAAACCAGTTGTGGGGTAGGCATCCTGCCTGCCATCCCGACAGCCGCGGGACGGCTATCCCACGTTACAAGATTGTGCTCTATTGTGCTCTACTGAGGCCAGCAGTGATCTGCCATGCCTAACATGGGGAGTTGTCGGTTGGTGTGGAGTCTGCGAGACCCAACATGTTCAACCGCTTGGTTGGGTTGCACTGCGTTTGACCCAACCTACAAAATTAAGCTTGACAGCCCCCCTAAGCTTGACAGCCCCCCTAGCTGGCTTCTTCCACTTCTTCCTCACTCGCCGCGCGGATCTCCTGCTTAATCGTCAGGTAGCGAATCACCTCTTCGCTCAGGCGCATCGCCCGTTCCATCGCCGCGATCGCGGTTCCACTGGCCTTAAAGTTCATCTGCACATAGGTGCCTTCCCGCTGGCGGTTGATTTCGTAGGCCAGCCGCCGCCGTCCCCGGTGTTGGGTTTCCAGGATCTCGGCCCCGGCATCCCGTAACAGGTTTTGATACTTTTCAATTTCCTGGTCCACCTGCGAATCGTTCAAGTCGCCCCGCAGGATATACATCGTCTCGTAGGCCCACGCTTTACTCATGATCTCAGCAACTCCTTATGGACAAATGGCCTCTCTTCTGGCTTAGGTCAACCCTCTCCGTTCACGTTCGCCCTCCGGCGGCTGCCAATGGCACGATCGACGGCTCGACGGCTCCTGATCACCGCTGATTAACACCTGAGCACAGATTAAGAAGCAAGGATCTATCATCGTAGCAAAGATTCCGGGACAAAAATCGCCTGTCTGGTCCGTGTGCCCACGTTGGCTTTAGCCAGGGTCGGCTGTCGGGGTACAATTCTGCTACTGATCAGCGTGAGGCAGTGGGAGTTCTATGGCACACCGCTATGTCCGGGTTAAATCTGTGGAAGGGCAGGTTTATTATGGGCTGCTGCATCTGAACCAAACGGTACAAGTTCTGGATGCCCCCCCCTGGTTGCAAGGACAACCCACCCAGTTGGAATTGGCGGTAGACAGCTACCAATTGCTGGCCCCCTGCTCCCCGTCCAAAATTGTGGCGGTGGGGAAAAACTATGTGGCCCACGCGGCAGAGATGGGGGGTGAGGTGCCGAAGTCGCCCCTGCTGTTCCTGAAACCGCCCACGGCCATTACCGCCGCGTCCATGCCCATTTGCCTGCCCCCCCAATCCCAACAGGTGGAGTATGAGGGGGAATTGGCCCTGGTGATTGGCAAGCGTTGTACCGACTGTCCACCGGAACAGGCCCAGGGATATATCTGGGGCTATACGATCGCCAATGATGTCACCGCCCGCGACCTGCAACGGCTAGATGGCCAATGGACACGGGCCAAGGGCTTTGATACCTTTTGTCCCCTCGGTCCCTGGATTGTGCGGGAGATCAGCACTGCCGCCCGGTTGCAAACCTTCTTGAATCGAGCACCGGAGCCGGTCCAGTCGGCCAAGATTGACCAGATGGTGTTCAGCCCGGAGGTGTTGGTCTCCTTCATCAGCCAGATCATGACCCTGTTGCCAGGGGATGTGATTTTGACGGGAACGCCGCAAGGGGTTGGCCTGCTGAATGCGGGGGATCAGATTACGATCGAGGTTGAAGGGATTGGCCGATTGGAGAATCCAGTGGTGCCCCGATCGCTGCCCGTCACCGAAACGGCGATCGTCCAAACAGTCCCCTAGGAGGCCGTGAGCGACGGCTCAATTAACGCACTTGCATGTGGACCGCCTCCGACAGGGTGGGGATTTCGGCATAGCGCCCCAGCAGCGATTGGGCTACTGAATAAATCACCGCTGCCATCAACCCCAGGAAAATCATGTTGAACAGGGTTTCCAGAATGAAGCTGCTGTTTTGCAAGGCGGGGCCAAGCACACTCAGGATCAGGCTACAGAGGATGACAATAATATCCAGCAAAATCGCCTGCATGGTGTTGAAGCGAATGAAATGGGCAATGCGCTCATTCCGCACCACCAGGAAAAATAGAGCAAAGAAGACAATCAATCCCGCAAATGGGATACCGCTGTAGATCTGAAGAATCGGCAGCAAGGGCAGCAGGATGACTTGGAAAATGGGGAATTCACGAAACAAATATTGACCAAAGGCTAACCCTTCAATGAGCGGCAGCAGGTAGGGTAAACAGGCAAAAATTCGTTCCGGGACGGTGGTGTTGCTACGCCAAGTCATCCAGTTGTTCTCCTTAGATCTTGAGATTAGCTTTCGGGCAGGGGACACGCAGCCAACTCCTGGCAAGCGTTGGTACAACCCGTCACTTCCAGCCCACGGTTGACACGCTTCATTACCGCCATCATACCAAATTCCTCCCAGACGGCAGGCGCAGATCCTACGCGGCCCTACTCGATATTGGCAACCCGGAACCCCATCTCACACTCATACTGTTCGGGTTGGGCTTGGTCCAACTTATGGATCACATGGCCACAGCGGAGCTTGCCGTGGTGCCAGCGGGGTTGGCCACTCTGATCCGCCAACAAACAGGCTTGGCACACTTGCCTTGGTGGTAAGATTTGGTCGTCCATTACGATGACTAACATCACGAACCTCTCCTTTCCCCCTGCTCTTTCCCCATTGTAAGCACTGATCCCCATATATATTGGTTCCCTAACATACAACTTCACGGCTTGAACCTGGCGATAACAGCCAATGTATAGCCAATGTAATGACTCAAGGCATGGCTCAAGGCATGGCTCAAGGCATGGCTCAAGGCATGGCGCACCTGGGTTAACAGCGCTGGCAGGGTTGGGCGAGGGGGGAGGCGGTGGCGAGGCAAGCACGACCGTCCCTAGCGCAGCTTAGCCTAGAGGCCACGGCTGTCGGGCAGTGGGGTAGGCGGCTGCGGCTCAATGTGTGCCATGAGCGATCGTGCAGCCACTGGGACTTGTGCGGCCTTCACCGTCGTGGGCACCCTTAACGCTCAGCCAATGGGTCAATTTTCAAGCGGTCTCAACGCCTCCTTCGGTGCCACAATCCGAGGCACTGCCGCGTGGTTCAAGGCAACAGGAATTAGCGGGAAAAGCAGTATAATCCTGTCGGTTTCCGGGTCGTTGGTTCGCTGTCCAGTTCTACTTTAGTGTGGAGTTGGCGGAGTTTTTTGAATGAGTAAAGACGCAAAATCATGAGGAAAGGATGGTGCGGGTGAAAACCAGCGTTCCCATTGGCGGTATGATAGCTTAACGCTAGGGTTGGCATTGTGGATCGGGCATGGTTAATGCGAATCAGGATAGGCAAAAAAATTTAGTTGGCAGGGAGGTAAACGGTCCCCTCGTGATTACGGGGATGCATCGATCGGGGACATCGCTGACAGCCGCATTATTGCAGGCGGCCCAGGTCGATTTGGGGGATAATTTGGTGGGGCCTGATGTGGGTAATCCCAAGGGCCATTTTGAAAATCAAGCGTTTGTTGCCTTTCATCAAGCGCTTCTGCGATCGCAGGGGTTAGATATTCTCGGCTATACGGAAGCCCCAGAAATTCCCCTCACATCTTCAGATTGGGCGGCAGCCAAGGCTTTGTTGGCCCAACAACCCCACGATCGCCTTTGGGGGTGGAAAGATCCCCGCACAACGCTGTTTTTAGACCTGTGGGCGACGCTGTTACCAGGGGCTAAATTTATTTTTGTGTATCGTTCGCCCTGGGAAGTGGTGGATTCGCTCTATCGCCGGGGGACGGATGCCATTCTACAAGCTGATCCGACGATCGCGATCAAGATGTGGCTGTTATACAATCGTCGCATTCTGCAATTCCGGCGCCAATTTCCGGCGCGATCGTTGCTGATCTCCGTGCATACGATTACCCGCGATGCGAATCGTTTCCTTGACCTGGTTAATCAGCAGTTTGATCTGGCTTTACCCATGACAACCGCCCAGATTTTTGAGCCGGATTTACTGCAATCAACTGAGCAACGATCGGATCGACGATCACTGCTGGCTACCTATTTCCCAGAGACCCTCGCGCTTTACCAGGCCCTCAATCACCATGCGATTGCAGTGGATACAGCGGGGGATGAGATTGGCTTAGAAATTACGGAACAAGAACGGGCAACTGTGGATGTCCAGAATCGAATTTCACTGTGTCGAGATTGGTTTGTCCAGCGCCAACTTGAACAGCAGGTCCGTCACCTGAAGGCAGAGCTTGAAACTGCCCAATCGGCACTCCAATCCTGCCACGACCAGATCGCATCCCTACAGGCCGAGCGCGATCGCCTAGCCCAACACAGTGCTAAACAACAAGAACAATTAACCCAGGTCCAGCTAAGGGCGAGGTTGGCAGATTACCGGCAACAGCGATCGCAGCAGCACCTAGCCCAGGCTCACACTGAAATCATCGCCATGCGGACCTCCAAGTTCTGGCAACTACGCAGGGCTTGGTTTGCGCTCAAATCCCGGCTGGGGTTAGTGACATTCCCCCCTGTTCGCCCCTTGCGGATTTTGATGGTCAGTAATGCCCTCAATCTCACGGGTGCCCCTCTCCATCAGTATGATTTCACGATTTACTTAAAAGCGCAAAAGTGCATTGAACCGGTTATTTTTGCGGCTGAATCCGGTCCCTTAGAAGCGGCCTATCGTGAGCAGGACATTCCGGTGATTGTGCATGGTCACCATCCCCTGGCGAGGGTACAAACCTTAGCCGATTATCGACAGGCCATAACGACCCTAGCGGCCAGTTGGGGAGAGGGACAATTTGATTTGATTTATGCCAATACGATCGAAACATTTTATGCGGTGGATTGTGCCAACCTATTGGGTATTCCCTCGATCTGGAATATTCATGAAAGTGAACCTTGGCAAACCTATTTTGAACGGTTTTGGTTCAATGCCGAGGTGGGGGAACGGGCACTGGAATGCTTTGCTCTGCCCGCAAAGGTGGTGTTTGTGGCCCAGGCAACTTGTGATTTATACCAACCGCTACAAACGCGATCGAACTTTACGGTCATCCATAATGGTCTCCAGCAGCAGGTCCTGCGGGAACACGCGGCTCAGTGGTCGCGATCGCAGGCCAGAAGTTCTTTAAGGTTGGCGGAGGATACGGTTGTCATTTTGCTACTGGGGACGGTCTGTGCCCGTAAGGGACAACTGGATCTGGTGCAGGCGATCGCGCAATTACCTGACCCTTGGGTTGAGCAAATCCACTGTTTGATTGTGGGCGATCGGCCGGGGGATTATAGTCAGCGATTGGCGGCGGCAGTGGCGAAGTTGCCCGATGCGATCCGGGAAAGGATCACGATCGTCCCGGAAACCTCTGATACGGCCCGCTACTATCAAGCGGCGGATATTTTTGTGTGTACTTCCCGTGTAGAAAGTTTTCCCCGTGTGATTTTGGAGGCGATGTTTTATGGCTTACCAATTGTGACCACGCCAGTTTTTGGCATTGCGGAACAGGTGAAGCCAGGGGTTAATGGAATCTTTTATACGCCCGATCGACCTGAGGAATTGGCGACGGCTTTGCAGCAGTTATTGGCCGATCCAAGTCTACGCCAACGTCTAGCGGCCAATGCCCATACAGTCTTAAAATCACTCAATACGTTTGAGCAAATGGCCCAGGCGTATGCTGAGATCTTCCAGGCGGCGGGGTCACCCCTGGTTCAATAGATCATGAATTAGATCATGAATTCGTGAAGGTGGAGATGGGCATGAAACCTGACTTTATTATTATTGGGGTTCAAAAGGGGGGGACGACTTCTCTCTATCACTATCTGGTGCAACATCCCCAAATCGCACCGGCCCTGGATAAGGAGGTTCATTTTTTTGATCTGGAATTCGATCGCGGCTGGGATTGGTATGAATCTCGTTTTCCTGGGAGGAAAAATCCTGAACGGGAGGGAGATCCTGCTTGGACTTCTTCGGCAAATCAAGTGATCACGGGGGAAGCCAGTCCCTACTATATTTTCCATCCTTTGGTTCCCCAGCGGATTGCCCAGGCTTTGCCAACGATCAAGATCATTGTGTTATTGCGTGATCCGGTGGATCGGGCGATTTCCCACTACTACCATGCGGTCCGGTGGGGATTTGAGCAGTTGGCGATCGCGGATGCCTTTACCCAGGAAAAGGACCGACTAGCAGGGGAAGTTGAAAAAATTCTGGCTAATCCAAATTATCAAAGTTTTAATCATCGTCATCTGAGTTATTTATCAAGGGGGTTATATGCGGATCAGTTGGAGCGGTGGTTTGAGTATTTTTCGCGCGATCAGGTTTTGATTCTCAGCAGCGAGGCTTTTTATCAAGCTCCGGAAACTTACTTGCATAAGGTTGAGCAGTTCCTTGGGGTGTCTCCTTACCAATTGCCTAGCTACGATCGCTATGATCCTGGCAATTATCAGCCGCCTGATCCCCATTTGCATCAACAACTGGCGGATTATTTTTATCATCCTAACCAACGTTTAATGCAACTGCTGGGTCAGCACTTTGACTGGCAAGCACCTGGTTGACTGACCCACAATGATGGATGCCTAGATTAATGGGGATGGGGCAGTTAAACTACCCTAGCCGACGAGATTGCGTTGGTTATGAACGCTTGTAATTGCTCAACGGTAGTGATGCATAGTAATGTTAAGATAACATATGCTGTCTTTCAGAGATCTTAGCTACCGTGATGAACTGCCCCAAATGCCAGTCTAGTCAAATCATCAACTATGGACATACTCACTATGGGAAGCCCCGCTACCGCTGCCAGGACTGCGGGCGACAGTTTGTCGAAAATGCCAGCCGTCAACCCGTTGATGCCGCAACTCGTCAGTTGATCGATCAGCTGTTGCTCGAACGACTGGCACTCGCAGCGATTGTACGAATCACCGGTGTTTCCAAACGTTGGTTGCAAATGTACGTCAATCAAAAATACTACCAAACTCCCCAGACAGTGACAACGGCTAAAAAAAGGTCGCCTGACCCTACAGCTTGACGAGATGTGGTCTTTTGTCGGCGCGAAGGAAAACCCACAGTGGATTTGGTTAGCGATTGATGCCGATAGCCGCCAGGTGGTCGGTATGGTTATTGGTGATCGATCACGACAATCAGCTCAAAAACTTTGGCAGTTGTTGCCGCCGGTTTATCGTCAATGTGCTGTCTGTTAGACCGATTTTTGGCAAAACGATGATCTACCTTTGGCTAGGAAGCTGCCGCAACGACTTGACAGGCCAGTGATCTCTGTCAAGATATAGCCGTGAGTACGCAGTATAGGACGAGGGCAGCGGGTCCTCCCGACTTGGGGGGTCTGTGCCCATCCCCGTTTCGGTACTCGCCGTCGCCGTCGCCATGAGTGGCGCGGCAAAGGTACAAGTGGGTTGCATTCGGGAAAGGTTTCTACCCTTATGAAATGGCGACATCTCTCAGTCTGGACTCGCCTTTCACCAGCAACGATCGCGCCCAGTTTACAACGCTATCCCATCATTGGGTCCCTTGCGTTTTTTGCGTTGGGTCACGCCCTGGGGTTAGGTGTGTTGTTCCTGATCGGTGCGTTGGGGCCGGAGTCGAGTTCCGTCACGCAGTTCCCCAGGACTCTACCCGTGGCGAGGGATGAGCAGCCAAGCCGATCTGATTCCCCCAACCGATCGATCGCCACCAGAGGGCTTCAGCGACGCTCCACCCGGAACTCCCCAGGGACAGGCGATCGTCTGGCCTATCCCCAGTATCCCCCTCCCCCGCCGACGCCAGTCTCATCGGACCGGCTCGACCCAGACCAATGGCAACACTTTGAGTCCCAACGATCGCACCTGCAAGCTGAACTCACCCAGCAAGGCCAAACCTGGATCACGGGTTGGGTCATGGAGCCGACCACCCAGCCGCCAGTGACCACGACCGATCTCGTTGCTCAAATTCAGGCCATCGTGAATTTGGAACTGCAATACCAGGCGGAGGTCCTCGCTGCCCAACAGTGGCGACAGGCAATTCACTTTGCCGGACAGGCATCGGTGCTGGGGAATCTCCGTCAGCCCACACTTCAGACCTGGTATCAGGCCAAGGCGTATTGGCAAACTGCCCTGACCTATCTCCGTCAAATTCCCGTCGTGTCGAGTCGGCGGCGGCAGGTAACACCGAAATATGCGGAGTATCGCCATAACCTGGATGTGGCCCGGTATCGCAGCGAGATTTTGCAGTCAGACTTTTTACGCCCGATCGCTGCCAAGGCCCGGTTATCCCCCCAAACCCGCATCACCGTCTGCCGCGTGGGGGGTGAGTGTCGGCACTACGGGGGTAATGCGATCGTCGTCAGTCCCGCCAGTTTGATCAAAATTCCCGTCGCGATCGCCGTTTTACAGCAGCTTGAGCAAAAAACCGTCAGCCTCGGCACCCCGATCGCCGTCACATCGGGCAATTTCACCGAAGATCCGGCTGCCATCCAGGTGGGGAAAACCTATCCCCTGCAAGTCCTGCTGGCCCAAATGCTCAGCCACAGCAGCAACATTGCCACCAATCAGTTGATCGACTATTTTGGCTGGGAAACGTTGAATCAATCCCTGCAACAGGCGGGCTACCGCTTTAGCCGAGTGAACTTTAAGTTGATGGGCCAAGTGCGACGGCCCGCCAATCCCGGCAGGCAGGCCAACACGCTCACGACGGATGAGTTAAGCCGCATGATGCAACAGATTTACCTGGGCCACTCCCCTGCCTATCGCGTCGTGCAACAGGCCCTCGCCCACCAACAGGATCGGGACTTGGGGATTCGCGCCCTCGCCCACCGTCCAGGAGACTGGCTGGGGGAAAAAACCGGTCGCACGTCCACCACCCTGGGGACAACCCTCGCCCTAAAAAGTCAGGGGAAAATCTATATTGTGACGATCGTCGATCAAACGGGCAAAACCGACCAGAACCTGCGCCAAGGGATTCAGGCGATCGCCCATTTCCTGGAGCAATCGCCTTTTTAAGGCATTTCTGGATGCATTTCTGGCAGCTTTCGGACCATGCTGCCAATCCCGTCAGGGATGAACCGGGGCTGATGCTCCCTCGGTTTTAATCATCGGGGAACTGCCAGCAGGCAATGCATTCTACCCGATCGCTGCCACAGGCACACACTGCATCGGGGGCAGAATCCACCCATTCTCGGCCACAGGTATGACAATGGCAAAAAACATTGTTGTGGTTGGCAACCGTTAGCCGCCATTGCCAATCTTGTTGCTCAGATTCATTCAGCCATTGCGATGGGTCTGGCATGACGATCGCTGCCTTTTTATTCCCTGTACAGTGGTTGGGGTTGTTGTTGGGTCGCACTGGGTTTGCCCCAACCAACTATTTGATGACTATTTGACCCCATTGACCGAATCAAGCGGCAAAATTAAGCAACTCAATTTGGGAGTGGCGATCGCCCTAGCCACCTGCGACGGCTGGCACAATACTCACTTCATCGCCATCATTGAGCGGGGTTGCCACGCCATCCAAAAAACGAATATCTTCGCTATTAACGTAAATATTCAAAAACCGACGCGGTTTACCGGCCTCATCACAAATGCGGGCCTTAATGCCGGGACAACTGCTTTCCAGAGAGTCGAGCAATTCCGCAACGCTCGTACCGCTACAGTCCAGTGTCGCCTGGTTATTGGTGAAGTTTTGCAGGGGGGTTGGAATCAGAACTTTAACAGTCATAGGAATCGAATACAGAACGCAAACACGACAGAACTCAAAACGAAACTCAAAACTAAACGCAAACCATCTTAGCCAACACATCGCTAACACAACAGAGAAGAAGGGGGGCACCGCCCCCCCACCGGAGTATTACCCACTGTACTCAGGTTAAACCAAAACTTGTTGCCACTCCAGACGATCGAGGGTGCGGGCACGTTCGAGGGCACGCTCAAAACTTTCCAGCTTGGGATCGATCGTCAACGGTTCGCCGATATAGCCCTGGACGGCTTCCTGGGTCTTGAGGCCATTACCCGTGATAAAGGCGACCGTGGTTTCGTCGGGATCAATCTTGCCCGCTTCCACCAGTTTCTTCAGCACCGCGATCGTTGTCCCGCCCGCTGTTTCCGTGAAGATACCTTCGGTTTCCGCCAGGAGTTTAATGCCGTCCACAATTTCCGCATCGGTCACAGATTCGATCGCGCCATTCGTCTTCTGGGCTTGCTCCACGGCATAGATGCCATCCGCTGGATTCCCGATCGCGATCGACTTGGCGATCGTGCTGGGTTTCACCGGAGTAATGAAATCGCGACCATCACGCCACGCTTGGGCAATGGGAGAACACCCTTCCGCTTGGGCACCGCTACAGCGCACCGCCTTTTCCTCCACCAAACCTACTGTGATCAATTCTTGGAACCCCTTGTAGATCTTGGTGTAGAGGGACCCGGAGGCCAGGGGCGCGACGATGTGATCGGGAAGTTCCCAGCCCAATTGTTCCGCCACTTCATAACCCAGGGTCTTCGAGCCTTCGGAATAGTAGGGCCGCAGGTTGATATTCACAAAGCCCCAGCCGTGGGTATTGGCCACTTCCGAACACAGACGATTGACCTGATCGTAATTGCCTTGCACCGCCATCACCGTGGGACCGTAGATCAAAGTACCCAGCACCTTCCCAGCTTCCAAGTCAGCAGGAATAAACACGCAGCAGTCTAGCCCGGCATGGGCTGCAATCGCCGCCGTTGAGTTGGCCAAATTCCCCGTGCTGGCACAGGACACCGTCGTGAAACCCAATTCCCGTGCCCGCGTCAGCGCCACCGATACCACCCGATCCTTGAAACTCAGGGTGGGCATATTAACGGCATCGTTTTTGAGATACAGCTTTTTCAGACCTAAGCGACGCGCCAGACGATGGGCTTGCACCAAGGGGGTCATGCCCGTACCCACATCGATCGGCGTATTGGTTTCCACGGGCAGGAAGGGCCGATAGCGCCAGATCGAGTTCGGACCCGCTTGAATCACTTCCCGCGTTACGGTTTGCCGCAGCCGCGCATAGTCATAGGTCACTTCCAGGGGACCAAAGCACAGTTCACAAACGTGGATCGCCTTGGCTTCATATTCAGCCCCACACTCCTTACAGCGCAGCCCTTCAAAATAATGGGCTTGATGATAATGGGCTTGATGATAATGGGCTTGATGGGTGTGGGTGGGACGGGTGGCAGCTTGGGTCATGACTGGAGTTCCTTGGGCGCGTCAACAGGAAAATGGGGGGACTTTGCATCTCGCCGAACATTGTTCAGGATGCTAGCACACCCCCAGATGCGCCGTCAAATATACCCGACTAATTTTGTCGGGATTTGAAGAGTCAGGAATAGACTGGATGCCTTAAGCCCTGCGATTAGCTTCGGCCTGGAGCCAGGGATCGACGGGTTGGCCGTCGCGGCGGCGCAGTTCGACGGTGAGGGCGATCGTGTGGCCGGAGCCGGGGGCGGCGGGGGATTGGTGAATGACAATGTCGTAGGCGTTGGGATCTTCGTGGTGTTCCCGTAACCAATCCTGGACTTTGGTGGTCAGGAAAAAGGACTGCCCTTCCTCAAACATACGGGTCAGTTGCATTTGCAAGGTGTAGGGATTGATGCGTGGCATGGGGATGACGGCATAGGGACTGCTTTTAGTGTTGCCCTAGGGGAAGGGAGCGTCAAGGGTAGTTCTGAGACCATAAAGAGACTGCTGAAACGCTGAGTGCAATGGCAAGTTACGGTAGACTGCACCAATGGCTAGCAGGACTTTGAATTCTTGCTGGCAGAGCATCCGGATGCTTATCCTGTAGCGACCAACCCAAGATTTCGATCTTCAAGATTTCGATCTGATGGAACGCCCTCATGCGTGGATGGAGCGTTGTAAAATCCTGGGCAAAAACTTTGAACGGACTTTGGACACGGATATGCCCAACCCTGGGCAGCTAACGTTTGGTCGAGAGACCTTGCCAGTCGGCATCCACGGCACCCAGTTCTAAGAGCAGGGTTTGGGCTTGTTCGTCGGGTTGGTGCAACAAATAGTTCACGAGGGCCGCGTGGAGACCATTGCCGATCGTGTAGTGGGCATCAATGCTACGCGTGGGCGCCTGGTAGTTACCCAGGAGTTGGTGGCGGATGAAACGGGCAAGTTCCAGCGATCGCCGACTGTGTTGCGGAGGTAACTGCTGGAGTTCCTGGATCAGGAGATCTAATTGGCTGGCTATGCTCATACGATCAGGGGAATAGATGCAGTGAGGGGTCAAACCCCCTATTTCTAGAATGGGTTACTGCTAACGTCGTTGGCTTCCGTCGCCTCAGTGGAAGCTCCAAGTCAAACCCCCTATTTCTAGAATGGGTTACTGCTAACGGGTTCAGAACACTTCGCCATAAATCTTTTTATTCTGAGCGTCCTGATTCTGAGGGTCCTGATTCTGAAAGCGCTGATCCTGAAGACACAGATAGCTGCCTACTTCGCTAACCCATGCTCTAGGGCGAAGCGCACCAGTTCAGTGCGGCTATTGGTGCCCGTTTTGCCAAACAGACGGCTAACGTATTTTTCAACATTGCGAACGCTGGTTTCCAGGCGACGGGCAATTTCCTTATTCATCAAGCCTTCCGCTACCAGATTCAGCACACTTTGTTCACGGGGGGTCAGGTCAATGTCCACCGCATTGGCCGACTGGACCACGACTCCTTGCTGGGTCAGCAGGGCGCGAATCTCCGCAATTTGGCGGGCCATATCGGCAATACTCGGTTCCCCGTCACCATCGGTTCCCACCCCCCCACTACTGGTGCGCCGTTCCAACAGGTTTTCCACGATCGCCACCAATTCATCGGGGTCAAAGGGTTTAGATAGGTAGGCATCACAGCCGCTTTGGTAGCCCTGGATGCGATCCTTGGTCATGCCCATTGCCGTGAGAAACACGACGGGTAACGCTTTGAAGCGGGAGTCCGCCCGCATTTGCTTCAGGAATTCGTAGCCATTGACCTGGGGCATCATGATATCGGTGATCACCAGGTCTGGCAGGTATTGATTCAAGATCTCCCAACCCTGGGGGGCATCACTGGCCACCCGCACGGTAAAGCCACTGTCCTCTAGATAGGCTTGCACAGCTTCCCGTAACCCTGGCTCATCATCGACTAATAAAATCTTGCCTGACATCTCCGTTCCCTAATGCGTTCCAGTTCTCTAACACCTGCGATCGCCGACCGTTTCAACTGGCTTGTCTAGTATTTCTACTGTACGCGAATCTCCCAGATTCTTGACACCCACGCGATCACCGGAGCGATCGTCGGCGGGCTAATCGAGGGTAATGGCCCCCTGCCGGAGAATCTGCCATTCGCCTGCCACCCATTTGGCCACCGTGGAGGGAATGCCAGCGGTCGGGGGGGAGGGCAGCGGCAAGGCAGCGGGATCAAGCACAAGGGCGTTGGGAAACTGGACGGCGATCGCCGTCATCTCCACCAGGGGAGGCTGCCCCGATTGATTGGCGCTGGTGGTTGCCAGGGGACCGGTTTGGGCCAGGATGGTGCGAGCGATCGCCGCATTGGGCACCCGCAGTCCGATCGTCGTCGGGTCCAGCGGATTGACCGTCCGAGGCACCAAGGCACTGGCCGGGAGTACCAGGGTCAAAGCGCCGGGCCAATGACGATCGGCGATCGCTTGCCAGACAGCCCGTTCTGCCGGACTGCCTGTGGTATAGGGCCACAAATCCGTTGCCGTCGCCGCCATCAGGATGAGGGGTTTATCCGGGCGGCGCTGTTTAGCGGCAAAGATCGCCTCGGCTTGCTCGGGGCGGGTGGCCAGGGCAGGCACCGTATCCGTGGGAAAACTCACCAATTGTCCGGCGATCGCGCCAGTGATTAGGGCATCTAGGGAAACGATCGGCATGGTGATTCCTTTCAGATCTTTAAGATTCGGTAATAGGATCAGAAGAGTTAAACAGCCCTTCACTAAATTTATTTAATATGTATTTAATTTAATATGTTCCGTCGCGACGATACCGATGCCAAGGGACGAGGGGTGCCCATCGCCCGTCTAGCGATCGGCTGGGTCGAGAGAATCGGCCATTACACAGGAGGAAACCCATGATCCCCCCTACCCGGCCCGTTGAGGAAAACGGTCTCACCGTCCCCCAGGTCCCCTTAACCTTTTGGCAGGCCCATGCCCAAGTTGTGGCCCGGTCATCACGGCCCCAGTCTGCACCGAGACTAGTCCCTGAGGCAGACCCCACTACGCTACTCCTAGTGGTGGGGGAGGATGGTCGCCTGTGTCACAGCAACCCACAGACCGCTGCACGGCTGGGCTATAGCCTCACGCGCCTGACCACGATGTCGTGGCTGCAACTGTTGCACGCAGCAAGTCGGCTGGTGGGATACGACTCCTGGCAACGGGTCCAGAAGAGCCGACAGTCGGAAGCTGTCAGTCTAAACCTATTGGCCGCCGATGGCACGATCGTGGCAGTCCAGGGCTATGCCGACAGCGATACCCAGGGGAAAACGCGCCAAGTTCGCTACTGCCTCCACTGGGTGAACCCAGATCCCAACGGGGTCAGCCCTCCTGCTGCGATGGCCGTGCCCCCCCCAATCTCCAATGGCATGGCGAACCCCCTCAACGTGCCGCCGGTACCCTCCTCCCCGTTCGCACAGCGTTCCCAACGGGAAATCGCGGCCTCCCTCGCCACCCTCGAAGATCAAACGGAATTAGTAACGCGATCGCTGCCAGACACCACCCTGATGGCGGTGAATGCAGCCTATTGCCGCACGCTGGGCAAATCGGAAGCCGAGCTACTGGGCCAACCGTTTTTGGATTTGATGTCCGTCTCGGAGCAGCCCAAGGTCGCAGCGGCCCTGGGATCGCTTAGCCCCGATCAGCCTGTGGTGTATACCGAGCATCAGATCTGTTTGGCCAATGGGGACTTGGCCTATTTCCAATGGAGTAATCGCGGACGGTTTGACCCCCAGGGTCGCCTCTACGAAATCCAATCGGTGGGGCGCAATATTCAGCCCTATAAGCAGATTCAACAGCAGCTTCAGCAAAGTGAAAGCGCCTTTCGCCAGCTCTTCGACGCGGCGGCGATCGGGTTGGCCCAAACCACCATCGGCGAGGGACGTTATTTGCGCGTTAATCGTAAACTATGCGAAATGCTGGGCTACAGCGAAGCTGAATTATTGGGTATTACCTACCAGGAGATTACCCACCCCGACGACCTCCCCGCCTGTGCTACCTATGTGCAAGCCCTGCTAGCGGGCAACATTCGCAGCCATCCGATTCAGAAACGCTTTCTCCGCAAGGATGGCACGATCGTCTGGTGTAATACCCTGGTGTCTTTTTTGTATGATGCCGCTGGTCACCCGATCTACGCGATCGCGGCGTTAGAAGACATTACTGAGCAGAAAGCGATCGCCGAAGCCCTCCAAGCCAGCCAAGCTGCCCTCCAGCAGCAAACCCAAATCTTGCAAGCTGTTCTCAACAGCATGAGTGAGGGGGTGATGGTAGTGGATACCACCGGGCGATTGTATCTGAGCAACGCCACGGCCCGTCAATTGCTGCAACTCCTGCCCAACGCCACCGGTGCCGGTGAAACGATCACCTTGAGGCCCGACCTCGAACAGTACTTTTATCAAGCTGATGGGCAACCCTGCCCGACCCACGCGTTTCCTCTTCAGCGGGCCATTCGGGGGGAGGAGGTGGATAACCAGGAAGTGTATCTGGCCTTACCTACTGTCCACCGGGAATCGGTTGAGGCCAAGTCTGGCGAACGCCTCGCCCGTCCTGGACAAGGCATCTGGCTCAGCTTCACCGCTTGCCCGCTCACGCCCACGGCAGGCGGTATCCACGGCAGTGTCATTATCTTTCGGGATATTACTCGATATAAACAGGTTGAGGCCGAAATTCTCAATGCCTTGGCCCAAGAGAAGCACCTAGGGGAACTGCGATCGCGCTTCCTCAGCCTGACCTCCCATGAGTTTCGGAATCCCCTGACGACGATCGTGGCGGCCACGGAGCTACTACAACACTACGAATGGTCCCGTGAGGAACAATTGGCGGAACTGGCGCTGATTCAGAGCAAAGCCCAACACCTCGCCTCCCTACTGGAGGATACGCTCCTCATTGATCAGGCCGAAATGGGCCAGTTGCGGTTGCGGCCCGAACCCCTGGACCTGCGGGTACTGTGCGAACAGGAGATCCGTAGTTTAGAACGGCAACGGGGGTCCCTCGTGCCCATTACTCTCCAAGGTGTCCCGGACTTCCCCAGCCCCATTTGGGCCGATAAAAAACTGATCCAGCAAATGCTTAGCAACCTGATCGGCAATGCCCTGAAATACTCTCCCCAGGAGCAACCGATTCAGGTCAGCTATCGCCAGGAGGCGGATCAGGTCGTCCTCCAGGTCACGGATCACGGCATCGGTATTCCCCTAAAGGACCAGCCCCACCTGTTTGAATTTTTCTATCGGGCCAGTAATGTGGGTACGATCGCGGGGACGGGCTTAGGTTTGGCGATCGTCCAGAAGTGTGTGGCACTCCACGGCGGCAGCATTACCCTCACCAGCGAAGTTGGCGTAGGCACAACGGTCATCGTAAAATTCCCCTTAAGGTTGTCCGAGTCGGGTTAGATATCCCACTTGAGGGCACTCAGCAGGCGTACCTTTAGTCTGCCCATTGCTTGCCGTTGTCTAGGACCCCCCTTCCGGGCATGAAAAAAATCCTGGTGATTGAGGACGATCCCGATATTCGTCGTAGTATCCGTAAACTGTTGACGGCGGAGCATTTTCTGGCGATCGAGGCGGTGGATGGAAACCAGGGGGTTGCCTTGGCCCGCGAGATGTCTCCCGATTTAATTCTGTGCGACATCGTGATGCCGGATCTGGATGGCTACGCCGTTTTGGAAACGTTAAATGAAGACAGCCGGACCCAACTGATTCCCTTTATTTTCTTGACCGGTCTGGGGGAACGCCAGGATCAGCGTTTAGGGATGGAGCGGGGGGCCAATGACTTTATCAGTAAACCCTTTACCCACGCTGAATTGTTGGCCGCGATCCATAGTCAATTGCGTAAGCAAGAGATTCTGCTCAAGCGTTTAGAGCGAGAACGTCAGCAAGTGGCCAATATTAGAAGTACGCAGGAATCCTTGCTACATACCCATCAAATCCTGCAACAGGCCCTTGACAATTTCATTGAGGAGATGCGCAATCCCCTGACTAACATTAAGCTAGTGCTGGAACTTTTTGGGCAGTCGAGTGCTTCTGAGACCCAGCGCGATCGCTATCTCAAAATTCTACAAGAGGAACTGGATTATCAAGTTGATTTGCTCGACAAAATTGATCAGCTTCAACTCCTTCTAACCCCGGACAACATCCTGCTCTTAAATCAGTTTGGCCTCCTGCACAATCCGGTTACTCCCCCAGCAGAGGGTGACCTCTTCTAAACCGTTGGGGGATGGGTGGGGGGTCCACTTGCTCCTAGGGGAAACTCACGATCCAGCAGGCGACACTCTCCGCAGCAGCCGGGGGATTTACGCTAGAGTGGTTAGCAACGGGTTTATGCTGTGCCCAGTTTCGGGTCTGCCCAGTATTTGGGTCTGCCCAGTATTTGGGTCTGCGCCTATGATGCGAGGATTGGCCCCAATCCAGAGGCGTCCGTCAGCCCAGGTCAGGTTTCCGTCCTGCCCCCTAGCCAATGCCCTTGCCGGGAGCAACCAAGGGCGCTCTGTAATCGGCGCTCTGTAATCGGCGCTCTGTAATCTCTGTAATCACGTAATAATTCTGTAATAATTGGGGCACAAGTGGGCATCCTAATCGCTAGAGAACGGGTAAAAACAACTCGGCCCGTTGAGGGGAGTCCCTTCCGGCAACCGTTGAGAGCATCCTTCTAATGCCCGCCGTTATTCCCGTCGTTATTCCCGCCGTTATTCTCGTTATGATTCCGGTTGTTATCCCCGGTTTTATTCCCACTGGTTTGTTAGCCTCGTTGTTTGGTTCCCGCCTTCATTGACTCACGGATCGACTGCTATGCTTGCTTCCCCGCGCACCGCTCAATCCCCGGCGATCGTGCCCACGCTGGCCCAAACCCCTCCCAATGCAGCCGCGATCGCCCAATCGCCCCAATTGTGGATGGTAACGTCTGGGGTATTACTGCTGGCCTTGGTGGGGAGCGGCATTTGGCTCAAGGTGCAATCAGACCAGTGGGCTAAACGTCTCAAGTTTGAAACCTTTAAGAACAAAGAACTCCAAAAGAAGTATAAATTAGCCCTAAAAACCATCAATAAGATGGAGACCAATCCCGATTTGGTCCACTCACGGGAGTTCAACCTGGACTACCTGAAAATGCGGATGGAGGAGGAAATTTTCCACTTTGCGATTCTCAATCAAATCAAAATTCGCATGAAGGATAAAATCTCCGCTGCGCTGCGCCCTAACCAGGCTGAACAGGGCATTGTCGGGATTGCCAGTACGGGGGGGCACCAAATTGACGAAACCTTTGATGTGGAATATCAAACCTCGGAACTACCAAACGCCAAACGGGGTATTTTATTCCGGGTTCAGGTGCGTTTAACCCGGCTGCCGACCCAAACCACCAACGCCACGATCGAAGAACTGATCAACTGTATCGAAGCCTACCTCGATCCCGATACGGACGAGCACTGGCAGCCGACGCTCCAGGGCCGTGTGGTCTATATGCACTGGGATCAAAAGGCGAAACCGACGCCCTTGCTGGTGTTGGAACAGACAAACGAAGGGGTCAACGTCACCTTCCGTACCAATCGCAAGGCGGTTCCCCCTACCCCCCTACCCAGTACGGCCCCATCCGCCGCCCGTCGCCGTCCCACAGGGGCTACGGCTAAACCCGCCCGCTCGGCCCCGCCCCCTGCGAGACCGCCTGCCAAGCCCCCCAAGCCTTAGCGGGTATTTAGAGATTGAGAGTTAGCAGACGATTAGGGTAAATATTTTTGGACCACATCCCAGCCCGTGAGAAGGACCCCCCCCAGGGCGAAGAGCAGGGTGAGGTTGATTTTGACGTGGAGCGATCGCGCCCAAGGACGTTCAGTGCTCATCCGGGATGCGCTCCAGGCGGAGATCAGGAAAAGGGCCACAACAATGAGGCCAGCAGGTAAGTGACCGGAATGGCCGAGATTGCCATAGTAGCCGAGGGTGCCCACGATGCCGATCGTCATTAGCAACAACACCAGACCCAGCGCCACGCCCCCCAAGAGTAAATGCAACGGACGGAGCCACACGGGATAGGGTTGCGATCGTTGCCGCAGGATACGCACGGTGATCCCACTGGCCGCTAGACCGGTATAGATCAAGAGCAGGCTACCCATCGACCAAGCCGCAATGCGCCATAACCAGAGGAAGGAAGGAAGGTCCACAGCAAACTCCCGACAACACTGGGAAAACGGGTCAGCTCCCGATTGAATACTACCCCGATTGAATACTACCCCGATTGAATACTATCCCGATTGAACACGACACCGGCCTGGGGTGTGCTTAACCCGATATTGTTCGGGGGCCGTGCCGTGTCGCTCTAGGATTTTGTTAGCGCCCCGTTTGGGTTTACCGGGTTCGATCGTCGCATCCTTCGAGTATCCCAAGAACACTGACCTGTCCTCCTTGAGAGGAGCGATCGATCTACACATACCTACTGGGTTCATGGCGAGGGGATGCCATTGTCCCATTATCCCTGACTCGGATGGCATATTCGCCATCTTAAATCGATTTTAAGTCCCTGGGAGCCACTCCGGGAAGTCCCCCACAAAACCCTGCAAACCTCCACAAAACATGGCACCGACAACTCAACATTCACCTCCGTCTTTGGAAAAAGACCGTCCCTGTTTTGATGCCCATATCGCTGCCATAGCTGGTAAAAATTACGGTATCCAAGCGATCGAACAGGGGTTTGGCGGCAAATTCCAGGAAGCGGAAAATCGGTAGCTTTTGCACGATCGCCGTTCGTCCTGTCTGCCAATTGAGATAAACCACCCCATCGTTGGGGGTAGGTAGGGTGGCGATACGCCCTTGGCGTCGCGAAGCTATCGCGCTGGCTAGGGCGGATTTGTCAGTAGCAGGGGTCGCAGCGGCAGCGATCGCGGCGCTCATCGCTTCCAGGGAAGTGGCAAAAATCTCGTACTCACCCACCGTAGTGTGCACCCCCAAGACCTCGGCTTTAATCTCGGGTTTGCCCTCGTCCCGGCGGAAGGGGCGCGGCGGGGTGGTGGTGGTCAGGCGTGTCCAGGCATAAACCTGCCGCTCGCCCAAGGGAAACGGGCCGGTACTAAACCCCTGGGCTTGGGCAATGTCATCCAGGTGGGCGATCGCCGCTTCGGTTTGGGCCGATCGTTGGGCAATAAAGAGCCAGTCGGCCCGGCTGGAGCCTGGGGTGGGGCCGGAAGTCGGCAAGATCCCGATCGCGTAGTCCCCCTGCACCCAGCTAAAAATATCCGCCGGTAAATCGACTCCCTGCTGTGTTTGCACCAGTTGGGTGATCCCTGCCTGCACCTGGGGATAGCCCTGGAGATCGGCCAGAAGCTGCTGCCAGAATTGCTGGAGATCCACCCCCGCGATCGCCAGGGCACTGGATGCGGGAAGATACTGAAGGGCCGCTACTGGGGCCGTGAGAGCGGGCGGCGTACTGGGCAGAGTTTGGCCTGCCGCTGGCAGTAGGGCCGTATCGAGCCGGAGTCCTTGGCGAGTCAGCCCCAGGTTCAGCGCGAGGCTACCGTAACGCGGCTCCCCGGTTGCGGTTGCCGCCAGTTCTCCCTGGAGCCGTTCTCCCTGGGGATTGCGAGCCGCCTGCCGCCAAGCCTGCAATTGACCGAAGTTAATATAGGCCCATCCGATGCGGGGAGCGTCCAAGTGGTCAAGGGCCTGTTGATACGCCGCCGTACTGGCTAAATTCAAATCGGGGGCTTGCAGGTTATTGATCGCATCCCGCAACACCTTGGGGCTATTGGCCAGTAGAACCAGACGATCGCCCACCACCGCCGTCGCCAGGGTTCGCATAAAGTCGCGATCGAAGGCTAGATTCTGGGCAAGGGAATTCTGGGCTGGGGAATTCTGGGCGCGATCGTCGCCGTTGTCGGGTGTGGTGCCCGCAGTGGCATCCCCATAGATCAGACTCACCCCTTTATAGTCCTCAAACACCAAGTCAGTTCCAGCCCCCGCCTGCCGTTGCCAGAAGCGTTGGAGCCATGCCTGACTGGCCTCGGGATTGCGGCTGGTGAGGACGACCAGATAACCGGGCTGGACTCCCGTGCTGGGGTCGTAGTCCAAATCCGGTGCGGTCACGGCCAGGGTGATCTCCTCGCCTAGCCAGGGTTGCAAATCCCGTTGATAGTCCAGATCGAGGCCACCACTGGCCAAAAGCCGTGCCTGGAATTTCCGAAAGGCCGATCGCACTTGGGACCGTTGCGCTGGCGGCACCCCCATTTGGCTGGCCCGCTCTAGGCGATCGGGGTTGACCAGCAAAGACACCATCACGGGCGCTTGTTTCGCCACCAGGAACGCTGCCGTTGGCTGGGTGCGCACGCCCCCCTGCACCAAACCGAGGGGACCCGCTGCCAGAATCCCATAGGCACCGCCGCCACCGAGGAGCAGCAACCCGATCGCGATCGTGGCCAATAACAAAAAAAACGGACGACGTTTCATGGCAGTTAATGACGTTTCTGGACAGGCGCAGTGCCCAGACCTGGGCAAGGAACTAGTGCCATTATTCCACCCAGGGTGCGTTCTCATGGCAGACTAGCCCCAGGGATTTGCCAAAGGTAATGTAACCCATGACTTGTAATTCATGACTGTAATCCATGACTTGTAACCCATGACTGTTGAACTGTCGCCGGAACTGTCCGCCGTCTCCTCCGCCACCACCCAAACCCGCAAGGCCGATCACATTCGCATTTGCCTGGAAGAAGAGGTGCAATGCCAAGCGGTGACCACGGGCTTGGAACGCTATCGGTTTGAACATTGCTGCCTGCCGGAATTGGATCTCGCGGCGGTGGATATCCATACCCACTTTTTGGGGAAAGCCTTGGGGGCACCCCTCCTGATTTCCTCGATGACGGGGGGTACCGAACAGGCCAAGCTGATCAATCAACGCCTTGCCACGATCGCCCAAACCTATGGGCTGGCGATGGGGGTGGGTTCCCAGCGGGTGGCGGTGGAACGGCCCGATCTGGCCCCGACTTTCCAGGTGCGTGCCCTGGCCCCGGACGTGCTGTTGCTGGCCAATTTGGGGGCAGTACAGTTGAACTGTGGCTATGGTTTGACCGAAGCCCGTCGCCTGGTCGATTGGCTGGAGGCGGATGCCCTGATTCTGCACCTCAATCCCTTGCAGGAGTGCATTCAACCCCAGGGGGATACCAACTTTGGTGGCTTGTTGGCCCAAATTGCCCAACTTTGTCAGCAATTGCCGGTGCCGGTGATTGTCAAGGAGGTTGGCAATGGCATTTCCGCCCCAATGGCGCAGCGGCTATGGGAGGCCGGTGTTCAGGCGATCGATGTGGCCGGGGCTGGGGGAACCTCCTGGGCCAAGGTGGAGCGGGAGCGGGCCAAAACCCCTTTGCAACGCCGGTTAGGCGATACCTTCGGAGATTGGGGAATTCCCACGGCTGACTGCATTACCGCCATTCGGGCCACCCTGCCCACTGTGCCCTTGATCGCCTCTGGGGGCTTACGCAATGGGTTAGAGGCGGCCAAGGCGATCGCCCTCGGTGCGGATCTGGTGGGCCTCGCCCGTCCCTTTCTCCAGGCGGCCTGCGAGTCAGAAGCGGCCTTAGCCTTTCTGGCTGAAGCTCTGGTGGCGGAACTGCGGGTCACCCTATTCTGCACGGGTAATGCCACGTTAGCGGACCTGAAGCGATCGCGATCGCTGGTTAAGCTCTGAGGATGGGTCAACCATCAGGCTCAGGGCTGTAGACTCTCCGCCACCTGCCGTAAGCGCTGCAATTGCGCTTGCATATCCGCCTGGGTGAACCGACTCGCAAACCAGCGGAATCCCCAAGCCACGATCGCATTGGGAATCACAAATTCAAACCGATTCAGCAGGCGCGTCCCGGTACCTTCCGGTTGACACTCCCAGCGATCGCGTCCGTTGAAAAAGCCTTGAAACGCCCACACAATCAATCCGGGCTGGCGTTCCACCACCACATTGTGCAAGGTGGGTTGGAGCAGGGGGATCTGGATGATAAATCGACTTTGACTCCCTAGCTCGGTACACCATTCCCCAACGTCCCCCGCCCTGCCCTCGGCCATTGGTTCGCAGCGCAATAATGGGTTTAACCAACGATGCATCAAGTCTAAATCTGTGAAACATCGCTCCACCGTGGCCACATCGGCTCCAATCCAAATCGACTGTTCTAAAACCTGGGGGGATCGCGTGCGCGCAGCGTTCCCAAAAGGAAATCGCGTCGGTGTCATGACTCAGCCACCTCCCGCCCCTGCAAGCGTGCCCGCAGTTCCCCCTTGATCCGGCTCAAAATGGAATCTTCATCTAACGAGGCCAAAATCTCGCTGACTACCGCCTTAGGGCCATCGGGTCCCCAGGTTGCCCCTTGGGCCAAATAGGTCTTGGTAATCTGACCAATCCCATAGGAAGAGACCCCCGCCACCCCCGCCTGGGTGATTGCCACCGACACATAGGGTGCTAAGGTTGCGCCCCCCGTTACCGGTGCCGAAGCTCCCAACACTCCCTTGAGGCCACTCAGCCCTAAATTGGCCAACAGTTCACTGGCCCCAATGCTGCCCATGCTCAGGGCGATTTTCTGCAACAGGTTCACCGCCCCCGCCTCGGTCATGGCAATCCCGTACAGCCGAGAAAGGGTCAAAATCATCGAGACATCGATAATGGCACCGCTGAAAATATCCACCACCGTCACCGGGTTGAGGGCGATCGCCAGGGCCTTCATCATGACCGCATTCCAGATCGTCTGGTTGGCTGCCTGTTCCCGAATAGCTAATTTCCGTTGTACCACCTGCTCGTTCACCTCATCGGCATAGAGCATCGTGTTAAGCGCCACCAATGCCTTTCCTTCGCGATCGAGGATCTCCAGAATTTTCAACTTGAGCGCCTCCACCTGGGGGGGACCGGGCTGAAGTTGGACCCGGCTCTGACCGTCCCGTTGGACCAGTTGCGGCACAAGGGGAGCCGCCGCCGCCATGACAATCTCATCGGGGGATAACAACGCCCGCACCCGTTGATCCCGAATGGTGGCGTAAATGAGATCGCGATCGGTATCGGGATACTGATCCACCTTGTTAAAGACCAGCAAAATCGGTTTACTTGCCTGCCGTAATTCCGAGAGGGCCTGGTGTTCCACCCGTGTCATGTCGCCCGTGATCACAAACAGGATCAAATCCGCCTGTCGTGCCAGTCGTTTGGCGAGGGCTTCCCGTTGCTCCCCTGCCACCTCGTCAATCCCAGGGGTATCAATCAGTTGAATTTGGGTATTGCCCGCTCCTGGTAAGGTGACCCGCACGATCGCCCGATCGCGGCCAGGGTTGGGGGGCGAATCACGATCGCGGTGCCCTGCCCCAGGCGTATCGGACGTATTGTCGGTACTATCCCTGGCCATCCCCGCGAGGGTTTCCCGTTCCACCTGCCAATCCACCTGCCAATTCACCTGCTGGATCGATCGCGTCACCCCATGCGTTGGCCCCGTTGCAAAGACCGCTTGCCCCACTAGGGCATTTAGCAGCGACGACTTCCCCCGTCCGACCATGCCAAAGGCGGCAATGTGAATCACCGATCGCTCCAGCTTATCCAACATCTGGATCAGTCCCCGGATTTCCGGCTCCAGTCCCGCCTGCTCCTGCGGGGTCAGATCCAGCCGCACCAATAGCTCCCGCAGGGCATCCTGGGCGTGTTTGTAGTGGAGATCGGTCTGGATCGCCGCGAAATCTAGAATCGTTTGCTCTAGTTCTTGCTCTGCACTCATGACAGGGACCGCTTAAAACCAAAACGGACTTTGCCACTCGACAAAGTCCTGTTCCATCACTGGTACCAGCGCCACGCGTTAATAGCTTGTGGAATACTCAGTCCTCAAGACACCCCTTTTCCGCAGGCAACGGGACCACGCCCCTGCCCTGCACGGGGTTAACGATAGCGGCGCTTCCGGCGGGCGGCAACTGCTTTCCGCTTCCGCTTTTCCTGGGGGGTTTCGTAATGACGGCGATACTTGACATCCGCCAAAATCCCGGCCTTGGAAACTTGGCGCTTAAACCGGCGCAATGCCGACTCAATCCCTTCATTTTCACCGAGAACTACCTGAGTCATCCGCTGACCACTTCCTCCTGTTTGACATTAATGGGACATGAAATTGAACACGAATTGGACACTCATTGGACTTTGACGACAGGGCATCCCTTCCCCCACCACTGAGCAACCAGCGATCGCAGGGACCAGTCCCTATGCTAAGTGCCTATGATACCTATTCTTGATTTTAGGGTACAACGTTTACCCCTTATTCTAGATCAGTCCCTAGGCAGGATTAGGAATAGCCGCTGCCAACCGCAGGCAATGACTAGGGGGGTAATCCTCTGACTTCCGGCAACGGTTAGGCCAGTCACTTCCGGCAATGGTTGGTGCCGCCCTCGGCCCACTTGATCGGCTTGCTTGATCGGTCTGTTTGATCGGTCTGTTTGATCGGCCCGCTTGATCGGCCCCTCTGTAAAATCCCAATATGATAGAGAGGTGGATTTGCGGTACGATCGGAGTGACGCTGTGTTTGGAAAACCCAGAAATCGTCGAATAGCTACGCTCCTGGCCTTTACCGGCATCGTTGCCCCGATCGCGGGGATACACAAGTTCTATGTGGGTCAATACGCCTGGGGAGTAATTTACTTGCTGCTCTCTTGGACCCCGATTCCCCACATCGCCAGCGCGATCGAAGGCATCTGGTACCTCGTGCAAGATCCCGAAGAATTCGACTATAACTTTAATGTCGATCATGCTGACAGCGCGGATGGTACTTATGCTGTCAACCGTGCCAACCCTGCTACCGGGGAAGCCGCCTTACCTTCTCCTCGCCGTGCCAACCGTCGCCAGCAAACCCCACCTGCCCCATCTTTTGACCCCACCCGCATTGGGGCCATCACCGAAGCGGTCCGGCAACTAGACCAATTGCGCCAGGATGGCCTGATCTCTGAGTACGAATTCGAGCAGAAACGTCGTCAACTTCTGGATCACATTGCTTAGGGATGCGAAATTCACAATTCACAATTCACAATGATCAATGGGCGGGTTGACTGGCATGACCGGCAACCCAGCGAGCGTTAGACGCAACCCGCCCCTACGACCAGAATCTATTTCTACCTCCTACCTCCACTGTGCCCCTCTCCCACTGGTTTAACCAACTGACCCAACGTAGTGCCTCGATCTTGCCCGGTCCCCATTCCCGGCGGGCGGAGCAATTGCACGATCCCTATTACCGCTTCCAGTCGATCGCGGAGGTGCAGGAAGCAGCGGCGTTGGGGGTAACGATCGATGTCAATCGGGCCACGGTGGACGATTGGTTACGTCTACCCGGCCTGTCGATTCATCAGGCGAAATTGTTGCATGACCTGACCCAGTCGGGGGTTCACTTGCATGGGGTGGAAGATCTGGCGGCAGCCCTGAACCTATCGATCGCGCACCTGAAACCTTGGGTCCCGATCCTACGCTTTTACTACTACGATCCCGATGGGCTGGAGACCCGTCCGTCCATCAATGTCAACCAGGCCACGATCGCCCAATTGACCCAAATTCCCGGTGTTGATTTGTTTCTGGCCCGCGCGATCGTCACGCAGCGATCGGCCCACGGTCCCTACCGTAACCTGGTGGATCTGCAACAGCGCTTAAGTTTGCCCGCCAATCTCACCGCCGAACTGATGCACTACCTGCACTTTTCCCGTTAGAGGCGCGATCGCCGTACCGATGGCCCGCAATTCCCAATCCCGACACAGGCCAACCTACCCCGCCAACCGGTAGCCATCATGGCTGTGATCGCACAAATTCAGTACAATTGCATTACTGACAATCCCACCATTGTTCCGGCGATCGCTTAAGCATCTTCCGCATGGGGATACCTTAGGTCCACCCCTGGCAGAAATATCGCCTAAAAAGACCCTAGAAGCGCGTTTAACCCTTTTATGCTAGAATCTTGGCGGGTTTTTAACTCTCTTGCCCTAGAGGCTGTCTCAAGTCAAATTTAGGAGCGATCCATCCATGACCACGAACTACGGTGCCGAACAGATTCAAGTGCTGGAAGGGCTTGAACCCGTTCGCAAGCGTCCGGGGATGTACATTGGCAGTACCGGGCCACGAGGCTTGCACCATCTAGTATACGAAGTGGTGGATAACTCTGTCGATGAGGCGCTGGCGGGTTACTGCACCCACATCCAGGTGGACCTCAATGCCGATGGTTCGGTGACGGTGGTGGATGATGGACGCGGGATTCCAACGGACATCCATCCGCGCACGGGGAAGTCGGCGTTGGAAACGGTGATGACGGTCCTCCATGCGGGCGGCAAGTTTGGCGGCGGGGGCTATAAGGTTTCCGGAGGACTGCACGGGGTAGGGATTTCGGTGGTCAATGCCTTGTCCGAGTGGGTTGAGGTGACGGTTTGGCGGGAGGGAAAGGTCCATCGGCAACGCTACGAACGCGGCATTCCGGTCACGGAGTTAATCACGGAGTCAGTGTCAGGGAAACGGACGGGCACCCAAGTTAGCTTCATGCCCGATACCCAGATCTTTACCACCGGGATTGAGTTTGACTATGCCACTCTGGCGGGGCGATTACGGGAGTTGGCTTACCTCAACGCGGGGGTGGAAATTTGCTTTAGCGATCGTCGCCAAGCTGAACTGCGCCAGGATATCTTCCACTATGCGGGCGGTATTCGGGAATATATCGCCTATATGAATGTGGATAAGCAGGTGCTGCATGAGGAGGTCATTTTCGTCCAGGGTGAGCGCAACGGTGTTCAGGTGGAGGTGGCCCTCCAGTGGTGCGCCGATGCCTATAACGACAATTTATTGGGGTTTGCCAATAATATCCGCACGATCGATGGGGGGACCCATTTAGAAGGCTTGAAGGCGGTCCTGACCCGCACGATTAATGCCATTGCCCGCAAGCGCAACAAGTTAAAGGAAAACACCGCCAACCTGGGGGGCGAAAATGTCCGGGAAGGTTTAACGGGTGTGATCTCGGTGAAGGTGCCGAACCCAGAGTTTGAGGGCCAAACCAAGACCAAGTTGGGCAATACGGAGGTGCGGGGGATTGTGGATTCCCTCGTGGGCGAGGCCCTAACGGAGTATTTGGAGTTTCGACCCGCGATCGCGGATGCCATTATTGATAAGGCGATCCAGGCATTCAATGCGGCGGAAGCGGCCCGTCGAGCGCGGGAGTTGGTGCGTCGTAAATCAGTGTTGGAATCCTCAACCTTACCGGGCAAGTTGGCCGATTGTAGTTCCCGCGATCCTTCGGAATCAGAAATCTATATCGTGGAAGGAGATTCGGCTGGTGGCTGTTTTTCCGGTGATACCCAGGTCGCCCTAGTGGATGGGCGTCATCTAAGCTTCAAGGAGCTTGTGGCCGAACAGGCAATGGGTAAGGAGCACTTCTGCTACACGATCCGTCAAGATGGCCAAATTGGCGTTGAACGGATTATTAATCCACGGGTTACTAAACAGCAAGCGCAGGTCGTCAAGGTTACTCTAGATAATGGCGAGGAGATCATTTGTACGCCTGATCACCGCTTTATGTTGCGGGATGGTTCCTATAAAGCAGCGGCACAATTGACTGTCAATGATTCCTTGATGCCGTTGTATCGTAAGGTCTCAGATAAGCGTGAACCGGGAATTACGATCGCAGGCTATGAGATGGTTTGGGACCCCCGATCCGATCATTGGCTGTTTACACATTTGCTGTCTGATTGGTACAACCGCTGGCTAGGTGTTTATACGCGGGAATCGGGTGATCATTGTCATCACGTTGATTTTAATAAGCGCAATAATAACCCCACTAACCTGCAACGGTTACCCTCTGCAACCCATCTAGCGCTCCATCGTGCTCAGGTTCAACAGACTTTACATCGACCAGAGGTCATCGAGAAATGTCGTCAGTTACGCCAACAGGACGAGTTTCGTCTCAAGATGAGCCAACGGATGCAAGTACCTGAAACCCGTGAAATCTTGTCGCAACAGGCACAAGCACAGTGGCAAGATGAGGCATATAAGGCATATATGACTCGCCAGTGGCGGGAGTTCTATGAGACGGATTCGGCCTATCGCCAGCGCAATCACGAACAACTCAACCAGGCTCAACAAGCTTATTGGGAAAACGAATCCAATCGCCAAGCCCAAGCAGAGCGGGTCAAGCAATACTTTGAGGATCATCCTGAAGTTCGACAGACACTCTCTGAAACAGCTAAACAACAGTGGCAAGATCCCTCTCTACGCGAATGGCGTCGTGAAAAGACGAAGGAGCAATGGACACCTGAATTTCGGGCTAAACGCCGTGCGGCCCTCAACCAGACCTACTACAACAAGACACTAGCAGCACTCAAGCAGATTGAAGTTGAACGGGGTGTCCTGGATTTAGATGCCTATCGCGATCTGCGCCTCCAGACACGGGATAAATCACTCCTGCGGTTTGACTCATTCTGCGATCGCTATTTCCAGGGGAATGAATCCCTAGCACGTGAAGCGATCGCAAACTATAACCATCGCGTGGTTAAGGTTGAGCCGCTCACAGAACGGATGGACGTTTATGACATTGAGGTGCCCCATACCCACAACTTTGCGCTTGCCAGTGGTATCTTCGTCCACAACAGTGCCAAACAAGGTCGCGATCGTCGCTTCCAAGCGATTCTGCCGCTGCGGGGCAAAATTCTGAACATTGAAAAAACCGATGATGCCAAGATCTACAAAAATACAGAAATCCAAGCCTTGATCACCGCGTTGGGTTTGGGCATCAAGGGCGAAGAATTTGATGTTGCCCAGTTGCGCTACCACCGCATTATTATCATGACCGACGCGGATGTGGATGGTGCCCATATTCGGACCTTACTCCTCACCTTCTTCTATCGCTATCAACGATCGCTGGTGGATCAGGGATATATTTATATTGCCTGTCCGCCTCTGTATAAAGTTGAACGAGGTCGCAATCATTACTATTGCTATAGCGATCGGGAACTTCAGGAGCGTCTGCGGAGCTTCCCGGAAAATGCCAACTATACGATCCAGCGGTTCAAAGGGTTAGGGGAAATGATGCCGGAGCAACTGTGGGATACGACCATGAACCCCGAAACTCGCACCCTCAAGCGGGTGGAAATTGAAGATGCCGCAGAAGCCGATCGCATTTTCACCGTCCTGATGGGCGATCGGGTTGCCCCCCGTCGGGAATTCATCGAAACCTATGGTCCAAAGCTGAATCTGACGGACTTGGATATTTAGGGTATTTAGCAACAGGCAACAGCAGGAACTGATCGCGGCAGGTAAACCAGATGAATGTTGGCTTTATTGGCATGGGGACAATGGGGGCACCGATGGCGCTGAATTTGTTGAAGGCAGGCCATCGGGTCACCGTCCATAACCGCACCCGCGATCGCGAACTGCCGGTGGTGGCCGCTGGTGCCAACCGGGCGGATTCCCCCCGCAGTGCTGCCCTGGGTGCCGAGGTGATTATCACCTGTGTTAGCGATAGTCCCGATGTGGCTGCGGTCATCCTCGGGGAAAACGGGGTCATTCACGGCGCAGAACCGGGCGCGATCGTGGTGGATATGTCCACCATTAGCCCGATCGTCACCCGTGAGATTGGGGTGCAACTGGCCACGAAGGGCCTCAAAATGCTCGATGCCCCCGTCTCTGGCGGGTCCGAAGGGGCACAAAAGGGCACCCTCTCGATCATGGTCGGGGGGGAAGCCGCCACCATTGCCCAGGTGATGCCCGTATTGCAGGCGATGGGCCAAACCATTACCCATGTGGGCGAACTGGGAGCCGGACAGATCACCAAGGCCATCAACCAGGTGATTGTGGCAGGCACCTATTGGGCCGTGGCGGAAGGCATGGCACTGGGGCTAAAAGCGGGGCTAGACCTGGATAAGGTGGTGCAAGCGGTGGGCCAGGGAGCCGCCGGGTCCTGGGGACTGACCCATCGATCGCAGAACATGATCGACAATACTTACCCCCTCGGTTTTCGGGTCCGGCTGCACCACAAGGATCTGAAAATTGCCCTCGAAGCGGCACGGGAGTTGGGTGTGGTCTTGCCCGTAGCCGCCTATGTGGATCAAATTGAGGCCGGGTTGATTGCCCGTGGGTATGGGGATGAGGACGTGTCGGCGATCGCCCGCAGCGTCCGCGAGCAGTCAGGCATTGCGTAGGTTTTCGATCAGGTGCGATCGCAGCGCGATCGTCGGGCGATCGGACACCTAATCACTTAGCCCGCGAATGAGCTTAAGGCGTAGGCATTCCAGGTGGTCTAAATACAGTTTGAGGGCTTCCGTCTCACTCAGGGCCTCAACAAACTGGATGCGCGTCTCCAGCGGTTCCTGCCGCAGGGTATACCCCTGACAATCTAGCGGGTTGCCCCCCAGCGGACACTCAAAAATTAAACCGTAAATCATGGGTTTAATCGATTTTAGGTGACGCGCGGTTGCTGCCAATCGATCAATATTGTCATTAACTTGTTGAATGAGGACCTTTGTTTGGCGATCGTCGGCCTGATCCAAGCTACCCCCTCGGTGCTGGCGGTGGTTGCACACGGGTAACGCCAAGGGACGATCAGATGAACCGTGTGGTGAATGGCTAGCCAGCCTCTCAGCCCAATTGTACGATTTCGCGTGATCGGGACACCTAACCGTGCCCATAACGCGTGAACGGTGACGGCGATCGCGGCTATGCGACAACCGCCTGATTCCTGCCCATACTCGCAAGCAGCCCCCACGGCCCCTACCAGTAACCAGTGCCGGGGCGTTTTGAGATACAATCGAAATTGTAAAGTTCTGTTGCTGTGAGGATTTGCAGGGTTTTGTACAACCGCAGCTAGGGCCGATTGCGGTTCACCTTAACCCTCCACTCGGCCCCTCAGCACCGTAACTTAATACCCTTGTTAGAGAGGAATCGAACATGGCTTATGAATTGCCGCCACTGCCGTATGACTACCAGGCATTGGAGCCTTACATCTCAGCGAGAACCTTAGAATTCCACCACGACAAGCACCACGCGGCCTACGTGAACAACTACAACGCGGCTGTCAAAGACACAGAATTGGACAGCCTGCCGCTAGAGACCGTGATCAAACAGGTATTTGGTGATCCGGCCAAGGTGGGGTTGTTCAACAATGCGGCCCAAGCCTGGAACCACACCTTCTATTGGTATTGCATCAAGCCCGGTGGCGGTGGCCAGCCGACGGGGGAATTGGCCGCGAAAATTGATGCCGATCTGGGCGGCTACGATAAGTTCAAAGAAGCCTTCCTCAGCGCCGGCGGCACCCAATTTGGTAGTGGCTGGGCTTGGTTGGTGCTGGAGAATGGCACCCTGAAGGTGACCAAAACCCCCAATGCGGAAAATCCGCTGGTCCACGACCAAGTGCCCCTGCTGACGATGGATGTGTGGGAACACGCTTACTATCTGGATTACCAGAACAAGCGCCCGGATTATGCCAAAACCTTTGTGGAAAACCTGATCAATTGGGATTTTGTTGCTGAGCAATATGCGCAAGCAAAATAGTGCTGTAAGGTCGCACGATCGGCAGTAACTGAAGTAACGATCGTCATTTCTTATGCTGATCTTAACTGGAGTTGCCCAACTGACGGTCACTCCAGTTTTTTATATTTTCGACCGTACCTAACCCACTCATTTTTGTTGAGCTTGGGTGATGGGAATCATCGCTGCTAGTAGATCGACAAGAAAATTCTGCAACGCTTGTAGTGCGGTCTTTAGCCTGCAACGCCTGAAGTCGTTACTACGTTCGCGCAGCGTCTCCGTAGGAGAAACATTGCAAAACTTTATGTTTACTGTATTAAGGTGTGCCTCAACGGTTGCCAGGGCAGCAACGCCTAAATTTTACCCGGCTTATTATGGATAAGCTCTAGCCCGAAAAATGATGCTGCCAACTTAGCCAGTGGCCCCAACCCCATCGTATGCTTAGGAAATCGTATGCTTAGGAAACAGTGAGCACCGATCGGCCAGGATGCAACTTCTCTGTATTAGTAATGGTCATGGCGAAGATGGGATTGCGGTCCGCATCTTACAAGCTCTGCAACACCAACCCCAGGCTCCGGCGATCGTCTCCTTGCCCCTGGTGGGCGAGGGCAATGCCTATGCCCAAGCGGGAATTCCTCGGATTGCACCCACAAAAACCATGCCATCGGGGGGGTTTATCTACATGGACAGTCGCCAACTGGTCCGCGATCTCCAGGGGGGCTTGCTACAACTAACCTGGCACCAACTCCGGGCGGTGCGCCAATGGGCCAAACAGGGGGGCTTGATTCTGGCGGTAGGGGATATTGTGCCCCTGCTTTTTGCTTGGTGGAGTGGAGCGCCCTACGCCTTTGTGGGCACTGCCAAATCCGAATACTATTTGCGGGATGAAGCGGGGCTGTTACCTCGGCGCACCTGGTTTGAACAATTAGAAAGCTGGTCCGGTTCGGTCTATTTACCCTGGGAACGCTGGCTGATGCGCCATCGCCGTTGTCGCGCCGTTTTCCCACGGGATGCACTAACCACTGCCATTTTGCAGCAATGGGGTATCCCAGCCCTTGACTTGGGTAATCCGATGATGGATGACCTGGAACCCACGGGCACCCTCAAGCTGCGAGACGCTGACCCGATGGCGCGACCCGTTACCGACCCCGTGATCAACCCGCTAGGGGCCACACAACCGCCCTTAACCTTAGTCCTGCTGCCCGGTTCCCGATCGCCGGAAGCCCATCGCAATTGGTCAGTGATCTTGGCGATCGTCACGGCCCTCTGCACCGCCTTCTCCCCGCGTCGATCGCTCTGTTTCTTGGCGGCGATCGCGCCCAATCTTGATCTTCAACCCTTTCAGCAAACACTCCAAGCTCAGGGCTGGCAAGCCCAAACCGTTTCCCCCCTGATCGCCGCTGGCTTTACCTGGGGTAGCGGTCCCTATCCGGCCACGCTCTACTTAACCCAATCGGCTTTTAATGATTGTTTGCATCAGGCCGACTTTGCGATCGCAATGGCAGGCACGGCCACCGAACAGTTTGTCGGGTTAGGGAAACCAGCGATCACGATCGCTGGTCAAGGTCCCCAATTTACCCCCGCCTTTGCCGAAGCCCAGAGCCGCCACCTAGGACCCTCGGTACGTCTGATTGAGCGCCCAGAGCAAGCCGTTGCGATCGTGCAGAACCTTTTAGCCGATCCCGATCAGCTGCATCTGATTGCTGAGAACGGTCAGCGTCGTCTGGGTCCCCCCGGTGCAGCCCAGCGCATTGCCACTCGATTGCTTGAGTGTGAACTGGCTTTAAGGTGAGTAGCCAGCGTGGCCATCGGAGTAACTAACGGCGGGACAGCGGGGCGGCAAACCGTGCCCCTACCACTAGCCAGCCGTTAGGATGTGATCACCCTCACCAAGGTGACAGGTTCTGATCAAAACATTTAGGGATTCTTATCAATAGGGATGAACCTGGCTGAATACTATACTGACCACACAGCACACGCCTGAGTGTGCCAATATTCGTCATTGTTTAATGACAAGCTGCCCCAGGCACCACTCATTAGGTCACCATTTATCAGGTAGGGAGAATGCACACGGATTTGCAACTTGACCAACCCCGGCTCACTGAATCCTTAGGAATTCAACATATTACGAATTTTTCCCATGAGGTTCGCACGCCTTTGAGTATTATCATTTTGTCTACAGAGCTACTCAAGAAGCATGGCCACCAGTGTAGTGAGGATCAGCGCCATGCCTACCTGCATCAAATTCATCTGGCTGCCCGCCAAATGAACCAAACCTTGAATCAAATTTTGTTTGAACTGGATCAAGACCTAGAGCAAAACGGGGATCAAAGCGGGGGCTAAGCCTCGTTGATCGTGCTAAGCCTTGTTGATAGTCATGAGGTTACGAAACTCCATCATGCTTCCTCCCGATGATCTGCGTTGGCTAGCCCCACTGCCCCAGTACGTGGCCCCGGAAATTTTGCAGGTCCACCAACTGGCCTATGACTTTCGCGATGAGGTGGAGGCTCGTCAGACCTTCCAACACTATTGCCAGTGGTATTACGAAACCGCCCAACGCCATCAACAAGAATTCCAACGGATGCAGCAGGACATTAATATTTTGGGGTGGTTCCGTCGCCGTTCCCCCAGTTAATCGCCCCGGTTAATTACCCCAGGTCACTTCCCCTGTTCACCGTCGGACGATCGGGTTTGCTCTAACCGGTTGGGAATGCCTTCACAGCCGCCGGGAATGGTCCGGCGGGTTTTTTCCCCGCCCCAGGCACAGCAGTAGTAGCGCTGCGCTTCACTGAGGCGTTGCACCTGGGAAAAATTGGCTCCTTCAACCACGGCTCCCGTATGGGCACCCGTTTCGTAGTCTGGCAGTTCGGTGCGGCTACGGGGCGTTGCCGTGGCCACAGGACCATAGAACAGGTGGGCACCCTTTAGGTCAGCACCGCGCAGGTTCGCTTCATAGAGGATGCAGCGGCTGAGGTTGGCCTTAAACAGATCGCAATGGCTGAGGTTGGCGCGGAAGAGGTTGGCCTCGCTGAGGTCTACCCAACGGAGGTCGGTGCCCTGTAAGTCGGCTTTGGCTAGCATGACCCCCAGGTCAATCACCCGTACCCCGTGCAGCCGGTCTTCTTCATAGCCGCCTAACCCATCCAGGATGGCTCGCCCCAAGCGACGATCGCGCTTGAGGGGGGATAACAACCGCGATCGCGACAGGAACCGAATGATCTTAGCCTTGCCCGTGGCATCAATACTGCCCAGGATGGCGGCTGTGCGGCCCTCGGCGATCGCCCGTTCCTGGGGCCAGTCCTCCAGCAGCCCTTCCTCATCCAGTACCAGTTCGGAAATGCCCTGGAAATAGCTGTCGATCGTTTGCTGTTGGGTAATCGTATTTTGCTGAATCGTCAAATCCTTGGAAATCTTATATTGCCGCCATGCCACATACACCGCAAGGATGGCGATTAGGATTTGGCCGAGGGCACCGAAGACCTCCCCCAAGGCTCCGATCGCTTCCCAATTCGCAGTTTGTCCCCAACGGTAGAGTTGGGCATTGAGACCCGTCAGGTGTACCAGTCCCCAAAGGGCAGCCCCTAACCCCATAGTGGCTAGGATTTGCCCTGCTTGGCGGGGGCTGAGGAGCTTGGCTAGGACAGTCCCCCAGGCGGGGACCAGAATCCGCAGGGCAGCCAGCAAGGCTCCGATCGTCCCGATCCAACTCACCCCCGGCATCGCAAACCCTAACCCAATCCCGATCAATAGGATCGCGATCACCAGGATCAGTAGGGTTAAGGGAATATCGGGGAGGGGAAATCCCCCCAAAAATGGCCGCCAAGAACGGCGATCGCCCAAACGGGGAGGACGGGCAAAACTCAAATGCTGAAAGTCATCAGTCTCCGTCATGGCGGCGAGGTCGTCGGTCTCCGTTGGGTCCGGGGCGGGGAGTGCGGGGGGGGAGGCGGTCAGAAGGGGGAAGGGGAGTTGTCCAACCAGCCGAGAGGTCACCAACGACTCCATTATATCCGCCGTGCTCATGGGGTCCGGGGGGGGGAGCGGGGGGGACGACCGGTCCAGGGAACGCGGATCTGCCGACTCCAGCGGGGCAGAGGGTTCTGGCGTGTCCGTCATGACATCCTCACGGCTCACATCGCATCGATCGGCAGTTGGGCTACTTGGGCTACCTGGGGTATGGGGTCCTGGGCCAAAATTTTCAAGATTGCTTGGGCATCTGGCCCTCCCAACCGTTGCAAGGCTTGGGCCACCCGGTACCGCACTTGCCAGTCGGGACTGTCAGCATAGGGGACCAGGATGGGGGTGGCGCGACTGTCCCCCAATTCGCCCAGGGACCCGATCGCGGCGGTACTGAGGAGTTCCTCACCCGATTCCAACGCCGAAACGAGCAGATCAAAGCAACGTGGGTCCCCCCATTCCCCCAAAGCCGCGACAATGCTGAACCGCACCAGCCATTCGGAGGAGGTTTCGTAGAGATTTTTTAAATCCTCGTAGGCTTCGTGTAGCTTGAGGGCACCCAATGCGTCCGCAGCGGCGGCTTGGACATCCACTTCCGGGTCCTGGAGCAACCCCCGCAGGAGTTGCAGAGACAGGTCCCGATCCTGATTGCCAATGTGGGCTAGGTGGCTGGCAGCGGCATAACGGACCCTGGCATTGACATCAGCGAGGGCTTGCTGGGTGAGGGGAAAGGCTGCAATCGCGTCCAGATGGCGGAGTTGGTTGACCCCCCGCAGGCGATCGCCAAAGTCATCGGACGTGAGTAGTTGCTGGACGGATTCAGGGGTAATCGTCATGGTTTAAGCCATCTCCTCTTCTGCCATTGCCCGTACAATATCACCCCGTGTCAGAATTCCCACGACATGACCCGCCTCATCTAGGACCGGTAGGCGGTGGACCTTATGTTTATTCATCATCCGAGCCGCTTCCCGTAGAGGCTTGTCGGGCGCAATGGTAATAATCCCTTCGCGGCTCATGACTTCGGCAACCGTTTGCCCCAGTGCCTTATGTAGAGCACGCTCGTAGGTGGCTGGATTTTGCAGGAAAATGACGCTATCCAGCACCATGACATAGGCGGGAGGGGTCACCCCGGTTTCCTGCCACATGAGATCTGTTTCCGAGATGACCCCGATCAGCTTGCCCGCTGCGTCAATTACTGGAAGACCACTAATCCGGCGATCGGCCAAAATTTTGATCACTTCCTTGAGGGGCGTCTCAGGGCGAACTGTGATTGGGTCACGGGTCATAATATCGGCAACAGACTTGGCCATAGTTGCGAGGTTACAGGGGGTTAGCTTTCATATTCACTTTAGCTGTCCCACTCGAAAAATGCGCATGAAAATAAACTAAATAGAACACTTGTGCTACCGATAACTGGTTAGTCAGGGCATTCAAGATGGCTAAAAAGTTCGCTGAACAATCGCTTTACTGCCTTAGCGCGAACAGTAGGAACGCCTCGCCGGTGGTTTGAATTGGCGATCGGTAACTACCAGAGAGGGATGCTGGCCGGTTCTAACCCCAAGTCTACAACCCTGGTCAGGCGGCAAGATGGTTCCTATTACATCCAGTTAGATCCAGATCTGCCTGGAGTGGGAGCCACCAGAACCGCAGGACGGGGATGAGGTTTTGGGCGTAGATCTGGGGCGTACAGATATTGCACACACATCGGCAAGGCAACACTAGGATGGGCAAAACATAACCAAAGTCCGAGATCACTTTACCAAGCTGAGAGCAAGGTTACACGGAGCGGCGACGGTCGAACAGTTGGGCCTTCTACCAACTGCGATCGTTTATCCAGTACAAAGCTTTGAGTGTGGGTGTGAAGGTTATTGCCGTCAATCCTCGCTATACCTCGCAAACTTGCCACCCATGCCTGCACATTCACCCCGCTCCCGACAAGTCCTATCGGAGTAGTAAGCAGTTTAAGTGTGGGTATTGTGGTTGGCAGGGTGAGGCAGATTTCAACGGGGCAAAGAACATTCAAGCGATCGGGCTGCTTGTAAACCAGCCTGGAGGCTCCTGGTTGTCTTGCGAGATAACTGGAGGGCTACAGAAAGCCCGCGCTCTATGCAAAGCATGAGCGTCGGGTAGTTTACTCGTGAACGGTGGGCGTGTAGATAAACGCTCAGTGAAGAATCCTCACTGTCGCCCTGAGCACAACCGCGATGATGATTGCACTTCACACGCTCACTACAGGGTTGCCCATGCCATCCTGCACAACGCTTGAGGTGGAGGCTCTTTGGGCAGCGACTATATGGGCAGCGACTATATGGGCAGCGACTATAATTGAGGGCAGATGTTTGCCCCTCGGTGCTTTTTAATGAAAGTACTCTCTGATGCGACTATGTGAACATTTTCTAAAACTCTGATATTGGCAAGCCGAACGCGACAATTGTTTTCGAGGTTGGAAGCTTGAAGTTGCTAACTTTCGCTTGCAAATTCAAGCCATCCTCAAAGATGGTCCTAGCTTAAAAAATCACCGGCTCTTCCGGTCATAGGGTGATAAGTTTCGCTAATGGGAACAGCAAGCTAACAGTCGTGTACGGAAATTATCAAAA
>OGCL01000091.1_pt1 | contig 100854 bp, 91 predicted proteins | sample 1570041 | NCBI WGS metagenome assembly OGCL01 (sample SAMN06266162, study PRJEB24511) | hot springs metagenome | isolation source: Hot spring water | place: South Africa: Limpopo | collected 2015-06-22
TCATTGTTATGTCTCGGTCGCTGCGCTCCGTGCGCCTTGCGCTTCATCCCGCTCGCTGCTTTCTTCAGCGTTTCCCTGACGGATCTGGTTTTCCAGCAGCAGGAAGAACCCGGTGAAGTAGTCCTTGATCAGACTCTGCGCGCCGAAGCCGACGGCGAGGCCGACCACGCCGACCGCACCAAGAATCGGCGCGATCGAGATGCCCAGCTCCGACAGTGCCAACATGCCGGCGACCAGCGAGATGATGACCGTGGCAATGTAGCGGAACACGCGCGCCAGCGTTTCGATGCGGCGCAGATCTTCGGCATCCTGGGTGCGCTTGCCCATGTAGTCGCGGAACAGGCGGATCAATCGGCGCGAGACCTGCAGCAGCACCCAGGCGATCACCAAAATGACGACAACGCGCAGGAGGGAGCGCAAAAGTGGGATCCACTCCCGCAGTTGATTCAGATCGATGGATTCCATGGCGGCCTTCTTCGAAATGCAAACGCGCCGCGCGAACAAGAAGCCTCGTGCGGCAGGGGAACAACTTGCGTTGAGGGATGGTGCATTCTACGCCATGCGTTTTGCCGTCCCGCCAGCGCCGACTTTTACGCCCCCCCAAAAAAACTAACGCCCCGCAATGCGGGGCGCCAGCCAGGAGGAAGGGGGTAACGGGGGGAACCAAAGTTTCCCCCGTTCTCGATGTAATCGCTACGCGATTACATCATGTCCATGCCGCCCATGCCGCCCATGCCCGGGCCGCCCTTGTCAGCCTTCTCTTCGACCAGCTCGGCCACCATGCAGTCGGTGGTGAGCATCAGGCCAGCAACGGACGCGGCGTTCTGCAGCGCGGTGCGGGTCACCTTGGTCGGATCCAGCACGCCCATTTCGACCATGTCGCCATACTCGCCGGTCTGGGCGTTGTAGCCGTAGTTGCCCTTGCCTTCGAGCACCTTGTTGACGACCACCGAGGGCTCGTCGCCGGCGTTGGCGGCGATCTCGCGCAGCGGCTGCTCGAGGGCGCGCATCACGATCTTGATGCCGGCATCCTGGTCGTGGTTGTCGCCCTTGAGCTTGACGTTGGCGCGGGCGCGCAACAGGGCGACGCCGCCGCCCGGCACGATGCCCTCTTCAACGGCCGCGCGGGTAGCATGCAGCGCGTCCTCGACGCGGGCCTTCTTCTCCTTCATCTCGACTTCGGTGGCCGCGCCGACCTTGATCAGCGCCACGCCACCGGCCAGCTTCGCCACGCGCTCCTGCAGCTTTTCCTTGTCGTAGTCGCTGGTGGCTTCCTCGATCTGGACGCGGATCTGGGCGACACGCGCCTTGATGTTCTCTTCCTTGCCGGCGCCGTCGATGATCGTGGTGTTTTCCTTGGCCACTTCGATGCGCTTGGCCTGACCGAGATCCTTGAGGCTGGCCTTTTCCAGCGTCAGGCCGACTTCCTCGGCGATCACGGTGCCGCCGGTCAGGATCGCGATGTCCTCCAACATGGCCTTGCGGCGGTCGCCGAAGCCCGGCGCCTTGACGGCGACGGTCTTGAGGATGCCGCGGATGTTATTGACCACCAGGGTGGCGAGCGCCTCGCCTTCGACGTCCTCGGCGATGATCAGGAGCGGACGGCCGGCCTTGGCCACCTGTTCGAGGATCGGCAGCAGATCGCGGATGTTGGAGATCTTCTTGTCGTGCAGCAGGACATAGGGATTCTCCAGCACGGCGATCTGTTTGTCCGGATTGTTGATGAAGTAAGGCGACAGGTAGCCGCGGTCGAACTGCATCCCCTCGACGACTTCGAGTTCGTTGTTGAGGCTCTTGCCGTCCTCGACGGTGATCACGCCTTCCTTGCCGACCTTGTCCATCGCGTCGGCGATGATCTGGCCGACGTCGGCGTCGGAGTTCGCGGAGATCGAGCCAACCTGGGCGATTTCCTTCGAGGTGGTGCAGGGCTTGGAGATTTTCTTCAGCTCATCGACGATGGCGACGACGGCCTTGTCGATGCCGCGCTTCAGGTCCATCGGGTTCATGCCGGCGGCGACATACTTCATGCCTTCGCGGACGATGGACTGGGCCAGCACGGTCGCGGTGGTGGTGCCGTCGCCGGCATTGTCGGAGGTCTTGGACGCGACTTCTTTCACCATCTGCGCGCCCATGTTCATGAACTTGTCCTTGAGCTCGATTTCCTTGGCGACCGAGACGCCGTCCTTGGTGACGGTCGGCGCGCCGAAGGAGCGCTCGAGAACCACATTGCGGCCCTTCGGGCCCAGGGTGACCTTGACGGCGTCGGCGAGGACGTTCACGCCTGCGACCATGCGCTCCCGCGCGGAATCGCCGAATTTGACTTCTTTGGCTGCCATAGTGTTATCTCCTTGAATTCTTGACGGTTAGGCTTCAACGACGCCCATGATGTCTTCCTCGCGCATGACGAGGAGTTCTTCGCCATCGACCTTGACGGTCTGGCCGGAGTACTTGCCGAACAGGACGCGGTCGCCGACCTTGACGGCCATCGGGCGCACCTTGCCGTCATCGAGAATCTTGCCATTGCCGACGGCGAGCACCTCGCCTTGATCCGGCTTCTCACCGGCGGTGTCGGGAATGACGATGCCGGACGCGGTGGTGCGCTCGGCCTCGACGCGCTTGACGATCACGCGATCATGCAAGGGACGGATTTTCATGCAGTTTTCTCCTTTTGAACGAAGCATGTAAGCGGTTTGGGAAACGCAGTGTTAGCACTCGTTGCCAACGAGTGCCAATAATAATGTCGATCCCTGGGGTTTTCAAGAGAGGCTACCGGGAATTCTTCGCCCCCCACGCTCCGCCCAGAACCTAATAATTCACTTTCACAATAATTTTTCAGGCATTGATTTTTATGATATTTATTGGCAAACAGCAATCTCCAGCACCGCTTAAGCCCTTGTTGCGCCTGAAAAATTTTTCCTTTTCCCTTGACTTGGCATTTTTTGTGGAATAAAGTGGGAACAGGTGGGAGTTGGTGGGGTAAAAGGGGACGTGTTTCAAGGGGCGGCGCAACTCAATCTCGATGCCAAAGGACGGCTGGCGATCCCGGCCCGGCATCGCGACGCCCTCTTGGCGAGCGGCGACGGTCGCCTGGTGCTGACCGCCCATCCCCATCGCTGCCTGCTGCTTTATCCAGAAGCCGCCTGGGCGCCGATCCGCGAAAAAATCAACGCCGCACCGAGCTTCGACCCCCGTTCCGCCGCTGTTAAGCGGGTCATGCTCGGTAATGCGCGCGATTGTGAGATCGACGGCGCCGGACGCATCCTCGTCGCGCCGGAACTGCGCGATGTCGCCGGGCTGGACAAGCAGGTCTGGCTGGTCGGCATGGGATCGCACTTCGAGCTGTGGAGCGACGCCGGTTGGCGCCGCCAGCACGAAACCGCCTTCGAGGCTTTGGCCGGCGACGAGCCGCCGCCCGGTTTCGAGGGCATTTCGCTGTGACCGCGGCGGATGGACACGCACCGCCCCGTGCTCTTGGCGGAAGCCGTGACGGCGCTCGCCCTGCGGTCGGACGGCATCTATGTGGATGGCACTTTCGGGCGCGGCGGGCACAGCCGGGCGATTCTGGCAGGACTCGGCCCGGCAGGCCATCTGATCGCGCTCGATCGCGATCCGCAGGCGATCACGGCGGGCGCGCAAATCGCCGATCCGCGTTTCGCGCTCGTCCATACGGCTTTCAGTCGATTGGACGCGGTGCTGGACGGGTTGGGCATCGGCCAGGTCGATGGGATTTTGCTGGACGTGGGCGTGTCGTCGCCGCAACTGGACGACGCTTCGCGCGGGATGAGTTTTCGTTTCGATGCGCCGCTCGACATGCGCATGGACACGACGCAAGGGGAGACCGCAGCGGATTTTCTGGCGCGGGCCGATCAATCGGACATCGAGGAGGTGATTCGTGAGTATGGCGAAGAACGGTTTGCTCATGCGCTTGCAAAGGCGCTTGTTGCTGCTCGGCAGCGCGAACGTATTTCATCCACAGGACAGCTTGCCGCGCTCGTGGCGCAGGTCGTCCGCACGCGCGAGCCAGGGCAGCACCCGGCGACGCGCACCTTCCAGGCTCTACGGATTCACGTCAATCGGGAGCTTGAGGAGCTGTCGCTGACCTTGCCGCGGGCGCTCGCGCGGCTGAAACCGGAAGGCCGTCTCGCCGTGATCAGCTTCCACTCGCTCGAAGACCGCATCGTCAAGCGCTTTTTGCGCGACGCGGCCACGCCGCCACAGCCGCCGAAGGGACTGCCGGTGCGCGCCGCCGATCTGCCGACGCCGACCGTGCGCCTCGTCGGCAGAGCGATCCGCCCCGGTGCGGCGGAAATCGCCGCCAATCCGCGCGCCAGGAGCGCCATCCTGCGCGTCGCCGAAAAACTGCCGGCATGAGCATGGCGCGCCTGAACCTGATCCTCCTCGCCGCCGTGCTGATCAGCGCGCTGGCGGATGTCACCGCCAATCACCGCGCCCGCAAGCTGGTCATCGAATACGAGCGCGAGCAGGCGCGCATGCACGCGCTGGAGGTCGAATGGGGCCAGTTGCAGCTCGAGCAGAGCACGTGGGCGGCCCACGCGCGCGTCGAGCAGATCGCCCGCCGTCAGCTCGGCATGCACCCGCCGCGTCCGGGCCAGATTCTCGCCATCGCGCCCTGACGCCATGCGACCGAACAAAAGCCCGCTGCTCGACGAGGCCCTGCCCGCTTGGCGCGCCCGACTGATCATGGGATTGCTGATGGCCGGTTCCGTCGCCCTGGTGGCACGCGCCTTCTGGCTACAGGGCATCCAGAAGGATTTCTTGATCGGCCAGGGCGAGGCGCGTTACGAACGGGTGATCGAGATGGCCGCCACGCGCGGTCGCATCCTCGACCGTCATGGCGACGTGCTGGCGATGTCCACGCCGGTCCGGTCGGTGTGGGCCATTCCGGAAGACGCCAGGCTCTCCCCCGCGCAACTGCGCGAACTTGCGGCGCTGCTCGACACCGACGCGCGCAACCTGGCCCGACGCATCGCGGCGGCGCGCGACTTCGTCTATCTCAAGCGCCGCATCCCGCCCGATGTCGCCGAGCGCATCGCCGCCCTCAAGCTGCCTGGCATACACTTCCAGAACGAATTTCGCCGCTACTACCCGAACGCAGAAGTGACCGCTCACGTTCTCGGCTTCACCGGCATCGACGACATCGGACAGGAAGGCATCGAGCTGGCTTTCGAGGAGCAGCTCGCCGGCCGACCGGGCAACCGGCGCGTCATCAAGGATCGCCTCGGCCGCATCGTCGAGGACGTCGAATCGATCCGCCCCCCGCAGGAAGGCAAGGACGTCGTGCTCGCCATCGATACCAAGCTCCAGTATCTCGCCTGGTCGCATCTCAAACGGGCCGTCGAGGAGCATCGCGCCAAGGCCGGCGGCATCGTCATTCTCGACGCGAAAAGCGGCGAGATCCTCGCGCTCGCCAATCTGCCCGCCTACAATCCGAACAACCGCACGGCCCTGTCCGGCGCCCATCTCAGGAACCGCGTCTTCACCGACACGTACGAGCCCGGCTCGACCTTCAAGCCCTTTCCCGTCGCCCTGGCGCTCGAGAGGGGCGACGTGCGCTTCGATACCGGCATCCAGACGGCGCCCGGACGACTCACCATCGGCAGCGCGACGATTTCGGACGCCCATCCCCACGGGCTGTTGTCGGTCGCCGAGGTGATCCAGAAATCCTCCAATGTCGGCATCGCGAAGATCGCGCTCGACATTCCTGCCGAGGAGATGTGGCAGATGTTCGACGCGCTCGGTTTCGGCCAGCCGCTCCGGCTCGGGTTTCCCGGGGAGGCGGGCGGTCGCCTGCGCCCGTGGAAGCGCTGGCGGCCGATCGAGCAGGCGACGATGTCCTACGGGCACGGCATTTCCGTCACTCTGATCCAGCTCGCGCGCGCCTATCTCGTCTTCGCCCGCAACGGCGACCTGCTGCCGCTGTCCCTGACGCGCCGCGACGCCGCGCCCGCCGTCGGCGCGCGCGTGTTTTCCGAGCAGACCGCACGGGAGGTGCGCGCCATGCTGGAAATGGCGGTGCAGCCCGGCGGCACGGCGCCGCTCGCGCAGGTGCCGGGCTACCGCGTCGCCGGCAAGACCGGCACCGCCCACAAGCTCGAAGGCGGCGTCTATGCCAACAAGTACATCGCCTCCTTCGTCGGCTTCGCGCCGGCGTCCGACCCGCGCCTGGTCGTCGCCGTGAAGATCGACGAGCCCTCGACCGGCAAGTATTACGGCGGACAGGTCGCCGCGCCGGTGTTTTCCGCCGTGATGGCAAGCGCCTTGCGCGCCCTGGGCGTTCCCCCCGACGACACGCCGCGCCCCTTGCAGATTGCCAACCTGCCGTCCGTCCGGGAGGAAATGTGAGCGCCCGCTTGCAGCCGGAATTCATGGTCGGCGTCACCGGCACCAACGGCAAGACCTCGGTGACGCACTGGATCGCCCAAGCGCTCGAACGCCGCGGTCGTCGCTGCGCGCTGGTCGGCACGCTGGGCAACGGCTTTTTGGGCGCCCTGGAGAGCGGGCCGAACACCACGCCGGGTGCGCATGTGCTCGCCGACATCCTGCCGGCCTTCGTGCGCCAAGGGGCCGTCGCCTGCGCGATGGAGGTCTCCTCGATCGGACTCCACCAGAACCGCGTCGCCGGCGTGCGTTTCGACGTCGCCGTATTCACCAATCTGACGCGCGACCACCTCGAATACCACGGCACGATGGAAGCCTACGCCGCCGAGAAGGCGAAGCTCTTCGCGCGACCGGAACTGAAGGCGGCCGTGCTCAATCTCGACGACGCCTTCGGGCGCGAACTGGCGGCCCGGCTGCGGGGCAAGGTGCCCACCTTCGGCTACACCCTGGCCGACGGATCGGGCGCCGACGAAGTGCTTGCCGCGACCGGCATCGAGGACAGCGGGCACGGCATCCACTTCGCGGTCGGTGGCGTGCGCTTTGCCGCTCCGCTGGTCGGCCGCTTCAACGTCGCCAACCTGCTCGCCGTCACCGGCGCGCTGCTCGCCGGCGGCGAGCGGCTTACGGACATCGCGGCGGCCCTGACCGACCTGGCGCCGCCGCCGGGACGCATGCAGGCGGTGGGCGGCAGCGACGCACCGCTCGTCGTCATCGACTACGCCCATTCGCCCGACGCGCTGGAGCAGGCGCTGACCACGCTGCGCGGCACCGCAGCGGCGCGCGGCGGCCGGCTCGTCTGCGTGTTCGGCTGCGGCGGCGACCGCGATCCCGGCAAGCGTCCGCTGATGGGCGCCGTTGCCGAACGGCTCGCCGACGCGGTCGTGCTCACCAGCGACAACCCGCGCAGCGAAGACCCGCTGGCGATTCTCGCCGCGATCCGCGCCGGGATGCAAAGCGCCCCGACGGTCGAATCGGATCGCGCGGCGGCAATCGAAATGGCGGTGCGCTCGGCCCATGCGCGCGACGTGATCCTGCTCGCCGGCAAGGGACACGAGCCTTACCAGGAAATCGCCGGCGTCCGCCTGCCATTTTCTGATCTCGACAGCGCAAAGTCGGCGCTGGCGGGACGGCGAAAGGAAACCGCATGCTGAACCTATCCGCAACCGCCTCCATTCTCGATGGCCAGGTCTTCGGCCGTCCGCCGCACGACGGCGAATACACCAGCGTCGGCGCCGACTCGCGCGCCGTCGTGCCGGGCATGCTGTTCGTCGCCCTCACGGGCGAGCGCTTCGACGGTCACGACTTCGTGCGCGAAGCGCTCGCGCAAGGCGCCGCGGCGGCGCTGGTCAACCACGCGTTCGCGGCCGCCCATGCCGACCTGCCGCTCGTCGCCGTCGCCGACACGCGGCGGGCGCTCGGCCAGCTGGCCGCCCATTGGCGCAGCCGCTTCCGCATTCCGCTCATCGGCGTCACCGGCAGCAATGGCAAGACCACGGTGAAGGAAATGTGCGCCGCCATCCTGCGCGCCGATCACGGCCAGCACGCGGTGCTCGCCACCGTCGGCAACCTCAACAACGACATCGGCGTGCCGCTGACGCTGCTCAAGCTGCGCCACATCCATCGCGCCGCCGTCGTCGAGATGGGCATGAACCGCGCCGGCGAGATCGACACCCTGACGCACTTCGCCCGACCGACCGTCGCCCTCGTCAACAACGCGCAACGCGCCCATCTGGCCGGCCTCGGCAGCGTCGAGGGCATCGCCCGCGCCAAGGGCGAGATCTTCTCCGGTCTCGGTGCGGAGGGCGTTGCGGTGATCAACGCCGACGATCCCTTTGCCGACTACTGGCGCAGCCTCAACGTCGGGCGTCGCATACTGACCTTCGGCTTCAATGCGAAAGCGGACGTGCGCGGCGCCTGGCGCCCGCTCGGCTTCGACAGCGAGCTGTCGCTCGCCACACCGGCAGGCGAAGCGCTCGTCACGCTGCCGGCGCCGGGCATGCACAACGCGCGGAACGCCCTGGCCGCCGCCGCCGCCTGCCTGGCCGCCGGCGTGCCGCTCGCCCCCCTGGTGCGCGGCCTGTCCGGCTACACGGGCGCCCAGGGCCGCCTGCAGCGCAAGCGCGGTCTCAACGATGCGCTGGTGATTGACGACAGCTACAACGCCAATCCCGACTCGATGCGCGCCGCCATCGACGTGCTGGCCACCGTGCCCGGTCGCCGCATCTTCGTCATGGGCGACATGGGGGAAGTCGGCGAAGCCGCCGGTCAGCTGCACAGCGAGATCGGCGGGCACGCGAAAAGCATGGGTATCGACTATCTCTTCGCGCTTGGCGAGAAGAGCGCCGCCGCCGCGCACGATTTCGGCGACGCCGGTCGGCATTTCGCCGGCATCGAGGCGCTCGTCAAGGCGCTCAGGCCGCTGATGGACAACGAAACCACCGTGCTCGTCAAGGGTTCGCGTTTCATGCGCATGGAACGCGTGGTCGAAGCGATAACGGAGAACGTCCCCGCCGCCGAGTCGCCCCAAGGCGGGGACGACCATGAACACGGAGCCGCGCAGCGGCGAACACCCGTCACCCCCCCGCGAGGGGGGAGTGGGGGGGGAGGGCATCGTGCTGCTTGAACTCTTCCAGTGGTTGGCGCAGGACATCCGCGCCTTCAACGTCTTCAGCTACATCACGCTGCGCGCGGTGCTCGCCACCATGACGGCATTGACCATCTCTTTCGTGCTCGGTCCGGCGGTGATCCGCTGGCTCGCCGCGAAAAAGATCGGCCAGGCGGTGCGCGACGACGGCCCGCAGACCCATCTCGTCAAGGCCGGCACGCCGACCATGGGCGGCGCGCTGATCCTGCTCTCGCTCGGGCTGGCGACGTTGCTGTGGGCCGACCTGACGAACCGCTTCGTCTGGATCGTCCTGATCGTCACCTTCGGCTACGGCGCGGTCGGTTGGGTGGACGACTGGCGCAAGGTGGTCCATCGCAACCCGAAGGGATTGTCGGCGAAAGCCAAGTTCTTCTGGCAGACCGTGGTGGGCGTCGTCGCGGCGGTGTGGATCGCGTTTTCGATCTCGGCCAATTCCAGCGCCCAGGCGTTCGAACTCTTCCTGTCGTGGGCCGCCAGCGGCTTCACGTTCGACGTCCCCCTGCGCACCGACCTGATCGTGCCCTTCTTCAAGAGCGTGTCCTATCCGCTCGGCATCGTCGGCTTCATCATCCTGACCTACCTCGTCATCGTCGGCAGCAGCAATGCGGTGAACCTGACCGACGGCCTAGACGGCCTGGCGATCCTGCCGACGGTGATGGTCGGCGCGGCGCTCGGCATCTTCGCCTACGTCGCCGGCCATGCCGTGTTCTCGAAATACCTGCTGCTCCCCTACATCCCCGGCGCGGGCGAACTCACCGTGTTCTGCGGCGCGCTGGCCGGCGCCGGCCTCGGCTTCCTGTGGTTCAACGCCTACCCGGCCGAGGTATTCATGGGCGATGTCGGCGCCCTCGCCCTCGGCGCGGCGCTTGGCGCGGTCGCGGTGATCGCGCGGCAGGAGATCGTGCTGTTCATCATGGGCGGCGTGTTCGTCGCCGAGACGCTCTCGGTGATGCTGCAGGTCTCCTACTTCAAATACACCAAGTGGAAAACCGGGGTGGGGCGGCGCATCCTGCGCATGGCGCCCCTGCACCACCATTTCGAGCACTCCGGCTGGAAGGAAACCCAGGTCGTGGTGCGCTTTTGGATCATCACCATCCTGCTGGTGCTGTTCGGCCTCTCCACGCTGAAGATCCGTTGATGAAGCTGCGCGACATACACGTCCTCATCCTCGGCCTCGGCGAATCCGGGCTGGCCGCCGCACGCTGGTGCCATCGCCAGGGAGCGCGCCTGCGCGTGGCCGATACCCGCGCCGCGCCGCCCGGCCTCGACGCCATCCGCCGTCTCGCCGGCGTCGACTTTTCGAGCGGGGAATTCACCAAGTCGCTGCTCGACGGCATCGATCTCGTCGTCATCTCTCCCGGCCTGTCGCCCGGGCTGATGATCGCGCTCCACGCCCGCGCGCAAAACATTCCCGTCATCGGCGAAATCGAACTGTTCGCCCTGGCCCTGCGCGAACTGGCCCCTCTGACGCCCGTCCTCGGCATCACCGGCACCAACGGCAAAACCACCACCACGGCGCTTACCGGCCACCTCCTCGCGCAATGCAGGAAGCGCGTCGCCGTCGCCGGCAACATCTCGCCGGCCGCGCTCGACGCGCTGACGGACTGGCAGGATCGCGGCGCGCTGCCCGACGTCTGGGTGCTCGAACTATCCAGCTTCCAGCTCGAAACCACTTTCACCCTCGATTGCGCCGCGGCCGCGATGCTGAATCTCTCCGACGATCATCTCGACCGCTATATCGATCTCACGGACTATGCCGCCGCCAAGGCGCGCATCTTCCGGGGCAGCGGCGCGCAGGTGTTGAACCGCGACGACGCCTGGTCGCGCGGCATGGCGATCGCCGGCCGACGCATTCTCAGCTTCGGCCTCGATGCGCCGGGAGAGACGGCGGACTTCGGCCTGCGCATGCGCAACGGCAGCGAGTGGCTCGTGCAGGGCGAGACATTTCTCCTGCCGCTGGCCGACCTGCCGCTCGCCGGTCGCCACAACGCGGCGAACGCGATGGCGGCGTTGGCGCTCTGCGCCGCCATCGGCTTCGACGCCGAGGCGCTCGTGCCGGCGCTCAAGTCGTTCCGGGGGCTGCCGCACCGCGTCGAGAAGATCGCCGAGATCGGTGGCGTGGCGTATTACGACGACTCGAAGGGCACCAACGTCGGCGCCACCGTCGCCGCGCTCGTCGGGCTCGACCGCAAGTCGGTCGTCATCCTCGGCGGCGATGGCAAGGGGCAGGATTTCACGCCGCTCAGAGCCGCTGTCGCCGCCCATGCCCACGGCGTGGTGCTGATCGGTCGCGACGCGCCGAAGATCCGCGCCGCGCTCTCGGGCTGCGGCGTGCCGCTCGTCGATGCCGCCGACATGGAGACCGCCGTGCGTCTGGCCGCGCAGCGCGCCCGCCCCGGCGACGCGGTGCTGCTCTCGCCCGCCTGCGCGAGCTTCGACATGTTCAGGGACTACGTGCATCGCGCCGAGGCTTTCGCTGCGGCGGTACGCACCCTGGAGGGCCGGACATGAACACCGCGACATGGGGACGGCCGGGCAACGGCGCGGCAGAGATCGATTCCCTGCTCCTGTGGTCGGGGGTCGCGCTCCTGCTGCTCGGACTCGTGATGGTCTATTCCGCTTCGATCGCGACCGCCGAAGGATCGAGCTTCACGCGCCACCAGCCGACCTTCTTCCTCGTGCGCCACGCGGTCTATCTCGCCGTCGGGCTGATCGCCGCGCTCATCGCCTTCCAGATCCCGCTGCGCTTCTGGCAACAGTTCGCGCCCTGGCTGTTCGTCGCCGGCGTGCTGCTGCTCGTCGTCGTGCTGATTCCCGGCATCGGCAAATCGGTCAACGGCGCGCAGCGCTGGATCGGCCTCGGCCCGCTCAACCTGCAGCCCTCGGAATTCATGAAGCTCTTCGTCGTGCTCTACACCGCCGACTACACGGCCAGAAAGCTGGAGAAGATGGACAGCTTCCGCCATGGCTTCGTGCCGATGGCGGCGGTGATGATGCTGGTCGGTGGTCTCCTGCTGCGCGAGCCGGATTTCGGCGCCTTCGTCGTCATCGTCGGCATCGCCATGGGCATCCTCTTTCTCGGCGGCATCAATGGCCGCTTGTTCGCCGGCCTGATCGTGTTGATGATCGGCGCCTTTGCCTTCCTCGTCTGGTCTTCCCCCTACCGCTGGGAGCGCATCATCAGCTACATGGACCCGTGGCAGCACGCCTTCGGCAAGGGCTACCAGCTCTCGCACGCACTGATCGCCTTCGGGCGCGGCGAATGGTTCGGCGTCGGGCTGGGCGCTTCCGTCGAAAAACTCTTTTACCTGCCCGAGGCGCATACCGATTTCCTGCTCGCGGTGATCGCCGAGGAATTGGGCTTCGCCGGCGTGGTGACGGTGGTCGGCCTGTTCGCCCTCCTGGCCTGGCGCGCCTTCGCCATCGGTCGCCAGGCGCTGCTGCTCGACCGCGTCTACGGCAGTCTCGTCGCGCAGGGTATCGGCATCTGGATCGGTTTCCAGTCCTTCATCAACATGGGGGTGAACATGGGCCTGTTGCCGACCAAAGGGTTGACGCTGCCGTTGATGAGCTTCGGCGGTTCCGGCATCGTCGCCAACTGCCTCGCGCTGGCGGTGCTGTTGCGCGTGGACTACGAGAACCGGCGCCTCATGCGGGGGCTTCCCGCATGAGGACGATCGTCATCATGGCGGGCGGCACCGGCGGGCACATCATGCCGGGGCTCGCCGTCGCCGACGAGCTGGCGCGCCACGGCTGGAAGGTGGTGTGGATGGGCAACCCCGACGGCATGGAGGCGCGCATCGTTCCAGAACACGGTTACGAGATGGCCTGGGTGCGCTTTTCCGCCCTGCGCGGCAAGGGCATCGTCCGCAAGCTGTTGCTGCCCTTCAACCTGCTCTCCGGTTTCATCCAGGCCTGGCGGCATTTTTCGCGCCTCCGCCCGGACGTGGTGTTGGGCATGGGCGGCTTCATCAGCTTCCCCGGCGGCATGATGGCCGCCCTGCGCGGCATCCCGCTCGTGCTGCACGAGCAGAACGCCATCGCCGGACTCGCCAACCGGGTGCTCTCCGGCGTCGCCGACCGCGTGCTGACCGGCTTTCCGGGCACGCTGAAGCGGGGCATCTACGTCGGCAACCCGGTGCGGCACGCCATCGCCGTCCTGCCGGCGCCGACTTTTCGCTACCCGGAACACGAGCGGGCGAGCGGCAAGAAACTGCATCTCCTGGTCGTCGGCGGCAGCCTCGGCGCACAGGCCCTCAACGAGACGGTGCCGCGCGCGCTGGCGCTGCTGCCGGAAAACGAGCGGCCCGAAGTGGTGCATCAGTCGGGCGAAAAGCACCTGGCCGCCCTGTGCGCCCTCTACGAAGCGGAACAGGTGACCGCGCACGTCGTGCCCTTCATCGAGGACATGGCCGGCGCCTACGCCTGGGCGGACGTGGTGATCTGCCGCGCCGGCGCGCTGACGGTCGCCGAACTCGCGGCGGCCGGCGTGGCCAGTGTGCTGGTGCCCTTCCCGCACGCCGTGGACGACCATCAGACCGCCAACGCGCGCCATCTTTCCCATGCCGGCGCCGCCATCCTGTTGCCGCAGTACGAACTGACGGTGGAAAAGCTCGTGCTGATCCGCAACCTCACCCGTCCGCAACTGCAGGAGATGGCCGAAAAGGCGCGCGAACTCGCACGGCCGGACGCAGCGCGCGCCGTCGCCAATGTCTGTCGGGATATCTGCAAATGAAGCACAAGGTCAAACGCATCCATTTCGTAGGGATTGGCGGCGCGGGCATGAGCGGCATCGCGGAAGTGCTCGCGAACCAGGGCTTCGAAATCAGCGGTTCCGATCTGGTCGAGTCCGCCGCCACGCGCCGCCTGGCGGCGCTCGGCGTGCGCATCGTCATCGGCCATGCCGCCGAGAACGCGCTGGGCGCCGACGCGGTGGTGGTGTCGACCGCCGTCGGGGACGACAACCCCGAGGTCGCCGCCGCGCGCGCGCGCCATGTGCCGATCGTGCCGCGTGCGCAGATGCTCGCGGAGTTGATGCGCCTCAAGCAGGGCATCGCCATCGCCGGCACGCACGGCAAAACGACGACGACCAGCCTCGTCGCGAGCTGCCTCGCCGAGGCCGGCCTCGATCCGACCTTCGTCATCGGCGGCCGGCTGATTTCGGCGGGCGCCAACGCGCGCCTCGGCCAGGGCGACTATCTGGTCGCCGAGGCGGACGAGTCCGACGCCTCGTTCCTCTTCCTTTCGCCGGTGATTTCGGTCGTCACCAACATCGACGCCGACCATATGGACACCTACGGCCACGACTTCGGTCGCCTGAAGCAGGCCTTCGTCGATTTCGTTCATCGCCTGCCTTTCTACGGTGTGGCGGTGATGTGTCTTGATGATCCGCATGTGCGCGACATCCTGCCGCAGATTACCAAGCAGATCGTCACCTACGGCTTTGCTGACCAAGCCAACGTGCGCGCCGAGAACGTGCGTGCGGAAGGCGGCCGCATGCGGTTCGACTGCGTGCGCACCAACGGCACGGTGTCGCGCTTTCCGGTGACGCTCAACCTGCCGGGCGAACACAACGTGAGGAACGCGCTCGCCGCGATCGCGGTGGCCACGGAAGTCGGCGCCGGCGACACGGCGATGCAGAAGGCGCTGGCGGAATTCCATGGCGTCGGCCGGCGCTTTCAGCGCCACGGCGATATCGCGCTCCCCAGCGGCGGCCGCTTCACGCTGATCGACGACTACGGCCACCATCCGGTCGAGATGGCGGCCACGCTCGCCGCCGCGCGCGGCGCCTTTCCGGGCCGCCGCATCGTGCTCGCCTTCCAGCCGCACCGTTACACGCGCACGCGCGACTGCTTCGAGGATTTCGTCAAGGTGCTGTCGGCTGCCGACGCCGTGCTGCTCGCCGAGGTCTATCCGGCCGGCGAGACGCCCATCGTCGCCGCCGACGGTCGTTCGCTCGCGCGCGCCCTGCGCGTCACCGGCAAGATCGAGCCGGTGTTCGTCGAGGACATCGCCGCCATGCCGCAGGCGATTCTCGACACCGCGCAGGACGGCGACGTCGTCATCACCCTCGGCGCCGGTTCGATCGGCGCGGTGCCGGCCAAGCTGGTGCAGGGCTGATGGAGATTCGCTTCGACGAGCCGATGGCGCGTCATGTCACCTGGCGGGCAGGCGGGCCGGTGGCGCGCGCCGGCTTTCCGCGCGACCTGGCCGATCTGGCCGCCTTTTTGCGCAATCTGCGCCACGACGAACCGCTGTTGATGGTCGGCTTGGGCTCGAACCTGCTGATCCGCGACGGCGGCTTCGACGGCACGGCGATCTTCACCCATCGCGCGCTCTCCGCCCTGCGCCGGGAAGCCGACGGCTCGCTCTACGCCGAGGCCGGCGTCGCGTCGCCCAAGATTGCGCGCTTCGCCGTGAACCATGGCCTGGCCGGCGCGGAATTTCTCGCCGGCATCCCCGGCACCCTGGGCGGCGCGCTGGCGATGAACGCCGGCTGCCACGGCGACGAGATCTGGCACTACGTCGAGCGCGTGAGGATGATCAATCGCGCCGGCGAATGCGTCGACCGCAGGCCGGAAGATTTCGCCATCGGCTACCGCCATGTCGGCCTGAAGCACGCCTGCGACGAAATCTTCGCCGCCGCCTGGCTGCGTTTTGCGCCGGGTGACGCGGCGATTGCGCGCGCGCGCATCCGGGAACTGCTGGAGCGGCGCGTCGCCACCCAGCCGCTCTCGTTGCCGAACGCCGGCTCGGTGTTCCGCAACCCGCCCGGCGACCATGCCGCGCGCCTGATCGAGGCCGCCGGTCTAAAGGGCTTGGAAGAAGGCGGCGCGCGGGTGTCCGAAAAGCATGCGAATTTCATCGTTAATCCGACGGGTCGCGCCACGGCTTCCGCGATAGAAAGCTTAATCGGCCGAATTCAGGCCGAGGTGCGTGAACGATTTGGCGTCGAACTGGTGCGTGAAGTGCGCATCCTTGGGGCAAGCAATTGAAAGAACTGGGCAAAGTCGCGGTGCTGATGGGCGGGACCTCCGCCGAGCGCGAGATTTCCCTGATTTCGGGAAAGGCGGTGCTGGAGGCGCTCGTCGCCGCCGGCGTCGATGCCTTCGTCTACGATCCGGCCGAGCGTCCCGTCTGGGAACTGAAGGCGGATCGCGTCTTCAACATCCTGCACGGCGGCGCCGGCGAAGACGGCACGATCCAGGGCGCGCTCGACTTGATGGGGATTCCCTACACCGGCAGCGGCGTGCTCGCCTCGGCGCTGGCGATGGACAAGCTCCGCACCAAGTGGCTCTGGCAGGCCGCCGGCATTCCGACACCGCGCGCGCGGCGCGTCTTTTCCGCCGCCGAGGGCCCGGTCGTCGTCGCCGAACTCGGTCTGCCGCTGATCGTCAAGCCCGTGCGCGAAGGCTCCTCGATCGGTCTGACGAAGCTTGTGCGCATCGAGGATTTTCCCGCCGCCTTCGCCGCCGCCACCGAAGGCGGCAAGGAAGCGATGGCCGAGGCGTTCCTGTCCGGCACGGAATACACGGTGGCCGTACTCGGCCGCCGTGTGCTGCCCGTCATCCGCATCGATCCACCCGCAGAAGGCTACGACTACCGCAACAAGTATTTCACCGACGCGGTGCGTTATCGCTGTCCGGCCGACCTGCCAGCCACCGTCGAGGCGGAAATCGGCGCGACGGTGCTGGCAGCCTTCGACGCGCTCGGCTGCCGCGGCTGGGGGCGCGCCGACCTGATCCGCGGCGCCGACGGCAGCTACGGCCTCCTGGAAATGAACACCAACCCTGGCATGACCGGCCATTCGCTCGTGCCGATGGCGGCCCAGGCCGCCGGCATCGGCTTCGGCGAGCTCGTGCTGCAGATTCTCGCGGAGGCGTCCTGTGGCCAGGGCTAAGTTCCCTGCCCGCACACGGGAGGCCGAAGCGGGCGCCGGCGGCCTGTGGCACCAGCCGGCCCTACTCAACCTGCTGGCCGACCTTTTGATCGTGCTCGCCGTCGCCGCGCTGGCCTGGGCTGCGCTCACCGCGTTGCAACGGCTCCCCCTATTCCCCTTGCGCGAAATCGTCCTCGCCGCCGCTCCCGAACGGGTCAGCATCGCGCAGGTCGAGCATGCGGCGCGCACCGCCGCGACAGGAAATTTTTTCACCGTCGATCTGGACACCGCGCGCCGCGCCTTCGAAACCCTGCCCTGGGTGCGCAAGGCGGCGGTGGAGCGCCTCTGGCCCGACGGCCTGCGTCTGACACTCGAAGAGCACGTCGCACAGGCGCGCTGGCGCCCGCTCGGCCAGGAGGGCCTGACCGCCTTCGTCAATGCGCAGGGCGAGGTGTTCAGCGTCGAGGCGCCCGAAGATGCTGCACGCCTGCCCTGGCTTTCCGGTCCCGAAGGCAGCGCGCCCGAGCTGCTGCGCCGCCACGCCGATTTTTCCGCGACGCTCGCCGCCATCGGCCGCCACCCCGTCGCCCTCACGCTGTCGGCACGCCGCGCCTGGCAGATCAAGCTCGACAACGGCACTCTCGTCGAACTCGGTCGCGACCAGGAACGCCATCCGCTGGCCGAACGCATCGCGCGCTTCGTCGCGCACTACGAAGAGACGCGCCGGCACGTCGGCGTCTTCCGCGTCGCCGACATGCGCTACCCGAACGGATTTGCCGTTGGCGGCATCCAGCCGCCGACGAGGCAGGATCAGCGCTCATGAACAAGGACAAGGCCGCAGGCCGAAGGACAGCCGAAGGCTGGTCCCGCGCAGCGGGAGGCGGCTTTGCCGCACAAAAGAACCGCGACCTCATCGTCGGCCTCGACATCGGCACCTCGAAGATCGTCGCCATCGTCGCCGAACTGAACGCCGAAGGACAACTGGCGATCCTTGGGCTAGGCACGCAGGATACGCAGGAGGCGCGCGGCCTCAAAAAGGGCGTGGTCGTGAACATCGAGGCAACGGTCAACAGCATCTCGAAAGCCGTGGCGGAAGTCGAGATGATGGCCGGTTGCAAGGTCAAGGAGGTCTATACCGGCATCGCCGGCAGCCACATCAAGAGCCGCGATTCGAACGGCATGACGGTGGTGAAGGACAAGGAGGTGACGCAATACGACGTCGCACGCGCCATCGAGGCCGCCAACGCGACGCCGATCTCGGCCGACGACCAGATCCTCCACACGCTGGTGCAGGAATTCATCGTCGACGGCCAGGACGGCGTCAAGGAGCCGATCGGCATGGACGCCAAGCGCCTCGAGGTCAAGGTGCATCTCGTCACCGGCGCCGTCACTGCGGTGCAGAACATCGTCAAATGCGTGCGCCGCTGCGGGCTGGAGGTCGTCGACCTGGTGCTCCAGCCGCTCGCCTCGGGCAATGCCGTGCTCACCGACGACGAGAAGGACGTCGGCGTCTGTCTCGTCGACATCGGCGGCGGCACCACCGACATCGCCGTCTTCAGCCAGGGCGCGATCCGCCACACCGCGGTGATCCCGATCGCCGGCGACCAGATCACCAACGATATCGCCATCGCGCTGCGCACCTCGACGCAGGACGCCGAGGAAATCAAGCTGCGCTACGGCATCGCGCTACAGCAACTCGCCGACCCCGAGGAAATGCTCGAGGTGCCGGGCGTCGGCGACCGGCCGGCGTCGAGCCTGTCGCGCCAGACGCTCGCCGGCTTCATCCAGCCGCGCGTCGAGGAGATTTTCCAGAAAGTGCAGGACGAGCTCGTCAAGAGCGGCTTCGCGCGCCTGTTGCGCGCGGGCGTCGTGCTCACCGGCGGCACCGCGCAGATGCCCGGCATGACGCAGCTCGGCGAGGAAATCTTCCACAACACGGTCAAGGTCGGCGTGCCGCACTACGCCGGCAATCTGCGCGACTTCGTGAAGAACCCGCGCTACGCGACGGCGATGGGTCTCCTGCTCGAGGGTGTCGCTCACCGGCAGCGCGGCATCAAGGAGCAACCGATGAGTCTTGGCCAGGTCTTCGGGCGCATGAAGGCCTGGTTCGTGAGGAATCTGTAACCGTTGTACCCGCAACAAAGGAGAGGCGAAATGTTCGAAATCATCGACAGGGACCCCAACGCGACGATCATCAAGGTCGTCGGCGTCGGCGGCGCCGGCGGCAATGCCGTCGAACACATGATCCGCGAAGGCGTCGGCGGCGTGGAGTTCATCTGCTGCAACACCGACGCCCAAGCGCTCAAGCAATCCTCGGCCGGCGTCAAGCTGCAGCTCGGGCCGGGACTGGGCGCGGGCGGCAAGCCGGAGCGCGCGCGCGAGCACGCCGAAGCCTCGCGCGAGAAAATCGCCGACGCGCTGTCCGGCGCGCACATGTGCTTCATCACCGCCGGCATGGGCGGCGGCACCGGCACCGGCGCCGCGCCGATCGTCGCCGAGGTGGCGCGCGAGCTGGGCATCCTCACCGTCGCCGTCGTCACCAAGCCCTTCGAGTTCGAGGGCCGGCGCGGCAAGATCGCCGAGGAGGGGCTGGCCGAACTCGCCCAGCACGTCGATTCGCTGATCGTCATCCTCAACGAGAAGCTGATGGAAGTGCTCGGCGAGGACGTCAGCATGCTCGACGCCTTCAAGTCGGCCGACAACGTACTGAAGAACGCGGTGGGCGGCATCGCCGAGATCATCAACGTGCCGGGGCTGGTCAACGTCGACTTCGAGGACGTGCGCACCGTGATGGGCGAGATGGGCAAGGCGATGATGGGCTCCGCGGTCGCCGCCGGGGTCGACCGGGCGCGCATCGCCGCGGAATCGGCTGTCGCCAGTCCGCTGCTCGAAGGCATCGAGCTGTCCGGCGCCAAGGGCGTGCTGGTCAACATCACCGCGAGCGGTTCACTCGGGCTCAAGGAGTACAAGGAGGTCATGGCGACGATCCGCAACTACACGGCGCCGGACGCCACCGTGATCTGCGGCGCGGTGTTCGACGACACGATGGAAGACCAACTGCGCGTGACGGTGGTCGCCACGGGTCTCGGCAGCAAGATCGCCCGCAAGCCGGAACTGAAGACGTTCGAAGGCGCCGGCATCCGCGCGCTGGCGCGCACCGGTACCGATGACCTGCCGCTGGGCGCCGGCATCTCGGTCGGCACGGTCGGCAACCTCAGCGTCGGCGCCGTCGGCGGCGTAGACGACCTGTTCGTCTCGGCACGGACGCCGCGCGACGCGCGCGCCCAGGCGATGTCCGACACGGGAATGGACAAATACGACATCCCCGCGTTCCTGCGCAAACAGGCCGATTGAGCGTCGGATCGACAGCGGCCTCCGGGGGATCGCCTCCCCCCGGAGGCTATTTCTTTTCGGCCAGCGCGTTCGTCAGTCGTATGTAATCGGCGACGGACAACTCTTCCGCCCGCGCCGTCGGCGCGATGCCCTGCGCCGCCAGAAACTCCTCGCCGCCGAACTCCCTGAGCGTGTTGCGCAGCATCTTGCGGCGCTGCGCGAAGGCGGCCGCCACCAATTTAGCGAACAGCGCCTCGTCGGATGCCGTCATGCCAGCGCCGACTTTTAACGGAATCATGCGCACCACCGCCGAATCGACCTTGGGCGGCGGATCGAAGGCGCCCGGCGGGACGACGAACAGGCGCTCCATGCGAAAGCGATATTGCAGCATCACCGACAGGCGGCCGTAGTCGCCGCCGGGCGCGGCGACCATGCGGTCGACGACCTCCTTTTGCAGCATGAAGTGCATCTCGGCGATCGCGTCGGCGAAGCTCGCGAAGCGGAAGAGCAGCGGACTGGAGATGTTGTAGGGCAGGTTGCCGACGATTTTCAGCGGGCCCTCGCCCTTGAGCGCGCCGAAATCGAATTTGAGCGCGTCGCCCTCGTGGATGACGAGACGCTCGGGAGGAAAGCGTTCGCGCAACCGCGCGACGAGGTCGCGGTCGATCTCGACGACGTGCAGACGGTCGAGCCGTTCGAGCAGCGGCCCGGTGAGCGCACCGAGACCGGGGCCGATCTCGACGACGGTGTCGCCGGCGCGCGGCGCGACGGCGGCGACGATCCTGCGGACGACGCCGGGCGAGACGAGGAAGTTCTGGCCGAAGCGCTTTCTGGCTCGATGCCCTTCGAGGCTCATGCTGCCCGCCGGCGCGCCATGTCGATGGCGGCCTCCACCGCCGCGAACAGGCTGGTCGGCGCGGCTTTGCCCGTGCCGGCCAGGTCGAGCGCAGTGCCATGGTCGACCGAGGTGCGGATCACCGGCAATCCGAGCGTCACGTTGATGCCTTCGTCGAAGGCGGCGTATTTGAGTACCGCGAGCCCCTGGTCGTGATACATCGCGAGTTGGGCGTGCGAACCGGCCAGCACGTTCTTCGTAAATAGCGTGTCGGCCGGCAGCGGGCCGACGAGATCCATGCCCTCGGCGCGCAACTTGTCGAGCACCGGGCCGATGACCTCGATTTCCTCGCGTCCCAGGTAGCCGCCTTCGCCGGCGTGGGGGTTGAGGCCGGCGACGAGGATGCGCGGCCGGTCGAAACCGAATTGGGTTTTCAGGTCGGCGTGCAGGATGCGCAGCGTGGTTTCCAGATCGTCGCGCGTGATCGCGGCCGGCACGTCCTTGAGCGGCAGGTGCGTCGTCGCCAGCGCGACGCGCAACCCCGCGCCGGCGAGCATCATGACGACGCGCGGCGTGGCCGTCTTCTCGGCAAGGTATTCGGTGTGGCCGGTGAAGGCGATGCCGGCGTCGTTGATGATGCCCTTATGCACCGGCGCGGTGACCATCGCGGCATATGCGCCAGAACGGCAGCCTTCGAGCGCGGCATCGAGCAGGTCGAGCACATAGGGCGCGTTGGCCGGATCGAGCCGTCCTGCCAGCGCCGACTTTCGCAACGGGATGTGGCGGATGTCGAGCGCGTCGATGTCGCGATTCAACTGTCGTGCGCGCTCAGCGAACAAGCCTCGGTCGCCCAGCACGACGATGTGCGCGGGAAAGTCGCGCGTCGCCAGATCGAGGCAGATGTCCGGCCCGATGCCGGCCGGTTCGCCCGAGGTGACGGCAATGACCGGTTTAACGTTCTTCAAGCCGGTATTCGACATAGGCGCGGTCGCGCATCTGCCGCAGCCAGTCTTCGTAGGCATCGTCCGACTTGCGCTCGCGCAGCACCTGACGGGCGATCAGGCGCTTCCTCTCGTCGCCCGCCTCGGCGTTCTTGCGTTCGAGCACCTGGATCAAGTGCCAGCCGAACGGCGAGCGCACCGGCGGACTGATTTCGCCGACGGCGAGGGCATCCATCGCGCGCTCGAATTCGGGCACCGTGTCGCCCGGGTAGAGCCAGCCGAGGTCGCCGCCCTTGGCGGCGGACAGATCGTTCGAATGCAGGCGCGCCAGCTCGGCGAAATCGCCGCCATGGTCGAGGCGCTCCCTGAGTCCCTGCAGCTTGTGGCGCGCCTCCTCGGAGGAAACGAGTTCGCTCGGCTTGATCAGGATGTGGCGCGCGCGCGTCTGGCGGATGGTGCGGCTCGCCAGTTCGTCGCCTTCGCGGGCGATCAGCTTGACGATGTGAAAGCCGGCGGGGCTTCTCAGGATGCCGCTGACCTCCCCGGGACGCAGCGCGGTGATCGCGTCGGCATACAGCGTCGGCAGGCGGTCGGCGGAACGCGGTTCGAACAGGCCACCGCTCATCGCATCCGGCGCCTCGGAGTAGGTCGCGGCAATCTGCGCGAAATCACGGCCGGCGCGGAGCTGCTCGAGCGCCTGCTCGGCGCGCTGGCGCAAGCGCGCCAGCAGCGCGGCATCGGCCTGTTCTGGCACGCGCACGACGATGTGGCCGAGCGTCACCACGGCGTCGCGCAGGGCCTCGCGCGGCTGGGCGAGGTAGTTGTCGATCTCGGCGTCCGAGACGACGATGCGGCTTTCGACCTCCCGCTCGCGCAGGCGGGCGACGATCATCTCCTCGCGGATTTCCTCGCGAAAGCGGCGCCATTCGATGCCGTCTTGCTCCAGCGCGGCGCGAAACTCGCCCAGCGACATGCGGTTGTTCTCGGCGATGCGCCGCAACGCGGCGTCGAGTTCGGCATCGGCGATCTGCATGCCAGTCTCGCGCGCGAACTGCAGCTGCACGCGGTCGACGATCAGCCGTTCGAGGACCTGCTTTTCCAGCACGTCGCGCGGCGGCAACGGCGTGCCGCGCGCGCGCAGCTGGCGTTCGACCGTCAGCAGGCGGTCGCGCAGTTCGTGCTGCGTGATCGCCTCGTGATTGACGACGGCGATCACGCGGTCGATGGCGATGGGCTGGCGTTTCTGAGCGAAGGCCGGCGCCGCCAGCAAGGCGACGCAAACCAGCAGCAAGGAAAAGATTCTTGTCATGGGCGGCGGGTCACTCTGCGGCGAAAACGGGATTGGCGGCGGGCTGATTGATGACGCCATAGCCCGGGATGCTGCGCTTGAGGATGTCGAGGGGATTGGAGCCGATCCTCGAAAAATCATTCAACTCGAGCTGGAAGAAAATCGCCGTGGTGGGCTTGGCCGCGATGGTCGCCAGGCGCTGCAGGACGAAGCGGCCCACCCAGCAGCCGGCATTGTATTCGAGACCGCCGATGCTTTCGATGACGCGCCGCTCGGACAGCGAGTAGTTGTAACGGCCGACGCCATGCCAGCCGCCAAACAAACGCCATTGACCGGAAATGTCGATCTGGCGGTTGCCGACCTTGCCGCTGCCGTCGCGCGCGAAGCGGTAGCCGGCATTGAGGATCTTGCCCGCTTCCGGACGGTAGCGGCCGGCGACGACCATCCGTTCCGTGCGGCCATCGCGCGGGTTGTATTGCCAGCCCAGATCGGCGAAGGTCTTGGGCAAGACCTGTCCGGTCAGCGCGCCGAGAACGTCGGCCTTGCGCTCGGTGCGTCCCTTCTCGCCGGGCAGGAGAATTTGCTCGTTGGCGAAGTAATAGCGCGTGCCCAGCGTGGCGCGCAGCAGCTCGGCGCCGCTGGCCGGCTCGATGAGGCGCGAGGTGGCGGCCAGCGTGATCTCGTTGGCATCGCCAATGCGGTCGTTGCCGGCATAGCGGTTCTCGCGGAACATGTTCGCGTAGTTGAAACCCACGCGGGCCGTATCGAACAGTTGCGGCAGGACGATCTTGTCGCGGGCCGGCACATACACATAGTAGGCGCGCGGTTCGAGCGTTTGCAGCAGCGACCGGCCGAAGAATTGCGTGTCGCGTTCCATCACGAAACCGCCATCGACGCTGAAGATCGGCACAGAACGACTTTGCTGCGCCGGCAGCCCTACGCCCTGGCGCTCGAACTGGTAGCGGGTATGGTGGATGCCGAGCTTGGGGGTGAGCCAGAAGGCGGACGTGGCAAGCGGCAGGGAGAGCTGCGGATAGAGCACCGTGCGCTTCGCCACGACCTGCGTCGGGTGGTCGAAGTGGGCATATTCGCCACTGAAGCCGAGACTCAGGCCCAGCGGCAGGTCGTGACGATTGGCGGTGACGAACAGCTGCGGCAGACGCTGGTAGGGCTTCGCCAGGCCTTGCAGCGTCTGGTAGGACTGCACGTTGAGCACGGCGCTATACCAGCTCGCCCCGTAGGCGAGCGTCGCCTGGCGCAGCAGGCTGCCCTGCGTCACCGATCCGACCCGGGTAGACAGATCGCTGTAATAGTCGTCGTCGGATACCCGATTGACATTCAGGTTGAGAGCGAAGCCGGCGCCGAGGTTGTGGACGTGCATGAGCGTGTAGGCGTAGCGGTCGCGCTTGGCCAGGCGGTCGTTCGGCAGATACTCGGTGCGCGCCAGGCCGCTGTAGCGATAGTCGAGGTAACGGAATTCGCTGTTGAGCTGCATGCCGCGTCGCGCCATGGCGCGCGGCGTGATCGTCGCATCCATGTTCGGCGCGATGTTCCAGTACCAGGGCGCCGCCACCTCGAAGCCGCTCTTGCTGGTCGAACCGACGCTCGGCGTCAGGAAGCCGCTCTTGCGCTGGTTGCTCAGCGAGAAGCTCATCCACGGCGAATACAACACGGGCACGCCCTTGAACGACACCAGGGCGCCGCGTGCCTGACCGACCTCGCGGTCGTAATCGAGATCGAGCCGGTCAACGCTGACCTCCCAGTCGCGCTCGTCGGGCGCACAGGTGCTATAGGTCGCATTGAGCAGGCGATAGCGGTTCTCGCCCTGGAATTCGATGCGTTCGGCCACGCCGCTGCCGGTCACCGCGGGGGGCTGCAGCATCCGGCCGGTGGTGGCAAGCACCCGACCCTCGGCGGAAACGGCCGGCAAGCCGGACATGGTCAGCGCGGGCTCCGGAACCGGGGATGGCGTGTGGCGAATCGTGTAGGCAGGCGACTCGAATTCGCCGCTGCTCTCATCGAGCCGCAGGCGCAGCCGCGGCCCGGCGATCACGGTGTCCGGAGAAACCAGGCGCACGTTGCCGGCGGCCTCGACCTCGTCCTCGTCCTGGCGATAGACGATGCGGTCGGCATGCAGGCGGTCGCCGCCGCGCTCGAGCACGGCGGCCCCCTCGGCCACCGCCTCAATGTCATTGACGCCGAACAGGCGCTGCGCCGCGATGGTCGTCGGCGCCGCATCCTTGCCGACATGGGAGAAGGCGGTGTTCGACGGGCGCAGATTGCCCGCCGCCAGTTGCGCGGAATACAGCGGCGCGACGACCGGCCGCTCGGCGACCTGTGGCGGTTCGGGCTGCGCCGCCAGCGGCGGCAGCTCGCGCGCGGCGGGAGGCGGCGCCACCGGCTTCGCCTCGACCGCCGGCCTGGGCGAGTCGACCGCCGGCGGGCGTGCCGTTTCTTCCGGGTTCGGTCTGGGCGTCGCTTCGGCGCCGGACGCCGCCGGCGCCGCGACGGAAGCGGGCCGCGGCGCGGCGGCCGGCACGCGCTTGGCCGGGGCCCCGCCCAGCAAGGCGGGATCGATGCGCAGCGGCGGCAACGGCTCGGCCGCCATGGCGTGGCCCGCCGCGCCCGCCCAGATCAGGCAGGCGAGGCATCCGGTCGCTCGCGTGGGCCATGCCAAAGACATCGTTGTGGTCGCGTTCCCTGAAACCGCGCGCGCCCAGCCCGCCGAGGCCGCCCGAGCGCATGATAAGCCGATGATAGAATTGGTCATTCTAGCATTGACCGGAAAGGCAGACGTGGAGCGGAACACGCAGATCGAAACCTGGCTGGCGGGCCTGTTTCCCGGCGCCGCCTTCACGCTCTCTCCCGCCTCTGCCGATGCGAGTTTCCGCCGCTACCTGCGCGCCACCTTCGACGACGGCAAAACGCTGATCGTCATGGACGCGCCGCCGGCGCACGAGGACGTGCGTCCCTGGCTGCACGTGCAGCGGCTCTTTCGCGCCGCCGGCGCCCATGTGCCCGAAGTGCTCGCGCAGGATATCGAACGCGGCTTCCTGCTGCTCTCCGACCTCGGCTCGACCACCTACCTCGCCGCCCTGAACGAGGACGCCGATGCGGATACGCTCTACCGCGCCGCCATCGACACGCTGATCGCCATCCAGCGCGCCAGCCGGCCCGACGCGCTGCCGGCCTACGACCGGACGCTGCTCGAGCGCGAGCTCGACCTCTTTCCCGACTGGTATATCGGCAAGCATGTAACGATCCCCTTCGGCGACGCCGACCGCAACGCGCTCGAAGCGGTGTTCGCAAAGATTCTCGCCGTCAACCTCGCCGAGCCGACGGTCTTCGTGCATCGCGACTACCACTCGCGCAACCTGATGGTCGACGGAGAGCGTCCGGGAGTGATCGACTTTCAGGACGCCGTCTATGGCCCGATCAGCTACGACCTCGTCTCGCTGTTCAAGGACGCCTATGTCGACTGGGAGGAAGAGCGCACCCTCGACTGGCTGGCGCGCTACTGGGAGAGGGCGAAGAAGGCCGGACTGCCGGTCTCCGCCGACTTCGGCGCGTTCTTCCGCGACTACGAGTGGATGGGCGTGCAGCGCCACGTCAAGGTGCTCGGCATCTTCGCGCGGCTGTATCACCGCGACGGCAAGGACGGTTATCTTGCCGACATGCCGCGCGTCGCCAGCTATTTGCGCAAGGCCTGCGAACGCTACGGAGAGCTCGCGCCGCTCCTGCGTCTGCTCGACCGGCTCGAAGACCGCCAGGCGCAAGCGGGGCATTCGTTTTGAAGGCCATGATCCTCGCGGCGGGGCGCGGCGAACGCATGCGCCCGCTCACCGACGTCGCACCCAAGCCGCTCCTGCCCGTCGCCGGCAAGCCGCTCATCGTCTGGCATCTCGAAAGGCTGGCACGCTCGGGTTTTCGCGCGATCGTCATCAACCATGCCCATCTGGGCGAGCAGATCGAGGCGCTCTTGGGCGACGGCGACGCCTGGGGCGTGCGCATCGACTATTCCGCCGAACCGGAGGGCGCGCTCGAAACCGCCGGCGGCATCGCCAACGCGCTGCCGCTTCTTGGCGACGAACCGTTTCTGGTCGTCAATGGCGACATCTTTTGCGACTGGGATTTTTCGCGGGCAACCGTCGGCGACGATGCGCTCGCCCACCTGGTGCTGGTCGACAACCCGCCGCACCATCCCGACGGCGACTTCGCGCTCGACGGCGCAAAAGTCGGCGCCGGCAGGACGGCACGCTTGACGTTTTCCGGCATCGGCATCTATCGCCCCGAACTGTTCGCCGGCATCGAACGCGGCCGACCGGCCAAGCTCGCGCCGCTCTTGCGCGAGGCCATCGCCGCCGGTCGCGTCACGGGCGAGAAACACAGCGGCCGCTGGGAGGACGTCGGCACGCCGGAACGGCTCGCCGCGCTCGATGCAAAACTGCGCGCCCACCTATAATCGGGCGATGGATTGCACCCCCTTCCGGCAACGCCGCCAACAGCTGCTCGCCCGCATGGCCTCCGCCGGCGGCGGCCTCGCGATCATCCCCACCGCGCCGGAGCGGATTCGCAACCGCGACACGCACTTTCCTTTCCGCGCCGACAGCTACTTCCACTATCTGACCGGCTTCCCCGAACCCGAAGCGGTGCTGGTGCTGACGGCGGGAGACCCGGCGCAGTCGATCCTGCTCTGCCGCGAGAAGGACATCGACAAGGAGATCTGGGACGGCTTCCGCTTCGGCCCCGACGCGGCGCGCGAGACCTTCGGTTTCGACGCCGCGCACCCCATCGGCGCATTCGACGCCAAACTCGCCGAACTGCTCGCCGATCAGCCGGCGCTGTGGTTCTCGCTCGGCCACGACGCCGCGTGGGATGCGAAGATCGCCGCGGCGCTCAACGCCGTGCGCGCGCAAAGCCGCGCCGGCAAGCGCGCGCCGACCGTCATTCATGATGTGCGCGCGGCGCTCGACGAAATGCGTCTCGTCAAGGACGCCCACGAAATCGGCCTGATGCGCCAAGCCGCGCAGATCGCCGGCGCGGCGCACCGACGCGCGATGCGTTTCACGGCGCCCGGCAAGTTCGAATACGAAGTCGAGGCCGAGTTCCTCCACGAATTCCGCCGCGCCGGCTGCCAGGCGCCCGCCTACCCGCCCATCGTCGCCGGCGGCGCCAACGCCTGCGTGCTCCACTACGTCGGCAACGATTGTGTGCTGAAAGACGGCGAGCTGCTGCTGATCGACGCCGGCTGCGAAGTGGCCGGCTACGCCAGCGACATCACGCGCACCTTTCCGGTCAACGGCAAATTCTCCGGCCCGCAGGCCGACATCTACGATCTGGTGCTCGCCGCGCAGACCGCCGCCATCGCCGCGCTCAAGCCCGGCGCGAGCTTCCTCGCCCCGCACGACGCGGCCGTGCGCGTGCTCGCCCAGGGCATGATCGACCTGAGGCTGCTCGAAGGCAGCGTCGACGGCGTCATCGAATCCGGCGCCTACAAGCGCTTTTACATGCACAGAACCAGCCACTGGCTCGGCCTCGACGTGCACGACGCCGGCGAATACCGCGCCGGCGAGGAATGGCGCATGCTCGCACCGGGCATGACGCTGACCGTCGAGCCGGGCTGCTACCTCCGCCCCGCCGACGACGTGCGCGAGGTCTTCTGGAACATCGGCGTGCGCATCGAGGACGACGCGCTGGTCACGGCCGACGGCTGCGAGATTCTCACCGCCGATGCGCCGAAGACCATTGCCGACATCGAAGCGCTGATGCGGCGATGAAGGAACCCGTTCTCGTCGTCGGCGGCGGGCCGGCCGGCATGGCGCTGGCGCTCGCCCTGCATCGCGTCGGCGTGGCGAGCCGCATCGTCGATGCGCGGCCGCGCGGCGCGGCCAGCGAGGATGCGCGCGTCCTCGCGCTCTCACACGGTTCGCGGCTGATTCTGGAAGGTCTCGGCGTGTGGTCGCAGATTCCGCATACGCCGATCGCGACCATCCATGTCTCGCAGCAGGGCGGCTTGGGGCGCACGCTGATCCGCGCCGAGGAAGAGAACGTGCCGGCATTGGGCTATGTGCTGGCGGCCGGCGATCTGGCGGCCGCGCTCGATGCCGCGCTCGGCGACATCCCCTACCAGGACGACACGCCGGCCCCCGAGTCATCCGATGCGCTGCTGACCGTGCATGCCGAGGGGCGCATCGAAATGGGCGAGGACATCCGCACGCGCGACTATGGCCAGCACGCCGTGATCTGCCTGGCGCGCGCCGCCGAACCGCCGCGCGGCATCGCCTGGGAGCGCTTCACGCCCGAGGGCCCGGTGGCGCTGCTGCCCTGCCATGACGCATACGCCGTCGTGCTCACCTGTCCGGCCGACGACAGCGCGCGCATCGCCGCCCTCGACGATGCGGCGTTTCTTGCCCTGCTGCAAGCGCGTTTCGGATCGCGCGTCGCGCTCGCCGCCGTCGGTCCGCGCTGCGTCTATCCGCTCGGCCTCAAGCTGCGCAGGAGCGCAATCGGCGAGCGCGCCGTGTGGATCGGCAATGCGGCGCAAACGCTGCATCCGGTCGCCGGCCAGGGCTTCAACCTGGCCCTGCGCGACATCGCCGAACTCGCCGACACGCTGACGGACGCCGCCGATCCGGGCGACGCCGCCTTGCTGGCGCGCTATGCCCGCCGCCGTCGCCTCGACCGCAACGCCGCCGCGACATTCACCGATGCTCTGGTGCGATTGTTTTCCAACGATCTCGGCCCCTTGCGCCACTTGCGCGGCGCGGGCCTGCTCGCCCTCGACCTGGCGCCGCCGGCGCGCAGCTTCCTCGCGCGGCGCATGATGTTCGGCGCGCGGGGATGGTAAGCGCTAGAATCTCTGCCCCGCTTCCCGGCGCGTCCTTCCCATGAACTACCTCGGCTTCACGCTAAAGAACAACCTGTTCGTCGCCCCCATGGCGGGCGTGACCGACCGGCCGTTCCGCCAGCTGTGCAAGAAGCTCGGCGCGGGTCTCGCGGTCTCGGAGATGGTGACCTCGAACTCCTTGCTCTACGGCAGCGCCAAGACGCGCCGCCGCGCCGACCACGCTGGCGAGGTCGAGCCGATCGTCGTGCAGATCGCCGGCGCCGATCCCGAACTGCTCGCGCAGGCGGCGCGCTACAACGTCGAGCGCGGCGCGCAGATCATCGACATCAACATGGGCTGCCCGGCGAAGAAGGTCTGCAATGTGATGGCCGGCTCGGCGCTGCTGCAGGACGAGAAGCTGGTGGCGCGCATCCTCGACGCGGTGGTGCGCGCCGTGCCGGAAACGCCGGTGACGCTCAAATTCCGTACCGGCTGGAACCGCCAAAACAGGAATGCGCCGACCATCGCGAAGATCGCCGAGGACTGCGGCGTGCGCGCCCTCGCCCTCCACGGCCGCACGCGCGCCGACCAGTACATGGGCGAGGCCGAGTATGACACCATCGCGCTGGTGAAGTCGCAGGTGAAGATTCCGGTGATCGCCAATGGCGACATCGCGACCCCCGAGAAGGCCAAGTTCGTGCTCGACTACACCGGCGCCGACGGCGTGATGATCGGCCGCGCCGCGCAGGGACGGCCGTGGCTGTTCCGCGAAATCGAGCATTACCTGAAGACGGGCGCCGTCCCGCCGGCGCCGACTTTCGCCGAGATCCGCGCGATCCTGCGCGGCCATCTCGCCGACCTCTACGCCTTCTACGGCGAGGACGCCGGCGTGAAGATCGCCAGGAAGCACATCGCCTGGTACACGAAGGGCATCGCAGGCAGCGCGCGCTTCCGCCAGGCGATGAACCGGTTGGAAAGCGTCGCGGCGCAACTTTCCGCCGCCGACGAATTCTTCCTGAGCCATTCGGCCAACGACCCGATTCCCTGCCAGGAGGCGGCATGAGCAACGACATCTCCGACTGCGTCCGCCGCAATCTCAACCGCTATTTCCGCGACCTCGACGGCGAGACGCCGCATGCGATCTACGACATGGTGATCGCCAGCGTCGAAAAGCCGATGCTCGAAGTCGTCATGAAACAAGCCGGCGGCAACCAGACCGTCGCCGCCGAGATGCTGGGCTTGAGCCGCGGCACGCTCAGAAGAAAACTCGCCGAACACAATATCTCTTGAGGAGTCCTCCATGAAAGTCAGCCAGGCGCTCATCAGCGTTTCCGACAAGCGCGGCATCGTCGACTTCGCGCGCGAGCTCGCCGCCCTCGGCGTCGCGCTGCTGTCTACCGGCGGCACGGCCAGGCTGCTGCGCGACGCGGGGCTGGCCGTCACCGACGTGTCGGATTACACCGGTTTCCCCGAGATGCTCGACGGCCGCGTCAAGACGCTGCACCCGAAGGTGCATGGCGGCATCCTCGGCATCCGCGGCGACGCCGAACATGCGGCGACGATGGAAAAGCACGGCATCCCGCCCATCGACCTCGTCGTCGTGAACCTCTACCCCTTCCAGCAGACCGTCGCGAAGAAGGACTGCACGCTCGTCGATGCCATCGAGAACATCGACATCGGCGGCCCGACCATGGTGCGCGCCGCGGCGAAGAACCACGGCGACGAAAAGGGCGGTTGCGCAATCGTCGTCGAGCCCGCCGACTATGCGGCGATCATCGAGGAAATGAAGGCCAGCGGCGGCGCGATTTCCGCCGCGACGCGCTTCGCGCTGGCGAAAAAGGCCTTCGTGCATACCGCGCGTTACGATGCCGCCATCGCCAACTGGCTGACGAGCCTGGATGCCGACAACAAGCCGACCGCCTTCCCCGCGCGCCTGCACCTCGCCTTCGACAAGGTCGACACGCTGCGCTACGGCGAGAACCCGCACCAGCAGGCCGCGTTCTACAAGGAACCGAACCCGGCGGCCGGCTGCATCGCCGCCTATCGACAGCTCCAGGGCAAGGAACTTTCCTACAACAACATCGCCGACGCCGACGCCGCCTGGGAAGCCGTCAAGGCTTTCGACACCACCGCTTGCGTGATCGTCAAGCACGCCAACCCCTGCGGTGTCGCGTTAGGCAGAACGGCCGTGGAGGCTTACCGCCGCGCCTTCAACACCGATCCGACCTCGGCCTTCGGCGGCATCATCGCCTGCAACTGCGCGATCGACAAGGAAACCGCCGAAGCCATCTCCGGCCAGTTCGCCGAAGTCGTCATCGCGCCGGAAATCGCCGCCGAGGCGCGCGCCGTCTTCGCCGCCAAGCAAAACCTGCGCGTGCTGATCGCGCCGCTCGGCCGCACCGTCGGCCAGTTCGATTTCAAGCGCGTCGGCGGCGGTCTCCTGGTGCAGACGGCCGACGAGGCGCGCATCGGTCAGTCCGACATCAAGGTCGTCACCAAGCGCATGCCGACCGAGCAGGAGATGCGCGATCTCCTCTTCGCCTGGAAGGTCGCCAAATACGTCAAGTCCAACGCCATCGTCTATTGCAAGGACGAGATGACCGTCGGCGTCGGCGCCGGCCAGATGAGCCGCGTCGATTCCGCGCGCATCGCCGCGATCAAGGCCGAGAACAACGGCCTCACCGTCGTCGGTTCGGTGGTCGCCTCCGACGCCTTCTTCCCCTTCCGCGACGGCCTCGACGTGCTGGCGCAAGCCGGCGCCACGGCGGTGATCCAGCCCGGCGGCTCGGTGCGCGATGCGGAAGTGATCGCCGCCGCCGACGAGCAGAACATCGCGATGGTATTCACCGGCTTCCGCCATTTCCGGCACTAAAAGATCATGAAACTCCTCGTCATCGGTTCCGGCGGCCGCGAGCATGCGCTGGCCTGGCGTCTGGCGCAAGCGCCGGGCCTGCAAAAAGTTTATGTCGCGCCCGGCAACGCCGGCACGGCGCACGAGCGCGAGCTGGAAAACGTGCCGATCACCGACATCCCCGCGCTGGTCGAATTCGCGCGTCGGGAAAACATCCACGCCACCGTGGTCGGCCCCGAAGCGCCGCTCGCCGCCGGCATCGTCGACGCCTTCCGCGCCGCCAATCTGCGCATCTTCGGCCCGACGCGCGCGGCGGCGCAGCTCGAAAGCTCGAAGGATTTCGCCAAGCAGTTCATGCGGCGCCACGGCATCCCGACGGCGAAGTTTCGCACCTTTACGGATGCCGCCGAGGCGCACGCCTACGTCGACGCCGAGGGCGCGCCGATCGTCGTCAAGGCCGACGGGCTGGCCGCCGGCAAGGGCGTCGTCGTCGCGATGACGCTCGACGAGGCGCACCGCGCCATCGACGCCATGCTCGCCGACAACAAGCTCGGCGCGGCGGGCAGCCGCGTCGTCATCGAGGAATTCCTCGACGGCGAGGAAGCGAGCTTCATCGTCATGGCCGACGGCCGCCACGCGCTGCCGCTGGCCGCCAGCCAGGACCACAAACGCCTCAAGGACAAGGACGAAGGCCCCAATACCGGCGGCATGGGCGCCTATTCGCCGGCGCCCGTGGTGACGCCGGAAATCCACGCGCGCGCGATGCGCGAAATCATCATGCCGACGTTGCGCGGCATGGAGCAAGACGGCATCCTCTACACCGGCTTCCTCTACGCGGGATTGATGATCAAGCCGGACGGATCCTTGAAAGTGCTCGAATTCAACTGTCGCATGGGCGATCCGGAAACGCAGCCGATCATGATGCGGCTCAAGAGTAATTTCATCGAGCTCGTCGATGCCGCCATCGACGGCCATCTGGACAAGGTCGAGGCCGACTGGGATCGCCGCGTCGCGCTCGGGGTCGTGCTCGCCGCGCACGGCTATCCCGACAGCCCGCGCAAGGGCGACGCGATCCGCGGCCTGCCCGCGCGGCGCGACGAGGACGGCGGCGACTGTCACGTCTTCCATGCCGGCACCGCGATACAGGGCGACGAGGTCGTCACCGCCGGCGGCCGCGTGCTGTGCGTCACCGCGCTCGGCGATACGGTCAAACTCGCGCAGAAGCGCGCCTACGAAATCGTCGACGCCATCCGTTTCGACGGCATGCAGTTCCGGCGCGACATCGGTTTTCGCGCCCTCAAACGCTGATGGATTGCGCCGCCGTCCGCGCCTATCTCGTCGGCTTGCAGGAACGCATCGTCGGAGAACTGGAACGTTTCGACGGCCGGCCGTTTTTCCGCGATGCCTGGAGCCGTGGCGCCGCGATCCTGATCGAAGACGGTAATTTCTTCGAGCGCGGCGGCGTCAATTTCTCGCACGTCACGGGCGACAAGCTGCCCGCCTCGGCCACCGCGCACCGGCCGGAACTCGCCGGCCGACCCTGGGAAGCGATGGGCGTTTCGCTCGTCCTGCATCCGCGCAACCCCTACTGCCCGACCGCGCACATGAACGTGCGCTACTTCGTCGCCTACCCCCATCCGTCCCCGGCAGCGATTCAGGCGCCGAGCCAAGGCGCCGACGAGGGAGCGACGAGACATGCCGGGCCGGGCAGGCGAGGAGCGAACGAGGAAGGCAACGCAGGCGCAGGCCATGAATCGCTGCCGATCTGGTGGTTCGGCGGCGGCATGGATTTGACGCCCTATTACGGCTTCGTCGAGGATTGCACCCACTTCCATCGCACCTGCCGTGACGCGCTTGCCCCCTATGGCGAAGACGTGCACACCCGCTACAAGCAGTGGTGCGACGAGTATTTCTTCCTGAAGCACCGCGACGAGCCGCGCGGCATCGGCGGCATCTTCTTCGACGATCTGAACGAAGGCGGTTTCGACAGATGCTTCGCGCTGACACGGAGCGTCGGCGACGCCTTCCTCGATGCCTACCTGCCGCTCTGCGAAAAGCGCCGCGACACGCCCTACACCGAGCGCGAGCGCGACTTCCAGGCCTACCGGCGCGGCCGCTACGTCGAGTTCAATCTGGTCTGGGATCGCGGCACGCTGTTCGGCCTGCAATCGGGCGGGCGCACCGAAGCGATCCTGATGTCGCTGCCGCCCGTGGTGAAGTGGCGCTACGACTGGCATCCCGAACCGGGATCGCCGGAAGAAAAACTCTATACGGACTTTTTGCCGCCGCGCGACTGGCTCGCGGACTCCGGCGCGCCCGCCTGACAATTCGCCGCCGCGCGGTAGTGGCGGTTGGCATCGTCCGGGCGTTCGAGCCGGTCGAACAGGCGCGCCAGCTCGACGTGCGCGGCGCAGCTCTCCGCCACCGCCAGCGAGGCCTCCAGGTAGCTTTGCGCCTTGCCCCATAGTTCGCGCCGCAGGCACAGCCGGCCGAGCGCGAGCAGCAGCTCCGCGTCGTCCGGATGATCGGCGAGCCATTTCTCGCAATGGGCGATGCGGCCCAGCAGATCGCCACCGGGACAGCCGGCATAATCTTCCAAAAGCGCGGGCTCCCAGGCGCCAGCGAGAAATTCTTCGACCAATTCGGCGCACTCGGTACAGGCGCCGGCGCGGGCAAGCGCCCGCACGGCGCGGCGTGCCAGCTGCGGGTCGATGCGATCCTCCTCCGGCATGTCGCGCCAATGACGCAGCAGTTGCGCGGGATCGTCCGCCAGCGCCTCCAGCATGCCGCGCTGGGCGGACAGGCGCAGCGGTCGCGCCTGCTCGGTGGTGAGCGCATGGTGCTTTTCCAGCAGCCGCACGATGCGCAAGAGCTCCGCCCAGTCGCCCTGTCCCTGGGCGAGCCGCAGGGCGAGCCGCAGCACGGAAATCTGTCGGCGCGCCTTCGGGCCGAGTTGTTCGAGCACCACCCGCGCCGCGGCGAAATCGCGCGCGTCGAGCGCGATGCGCAGTTCGGCCATCAGGCGCGCCGTGCGCCAGCCATGGGCGTCGAGCGCCGCCGCGCGCGCGCGCCAGTCGGCGCTGCGCCGTTCGTCGCGCAGCGCGCAAGCCGACTTGAGGGCGACCAGCGCGGCGATGGCCGCCGGCGCCGTCTCGCCGGCGCCGACTTTTTCGGCGCTCTTCAGGGCCTGCGCGTAGCGGCCCTCCCAGAACATGCGCAGGGTCTCGGTCGCGAGGCTCGCGTCGCGCTGGCGCACGCGGCGCGCACGGTAGGCGGCGACGACGCGCGGCATGTCGAGCGTGACGGCGATGCCGCGCAGCACCAGATAGGCGACGACCAGCACTGCCAGTTGCGCCAGCACATAGAGGTTGAACGACAGCTCGACACGCCAGGGCGGCACCACCCAGAGGACGTAGCCGTCGGAAAGCTCGCCGAGCATCGCCACGGCGACCGCCAGCGCAGCGAGGATCAAGAGCCAGAAGAGCGCGCGCATGGCTTCAGCGACGGTCGCGCGCCAGCTTGAAGTTGCGCAGCGCGGAGAGTGTTTCATTGAGTTCGGCCGGCGTGCGTGCCACCTCCATGCCGGCCAGCGCCTTCAGCGTCGTCTGGGCTTCCTTGACTGCCGGTGCGCTGGTATCGAACCAGGTTTCCAGCCAGGCCTGCGCCTGGCCGATGTCGCTCTTGAAGCTGCGACCGTCGCGCGCCAGCAGGGCGATGCGCGCGGACAGCAGGCGCAGCTTGAGGTTTTCGCGCAGGAAGAAAATCTCGCGTGGCGCCAAGAGGCCCGGATCGGGGCGATCCATGCGCTCGATGCGCACGAGCTGGCGCAGCTCGTGCCAGAGATCGGCCCCCCAGGCGCGCAGCATTTCCCCTAGAGTCGGCGCTGGCGGGACGGCGCTTGGGGCGACGGCGTTGCCGGGGGCGGCGCCGGCGGACGGCTTGGCTTTCTTCTCCGGCTTGGCCGGCAGGGGACGCTGCTCGAAGGCCAGCGGCAGGTTCGGCACCGCGTTGAGCACGGCATCGAGCTTGAGCGCGATGCCGGGCACGTCCGCCCCTGGCAGCGCCTTGAGACGTTCGATGTCGCGCGCGATCAGGCGCCGCAACGGCAGGAACTGGGGCTGGGCATTCTTCGCCAGCCGCGCCTCGGCGCCGGACAGCGCAATCAGCGCCGCCTCGACGTTGCCGGCCAGCGTGAGCTGCTGCACGGCAATCGAGACGTCCTGCTCGATTTCGGCCAGGAGCCGATCCTCGCGCACGCGCGCCAGCTCCTGGTACATGGTTTCGAGCGCCATCTGCTGGCTCTGCATCTCGGCCAGGCGCGCTTCGAGGGCGCCGACCTTGGCCTGCAGGGCGTCGAGCGCCTCGCGATCCTGGCGCGCGTTGACCCGCGCCGCCTTGTGCGCGACTTCGCTTTCCGCGATGCGGCGGCCCAGTTCCTCGCGGGTCGCGTCGAGGCGGTCGTCGCCGTACCAGGCGAGCCCGGCCAGCACCAGCACGCCGAACAGGGCGATGCCGGCGAGGGCGAGCGCGATGCGCTCCGCCGACAGGCGCGCGAACAAGCGCCGGGGCGGCGGTGCGGTCAGCGCGGGCAGGGGCTCGGAAACGGGTTTGTCTTCGTTCATGGCGATGAGAAATGGGCAACGAGGCCGGCGAGCAGGCCCGCGTCGGCCGGTTCCGTGAGGATAACCCGTTCGAGGCCCAACGCCCGCGCCTGTTCGGCGATACGGGCGTGGGGGACGAAGGTCGGCGTCTTTTTCAGCCAACTCTGGCCGAGCTTGCCGACCATCTCCCAGAGGTTGCGCAGGCCCTCGCTGCTGGTGACCGTGATCGCGTCGAGCCGGCCCTCGCTCCACAGCCTGTAAAGCGGTGCGGGGTCGAGCGCGGGCTTGACGCGGCGGTAGCAGGTCACGTAATCCACGGTCGCGCCGCGCGCGCGCAGCGTGTCGCCGAAGAGGTCGCGCCCGCCGTCGCCGCGAAAGATCACGACGTTCTTGCCGGCAATGTCGGCGAATTCGGGCAGCGCCAGCAGCGCCTCGGAATCGAAGCGTTCCTGCGGCGCGACGACGTCGCAGAGGCCGCGCGTCGCCAGCGCCCGTTCGCTGCTCTTGCCGACGGTGGCGACGCGCACGGCGGCGGGCCAGGCGCGTTCGGCGAGGATGACGGACAGGGCTTTCTCGATCGCGTTCGGGCTGACGAACACCGCCCAGTCGTAGGTGTCGAGACGGATCGCCGCGTCGAGGAGCGGCGTGACGTCGGTGATGTCCTCGATGGCGAGCACCGGAAACAGCACCGGATGCGCGCCGAGCGCGACGAGCGCCTCGGCCAGGTGCGCCGCCTGGCCCGCCGGGCGGGTGACGACGATGTGCCGTCCAAGCAAGGGCCCGCCCCCCTTCGCCCTCCTCTCGGGGGGTTCCAGACTGCTCGCTGCGCTCGGGTTCACAGCGTGGCGAGGATCTCGTCGGCGCCCTGCGCGCGCAGGTCTTCGACGAGCGCCAGCGCGAGCGCCTCCGGATCGCTGCTCGGACCGCGCCGCTCGGCGCGCGCGATGCGCGTGCCGTCGGGGATGGCGACCAAGCCGCGCAGCCGCAGCGTGCCATTGTCGTATTCCGCGTAGGCGCCGAGCGGCACCTCGCAGCTGCCCGCCAGCGCGCGCGAGACGGCGCGTTCGGCGCGCACGCAGGCGGCCGTGGCGGGGTCGTTGAGCGGCGCCAGCCAGTTGGCGATTTCGGGCCGCGACGCCAGCGCCTCGATCCCCAGCGCGCCCTGCCCCGCTGCCGGCAGCGAAACTTCGGCAGGGAGCGTCGAGCGGATGCGCGCCTGGAGGCCGAGGCGCACGAGGCCGGCCGCGGCGAGGATGATCGCGTCGTATTGGCCCGCGTCGAGCTTGCGCAAGCGCGTATCCAGATTGCCGCGGAGCGAGGAGACGGCAAGATACGGATACATGGCCCTGAGCTGCGCCTCGCGCCGCAGGCTGGAGGTGCCGACCACCGCGCCGGGCGGCAGGTCGTCGATGCGCGCGAACCGGTTCGAGACGAAGGCGTCGAGCGGCGTCTCGCGCTTGCCCGTGGCGACGAGGACGAACTCCGGTTCCAGCACCATCGGCACGTCCTTCATCGAATGCACGGCGATGTCGGCGCGACCGTCGAGCAGGGCTGTTTCCAGTTCCTTGACGAACAGGCCCTTGCCGCCGACCTTGGCGAGCGGCCGGTCGAGGATCTGGTCGCCGCGCGTCGTCATGCCCAGGAGCTCGACGTGGCAGGACGGATATAATTTGCGCAGAAGATCACGCACGTGCTCCGCCTGCCAGAGGGCAAGGCGCGATTCGCGCGTAGCGATGACGATGCGGTCGGGTGTGGAGGTCACGGGTTTTCTATGGCTTTCCGATAGGCGAAGAGATGAGCGATCGAGCGGCGGCCGAACCGCAGGCAACGGCAAATTTTAGCATTCCACCCGATTCGGCCCCGGACAAGGACGCCCCCTTGTTCGCCGACATTCGCCTGCTCGGCCGCCTGCTCGGCGACGTCATCCGCGACCAGGAAGGCGAGGACGTCTTCAATGTCGTCGAACGCATCCGCAACCTGTCGATCAATCTCCACCGCGCCGACGATCCTGCCGCCCGCGCCGAACTCGACGCGCTGCTCAACAACCTGACGCGCGAAGAGACCAATCTCGTCGTGCGCGCCTTCAGCTATTTTTCGCACCTGGCCAACATCGCCGAGGACCAGCACCACATCCGCCGCGCGCGCGCGCACGCGCTCGCCGGCGCCGGGCCGCGCGAAGGCAGCGTCGCCCATGCCGTCGCGCGCGCGCGCGCGCTGGGCATCGGCGAGGAGAAGCTCGCCGCCTTCTTCGCCACGGCCGACATCGCGCCGGTGCTCACCGCCCACCCCACCGAGGTGCAGAGAAAGAGCATCCTCGACCGCGAATGGACCATCGCGCGGCTTCTCGACGCACGCGACCGCCAGCCGCTCACGCCCGACGAGCTCGCCGAGAACGAGGAATCGCTCAAGCGCGCGATCCTGATCCTCTGGCAGACGCGCATGCTGCGCACCGCGAAGCTCGCGGTGATGGACGAAGTCAATAACGCACTCTCCTTCTACGACACCACCTTCCTCACCGCGCTGCCGCGCCTGCACAACGCGATCGAGGACAGCGTCGGCGCGGCCGTGCCGGCCTTCCTCAAGCCCGGTTCGTGGATCGGCGGCGACCGCGACGGCAATCCTTTCGTCACCGCCGACATCCTCGGGCGCGCGCTCAATGCCCAGAGCCGCAAGGCGTTCGCCTTCTATCTCGAACAGACGCACCGGCTCGGCGGCGAACTCTCTTCCTCGGAGCTCCTCGTCAAGGTCTCGGACGAGCTCGCCGCGCTGGCCCGGCGCTCGCCCGACCGCAACCCGCACCGCGACGACGAACCCTACCGCCGCGCCATCGTCGGCATCTACGCGCGGCTCGCCGCGACGGCGCGCGAGCTCGACCACATGGAAGCCTTGCGTCATCCGGTCGCCGACGCGCCGCCTTACGCCTCCAGCGCCGAATACGCCGCCGAGCTCGCGATTCTCGACCGCTCGCTGCGCGACAACGGCGCCGCGCTCCTGGCGCGCGGACGTCTGCGCCGCCTGATCCGCGCCGTCGCCATCTTCGGCTTCCATCTGGCGCCGCTCGACCTGCGCCAGAACTCCGACGTGCACGTACGCACCGTGCACGAGCTCTTCGAAACCGCGCGCCCCGGCACCGACTACGCCGGCCGCAGCGAGGAAGGCAAGATCGCGCTCCTGCTCGCCGAGCTCGCCACGCCGCGTCTGCTGGCCTCGCCGTGGTTCGACTACTCCGCGGAAACCGCCGGCGAGCTGGCGATCTTTCACGCCGCGCGGGAAATGCAGCGCCGCTACGGCCAGGCGGCGATCCAGAACGTCATCATTTCGAAGACCGAGGGCGTTTCCGACATCCTCGAAGTCGCGCTGCTCCTGAAGGAAGCGGGGCTCTTGCGCCCGCGCGAGGGCGAACTGGACGCCAACGTCGTGCCGCTGTTCGAAACCATCGGCGATCTGGAACGCTGCGGCGCGGTGATGGACAAACTGCTGTCGCTGCCCGCCTACCGGCGCCTGCTGGAAAGCCGCAACAACCTCCAGGAAGTGATGCTCGGCTATTCCGACAGCAACAAGGACGGCGGCTTCCTGATGTCGAACTGGGCGCTCTACCGCGCCGAAGTCGCGCTCGTCGAGACTTTCCGCCTGCGCGGCGTCAAGCTGCGTCTCTTTCACGGCCGCGGCGGCACCGTCGGCCGCGGCGGCGGTCCCAGCTACCAGGCCATCCTCGCCCAGCCGGCCGGCGCCGTGCAGGGCGCGATCCGCATCACCGAACAGGGCGAGGTGATCGCCTCGAAATACGCCAATCCGGAACTGGGTCGGCGCAATCTCGAGGTGCTCGTCGCCGCCACGCTGGAAGCCACGCTGCTGCCGCGCGAACACGACGATCCCCAGCCCGACTGCCTCGCCGCGATGGCCGAACTGGCAGAGCACGCATTCCGCACCTACCGCGCGCTCGTCTACGAGACGCCGGGCTTCGAGGAATACTTCTGGCAATCCACCGTCATCAGCGAAATCTCCCGGCTCAACATCGGCAGCCGGCCCGCTTCACGGAAGCAAACCACCGCCATCGAGGCGCTACGCGCGATTCCCTGGGTGTTCTCCTGGTCGCAATGCCGCCTGATGCTGCCCGGTTGGTACGGCTTCGGCTCCGCCTACGAGGCCTTCATCGCCGCACATGGCGATGCAGGCCTCGCCCTTTTGCGCCGCATGCACAGCGATTGGGGTTTCTTCCGCGCCATGCTCGCCAACATGGACATGCTGCTCGCCAAGACCGACATTGCGCTGGCCGAACGCTACGCCGGCCTGGTGCGCGATGCGGCGCTGCGCGAGAACATCTTCGGCCGCATCCGCGCCGAATGGCAGGCCACCGTCGCCGCACTGCTCGCCATCACCCGACAACGCGAACTGCTGGAAGGCAACCCGCTGCTCAAGCGCTCGATGCGGAACCGCTATCCCTACCTCGACCCACTCAACCATCTGCAGGTGGAACTGCTGCGCCGTTACCGTTCCGGCGCGCCGTGGAGCGACGACGAGCGCGTGCGCAACGGCATCCACCTCACGATCAACGGCATCGCGGCAGGGCTCAGGAACAGCGGCTGAAAGTCGGCGCCGGCGGGATCGAGAAACCCGAATAAACGAGTTTGGATTTCATGCGGGATTCTCCGATCCGGCGCCGCGCTTCAAGCGGCGCGTTTCGATGAGCGCGTAAAGCGCGGGAATGACGATCAGCGTGAGCAGCGTCGAGGAGATCATGCCGCCCACCATCGGCGCGGCGATGCGGCGCATCACCTCGGCGCCGGCGCCGGTGCTCCACATGATCGGCAACAGGCCGGCCATGATGGTCGCCACGGTCATCATCTTCGGCCGCACGCGCTCCACCGCGCCTTCCATCACCGCCGCGTAGAGTTCGGCGACGCTCGGGTGCCGTCCTGCCGCCGCCGATTTTTGGCGAATGCGTTCCCAGGCGTGGTCGAGGTAGATCAGCATCACCACGCCGGTCTCGGCGGCCACGCCGGCCAGCGCGATGAAGCCGACCGCGACGGCGACGGAGACGTCGTAGTCGAGCAGCCACATCAGCCACACGCCGCCGACCAGCGCGAAGGGTACCGAGAGCATGACGATCAGCGTCGGCGCGAGCCGCCGGAAGTTGAGATAAAGCAGCAGGAAGATGACGAGCAGCGTGAAGGGCACGACGAGCTCGAGGCGCTCGACGGCGCGCTCCATGTATTCATACTGGCCGCTCCAGACCACATAGGCGCCTGGCGGGAAGCTCACCCGTTCCGCCACCGCGCGGCGCGCCTCGGCGACGTAGGAGGCGATGTCGCGGCCCTCGATGTCGACGGTGATGTAGGCCGCAAGCTGCGCGTTCTCGGTGCGGATCGCCGGCGCGCCCGGCGCGATGCGCACCTCGGCGAGCTGGCCGAGCGGCAGCATGAGCGGCGGCGCGCCGGGTGCGCTCATCGCCGGCACCAGCACGTTGGCGGCGATCTTGGCCGGGTCGTCGCGCAGCTCGCGCGGATAGCGCAGGCTGACGCCGAAGCGCGCGCGGCCCTCGACGGCGGTGGTGAGCGTCTCGCCGCCCAGCGCGGTGGCGAGGGTTTCCTGGAAGTCGTCCATCGCGATGCCGTAACGCGCCAGCTGCGCCCGATCCGGCACGATGTCGAGATACCAGCCGCCGGTGATGCGCTCGGCGTAGGCGGAGCGCGTGCCCGGCACGCCCTTCAACGTCGCTTCGATATCGCGCGCCAGCGCCTCGATTTCCGCGAGGCTGCCGCCGAACACCTTGATGCCGACGGGCGTGCGGATGCCGGTGGAGAGCATGTCGATGCGCGCCTTGATCGGCATCGTCCAGGAATTGGCGATGCCCGGAAATTGCAGCGCGCGGTCCATCTCGGCAACCAGCTTGTCGATGGTCAGCCCTGGCCGCCATTCGGATTGCGGCTTCAGGTTGATGACGGTCTCGAACATCTCGATGGGCGCCGGATCGGTGGCGGTCTGCGCACGGCCGGCCTTGCCGATCACCGAGTCGACCTCGGGGAAGCTCTTGATGATCTTGTTCTGCGTCTGCAACAGTTCCGCCGCCTTGGTCACCGACATCGCCGGCAATCCGGTCGGCATGTAGAACAGCGTGCCCTCGTTGAGCGTCGGCATGAACTCGCCGCCGAGCCGCGCTGCCGGCCACAGCGCGCTGGCCAGGCCGACGACGGCGAGCGCGATGGCGGTCTTCTGCCGGCGCAGCACCCACGCGATCACCGGCCGGTAGATGGCGATCAGGAAGCGGTTGAGCGGATTCTTCGTCTCGGGCAGGATGCGGCCGCGGATGAACAGCAGCATGAGGACGGGTACCAGCGTCACGGAGAGCAGCGAGGCGCCGGCCATCGCGAAGGTCTTGGTCCACGCCAGCGGCGCGAACAGCCGCCCTTCCTGCGCCTCGAGCGCGAACACCGGCAGGAAGGCGACGGTGATGATGAGCAGCGAGAAGAACAGCGCCGGCCCCACCTCCTTGCTCGCCGCGATGATGGCAGCGAGCCGCTCGGCCTGCGTATGATCGGGCCGCAGGCGTTCGAGGTGCTTGTGCGCGTTCTCGATCATGACGATCGAGGCATCGATCATCGTGCCCAGCGCGATGGCGATGCCGGCCAGGCTCATGATGTTCGAGTTGATGGCGAGCCAGCGCATGGCGATGAAGGCGATCAGCACGCCGACCGGCAGGACGAGGATCGCCACGAAGGCGCTCCGCACATGCAACAGGAAGGCGAAGCAGACCAGCGCGATGATGATCGATTCCTCGATCAGCGTGGCCTCGAGCGTGGCGATGGCGCGCTCGATCAGCTCGGAGCGGTCGTATACCGTCGTTATCGTCACGCCTGCGGGCAGGCCGGCCGCCACCTCCGCCAGCGTGCGCTTGACGCCGTCGATCACCTGCAAGGCATTTTCGCCGTGGCGCGCGACGACGATGCCGGAGACGACCTCGCCCTCGCCGTTCAGTTCGGCCACGCCGCGGCGTTCGTCCGGCCCGAGTTCGACGCGCGCCACGTCGCGCAATAGCACCGGCGTGCCCCCGCTTTTGCCAACCGAGGCCTTGACGACGAGTCGTTCGAGATCGGCGCGGCCGGCGAGGTAGCCGCGCCCGCGCACCATGTATTCGGTCTCGGCCAGCTCGATCACGCGCCCGCCGACATCGCGGTTGCCGGCGCGGATGGCGTTCGCCACCTCCGCCAGCTGCACGCCGTAGCCGCGCAGCTTCACCGGATCGACGATGACCTGATACTGCTGCACGAAGCCGCCGACGCTGGCCACCTCGGCCACGCCCGGCGTCTGCACGAGCGGATAGCGCAAATACCAGTCCTGCAGGGTGCGCAGTTCGGCCAGCGTGCGGTCCTTGCCCTGCACGACGTATTGATAGACCCAGCCGACGCCCGAGGCGTCCGGCCCGAGGCGCGGCGTCACGCCCGACGGCAGGCGGCCGGCCACGGTATTGAGGTATTCGAGCACGCGCGAACGCGCCCAGTAGATGTCGGCGCCGTCCTCGAAGATCACATAGACGAAGCTGGCGCCGAAGTAGGAAAAGCCGCGCACCGCCTTCGCGCGCGGCACCGCAAGCAACGCCGTGGTGAGCGGGTAGGTGACCTGATCCTCGACGACCTGCGGCGCCTGGCCCGGATACTCCGTATAGACGATGACCTGCGTGTCGGAAAGGTCGGGCAGGGCATCCACCGGCGTCTTTCCCACCGCGACCACGCCGGCCAGCACGACGATCAGCGTGACGAGCAGGACGACGAGGCGGTTCCGCGCCGACCAGTCGATGAGATTGGCCAGCATGTCAGGGCCCCTTCCCCCCATCCCCCTTCCCGAGGAAGGGGGTGACGGATGTTCGGCCACTCGCGTGGCCTCCCTGTCGATGCACTGCCCCGCCTTGGGACGGCCCGGCGGCGGGGTTTCGCTTCTCCAGTTTCGTGATGACCCACTCGCCGGGCTTCCTTGCGACGAACTCGAAGCGGATCGGCGTGCCCGGCGCGAGGCCGGCGATCAGGGACGGGTTGGCCGGCACGAACTCCATCGTCATTGCCGGCCAGTTGAGGCTCGCAACCGGGGCATGCGTCACCATGACCGCGCCGGTCGCCTTGTCGATCTCGTCGAGCGTGCCCTCGGCCTGGTGGCTCACCGCCGGCGGTTTTTGCATGGCCGCCAGCGCGGCCTTCAGGTTGCTTTCCGAATCGATGAGGAAGTTGGCGGCCACCACCACCCGTTCGCCTTCCTGCACGCCCGCCTTCACTTCCACATACTCATCGCCGCGCCGGCCGAGAGAAACCTCGCGCGGCTCGAAGCGGCCTTCCGCCGCCTGCACGAAGACGCGCTGGCGCGCGCCGCCGTCGATCACCGCCGAAATCGGCACGCTGAGCGCCTGCGCCGCCGTCTTGCCGGCGTCGACTTTTATCTCGGCGTTGGCATACATCGCCGGCTTGAGTGCGCCGCGCGGATTGGGCAGTTCGATGCGCACCTGCGCCGTGCGCGTTTCGGCGGTCAGCGTCGGATAGACGTAGCTCACCTTGCCGGCAAAACTGCGCCCGGGGAAGGCGTCGATGCGCACTTCGACCGGCAGTCCGGGCCGCACCGCGGCGATGTCGCGCTCGAACACGTCGACCAGCACCCACACCGACGACAGGTCGGCGATCTGGTAGAGGGGCTCGCCCGGCATGAAGCGCATGCCGGCCAGGGCGCGTTTTTCGAGCACGACGCCTGCGGCCGGCGCGCGGAAGGTGAGCGTGCGCTGCGCTTCGCCGCCCGCTTTCAGCCGCTCGATCTGCTCGGCGGACACTTCCCAGTTGGCGAGCCGCGCGAGCGCCGCTTCGGCCAGGCGACGCAGACTCTCCTGCGCCTCGGGCGCGGCATCCTTCAACCCCGCCAGGCCGCGCGCCGCGATCTGGTATTCGCGCTGGGCCGAGACGAGCTCCGGGCTATAGACCTCGAACAGCGCCTGTCCCTTCGCCACCGGCTGGCCGGTGGCATTGACGAAGAGCCGCTCGATCCAGCCCTCGAAACGCGGCGCGACGGCGACGACGCGCCGCTCGTCGATCTCGACGCGACCGACCGCGCGCACCGACCGCGAAAGATCGCGCAGGGCCACGACCTCGGTGCGCACGCCGAGCTTCTGCATCTTCGCGGTGCTGATTTTCACGCGGCCTGCATCATCCTCGTCCTCGCCTTCATAGACGGGGATGTAGTCCATGCCCATCGAGTCCTTCTTCGGTACCGGCGAGGTGTCGGGCAGGCCCATCGGGTTGCGGTAATAAAGAATCTTCTTGCCTTCCGGCGCCGCCGGGGTCGCCGTGCCGGCGGGACCGACTTGCGCGTGCGGCCGCCCGCCGGCCCAGTAGCCGATGGCTGCGGCGATCACCAGCAGCATGGCGATGAGGAGGTATCTCATAGCTCTTCTCCCAGGGCGCGCTCGATGTCGGCGCGCCGCATTTCCTGTTCGACGCGCGCGCGCACCAGCGCCTCCTGGGCGCGGCGCAGCGCGCGCTGGGCGTCGAGCACGGCGGCGAAATCGACGCGCCCCGCCTCGTAGCCGGCCAGCGCCGCTGCGAGCGCCAGCCGGGCTTGCGGCAGCAGACTGCCTTGGGTCAGCGTTTCGACGCGCCTTGCCGCATTCAGCGCGGCGAGGTTTTCGGCGAGCGCCGCCTGCACCTCCAGCCGGGCGGCGTCGCGCCGCGCGCGCGCCGCGTCGAGCGCGCGCTCGGCCTCGTGTTCGCGCGCGCGCCGCGCGCCCTGCTGCAAAGGAATGTTGATCTCGAACATCAAATCGTAGCTGGTCGGCCGGTTGCGCTCCTGCATCGCCGCCAGGCCGACGCTGACGTCCGGATAGCGCTCGCGCAGCGTCAGGGCGCGAGCGTGCTCCGCCGCCGCGACGCGCGCCGCTTCGGCGGCCAGGCGCGGATTCTTCGCCAGCAGGCGGGCTTCCAGCGCCGCCTCGTCGAGGTTCGCCGGCAATTCGCGCAGGCGCTCGGGCGGCTTCAGTTGCAGGCCCGCCGGACGACCGAGCAGGGTTTTCATGCGCGCCGAGCTGCGCGCGCTCGCACCCTCGACGCTGGCCAGTTCGGCGGCCAGCGCGCTGCGCTCGCCGTGGGCGCGGATGGCATCCTGCTGCGGCGCAAGGCCGTTGGCGTAGCGCGTCTCGGCAATGGCCGCCAGCTGGTCGAGCAGGGCGAGATTTTCCCGTCCGTAACGCAAGCTCGCGCCGTGCATGAAGTGCTCGGCGAAGGTCTGCTTGATCTGCCAGGCCAGATCGCTCCAGTTCGCCGCGACGTCCTGCGCGGCGGCCTCGCTCTCGGCGGCGGCGATGTCGCGGCGCAGCTCGCGCTTGCCGAACCAGGGCAACGTTTGCGTGGCCGTGAGGCGCGCGGCGCCCCGGATGCGCGGCGGGAAGAGATCGACGCGCGCGCCGGTATTGTCGTTGCGGGCATCGGTGACGTTGCGCAGCTCGATGCCGAACACCGGGTCGGGCAGCGCGCCGGCGGAGTCGACGCGCGCGGCGGCCGCCTCGGCGGCGCGGCGTTGCGCGAGGATGGCGGGATGGCGTTCGCGCGCGTAGGCGAGCAGGTTCTCGACGCTGCCGCCGAGCACCAGCGCCTCCGCCGCCTGCGCCAGCCCGCCGGCGACGGCCAGCGCCGCCGCGAGCAGGAAGCGGGGGCGCATGGCTATTTCGCCGCTTCGATGCGGACGATGACGTAGGCGCCGTCGATCTTCTCGACGCGGAAGCGCACCTTGTCGCCCTCCTTGAGCCCTTGCAGCATGGCCGCTTCCTTGACCTTGAAGGCCATCGTCATCGGCGGCATGTTGAGGTGGGCGATCGGGCCGTGGGCGATGCGCAGGCGCTGGGCTTCGGTATCCACCTTGCGGATGGCGCCCTCGGCGAGCTCGGCGCCGGCATGGGCGGCGAGGGAGAGCAGCAGGCCGGTCAGGGCGAGGAAAGGAATCGGGGATTTCATGGCGATCTCCAGACGAACGGACTGAAAAAAAGTCGACGCCGGCAAGACGGCGTCGCGCGCTGCGGTTTCAGTGCGAAGGTCTGGGAGGTTGCTGCGGCGGATCGCCGATATGGCTGGACGGGCTCGCCGTCGGCAAGGCGATGAGCGCGTCGGCGAGGGGCATCGGCTGGGAGACGGAAGCCGCCAGCAGGAAACCGGCGGCGGCGAGGTGACAAATGCGGCAGTCGTCGCACTCACCCGCCGTCTCTGCAGCAACCTCGGCCATCGCCTCCTCGTCGTGCAGGTGGCAGGACACGCCCTCTTCCTGGGCAAACTGCAGGGGCATGACGACCGCCCCCGCCGTCTGCACGGGCAGCCAGAGGGCGACGAGGATCAGGAAGAGGGCTTTGAGGCGACGCATGGGCGGCAATCGTAGGCCTATTCCTCGTCTTCGGCAAGCTGGAAGGAGGCGACCAGTTTCTGCTGCACCGACGGCGGCGTCTGGGCGTAGCGCGCGAACTCGATGCTGTAGCTGCCGCGCCCGCCGGTCAGCGACTTGAGCCGCGAGGCGTAGTCGTTGATCTCGGCCAACGGCACTTCGCCGGCCACCGTGATGCGCCCGGGGCCGCGCGGCGCCGTCCCCGTGACGTGGCCGCGCCGCGCCGACAGGTCGCCGGCGATGTCGCCCATGTGCTCTTCGAGCACATTCACCTCGATATTCACCAACGGTTCCAACACCACCGGGCCGGCGGCCTGGATCGCGGTGATCGTCGCCTTCTTGCCCGCCATGACGAAGGCGATTTCCTTCCCATCGACCGGATGGGTCTTGCCGTCATAGACGATCACGCGCAGATCCTCGACCGGAAAGCCGGCGACCACGCCGCCCTCGAGCGCCTGACGCACGCCCTTCTCCACCGCCGGCATGAAGACGCCGGGAATCACGCCGCCCTTGACCTGATCGACGAACGCGAAGCCCGCGCCGCGCTCCAGCGGCTCGACCTTGAGATACACCTCGCCGAACTGGCCGGCGCCGCCCGACTGCTTCTTGTGGCGGCAATGTCCCTCGGCAGGCCGGGTGATCGTCTCGCGATAGGGAATCTGCGGCGGCCTGGTGGTCAGTTCGAGCTTGTAGAGCGTGGCCATGCGTTCGAGCTTGGTCTTCAGGTGCATTTCGCCGAGACCGAAGATCACCGTCTCGTTGGTGGTCGGATGGCGTTCGACCTTGAAGCAGGGGTCTTCGAGTTCGAGCTTGTGCAGGATGTCGAACAGGCGCTGCTCGTCGCCCTTCTTGGTGGTCTCGACGGCCAGCCCCTGCATCGGCTTCGGAAATTCGAGCGGCTGGAGATGGATGCGATCCTCGTCATGCGAGTCGTGCAGCACGGCGTCGAACTCGATCTCCTCGACCTTGGCGATGGCGCCCAGATCGCCCGGCAGCAGTTCATCGACTTCGACGTAGTCCTTGCCTTGCAACTGGTAGAGGTGGCCGACCTTGCAGGCCTTCTTGCCGTCGCCGATGAAAAGCGGGGTGTCCTTGCGGATCGTGCCCTGATGCACGCGGAAGACGCCGACCTTCCCCATGTAGGGATCGACGACGATCTTGAAGACGTGGGCCAGCACATGCTTGCCCGCATCCGGCACGCGTTGGAAGGCTGCGCCGTCCTTGAAGAACGGCGGCACGTTGGCCTCGGCAGGATTGGGCGCCAGGGCGGCAAGGACGTGCAGCAGCTCGTCGATGCCGGCGCCGGTCTTGGCCGAGGTAAACAAGACGGGAATCAGATGGCCCTCGCGCAGCGCCTTCTCGAACGGAGCGTGCAGCTCGTCGGCGCCCGGGTCCTGGCCGTCTTCGAGATAGCGCTCCATCAGGCTTTCGTCTTCCTCGACGAGCTGGTCGATCAGCTCGCGGTGGGCATGGGCCACGGTGTCGATATCCGCCTCGCCGCTGTCGTGTTCCATCACCTCGACGACCTGCCTGTGATCGGGCGTGGGCAGGTCGAGGAACTTGCAGGCCGGGCCGAATCGTGCGCGGATGTCCGCCATCAGGCCAGAGAGGTCGAGGTTGTCGGCGTCGATCTTGTTGATGACGATCATGCGCGCCAGGCCCCGTTGCGCCGCCGCGCGCATCATGCGCTCGGTCATCAGCTCGATCCCGGTCTGGGCGTTGATGACGATCACCGCGGTATCGACGCCCGCCAGCGCGGCCAGCGCCTGGCCGGCGAAATCGGGATAGCCCGGGGTGTCGATCAGATGCACATGCGCGTCTTCCCAGGCGAAATTGACCAAGGCGGAAAACAGCGAGTGGCCGACCGCCTTTTCCTGGGCGTCGAAGTCGCACACCGTGTTGCCCTTTTCGACGCTGCCGGCGGCGGGAATCGCGCCGGCGCGGGCGAGCAGCGCCTCGGCGAGCGTGGTCTTGCCGGCGCCGCCATGCCCCGCCAGGGCAATGGCGCGGATGCGTTCGGTATGGAATTTCGGCATGTCATCCTCCCTGTTATTCGACGGTCACGGATTTCGCCAGATTACGCGGTTTATCGACATCCGTGCCCTTGACCAGCGCGGCATGGTAGGCGAGCAGTTGCAGCGGCACGACGTGCAACACCGGCGAGAGCAGGCCGTAGTGTTCGGGCAGCCGCAGGATGTGCACTCCCGTCTCTTCCTCGACCTGCGAGTCGGCGTCGGCGAAGACGTAGAGCTCGCCGCCGCGCGCCGCGACTTCCTTGAGGTTGGACTTGAGCTTCTCCAGCAGCGCGTCGTTGGGCGCCACGGCGATCACCGGCATCTCCCGATCCACCAGCGCGAGCGGCCCGTGCTTGAGTTCGCCGGCGGGATAGGCTTCCGCATGGATGTAGGAGATTTCCTTGAGCTTCAGGGCGCCTTCGAGGGCGATCGGGTAATGGTGGCCGCGGCCGAGGAACAGCGCGTGCTGCTTGTCGGCGAAGAGGCCGGCCCAGGCCGCGATGTCGGGCTCCAGCGCCAGCACCTTCTGCACCGCGACCGGCAGATGGCGCAGCGCGGCCAGATGCCTGGCCTCGCATTCCGCCGTCAGCTTGCCGGATTGCTTCGCCAGCGTCGCGGCGAGCAGGAACAGCGCGGCCAGTTGCGTCGTGAAGGCCTTGGTCGAGGCGACGCCGATCTCGGGGCCGGCGCGCGTCAAAAAGCGCAGTGCGCATTCGCGCACGATGGCGGATTCGGGCACGTTGCAGATCGCCAGCGTCTTTTCCATGCCGAGCGCCTTGGCATGGCGGATCGAGGCGAGCGTGTCGGCCGTCTCGCCCGATTGCGAGATCGCGACGACGAGTTGATCCGGCTGCGGCGCCGAGACGCGATAGCGGTATTCGCTCGCCACTTCCACCGTGCAGGGCATGCCGGCCAGTTGCTCGATCCAGTAGCGTGCGACGAGACCGGCATGGAAACTGGTGCCGCAGGCGATCACCAGCACCGACTTGACGCCGGAGAGCGCCTCCGGCGCGGCGGCGCCGAACAGGCGGGCGGAAAAACTCTGTGCGCCGCCGATCATTTCGAGCGTCGCGGCGAGCGCCTGCGGCTGCTCGAAGATCTCCTTCTGCATGTAGTGGCGGTAGTCGCCCAGTTCGACGGCGTCGGCCGACAGCGTGCTTTCATGCACCTCCCGCTGCACGGTCGCCCCGTCGACGCCGACTATCGAGTAACCATCCCGACGCAGTTCGGCAACGTCGCCCTCCTCCAGATACACCATGCGCCGCGTGACTTGCAAGAGCGCCGAGGCATCCGAGGCGGCGTAGTGTCCGTCCGCGCCCAGCCCCAGCAGCAGCGGGGCGCCGTGGCGGGCGACCACCACCGTCTCGTCGCCCTCGCGCAGCACGGCGATGGCATAGGCGCCGACCAGTCGCCGCGTCGCGCGCTGCACCGCCTCGAACAGACTGCCGCCCGACTTCAGCGTTTCGTGAACCAGGTGAGCGATCACTTCGGTGTCGGTATCGGAGGTGAAGACGTAGCCGGCGGCGATGAGTTCCTGCTTGATCTCGGCGTAGTTCTCGATGATGCCGTTGTGCACCACCGCGAGGTCGCCGGAGACATGCGGATGCGCATTGCGCTCGCAGGGCGCGCCGTGCGTCGCCCAGCGCGTGTGCGCGATGCCGAGTTCAGCGGCCAGTCCCTCCGCCTGCATCGCCAGTTCGGCAACACGCCCGACGCTGCGCAGCCGCGTCAAGGCGGGATCGAGCAGCGCCAACCCGGCGGAATCGTAGCCGCGGTATTCGAGCTTCCTCAATCCTTCGACGAGAACCGGGACGACATTGCGCGAAGCCGCCGCCGCGACGATGCCGCACATATTTCTCTACCCCTATGACGCCTTGTTGAACAACCAGCCAGACAGCCCCAATTCCCGTCCGCCGAATGAAACCCGAAAATCCGGCGCGCCCGGCCTCACGTGGCATGCTGCGCAGACCTGCCGGCAAGCCACCTCTCGAACGAGCGCTGGCTTTCCCCCGACCGCTTGCCCAACAACAGGCCCTCGACGCTGACATCTTCGTCAAGATCGTCCCAATGGATGCCAATGCCCGGGCCAATCAATCGCCAGTTCGAGCGCTCCGCGGGCGTCGCATGGCTGATGCGCGGAAACCAGCATAGCGGCGCCGTCAGTGTGCGCCCATCGTCCAACTCGACGACAAGCGACTCGTCCGTAATTGCGACATGCTGGATATTCGGGACGGCAAATTCAGTCGGCGAAATAATCATTCCATGACTCCGCGAAAAGCTCGCGATGTTCGCGAACCAATGACTCGAGTTTCGTCAGTTCGGGCCGTCCGAACCCCGTGCTGTATTGCAGGCGGAGCGGCGAAAGCCAGAATTTCGCCAGCATTCTTTCCCGTTCGACGTGAATGTGCAAGGGTTCATCCCTGTCGCCGGAAAAGAAGAAGAACCGGTAAGGCCCGAGCAGCAGGACGGTGGGCATGATGCCGTCTTACTTTTTCTGTTTTGTCGGACGCTTCCAGCCCGCGACGGAAACCTGCTTCGCCCGCGAGACGGTGAGCTGGCCGGGCGGCGCGTCCTTCGTCAGCGTGGTGCCGGCGCCGAGCGTAGCGCCGCGACCGACCGTGACCGGCGCGACGAGCTGGGTGTCCGAGCCGATGAAAACGTCGTCCTCGATCACCGTGCGATGCTTGTTGGCGCCATCGTAGTTGCAGGTGATCGTGCCCGCGCCGACATTGACGCGGCAGCCGACCGTCGCATCGCCGAGATAGGCGAGGTGGTTCGCCTTCGAGTGCGCGGCGATGGTCGAGTTCTTCACCTCGACGAAGTTGCCGATATGCACATCCTCGGCGAGCACCGTGCCGGGACGGATGCGCGCGAACGGGCCGATCGCCGAACCCGGCCCGACCACGGCGTCCTGGATCACGCAGTTGGCGTGGATGCGCACGCCGTCCTGCAACTCGACGCGCCCCTCGAAGACGCAATTGACGTCGATGAACACGTCGCGACCGCAGATGAGTTCGCCGCGGATGTCGATGCGGTCGGGGTCGGCCAACGTGACGCCCTCATCCATCAGCGCCTCGGCGAGATTGCGCTGGTGGATGCGTTCGAGGCGCGCGAGCTGGCTCTTGCTGTTTACGCCGTCGGTTTCCCAGGCGTCGTCGGGATGGGCCGTGACGACTTCCATGCCCTCGGCGACGGCCAGCGCGACGATGTCGGTCAGGTAATACTCGCCCTGCGCATTGCGGTTGCCCAGTTGCGGCAGCCAGCGCGCCAGCGCCGTGCCGGGCGCGACGAGGATGCCGGTGTTGATTTCCGTGATCGCGCGCTCGGCATCGTCGGCGTCCTTTTCTTCGACGATGCGGACGACTTTCCCATCGACGCGCACGATGCGACCGTAGCCGTGCGGGTCGTCGAGATGGGCGGTCAGCAATGCAAGCCGATCAGCGCCCGCCGCGTCAATCAAACGCTGCAAGGTGGCTGCGCGGATGAGCGGCACATCGCCATAGAGCACCAGCAGCGCCGTCTTGCCGGCGTCGACTTTTTCCAGCTCGGGAAGCGCCTGAAGCACGGCGTGGCCAGTACCGAGCTGCGGCTCCTGCTTCGCCCAGACGAGGTCGGGGGCATCCAGCGCGGCGCGCACCGCTTCGCCGCCATGCCCATACACGACACAGATCTTCGCGGCGCCGAGCCGTCGCGCGGTATCGACGACGCGTCCCAGCATCGGCTTGCCGGCGATGGGATGGAGCACCTTGGGCAGGGCCGAGCGCATGCGCTTGCCCTGTCCGGCGGCGAGAACGACGACGTCGAGCGTCATGGCCTAACGCGGCAGCGTGCTCGTCCCCATCAGGAATTCATCGACGGCGCGCGCGCACTGGCGCCCTTCGCGGATCGCCCAGACGACGAGCGACTGGCCGCGCCGCATGTCGCCGGCGGCGAAGACCTTGGGCACGTTGGTCGCGTAATCGTCCGTCGTTGCGGCGGCATTGCCGCGCACGTCCTTCGCCACGCCGAAAGCATCGAGCACCGAGGCCGCCGGGCCGACGAAACCCATGGCGAGAAAGGCGAGGTCGGCCTTGATCTCGAACTCGGAACCGGGAATTTCCTTCATCTTCCCGTCGCTCCAATCGAGGCGCACGCACTTCAAGGCCTCGAGCTTGCCCTTCTCGCCGACGAACTCCTTGGTGGCGATGGCCCAGTCGCGCGTGCAGCCCTCTTCGTGCGACGAGGAGGTGCGCAGCTTGTTCGGCCAGTACGGCCAGGTGAGCGCCTTGTTCTCCTGCTCCGGCGGGCGCGGCAACAGTTCGATCTGCATGACGCTCGCCGCGCCGTGGCGGTTGGCGGTGCCGACGCAGTCGGAACCGGTGTCGCCGCCGCCGATGACGACGACACGCTTGCCTTTCGCGTCGATCGGGTTCTTTTTCCCGCCGCCGACGGCCTTGTTCTGCGGGATCAGGAATTCGAGCGCGAAGTGCACGCCGTCGAGCTCACGCCCCGGCGCCGGGAGATCGCGCGGCGTTTCCGCACCGCCGGCGAGGATCACCGCGTCGAAGTTCTTCAGAAGCGCATCCGGCGCGACGATCCGGGTCGCGTCGTTGGCCACTCCTTTCGGCATGTCCGTTCCGACCAGGGTCTTCAACCGGAACCTGACGCCCTCGGCCTTGAGTTGCGCCACGCGCCATTCGACGAGACGCTTGTCGAGCTTGAAATCGGGAATGCCGTAGCGCAGCAGGCCGCCGACGGCATCGTTCTTTTCGAACACGGTCACGGCGTGGCCGGCGCGCGTCAGTTGCTGGGCGGCGGCCAGACCCGCCGGCCCCGAGCCGACGACGGCGACCTGCTTGCCGGTCTTCGCCGTCGCGATCATCGGCACGACCCAGCCGTTCTCGCCGGCCTTGTCGATGATCGCACGCTCGATCGACTTGATGCCGACCGGATCGGCATTGACTCCGAGCGTGCAGGCGGCCTCGCAGGGCGCCGGGCAGATGCGGCTGGTGAACTCGGGGAAGTTGTTGGTCGAATGCAGGGTGTCGATCGCCTCGCGCCAGCGGCCCTTGTAGACGAGGTCGTTCCAGTCCGGGATCAGGTTGTTGACCGGACAGCCGTTGTTGCAGAAGGGAATGCCGCAATCCATGCAACGCGCGCCCTGCACCTTGGCCTGCGCGTCGGACAGATGCGGAACGAACTCGCGATAATGGCGCAGGCGCCGTTCGACGGGCTCATAGCTCTCGCTCTGGCGCTCGAATTCGAGGAATCCGGTGGGCTTGCCCATTTATGCCGCCTCCTTCAGTGGCTTCGCCGCCAGTTCCGTCAGGGCGCGGCGATATTCGTGCGGGAACACCTTGACGAACTTCGCGCGGCAGTTCGTCCAGTCGGCGAGGATTCTGCGCGCGACTTCGCTTCCGGTGGCGCGCGCGTGCGCTTCGATCATGCGCATCAGCTGCGTCTCGTCGGCCTCGTTGCGGTGGAGCAGCGTGTCGCCCGCTTGTGCGCCGGCGGGCGGCACTTTTTCGAGCGCGACCATCGACAGGTTGCAGCGTTTCTCGAACGCGCCGTCCTCGTCGAACACATAGGCGATGCCGCCCGACATGCCCGCCGCGAAGTTGCGACCGGTGGCGCCCAGCACGACGACGGTGCCGCCGGTCATGTATTCGCAGCCGTGATCGCCCGTGCCCTCGACGACGGCCTGGGCGCCGGAGTTGCGCACGCAGAAGCGCTCGCCGGCCACGCCGCGGAAATACACTTCGCCGTCGGTGGCGCCGTAGAGCACCGTGTTGCCGACGATGATGTTCTCGCGCGGTTCGCCCCGGAACGCCTCGGGCGGCTTGACGACGATACGGCCGCCGGACAGTCCCTTGCCGACATAGTCATTGGCTTCGCCGGTGAGTTCGAGCGTGATGCCGCGTGCGAGGAAGGCGCCGAAACTCTGCCCGGCCGTACCGGTCAGCCTGACGCGGATGGTGTCGTCGGGCAGGCCGGCGTTGCCATAACGGCGGGCAACCTCGTGCGAGAGCATCGTGCCGACGGTGCGGTTGAGGTTCTTCACCGGCGTGTCGATGACGACCCGTTCGCCGCGCTCGAGCGCGGGAAGCGCCTGTTCGATGAGGCGGCAGTCGAGGGCCTTGTCGATGCCGTGATCCTGGCGTTCGCAATGCAGGCGCGCGACTTCGGCAGGCACGGTCGGCATGTAGAAGATGCGCGAAAAGTCGAGGCCGCGCGCCTTCCAGTGGTCGACACCCTTTCTCATGTCGAGGAGATCCGCGCGGCCGATCAGCTCGTCGAGTTTCCTGATGCCCATCTCGGCCATGATCTGGCGGGCTTCCTCGGCGACGAAGAAGAAGTAATTGACGACGTGCTCCGGCTGGCCGGAAAAGCGCTTTCTGAGCACCGGGTCCTGCGTCGCGACGCCGACCGGGCAGGTGTTGAGGTGGCACTTCCTCATCATCAGGCAGCCCTCGACGACCAGCGGCGCGGTGGCGAAGCCGAATTCGTCGGCGCCCAGAAGCGCGCCGACGATCACGTCGCGGCCGGTCTTCATCTGGCCATCGACCTGAACCCGGATTCTGCCGCGCAGACGGTTCAGCACCAGGGTCTGCTGCGTCTCGGCCAGGCCCAGCTCCCACGGCGTGCCGGCGTGCTTGATCGAAGACAAGGGCGAAGCGCCCGTGCCGCCGTCGTGGCCGGCGATCACCAGATGATCGGCCTTCGCTTTCGAAACACCGGCGGCGACGGTGCCAACGCCAACCTCGGAGACCAGCTTCACCGAAATGCTGGCGTTCGGGTTGGCATTCTTCAGGTCGTGGATCAGTTGCGCCAGATCCTCGATGGAATAGATGTCGTGGTGCGGCGGCGGCGAGATGAGACCGACGCCCGGCACCGAGTGGCGCAGGAAACCGATGTATTCGGAGACCTTGTGGCCGGGCAGCTGGCCGCCCTCGCCGGGCTTGGCGCCCTGCGCCATCTTGATCTGGATCTGGTCGGCATTGGTCAGGTATTCGATCGTGACGCCGAAACGGCCCGAGGCGACCTGCTTGATCGCCGAGCGCAGGCTGTCACCTTCCTTGAGTGGAATGTCGCGCTCGACGCGGTTCGTGCCGACGACGCTGCCCACCGTCGCGCCGGCGTCGACTTTCCGGAAGCGGCGCGGATCCTCACCACCCTCGCCGGTGTTCGACTTGCCGCCGATGCGGTTCATCGCGATGGCGAGCGTCGCATGCGCCTCGGTGGAGATCGAGCCGAGCGACATCGCGCCGGTGGCGAAACGCTTGACGATTTCGCTGGCCGGTTCGACCTCGGAAAGCGGCACGGGCGGACCGGCTGGCTTGAGCTCGAACAGCCCGCGCAAGGTCATGTGACGCCGGGTCTGGTCGTTGATGATCGCCGCGTATTCCTGGTAGGTTTCGTACTTGCCGGTGCGGGTCGAATGCTGGAGCTTGGCGATCGCGTCCGGCGTCCACATGTGCTCCTCGCCGCGGACGCGGAACGCATATTCGCCGCCGCAGTCAAGGGCAGCGGCGAGCACCGGGTCGCTGCCGAATGCGGCGGCATGGGTATTGAGCGCCTCCAGCGCCACCTCCTTGAGGCCGATCCCTTCGATCTTCGTCGGCGTGCCGGTGAAATAGCGGGAAACGAAGTCGGACGACAGCCCCACCGCCTCGAAAATCTGGGCGCCGCAGTACGACTGGTAGGTCGAGATGCCCATCTTCGACATCACCTTCATCAGGCCCTTACCGATGGCCTTGATAAAACGCTTCTGGCAGTCGTAGGCGGCGGGCTTGCCCGGCAGGGATGGCGCCATCGCGGCAATGCTCTCGAAAGCGAGCCACGGATGGATCGCCTCGGCGCCATAGCCGGCCAGCAAGGCGAAATGGTGCGTCTCGCGGGCGTCGCCGGTTTCGATCACCAGACCGCAGTTGGTGCGCTGGCCGGCGCGCACGAGATGCTGGTGCACCGCCGAGCAGGCGAGCAGCGAGGGAATCGGCGCGCGCCGGGCATCGACCGCGCGGTCGGACAGCACGATCACGGAATCACCTTCGCCTACCGCGTGTTCCGCTTGCATGCAGACCCGGTAAAGGGCCTCGCTCATGCCGCGGGGTCCCTCCGCGGCCGGCGTGGTGATGTCGATCACCCTGGCACGGAAAGCGCCTTTCGTCAGTGCGTCGATCTGCTTGATCTTGGCCATGTCGGCCGGCGTCAGGATCGGCTGATGCACCTCCAGACGCGGCGTCGGTTCGGTTTCATGGATGCCGAGCAGGTTCGGATGCGGACTGACCAGCGAGATCAGCGACATGACGATTTCCTCGCGGATCGGATCGATCGGCGGGTTCGTCACCTGGGCGAACAGCTGCTTGAAATAATTGTAGAGCGGCTTGTTCCTGTTCGACAGCACCGGCAGCGGGCTGTCGTTGCCCATCGAGCCGGTGGCTTCCTCGCCGTTGATAGCCATTGGCTCGAGAATGAACTTGATGTCCTCCTGCGTGTAGCCAAAAGCCTGCTGGAGGTCGAGCAGGGGCGCGGCGAGTCTCTCCGCCGACCTCACTTCCGGCATGTCGTCCACATAATGGCGCGACCGCTCGATCCACCGGCGATAGGGTTTGGCGGAAGCGAGCTGGCGCTTGATTTCGTCGTCATCGACGATGCGCCCCTCTTCGAGGTCGATCAGCAGCATCTTGCCGGGCTGCAGGCGCCATTTCTTGACGATGCGCTCCTCGGCGATCGGCAGCACACCGGACTCGGATGCCATGACGACCAGATCGTCGTCGGTGACGAGGTAACGCGCCGGACGCAGACCGTTGCGATCCAGCGTGGCGCCGATCTGGCGCCCATCGGTGAAAGCCACGGCGGCCGGGCCGTCCCAGGGCTCCATCAGGGCCATGTGATATTCGTAGAAAGCGCGCCGCTCTTCGTCCATCAGCGGATTGCCGGCCCAAGCTTCCGGAATCAGCATCATCATCGCGTGGGCAAGGCTGTAGCCGCCCATCACCAAAAGTTCCAGCGCGTTGTCGAAACTGGCGGAATCGGACTGCCCGTCGTAGATCAGCGGCCAGATCTTCTGCAGATCCTCGCCGAACAAGGGGGACGAAATGCCGTGCTCGCGCGCCCGGATCCAGTTGACGTTGCCGCGCAACGTGTTGATTTCGCCATTGTGGGCGATCATGCGGAACGGATGCGCCAGATCCCAGGTCGGGAAGGTATTCGTCGAAAAACGCTGATGCACCAGCGCCAGCGCCGAAATCAGGCGCTCGTCGCGCAGATCGAGGAAATACTCGCCGACCTGATCGGCCAGGAGCATACCCTTGTAAACGAGGGTGCGCGCCGACATCGACGGCACATAGAACCTCTTGCCGTCCGGAAGTTTCAACGCCTGGACGCGATGACCGGCTTCCTTGCGAATGATGTAGAGCTTGCGTTCCAGGCTGTCGGTATCGGCGACGCCCTCCCCGCCGGCGACGAACACTTGGCGGATCACCGGCTCGAGATCCTTGGCGGCCTGGGCCAAACCGCGGTTGTCGACCGGCACATCGCGCCAGCCGAGAAGGATCTGCCCTTCATAGCGGATGGCGCGCTCGATCGCCGCCTCGCAGGCGCGGCGGCTCTCGACGTTGCGCGGCAGAAAGATCATGCCAACGCCGTATTGACCCGCTGGCGGCAATTCGACGCCTTGGCACGCCATTTCCGCGCGCAGGAATTCATCGGGAAGCTGGATCAGGATGCCCGCGCCGTCACCCAGCAGGGAATCGTAACCGGTGGCGCCGCGATGTTCGAGATTCTTGAGGATTTGCAAGCCCTGCGCGACGATGGCATGGCTTTTCCGATTCCTGATGTGGGCGACGAAGCCGACGCCGCAGGCGTCGTGCTCGTTGACCGGGTCGTACAGACCCGTGCGGCTGGGGTGTTCCATCTGTGCGGTTCCTGGCGGTAAGGCCGTCAAAAAAGCCGGGGGCATGCGACGCATGCCCCCGGCCCATCTTGGGTACAGGCGAACCGCCAAATATACCGGGATCGGCATCCCGGCTCAAGGGGCATGCCTTGTCCCGCAGAGAATCTTCGCGGCCCGCAAGGGGCCGATCGAGAATCAGGGTTCGCCCACGGCGAACAGGCGCCGATGCTCCTTCATGGCGTAGCGGTCGGTCATGCCAGCGATGTAGTCGGCAATGGCCCGCGGCAGGCCTTCCTTTCCGGCGCGTTCCTGGTACTGCGGCGGGAGCAGGGCGCTTTCCGCCATGAAGGCGGAAAAGAGTTCGCGCACGATGCGGCGCGCCTTATTGGTCATCCGGGCGACCTGATAGTGCCGGTACAGATGTTCGCGCAGAAACGCTTTGAGCGCGCGGTTTTCCCCTTCCATGACCGGCGAGAAACCGGCCAGCGGCGGCGCCCGCTCGACATCGGCAAGCGTCGCCACGCCGCTGGATGCCAGACGTCGCGAGGTTTCGGCCAGCAGATCGGTGACCTGCGCGTCGATCATCCGCCGCACCGTCTCGTGGATCAGGCGGCGGCCAGCCAGCGTGGGAAACTCGTCGCGTGCTTCGGCCTCATGGCGGGCAAACAGGCTGACACCACGCAATTGTTCTAGGGTAAGCAGGCCGGAGCGCAGGCCATCGTCCACATCGTGGTTGTTGTAGGCGATCTCGTCGGCCAGGTTGCAAATCTGCGCTTCCAGCGACGGACGACGGCCGGTGAGGAAACGCTCCCCCACGTCGCCGAGTTCCCGGGCGCGCGCCGGAGCGCAATGCTTGAGGATGCCGGCGCGCGTTTCGAACATCAGGTTCAGACCGTCGAAGGCTCCGTAGCGCTCTTCGAGCCGGTCCACGATGCGCAGCGACTGGAGGTTGTGCTCGAAACCGCCGTGTGCGGCCATGCACTCGTTCAACGCATCCTGGCCGGCATGGCCGAACGGCGTGTGCCCCAGATCGTGCGCCAGCGCGATGGCTTCGGTCAGATCGTCATTGAGCCTGAGGGCGCGCGCGACCGAGCGGGCGATCTGGGCCACCTCGATGGAATGCGTGAGCCGCGTACGGAATAGGTCACCCTCGTGGTTGACGAACACTTGGGTCTTGTATTCGAGCCGGCGAAAGGCGGTCGAGTGCACGATGCGGTCGCGATCGCGCTGGAACTCGCCGCGCGCCTTCGGGCGTGGCTCGGCGTGCTGGCGGCCGCGCGAGTTGTCCTCGCGCACCGCATAGGTCGCCCACTCAGTCACAGCAAGCTTCGATCACCGCACGAATCTCGTCCTGCGGCGCATCCCCCCAGGTGACCGCCGCGCCGATGCGGCGCAACAGGACGAGGCGCAGGCGGCCGGCGAGCACCTTCTTGTCGTGCCCCATCAGGTCGAGATAGCGGGCCGCGCCGAGCGCGGGGCCGCGCACCGGCAGTTTCGCGCGTTTGAACAGGTTCCGCACTCGTTCGACGTCGGCATCCTCAAGCCAGCCCAGGCGGCGCGACAGTTCCGTCGCCATCATCGTGCCGGCCGCGACGGCTTCGCCATGCAACCATTCGCCGTAACCGACACCCGTTTCGATGGCATGGCCGAAGGTGTGGCCGAGATTCAGCAGGGCGCGACCGCCTTCCCTGGCCGTCTCCCATTCGTCGCCTGCCACCACCTCGGCCTTGTTGGCGCAGGAGCGCTCGATGGCGTGGGAAAGCGCCACGGCCTCACGCGCCACGAGACGTTCCATGTTGTCTTCCAGCCATTCGAGAAAAGGCAGATCGCGGATCAAGCCATACTTGATCACTTCGGCCAAGCCGGCCGAAAGCTCGCGGTCCGGCAAGGTGGCGAGCGTGTCGGTGTCCGCCACGACCAGGCGCGGCTGCCAGAAGGCGCCGATCATGTTCTTGCCGCGCGGATGGTTGATGCCGGTCTTGCCGCCCACCGAGGAATCGACCTGGGCAAGCAAGGTCGTCGGAACCTGGACGAAGGGCACACCCCGCTGGTAGGTAGCGGCGGCGAACCCGGCCAGATCGCCGACCACGCCGCCGCCCAGCGCGATGATCGGCGTCGCGCGGTCGCAACGCTCGGCGAGCAGATGGTCGAAAATCAGATTCAGCGACTCCCAATTCTTGTGCGCCTCGCCGTCGGGCAACACGATCACCGTAGCGCCGGCGCCGACTTTCGCGAGGGAGTCCGTCAGTCGGTCGAGATACAGCGGTGCGACGACTTCGTTGGTGACGACGGCGACCCGCGGGCCCCAGCCGAATTCCGGCAGTTGCGCCAGCAGTCCAGGACCGATGTGGATCGGGTAGGAACGCGCTCCGAGCCCGACTTGCAGCTTATGCATGGCCATGCAGTTTTCGTTCGATGGCACGCACGGTGTTGTTGAGACTGTCGCCCGTTTCGACGACGATGTCGGCGACCTCGCGATAGAGCGGGTCGCGTTGCTGCGTCAGTTGCGCGATGCGCGCCAGAGGATCCGCCACTTGCAGCAAGGGACGATTTTTATCATGCCGTGTGCGCGCGAACAGCATGTCCGGGGCGGCATGCAGATAAACGACGATGCCGACAGCGAGGCGCATCCGGTTGAGCGGATTCAGGATGACACCGCCGCCGGTGGCGACGACCTGTTGCGATGCGTTCGCGATGCGCGCCAGCGCCTGGGCTTCGCGCCGGCGGAATCCCGCCTCGCCCTCGATCTCGAAAATCGTCGCAACGGACACGCCGGTGCTGTTCTCGATTTCCTGGTCGAGATCGACGAAGCGCCAGCCCAGACTGCCGGCCAGACGCTTACCCACCGTCGTCTTGCCGGCGCCCATCATGCCGACCAGAAAGACGCCGGGCACGCCAGTGGCGCCGTGCAATGTCTCGCCCAAATGTCAGCGCAACGTCAGCCGGTCGTTGACGATCTGGGGCGTGATGAAAACCAGCAGTTCGGTCTTCTTGTCGACCTTCTCGTTCTTGCGGAACAAGAAACCGACATAGGGCAGGTCGCCCAGCACCGGCACGCGCGTCGTGCTGTTGCTCTCTTCCATCATGTAAATGCCGCCGATCACCACGGTGCCGCCGTTCTCGACGAGAACGTCGGTCTTGATGTGCTTCGTATCGATGGCCAGACCCGATCCGGTCACGAGGTCGCGGTTGGGCGAATCCTTGTTGATTTCCAGCGACATCATCACGCGATTGTCCGGGGTGATCTGCGGCTTCACTTTCAGCGCCAAGTTCGCACGCCGGAAGGCGATCGCCGTCGCCCCGGAGGCGGAGGCCTGCTGATAGGGAATTTCCGTGCCCTGCTCGATCAGCGCCTCGACCTGATCGGCGGTCATGACGCGCGGACTGGAGATGATCTTGCCGCGACCGTCGGCCTCGAGGGCGGATAGCTCGAGGTTGAGGAAATTCGTCAGGCGATTGTTGAACAGTACCAGCGAAATTTTTCCTGACTGGCCGCCCGGCAGATTCGCCGCCGGCAGATTGACCCCCAGACCATCGGTGAAGAAGTTCGGCTGCGGGCTGGCGATCTGGCCAGTCTGGAAGCCGGTCGCCGCCAGCCCGCCGCCGACCAAGAAGCTACTGGGACCGATCCAGTTCGTGCCGCCGGAGCGCAGGATCGGATCGCCGCCGAGAATGCTGTGGGCGCCCGAATTGATGCCCAAACGGGCGCCCAGGTTCCTGCTGAAACTGTCGGTCGCCTCGACGATGCGCGCCTCGATCAGCACCTGGCGGACCGGCACGTCGATCTCGCCGATCAGGCGCCGCACGTCGTCGAGCCGCGAGGGCGTGTCCATGACAAACAGCTTGTTGGTACGGCTGTCGAAAGTTGCGCTGCCGCGCTTGGACAGCACTGGCTGGTCGCGGTTAGACAGGAGCTTCTGCAAGGCATCCGCCTTCTGGTAATTCAACTGGAAAATCTCGGTGCGGATCGGCTCAAGATCGGCGATCTGCTGCTGGGACTCCAGCATCTGCCGCTCCTTCGAGGCCAGTTCGTCGTGCGGCGCGATCCAGACCACGTTGCCGCGCTTGCGCATCGAAAGATTCTTCTGCTGCAGGACGATCTCCAGCGCCTGGTCCCAGGGCACATCATTGAGGCGCAGCGAGACGTTGCCGGCGACCGAATCGCTCAGCACGATGTTGAAGTTCGTGATGTCGGCGAACACGTGCAGAAGCTCGCGCAGAGGAATGTTCTGGAAGTTCAGCGAGATCAGTTCGCCCTGGTAGCCGGTGCGCGTTCCCTGGAAGAGTTTGTTCGGATCCTCGGTGACCGGTTTCACGGTGACGACGAAACGGTTGTCGGCCTGGAAGGCGACATGCTCCCACAAGCCCTTCGGCACGATCTCCATGCGCACGTTCTCGCCGGACGGCTGCGTCGTGATCGTCGTTACCGGCGTCGCGAAATCGACTACGTCCATCTGCCTGTGCAGATGATCCGGCAGGTGGCTCTTCTTGAACAGCACCTCGAGCTTCGTGCCCTTTTGCTGGATGTCGATGCCGGTGTCCGCCGAGGTCAGGTCGATCTCGACGATGCCTTCGCCGTCCCGACCGCGCCGGAAGCGGACGTCGCGCACCCTCTGGCTGACATCGGGCGCACTGCTGACCGCGAAATGGGTGACCGCGGACGACGTCGCCTGGCCAACGGCCTCCTCCTGCAGGCTGATCACCAGGGCATTGCCCTCGATGCCCGTCTCGAAGGGCGTCACGCGGTTGAGATTCAGCACTAGACGGGAACGGTCGCCGGCCTGGACAACGTTGAGGCTCCTCAGGCTGCCTTCGTTGACCGCTTTCGCGGTATAGCCAAGGGCGTTACCGGTGTCGGGCAAATCGAACACCAGACGGGCGGGGTTGGCGATGCTGAAATGGGCGGGCTTGCCCGCAGGCGTCTCCCGCAAGCCGATTTTCACCACCGTGCGGTCGCCCGCGCGCCCCACTTGCAGCGTTTCGATCCGGTTGCGCGGCTCGACATTCGCCGCATCGGTCGCCGTCGTCTGGGCGGACGCGGTTCCCACGGCCAGCGCAACGGCCAACAACCAAAGGTTCGAGATTTTCATTTACCGCCCTCCTTGCCGAGCATCGCCCCCGATCAGCGTCAGGGTGACCTCGCGTTCCACCCAGGCGGATGTCTGTCCGCCGGGGTCCTGCACCGTCTCGACCAAAGTCAGCTGGTCGTCCTCGATCTTGGTGATCCGCCCAAAATTCTGTCCCATGTAGTTGCCGACGCCAACCTGATACAGGACGGCCCCGGCGCGGATCAGGGCGCGTCTGTCCTGCCGCTTGGTCTTGCTGAGCACGCCGACGAATTGCAGCGCATCGAGCGGGAAAGCCTCGAGCTGTTCCCGGGGACGGTCCATATCGGGCTGGTTCGCGCCGCTGGCCGCCTTGCGTTCCGGTTCGATGCGCGCAGCGCTGAACGGATCGGGCAGATCCTGCGCGTCGTAAGGCGCGATGGGGAACGGCCGCAGTTCGGGCAAGGGGGGAGCGCTGCCGCGCAGATCCTTGGATGCCTGGGCCATCCATTGCTTGATGTCCTCGTGCTCGCCGCTGCCGCATCCGGCCAGCGCCGCGGCAACAAACGCCGCTGCCATCAGTCTGCTTTTCGCGGTCATTTCTTCGCTCCGCCCTTGCCCTTGGCGGCGGTGGCCGTCTGGCGCCTTTGCGCCGCCAGCTCCTCTTCGTTCAGGTAACGGAAGGTCCGTGCCGTGGTCTTCAGGCTGAGGAGTTCGCCCGCTTTCCCGGCCGGCTCGATGGTCACGTTGTTCAGGGTGACGATGCGCGGCAGACGGGCGATTTCGTCGGCAAAAGCGCCGAAATCATGATAGCTGCCGGTGATGGTGATGGTAATCGGCAACTCGGCATAGAAATCCCTGACGACCGAATTGCCCGGCTTGAACAGTTCGAACTGCAAGCCGCGGCTCACCCCGGCGCGGTTGATATCCACGAGCAGCGATTCCATTTCGGTCGCATCCGGCAGCTGTTTGAGCAAGGCGCCGAAGGAGCGTTCGATTTCGGCCAGCTGGATTCGGTATTCCTCGAGATTGACGGCCTGCTTCTTCTTGTTCAGCCAGTCATCCTTGAGACGCTGCTCGTCCTGCCGCTTGGTTTCCAGTTCGTTCCACTGTTCCTGCCAGCCGAACCAGTATGCCGAAAACAGCAGGCCGACAAACAGGCCCAGCAGGATGAGAACGCGCGGCGCCAGCGGCCACAGCCCCGGATCCTTCGGATCGAGGGTCCTGAAATCTTCGGCGATCGCCTTGAGGTCCAGTTTCTTCAAGTTTACCTTGGGCAGGGCAGGCAACGCGGGTTTCTTCATCGCTTGCCTCCCGATTGGCTCGCTGCCGGCTTGCTCGGTACCGGTTTTCCCGCATCGACGGTCTGGCGCACCAGCTGGACGGTCAGGGTGAACTGGTTCATGCGCCGCTTATCAACGTCGGCCGCCTTGATTTCGACCAGCACGGGGTGGGTCAGCACCGGCGAGGCGTCGAGGTTCTGCATGAGCGTGGAAACGCGCGCGCCGGACTGGGCAATGCCAATCAGGGTAATGCGCTGCTGCTCCTGCTTGATGGAGCGCAGATAGGTTCCTTCCGGCAGGCGCTTGACGAGCTCATTGAGCAGATGCACGGTCTCGGAACGGTTCGCCTGCAGGGATTCGATCACCTGTTTTCTTGCCAGAAGCGCATCGGTCTGCTCCTTGATCTTCTTGATCTCCTCGATCTGCTTGTCGAGCGCGGCGATTTCGCGCTTCAAGAATTCGTTCTTGGCGGACTGGCCATCGATCAGGTTGTTGAGGTAGCCGAACCCCGCGAACCAGATCGCCCCGGCCAAGAGCACCACCAGCACGGTGAAGGCATAGAACTGCTGGCGCCGCGCCTTGCGCTTCTCTTCGCGGTGAGGGAGCAGGTTGATGCGGATCACTGATCGAACCTCCGCATGGCGAGCCCGCAGGCGACCATCAGCGACGGCGCATCGGCCAGCAACTGCTTGGGACGCACTTTCTGGGACAGCGTCATCCTGGCGAACGGATTGGCCAGCAGCGTGTCGATCTGGGTGCGATCCGCCACGATCTCCGCGGCGCCGGGCAGCAATGCGCCGCCGCCCATCAGCACGATGTGGTGGACCTCGCCGAATTGCGTCGAGGTGAAGAAAAACTGCAAGGCGCGCGAAACCTCGAGCGCCAGGTTGTCGAGAAACGGCCGGAGGATCTCCGTCTCATAGTTGTCGGGCATCGGACCGGTGCGCTTGAGTTTTTCGGCCTCGTCGTGGCTCATGCCATAGGCGCGCATCATGTCCTGCGTCAGCTGGTTGCCGCCGAAGGTTTGCTCGCGGTTATAGACCGGCTGCCCGCCTTTCACCATGGTGACCCGCATCGCATTGGCGCCGATGTCGACCAGGGCGAACACGCTGTCGTTCGTGTCGCCGGAGAATTGGTCGCGCACCAGACCGAACGCCGCCAGCATGGCGAACGACTCCATGTCCATCACCACTGGCTTGAGCCGCGCGGTCTTTTCGACGCAGGCGACGCGATCCTCGACGCCTTCCTTCCGCGAGGCGGCAATCAGTACCTCGACTTCATCGGGACCCGCCGGCGAGGGGCCGATCACCTGGAAATCCAGATTCACCTCTTCCAGCGCAAACGGGATGTACTGGTTGGCCTCGGATTCGACCTGCACTTCCATTTCCGTCTCGCGCAGACCGGCGGGAAGAATGATCTTCTTCGTGATGACCGCCGCCGACGGCAGCGCCAGCGCGACATATTTCGTCCGCGTGCCCAGACGCCTCCAGCAGAGGTCGACCGCGTCGGACACCTTGTCGATGTCGGCGATGCTGCCTTCCGTCAACGCGCCTTCCGGCAGGGACTCGATCGCATAGCTCTCGAGCTGGCATGTGCCAGTCAGGCTACCCGACAGCTCGACCATCTTCACGGCCGAAGAACTGATATCCACCCCCACCAGGGAGCGGCTTTTCGGATTGAGGATCGAGAGATCGATCTCCAAGATATCCCTTTTATATCAACGAGATGAGATACTAAGTGACAATTTACTTCAGATGCTATCAGCAACTATATTGGCTGTAAAGGAATTTTTTGAAGCCGAATGATGATGCAATGTCTTTCCCGATGCATCCGCAACAGCCATCCGGCGCGGAAGCACACATACGCCCTCGCATATAATGTCCGCCGCCATCTCGCCCCACGCCCGCCTTCCCGCCCACACCATGCTGCGTTGGATTCTTTTGCCGGTCGCCCTCGTTCTGGGCGCCGTCCTCGCCGCCATCGCGCTTTTTGGCATCGTGGTGGTCCTGGCCTACCCGCGGCTGCCTTCCATCGAGGTGCTGACGGATTATCGCCCCAAAATTCCCCTGCGGGTTTACACCGCCGACGGTTACCTGATCGGCGAATTCGGCGAGGAGCGCCGTCATTACGTGCGCATCCAGGACGCACCGGAAATCATGAAGCAGGCGATTCTGGCTGCCGAGGACGAGCGCTTCTACCAGCACCCCGGCATCGACACCGTCGGCATCCTGCGCGCGGCGTACGCGAACTTCGTCGGCGGAGGGCGTCACCAGGGCGCTTCGACGATCACGATGCAGGTCGCGAGAAACTTCTTCCTGTCTGCCGAAAAAACGCTGACGCGCAAACTCTACGAGGCCTTGCTCGCCTTCAAGATCGAAAGCACCCTGTCGAAGGACCAGATACTGGAGATCTACATCAACCAGATTTTTCTCGGCCAGCGCGCCTATGGCTTCGCCGCCGCGGCACGCATTTACTTCGGCAAGGAACTCAAGGAGCTGGACCTCGCCGAAACCGCCATGCTCGCCGGTTTGCCCAAGGCCCCGTCCGCCTTCAACCCGGTCGCGAACCCGAAGCGCGCGAAGATCCGCCAGCGCTACGTGCTGCGCCGCATGGCGCAACTGGACTTCATCGACGACGCCCAGTTCGAAAAAGCCGTCGCACAACCCCTGCACGTGCGTCGCCAGATCGACCACTTCGCGCTGAAGGCCGAGCATGCGGCGGAAATGGCGCGCCAGATCGCCGTCGAGTCCTTTCCGGACGAAGCCTACACCGCAGGCCTGAAAGTCGTGACGACGCTGACGCGCAGGGAACAGGAGGCCGCCTGGAAAAGCCTGCGCAAAGCCGTCTTCGACTACGACCGGCGGCGCGGCTACCGAGGCGCGGAAGCCTACATCGACCTCAAGGGGATCGAAGGCGAGGACGACGAGCGTATCGACGACCTCCTTCAGGGCTTCGAGGATGACGAGACGCTGCGCCTCGCCCTCGTGCTCGCCGCCTCGCCCGCCAAGGTGCGCGCCTATCTCGCCGGCGGAGAAATCGTGGACATCGAGGGGCCAGGGCTGCGCTTCGCGCAGCGCATGCTCGACGACAAGGCCCCCCCCCATCGGCGCTTGAGGCGCGGCGCGATCGTCCGCCTCGCCAAGGACGAAAAGGGCCAGTGGCAGATTAGCCAGTGGCCCGAGGTGGAAGCCGCTTTCGTCGCCGCCAACCCGGAAAACGGCGAGGTGCGCGCCTTGGTCGGCGGTTTCGACTTCAACCGCAACAAGTTCAACCATGTCACCCAGGCATGGCGCCAGCCGGGTTCGAGCATGAAGCCCTTCGTCTATTCGGCGGCGCTCGAAAAGGGGTTCACGCCGATCACCGTGCTGCCGGACGAACCCATCTCGGTTTCGGCGGCTGAAACCGGCAGCCAGGCCTGGGAACCGAAAAACTACGACGGCAAATACGACGGGGCGATGACGCTGCGCACCGCGCTCGCCAAATCGAAGAACATGGTGTCGATCCGCCTCATCCGGGCCATCGGCCCGGCCTACGCTCAGGACTACATCACGCGTTTCGGCTTCGACGCCGACAAGAACCCCCCCTATCTCACCCTGGCGCTGGGCGCCGGCAGCGTCACCCCCTGGCAACAGCTGCGCGCCTATTCGGTCTTCGCCAATGGCGGCTACCGTATCGAGCCTTTCGTCGTCAAGCAGATTCTCGACGCCCAAGGCACGGTGCTCGCCGAGACCCGTCCGGTCGCGGCGGGGGACGAAAGCCTGCGCGTCATCGACCGGCGCAACGCCTGGCTGATGGACAGCATGCTCAAGGACGTCGTGCGCCGCGGCACGGCGACGCGTGCCGCGCAAACGCTCAAACGCGGCGATCTGGCCGGCAAGACCGGCACGACCAACGACTATGTCGATGCCTGGTTCTGCGGCTACCAGCCCTCCCTGGTCGGCGTGGCCTGGATGGGCTTCGGCCAGCCCCGGCGTCTCGGCCCCGGGGAAACCGGTGGTACCGCCGCCTTGCCGATCTGGATCGGCTTCATGCAGGCCGCGCTGGCGGACGTTCCGGAAATGCAGATGCCCGTGCCGGACGGCATGCGGCGCGTCGACGGCGTCGATCCGACGACCGGCAACACCGTCAGCGAACTGATCTATCGCGAGGCCGTGCCGGAACCCGAAGAACCGGCTACCACGCCAGGCGGGTCTCCATTCCCGTCTGGTCAGTGAAACAGCGCGACAGCGTTTCGGCGAGTCCCATGCCGTCGCGCGTACCGATCCAACGACCGTCCTCGCAGTGGAAATGGAAACCGCCGGAACGCGCCGCCACCCAGATTTCGCGCGCCGCCGCATGGCGGTTGACGACGATTTTGCTCCCGTCGGCGAATTCGATTTCAATGATTCCGCCCGGCTTGAGTTCGTAATCGAAGTCGATCGCACCGTCATCCTGGAGTTGCGCCAGGGCGCTCTCCAGCCGCCGTAATTCGGCATCGGCCAGCGCCAGGAATTCGCGTTCTTCCATTTCGTCTCCGTGTTAACATCGTCGCCATGAAACCGCCATCCGTCTTCACCCTCTTCACCCTGCTGGCTGTCATGGCAGCGCTTGCGGGCTGCGGCAACAAAGGGCCGCTGACCTTGCCGCCGCCTCCGGCAAAGCTCGCCGATCATACCGCCGCCGCGCCGAAATGAGCCTCGTCCCGCCGCTCTTCGACGCCGAGCGCGTCGAGGGCGTTTCGCTCGCCGACATCGCCGCCCGCTTCGGCACACCCTGCTACGTCTATTCGCGCGCCGCACTGATGGCCGCCTACCGGGCCTACCGCGACGCCCTCGCCGGGCGGGACGCACTCGTCTGCTACGCCGTCAAGGCCAATTCCAACCTCGCCGTCCTGAATGTCTTCGCCCGCCTGGGCGCCGGCTTCGACATCGTCTCGGGCGGCGAACTGGCACGCGTGCTAACCGCCGGCGGCGATCCCCGCAAGGTGGTGTTCTCCGGCGTCGGCAAGTCGCGCGCGGAAATGCGCGCCGCGCTGGACGCCGGCATTCTCTGCTTCAACGTCGAATCGGCGGCGGAGCTCGACACGCTAAACGAAGTCGCCGGGGCGCTCGGCAAGCGCGCGCCGGTCTCCTTCCGCGTCAATCCCGACGTCGATCCGAAAACCCACCCCTACATCTCGACCGGCCTCAGGAGCGCAAAATTCGGCGTGCCGTTCGAGGAGGCCCTGCCGCTCTATCGCCGCGCAGCCGCATTGCCCAACATCGAAGTGCGCGGCATCGACTGCCACATCGGCTCGCAACTCACCGACCCCGCGCCCGCCGCGGAGGCGGCCGCGAAAATCCTCGCTCTCGTCGATACGCTCGCCGCCGAGGGCATCACGCTCTCCCACATCGATCTCGGCGGCGGCATGGGTATCCGCTACAAGGACGAAGCCGTGCCGACGGTGGCCGACTATCTCGCGCCGCTGCTGCAGGCGCTGGAAGGCCGCAAGGAAACGCTGCTTCTCGAACCCGGTCGCTCGCTGGTCGGCAACGCCGGCCTGCTCTTGACGCGCGTCGAGCTGCTCAAGCACGGCGCGGAGAAGAACTTCGCCGTCGTCGATGCGGCGATGAACGACCTCGCCCGCCCGGCGCTCTACGACGCGTATCACGAGATCGTGAAAGTCGGCGCCGGGCCGTCCCAAGCCGACGCCCCCCCTGTAGGGGGCAGCGAGCCGGGGTTGCGAGCGAGGGGGGCCGACGAAGTCGACGCCGGCGAGACGGCGGAAAGGAAGACATACGAAATCGTCGGCCCGGTCTGCGAATCCGGCGACTTCCTCGGCCACGACCGCGAACTCGCGCTCGCCCGCGGCGACCTGCTCGCCATCCTCTCCGCTGGCGCCTACGGCATGGCGATGGCCTCCAACTACAACACCCGGCCGCGCGCCGCCGAGGTGATGGTGGATGGCGGCGCGATGCACCTGATCCGCCGCCGCGAGACCGTCGCGGAACTTTTCGCCGGCGAGTCCCTCCTGCCCTGATGCGCCTCGATGCGATCGCGCACTTCGAGGAACGCCAAGCCGACGCGAACCTCTCCCGCGGCGCGCGCGGGCGTTGACCTGCGCGCTGCGTCGGAAAAAGTCGACTCCGGCAGGACGGCGGGCTAAAGGACGTAGCGGGAGAGATCCTCGCGCTTCGCCAGTTCGGCCAGGCGCGCATCGACGTAGGCGGCATCGATGGCCACCGCGCCGCCGGCGGCGCCGAACGAGACCTCCTCCAGCAGCTTTTCCATGACGGTGTAGAGCCGGCGCGCGCCGATGTTCTCGGTCTTCTCATTCACCTCGAAGGCGATTTCGGCCAGCCGCCGGATGCCGTCGGCGGCGAATGCGAGCTTCACCCCCTCCGTGCCGAGCAGCGCTTCATACTGGCGGGTAAGGCAGGCATCGGTCTGCGTGAGAATGCGCTCGAAGTCGTCGACCGACAGCGAGTCGAGTTCGACGCGGATCGGAAAGCGGCCTTGCAGCTCGGGGATCAGATCGGAAGGCTTCGCGAAGTGGAAGGCGCCGCTGGCGATGAACAGGATGTGGTCGGTCTTGATCATGCCGTATTTGGTCGTCACCGTCGTGCCTTCGACGAGCGGCAGCAGGTCGCGCTGCACGCCCTGGCGCGACACGTCGGCGCCCTGCACTTCGCTCCTCGATGCGATCTTGTCCATCTCGTCGAGGAAGACAATGCCGTTTTGCTCGACATTTTTCACCGCACGCGCCTTGATCTCCTCATCGTTGACGAGGCGCGCCGCTTCCTCGTCGGCAAGCGCCTTCATGGCGTCGGCGATCTTCATGCGCCGGATTTTCCTGCGCCCGCCGCCGAGATTCTGGAACATGCCCTGAATCTGCTGCGTCAGCTCTTCCATGCCGGGCGGCGCGAGAATCTCCATGCTTGCCGCCGGCAGTGCCACCTCGATCTCGATCTCCTTGTCGTCGAGCTGCCCTTCGCGCAGCTTCTTGCGGAATTTCTGGCGCGTCGAGCTTTCCCCGGCGGGAGGATCGTCGAAACCTGCGGTTCTGGCCGGCGGCAGCAGGGCGTCGAGGACGCGATCCTCGGCGGCGTCGAGCGCCCGGTCGCGCACCTGCCTCATGGCACGTTCGCGCTCGTCCTTCACCGCGGTTTCGACAAGGTCTCGAACAATGGTATCCACGTCGCGGCCGACGTAGCCGACCTCGGTGAATTTGGTCGCCTCGACCTTGATGAAAGGCGCGCTGGCCAGCCGTGCCAGCCGTCTGGCAATTTCCGTCTTGCCGACCCCGGTCGGGCCGATCATCAGGATGTTCTTCGGCGTGATTTCGGAACGCAGCGGCTCGGCCACCTGGGCGCGCCGCCAGCGGTTCCTCAGGGCGATGGCCACGGCGCGTTTGGCGCGCGCCTGACCGACGATGTGCTTGTCGAGTTCCGAGACGATCTCGGCGGGAGTCATTTGTGTCATGCGCGCATTATTCCACAGGGCGGGAAGCCCGTCGCGCGATGACAGACACATGGTATAGTTGAACCCGCTAAAGTTATATTCCGATGAGCGCAGTCTCCCCTTCCGATTCCCTGCCGACCGACGACCTGCCTGCGCGCCATGCCATGTTGTCGCAGGCCGTCGAGCAATATCCGCACGCGGTAGTCATCACCGACCCGGGGGGGCGGGTGATCTACTGCAACCCGGCTTTCACGCGCATGACGGGGTATACCTTCGGCGAGATCGCGGGCAAGACGGCGGCGCTCTGGCAGTCGGGCGAGACGGCGGACGAGGTTTATCGCGCCATGTGGGCGCGCATCCGGGCCGGCGAGGTTTGGGAGGGCGAGATCCGCAACCGGCGCAAGAACGGCGCGCTCTACTGGGAGCGCCAGCACATCGCGCCGCTGCGCGACGGTTCCGGTCGCGTCGTCCGGCTCATCGCCATCAAGGAGGACATCACCCACCTGCGCGAGGTCGAACAGGCGCTCCTGCTGCGCGAGCAGGCGCTCGCCTCGACCAACAACGGCATCATGATCAGCCATGCGGTCGAGGACGACCACTCGATCATGTATGTGAATCCAGCCTTCGAGCGCATCACCGGCTACACGGCGCAGGAAGCGGTCGGCCGCATCGGTCGCTTCCTGATGCGCGACGACCTCGCCCAGCCGGGACTCGACGAGATCCGCGCCGCCCTGCGCGAGAAGCGTCCCGGCCATGCCGTGCTGCGTTCCTACCGCAAGGACGGCACGATGTTCTGGAACGAGCTGTTCATCGCGCCGATTTCCGACGCCAGCCGCCGCGACGTCACCCACTTCGTCAGCGTCGTCAATGACGTCAGCGACCGCATGCAGTACCAGACGGCGCTCGAACACCAGGCCACCCACGACCATCTCACCGGCCTGGCCAACCGCAACCTGCTCAACGACCGCATCACCCATGCCATCGGCCACGCCAAGCGTTCGGGGCGCCTCGTCGCCGTGCTGCTGCTCGATCTCGACCACTTCAAGCACGTCAACGACGCCTACGGTCACACCGCCGGCGACGCGCTGCTCCAGGAAACCGCCGCGCGGCTGCGCCGCTGCGTGCGCGAAATCGACACCGTCGCGCGTCTGGGCGGCGACGAATTCGTCATCGTGCTGACCGACCTGGCGCAGGCCGAGGCGGCCGAAACCGTCGCCGGCAAGATTCGCGATGCGCTCGCCGAGCCGATCCGCATCGAGCGCCGGGAAGTCTTCGTCGCCGCCAGCATCGGCATCGCGCTCTACCCGCGCGACGGCGAGCACGGCGAGATCCTGCTGCGCAACGCCGACATCGCGATGTACCGCGTCAAGGAGCACGGTCGCAACGGCGTGCAGCGCTTCAGCCCGGAGCTGGCGAACATGGCCATCGACCGCGTCGACATGGAAGCCGCGCTGCGCCGTGCGCTGGAGCGTCGCGAGTTCGTGCTGCATTACCAGCCCAAGGTCGACGTCGTCAGCCGCCGCATCGTCGGCGCCGAGGCGCTGCTGCGCTGGGAGCAGCCGCGCGTCGGCCTCATCTACCCCGGCGAGTTCGTGCGGCTGGCCGAAGAAACCGGCCTGATCCTGCCGATCGGCGCCTGGGTGATCCACGAGGCGTTCCGTCAGCAGGCGGCCTGGCGCGACGCCGGTCTGCCGCCCCTCAAGATTTCGCTCAACCTCTCGCCGCGTCAGTTCCGCCAGGAGGAACTGCCGGGCATCGTCTCGCGCGCGCTCGAGGAAACCGGCGCCGACGCGGCCGCGTTCACCTTCGAGCTCACCGAAAGCATGGTGATGCACGACGTGGAAAGCACCCAAGTGTCGCTGCACGCGCTGAAACAACTCGGCATCGAGCTCTCGCTCGACGATTTCGGCACCGGCTATTCGAGCCTCTCCTACCTGCGCCGCTTTCCCATCGACGAGGTGAAGATCGACCGCTCCTTCGTCAGCGAACTGCATCACAACGAGGATGATGCCGCCATCGCCGCCGCCGTGGTGGCGATGGCGCAAACCCTCGGCCTGCGCGTGGTGGCCGAAGGCGTCGAGCTCGACGAACAACTCGCCATGCTGGAAAAGCTCGGCTGCCACGAAGTGCAGGGCTATCTGCTCGGCCGGCCGCTCGCCGCCGACGATTTTGCCGCCCAGTTCAGCTCAGCGTCTCGATGACGTGGTTCTGGTTGGTGTAGATGCACAGGTCGCCGGCGATGGCGAGCGATTTTTTCACGATCTCGGCTGGCGCGAGTTCGGTGTTTTCCAGCAGCGCGCGCGCCGCCGCTTGCGCATAGGCGCCGCCGCTGCCGATGGCAACGATGCCCAGCTCGGGCTCCAGCACGTCGCCATTGCCGGTGACGATCAGCGAATTGTCGCGATCCGCCACCGCCAGCATCGCTTCCAGGCGTCGCAGCATGCGATCGGTGCGCCAGTCCTTGGCCAGCTCCACCGCCGAGCGCAGCAGGTTGCCCTGATGTTTTTCCAGTTTCGCCTCGAAACGCTCGAAGAGCGTGAAAGCGTCGGCCGTGCCGCCGGCGAAACCGGCGAGGATGCGGTCGTCGTAAAGGCGGCGAATCTTGCGCGCGGTGCTCTTCACGACGACGTGGCCGAGCGTGACCTGGCCGTCGCCGCCCAGCGCGACGACTGGCCCGCGCCGCACGGAAAGAATGGTGGTGCCGTGGTATCGCTCCATGATCGCGCCTTCGGGATGGAAAGCGGCGATTCTACTGCTGGGAAAAGTCGACGCCGGCAGGACGGCTGACGCCGCATCGCCGACCTCGGGCCACCCACGGCCAGTGGAACACGGGTGGTCGTGGTCGGCACGTGAGGCCGTTCCCCACTAGAATGCTCGTCTCATGACCGACCTGCCCATCCTCGCCCAGATCGCGCTCGCCTGCGTCGCCGGCGGCGTGCTGTCCGTCGGCGCCGCCGCGCTCATCCTGTTCGGCCTGCCCAGGCGCTGGCTCGGTTTCACGGTGAGCTTCTCCACCGGCCTGCTGCTCGCCACCGCCACCTTGCACCTGCTGCCCGAGGCGCTCGAAGCGGGGCTGACGCCGCACGAGGTGTTTCCCCTGCTGCTGGCCGGCATCCTCGGTTTCTTCGCGCTGGAAAAGTTCGCGCTGTGGCGTCACGCCCACGGCGCCCCGGATACCCACCCGGACGCTCACGCCTGCGAGGATCACACCCATGCGCACCATCATCACGGGCAAGGCGGCGAGACCGTCTCGATCCTCGTCGGCGACGGTTTTCACAATTTCACCGACGGACTCCTGATCGCCGCCGCCTTTCTCGCCAGCCCGCCCCTGGGCTGGGCGGCGACGCTGGCGGTCATCGCCCACGAAGTGCCTCAGGAAGCCGGCGATTTCGCCATCCTGCTCGCCGCCGGCTGGAAGCGCGGTCGCGCCCTGTTCTGGAACGCCATGTCGAGTCTGGCCGCGCTGGCAGGCGGACTCGTCGGCTACTTCGCGCTCGAACGCGCGCTCGATTGGGTGCCGCACATCCTCACCATCGCCGCCGCCAGTTTTCTCTATATCGCCGTCGCCGACCTGATGCCGCGTCTCAAGCGCGAGCAGCGGGCCATCGGCTGGCACGGCCTGCTGCTTGCCGCCGGCATTGCGCTCGTGGCAGTTGGCAGCAGTCACGCTCACTGAACCCAGGAGACCGCCCATGAAACCGACCGCCCTGATCGCCGCCTTGTTTTTCACCCTGCCTGCGCACGCCCACAAGGCGCATGTGCATGGCGAAGGCCGACTCGACGTCGCCATCGAGGGAGACAAGATCACGCTGGCGCTCGCACTGCCGCTCGACGCCGTCACCGGCTTCGAACGCGCGCCGAAGAACGACAAGGAAAAGGCTGCGCTGGCCAGCGCCGAAAAGCTTTTCAACGACGCCGGCGCGCTCTTCGCTCCCACGCCGGCCGCCAACTGCGCCGTGCATTCCGTCGAGGTCGGCATGCCCAAATTCGACGGCGGCGAACACGCCGATGTGGAGGCGCGCTACGTATTCCGTTGTGCGAATCCCGCCGCGCTCAAGGGCATCGAGACCGCGCTGTTCAAGCATTTCAAGCGCCTCTACCGTCTCGAAACCCAGCGCACCGGCCCGACCGGGCAGGGCGCCCAACGCCTCACGCCGAAGAAGCCTGTTCTGAGCTGGTAAATTCCGGCGCATGATTGCGCTTGCCGATGTGCGGTTTCGCTGGCCGAGGCAGGCCGTCTGCCTCGACATCCCCCGCTTCGCTGCGGCGGCGGGCGAACGCGTCTTCCTCTGCGGGCCCTCGGGCAGCGGCAAGAGCACGCTGCTCAATCTCATCGGCGGCGTCGCCGTACCGGAACGCGGCCATGTCCGGCTGCTCGACCGCAATATCGAAGCACTCTCGGGCCGCGCGCGCGATGCCTTTCGCGCCGACCACATCGGCTTCATCTTCCAGCAGTTCAACCTGCTGCCCTGGCTTTCGGCGCTCGACAACGTGCTCCTGCCCTGCACGTTTTCGGCCACCCGCGCACGACGCGCCGGCGATGCGCGCGACGAGGCGGCACGGCTGCTCGCCCGCCTCGACCTCGCGCCCGCACTCTGGAAAAAACCCGCCGGCGAACTCTCGGTCGGCCAGCAGCAGCGTGTCGCCGCCGCACGCGCCCTGATCGGCAGGCCCGAGATCCTCATTGCCGACGAGCCGACTTCGGCGCTCGATGCGGCACGCCAGCAGGTTTTCATCGACCTCTTGCTGACCGAAAGCGCGGCGGCTTCCGCCACGCTGCTGTTCGTCAGCCACGACGCGCGGCTCGCCGCGCACTTCGACCGCGTCGTCGCGCTCGCCGACATCAATCGCGCGGCCGCGGAGAGCGCGGCATGAAGGCCATTCTGCGGCTCGCGCTGAAGAGCGCCTGGGCGCGCCGGCTCACGCTCGGCATCGCGCTCGTCGCCATCGCGCTGGCCGCCGCGCTGCTGCTCGCCGTCGAGCGCGTACGTCACGACGCGCGCGCAAGCTTCACGCAGTCGATCTCCGGCGTCGACCTCGTCGTCGGCGCACGCACCGGCGGCGTGCAACTCATGCTCTATGCCGTGTTCCACGCCGGCAGCGCCACCAACAACATCCGCTGGCAAAGCTACGCCGAGCTCGCCGCCCACCCGGCCGTAGAGTGGGCCGTGCCGCTGAGTCTGGGCGACAGCCACCGCGGCTTTCCGGTCGTCGGCGCCACGCCGGCGTTCTTCGAACGCTTTCAGTATGCGGACCGTCGCCCGCTCGCCTTCGCCGCCGGGCGACCCTTCGCCGGCACGGTCGATGCGGTCTTCGAGGCGGTGCTGGGCCACGAGGTGGCGCGCGCACTCGGCTACCGGACGGGCGATGCCATCACGCTCAGCCACGGTATGGAAGCGCTCGGGCCCGAGCACGACGACAAGCCATTTACGGTCGTCGGCATCCTCGCCCCCACCGGCACGCCGGTCGACCGCAGCGTGCATGTGAGCCTCGAAGCCATCACCGCCTTGCATCTGGACTGGGTAGGCGGCGCGCCGCTGCCGGGCTTTTCCATTCCCGCCGAGCACGTACGCAAGTTCGAATTGCAACCGAAGGAAATCACCGCCGTGCTGGTCGGCCTCAAGAATCGCGCCGATGTCTTTCGCGTGCAGCGCCACGTCAATGCCTACGCCGCCGAACCGCTGCTTGCCGTGATGCCTGGCGTGGCGCTCGACGAGCTGTGGCAGACGCTCGCCATGGTCGAGCGCACCCTGTTCGCGCTCTCGGCCCTGGTGGTGTTGGTCGGGCTGGCCGGCCTCGCGGCGACGCTGCTGGCCGGGCTCGACCAGCGTCGCCGCGAACTCGCCATCCTGAGAAGCCTCGGCGCCGGCCCGCGCGACGTGTTCCTCATGCTCACCGTCGAAGGCCTGCTGGTCACCACGCTCGGCGTGCTGGCAGGCATCGTCCTGCTCGCCGCCGGCATCGTCGCCTGCGCGCCGCTGGCGCAAGCACGGTTCGGCGTGATTCTCTCCTTGCGGCCGCCGACTGGGAACGAAGTCTGGCTGCTGGCGTCCATACTCGCCACCGGCCTCGTCGCCAGCCTCGTACCCGGCTGGCGCGCCTGGCGCCTGTCGCTGGCCGATGGCCTCACCCCAAGGAACTGACATGCGCTGCTCGTTGCTGTTCTGCGCGGCCCTGCTAGCCGCCCCTGCCGCCTCCGCCCGCGAGCCGTGGCCCGAGATCAAATGGGAAGCCCTCGTGCCCAGGGACTGGGACCCGCGGGCGGAATTCAAGGACATCGACTTCGCCAAGCTCGACGACGCCGACCCGCGTGCCATCGCCGCGCTGGAGCGCCTGCGCAAGCTGTGGGATGCCGCACCCGTCGATCCGGCCCTGAATGGCAGGAAGGCGCGCATCGCCGGTTTCGCCCTGCCGCTCGAACGCGTCGGCGACAAGGTGACGGAATTTCTCCTCGTCCCCTACTTCGGCGCCTGCATCCACACCCCGCCGCCGCCGGCCAACCAGATCATCCATGCCAAGTCTGCGAAGCCGCTGACGGGGGTGAAGATGATGACGCCGATCTGGACCTACGGCGCCTTTACTCTCCAGCGCAGCCGCACGGAGTGGGGCGTGGCCGGCTATGGCTTCACGGTCGATAGGGTCGCCCCCTACGAGGAACAGAGAAGGCGCTGAAGACCGGCGCCTGGAGCTGTGCATAGCGGAGGGGGCCCCGCCGTAGGCGGTGGCGTAGCGTCCATGCACGGCGCCGGGACGGCGGCTCGATGCTATCCGGGGGGTAGGGCTGTGCTGTGCTTGCACGGGTGTATCAATATTGATACGATGTGCCCCATGAAACCTGTTCTTGACGTTCGCTTCTTCCGTACCGATGCCGGTGCGGAACCGGTTCGCGAGTGGTTGAAAGATTTGCCAGCCGTTGATCGGAAGACCATCGGCGAGGACATCAAGACTGTCCAGTTCGGCTGGCCCTTGGGCATGCCCCTGGTCGATCATCTGGGCGGGGATATCTGGGAAACGAGAATCCGGTTGGGCAATCGCATCGCCCGCGTCCTGTTCGCCATCGAGGGGAAAACGATGGTGCTTTTGCATGGCTTCATCAAGAAGCAGCAGAAAACACCGGGGCCGGAACTGGATCTGGCCAAGGACAGGTTGAAGCAGTTGAAAAGGAGATAAACATGGGCAAAAAGAATATCGGCAGTCGCTTCGACGATTTCCTTCAGGAAGAGGCGATCCTTGAGGATGCGACGGCAGTCGCCTTGAAGCGCGTCATCGCCTGGCAGATCGCCGAAGAAATGAAAGCGCAGCAGATCACCAAAACCGAGCTGGCCAGGCGGATGCATACCAGCCGAGCTGCCCTGAATCGCCTGCTCGACGAGGCCGACCCCAGCTTGACACTCACCACCTTGGCCAGTGCTGCCGCGGCCTTGGGCAGGAAAGTGAATATCCAGCTCGCTGCCGCCTGATTGAAAAGTCGGCGCTGGCGGGACGGCGACTTTCAGTCAGCTTTCAGCAGCAGCCCCTTCAGGTATTCGCCTTCGGGGAAGGCGAGGTCGACCGGATGGTCGGCGGCGCCTTGCAGGCGCTTGACGATGCGCGCGGTGCGCCCGGCGTCGCTGGCGGCGCCGGCGACGATCTTCTGGAACAATTCGACGCCAATGCCGCCGGAGCAGGAGTAGGTCATCATGAATCCGCCCGGCGCGAGCAGCTTGAAACCCAGCAGGTTGATGTCCTTGTAGGCGCGGCTCGCGCGTTCGGCGTGGCTCGCCGAGGGCGCGAACTTCGGCGGGTCGAGCACGATCAGGTCGAAGGTCTCATTGGCGGCTTTGAGCTGGCGCAGTTCGTCGAAGACGTTGGCGCAGCGCCATGCGGCCTTCGTCGCGTCCAGTTGCGGATTGAGCGCGAGGTTGGCCGCCGCGCGCTCGAGTGCGGGCTGCGAGCTGTCGATGGACAGCACGCTCGTCGCGCCGCCTGCCAAGGCCTGCAAGGAAAAACCGCCGGTGTAGCAGAAGCAGTCGAGCACGCGCTTGTCCCGCGACAGTTCGGCCAATAGACGGCGATTCTCGCGCTGGTCGAGATAGAAGCCGGTCTTGTGGCCGGCGACGATATCGACGGCCATTTTGACGCCGTGCTCCTCGATGACGATTTCGTCGGCGGGGGCGGCGCCGAACAGCCAGCCGGTGGCCGGCTCCAGCCCTTCGAGGCCGCGCACCTCGGAATCGGAACGCTCATGAATACGCGCGCAGCCGGTGGCCTGTTTCAAGCCGTCGACGAGCGCGCCGCGCCATTTCTCCGCCCCGGCGCTGGTGAGCTGCACCACGACGGTGTCGCCGTAGCGGTCGGCGATCACGCCGGGCAGGCCGTCGGATTCGGCATGAATCAGGCGCAGGCCCTGCTGGCCGGCGAGTTCCGGCAGCGCCGCGCGCCGCGCCACGGATTCCGCGACGCGGCGCTTGAAGAAGGCATGGTCGATGACGGTCGCAGGATCGAAGCTCCAGATGCGCGCGCGGATTTTCGAGTGCGGGGAATAAGCGGCCTTCGCGAGCGGATTGCCGCGGGCGTCCATCACGGTCACGGTATCGCCGGGCCGCGCATGGCCGGCCAGCCGCGCCACGGAGCTATCGAAGATCCACGGGTGGCGGCGAAACAGCGAGCGTTCCTTGCCGGGATGGAGAATGAGTTCTGCCGTCATGTTTTTCTCGCCCGCGGATGGGCGGCGTCATAGACCTTCGCGAGGTGCTGGAAATCCAGGTGGGTGTAGATCTGCGTGGTGGCGATGCTGGCGTGGCCGAGCATTTCCTGCACGGCACGCAGGTCGCCGGAGGATTGCAGCACATGACTGGCGAAGGAATGGCGCAGCATGTGCGGATGCACATGCACCCCCAGCCCCGCCTTCTTCGCCCATTGGGCCAAGCGGTTTTCCACCTGGCTGGGCGAGAGGCGACCGCCGCGTCGGCTGACGAACAGCGCGGTCTCGCCTTGCGCCGCGAGTGCGCCGCGTCGTTCGATCCACGCGGCGAGCGCCTGCGCCGCCTTGGCTCCCAGGGGAACCGTGCGCGTCTTGCCGCGCTTGCCGGTGACGGTGACCTCGCCGGCGGCCAGATCGAGTCCGCCCTGCACGTCGAGCGCGACCAGTTCCGCCAGACGCAGCCCCGAGGAATAAAACAGCTCGAACATGGCGCGGTCGCGCAGCGCCAGCAGATCGCCGGCTTCCGCCGGTGCATCGAGAAGGGCGGCGGCCTGTTCGGGACGCAAGGCCTTGGGCAGCACTCGCGGCCGCTTCGGCGCCTTGAGGCCCGCGCAGGGATCGCCCGCCAGCTCGCCGCGGCGCACCAGCCAGCGGTAATAGGCGCGCCAGGCCGACAGCGCCCGCGCGACCGAGCGCGCCGACAACCCGCGTCCGTGGAGACGCATCGCCTGACGGCGCAGTTCGTGGGCTTGCAGCTGCGCCAACGGCCGTTCCCCCCCGGTATCGAGCAGGGCAAGATCGCGCCGGTAGGCGATCAGCGTGTGGGGGCTCGCGCGGCACTGGTGGGCGAGTTCGGCCAGAAAGCGTTCCACCGACGCATCGGCCATGGGAAAGATCAGCCGAGCGTGCGCGCCAGCGCGGCGGCGGCCACTTCGCCGATGCGCTCCAGATAAAGCGTGCCCATTTCCGGGTAGAAGCGCTGCGGTTCCTCGCTGCCCAGCGCGAGCAGGCCGAAGGTCTCTTCGCCACGGTGCAGGGCGACCAGCGCCAGCGAGCGCACGTGGGCGCCGCGCTCGCCGAACCAGCCGAGCACGTCGGGGCCGCTGCCGGCCCCGCAATAAGGGCGCTTGAGCGTGGCGGCGAACTCGTGGGCGGCGACGCTCATCGGCGTGAATTCTGGCGCGGCGGGGTCGCCGTCGACGCCCCACAGGCGCACCGCCACGTGAGGCACGGCGAAATCGCCGCCGAGGTGAGCATAGAGCGCACGCAGCACGTCGCCCGCGTTCGGCGCGCCGGCCAACGCGACCACCAGCCGGTGCGTCTTGGCGAGCAGCGCGTCGTTTTCCTCGCCGAAGCGGATCAACTCGGCCAGCTTGTTTTCGAGCCGCTTGACCTGGTCGCGCAGGCTGACCATCTGCCGTTCGGTAAGCGACACCGCGCGACCGCCGTGCGGGTCGGGGATGGCGATCTGGGCGAGCGTTTCGGCATATTGGTTGAAAAAATCCGGATGATCCTTCAGGTACTGGGCGACATCCCTGGCGGCGAGGTTCATGCGATCTCCCTAGGAATTTCGATTGCGCCGGAAAACACGGTAACGGCGGGGCCGGTCATCATCACCGGCCGCTCCGCGCCTTCCCAGGCGATGGACAGCTCTCCGCCGCGCATCGCCGCCTTCGCCGGCGAATCGAGCAGGCCGCGGCGGATGCCGGCGACGACGGCGGCGCAGGCGCCGGTGCCGCAAGCGAGTGTTTCGCCGGCGCCGCGCTCATAGACGCGCAGGCGGATGGCGCGGCGATCGACGATCTCCATGAAGCCGGCGTTGACGCGCTTGGGAAAACGCGGATGCCCCTCGATCCACGGGCCGTCGCGCGCCACCGGCGCGATATCGACGTTGCCGACCACCTGCACGGCGTGCGGATTGCCCATCGAGACGGCGACGATCTCGGCGCGGCGGCCATCGAATTCGAGGGTCTGCACCAGCTCGTCGGAATCGGTCAGGAAGGGAATGTCGGCAGGCGCGAAACGCGGCACGCCCATATCCACCGTCACCTGGCCGTCGTCTTCAAGACGGGGCGCGATGATGCCGGCCAGCGTTTCGACGCGAATCTCGCGCTTGGTCGTCAATCCCTGTTCATGGACGAAGCGCACGAAGCAGCGCGCGCCGTTGCCGCACTGCTCGACCTCGCCGCCGTCGGCGTTGAAGATGCGATAGCGGAAATCGACGCCTTCCAGGCGCGGCGATTCGACGACCAGCAACTGGTCGCAGCCGATGCCGAAATGGCGATCAGCCAGCCATTTGACCTGGGCGGCAGTCGGCACGAAGCTCTGGCCATGCCTGCCGGTGGCATCGAGCACGACGAAGTCGTTGCCCAGTCCGTGCATTTTCGTAAACCGGATCTGCATCGCGCGAGGATACGCCGTCCCGCCGGTGTCGACTTTTCACAATAGCGGGTCAATACGGCCGTTTTTCGCCCGGCGGGCGGGTCTTGAAGCGCTTGTGCAGCCACAGATACTGTTCCGGCATCTTGAGGATCTCCGCCTCGATGAAGGCGTTCATGCGCCGCGTATCGGCCTCGATGCCGGCGCCGGGGAAATCCTGCCACGGCGCGCTGATCTCGACGACATAGCCTGCCTCGTTCATGCGCGTGACGACCGGCACGACCGCCGCGCCGGTCATGCGCGCCAGCCTTGAGAGGCCGGTGATGGTCGCCGCCGGCACGCCGAAGAAGGGCACGAAGATCGTGTCGCGTTCGCCGTAATCCATGTCCGGCAGGTAGTAGAAGGGCCGGCCGGCCTTCATCGCCCTGATGGCGCGGCGCGTGCCTTCCTGGCGCGAGAGCAGCTCGGAGCGGCCGAAGCGCAGCCGGCCGCGATAGAGCGCCGCGTTGAACAGCAGGTTTTTCTGGTTGGCATAGATGCTGACCATGTCGCGCTCCAGCGTGAGTCGCGTCCAGCCCATGTCGAGGCCGACGAAGTGCGGCACGAGCAGGATGACCGGCCGGTCGGCGGGAATGCGCTCCAGCCCCTCGACCCGCGCCGCGCGACGGATGCGCTCCGGCGAGCCCCACCACAGGATGCCGCGTTCGAGGAAGCTGCGCCCGAAGGCTTCGAAGTGCCGTCGCGCCAGCGCCGATTTTTCGGCCTCGGCCATGTTCGGGAAGCACAGGCGCAGGTTGGTCAGCGCGACATGGCGGCGCTCCCTGCCGAACAGGAAGAGCAGCCGACCGAAGCTCCGACCGCAGGCCGCCAGCAGCGGCAACGGCAGCCAGTGCAGCAGCCACATGAGACCCAAAGCAAGCCGCGTCATGCCGGCGCGCCCTTGTAACGGTTGTAGCCCCAGAGATACTGCGCCGGACACATCAGGATGAGGCGCTCGATCTCGCGATTGATGTCGGCCGGCGCGGCGACCGGGCCCGCCGGGGCAAACAGCCGCAGACGATAGCCGGCGCCATAGTGCAGGCGCTCGGCCCAGGCGAGGATCACCGTCGCACCCGTCTGGGCGAGCCGCGCGGCCAGCGTCATCGTGTAGGCCGGCCGGCCGAAGAAGGGCGCCCATTCGCCTTCGCCGGCCTTCGGCGCCTGATCGGGCAGCATGCCGACCGCCTCGCCGTTCCTGAGGGCCTTCAACAACTTCTTCACGCCGGAGACGTCGGCGGACGCCAGCCGCAGGTTCGCGCCGCGCCCCTCTTCGATCAACGGCGCGAGCCAGGCCTGTTTCGGTCGGCGGTAGAGCACCGTGATCGGGCGGTGTTTCGCGTAATACTGCGCGGTGATCTCGAAGCAGCCCAGATGCGGCGTGAGGAACAGGATGCCGCGTCCGACCTGCCAGGCCTGCTCGACGAGTTCCCAGCCGCTCACCTCGACGATGCGGCCGACCACTTCTTCCTGCGGTCGCAGCCAGAGCTTGGGCAACTCGAACAACGTCTTGCCGGCCTCGGCCACGGCGGCGGCGCGCGCGGCTTCGCAGCCGGCCAGCGCGATGTTCTCGCGCAGGTGGCGGCGGTAGGTCGGCGAGAGCAGGTAGGCAAGCCAGCCGACGAGAGCGCCGAGGTTGTGCAGCACCGTGAGCGGCAGAAAGGCGAGCGCGCGGAAGGCGAAACCCATGCTGTTTGGCGGTTTTTGGCCGGGCAAAAAACCGGTATTATCGCGCCTTCGCCGAGTTAAGCGTCACCCACGTGACCAGGACAACTTGCAGGGCGAATCACAAATACTGCTAAAGCGTCGCCCGCTCCGTTTCCCCCGAGCCGGTCCGACGACCGAGCAGCGGGGAAGAACGAAAGGAGCGAACATGGCCAACGCCAGCAATCAATACCTCTTTACCTCGGAATCCGTGTCCGAAGGCCACCCGGACAAGGTCGCCGACCAGATTTCCGACGCCATCCTCGACGCGATCCTCGCGCAGGATCCGCGTGCGCGCGTCGCCGCCGAGACGCTGTGCAACACCGGCCTCGTCGTGCTGGCCGGCGAGATCACGACCAGCGCCAACGTCGATTACATCGGCGTCGCGCGCAACACCATCAAGCGCATCGGCTACGACAACACCGAATACGGCATCGACTACAAGGGCTGCGCGGTGCTGGTCGCCTACGACAAGCAAAGCCCCGACATCGCCCAGGGCGTGAACAAGGCCTACGACGACAACCTCGACCAGGGCGCCGGCGACCAGGGCCTGATGTTCGGCTACGCCTGCGACGAGACGCCCTCCCTGATGCCGCTGCCGATCTGGCTCTCCCACCGCCTCGTCGAGCGCCAGGCGATGCTGAGGAAGGACGGCCGCCTGCCCTGGCTCAGGCCCGACGCCAAGAGCCAGGTCACCATCCGCTACGCCGACGGCAAGCCGGAGCGCGTCGACACCGTCGTGCTCTCCACCCAACACGCGCCGGAGATGTCGCTGGACGCCATCCGCGAGGCCGTCGTCGAGGAAATCGTCAAGCCGGTGCTGCCCAAGGAACTCGTCAAGGGCGAGATCAAGTATCTGGTCAACCCGACCGGCCGCTTCGTCGTCGGCGGCCCGCAGGGAGATTGTGGATTAACGGGACGCAAGATCATCGTCGACACCTACGGCGGCGCCTGCCCGCACGGCGGCGGCGCGTTCTCGGGCAAGGATCCGTCCAAGGTCGACCGCTCGGCCGCCTATGCCGGCCGCTACGTGGCGAAGAACATCGTCGCGGCGGGGCTCGCCACGCGCTGCCAGGTGCAGGTATCCTACGCCATCGGTGTCGCCGAGCCGACCTCGGTCTGGGTCACCACCTTCGGCACCGGCAAGGTCTCGGACGCCACCATCGCCCAGTTGGTCAAGAAGCACTTCGACCTGCGGCCGAAGGGCATCGTCAACATGCTCGACCTGCTGCGCCCGATCTACGAGAAGACCGCCGCCTACGGCCACTTCGGCCGCGACGAGCCGGAATTCACCTGGGAGGCGACCGACAGGGCGCTGGCGCTCAAATCCGACGCCGGACTGTAATCGCGGCGCCGGGGCGTATAATGGCGCCCCATCCGAGGAGCGCTGCAACGGAGATTTCCGCCAGGCTCGTTTTCATAAACGGCGCTCGCCCAACCCGCGGCCGGGGAAAGGCGAGCGTGCGATCCGCGTCCTCGCCTCCTCCCGGTCAAGTTCAAGGAGCCAGAACATGACCGCTACCCAAGACTTTGTCGTTGCCGACCTGGGCCTCGCCGACTGGGGCCGCAAGGAAATCAGGATCGCCGAGACCGAGATGCCCGGCCTGATGGCGATCCGCGAGGAATACGCGAAGACCCGGCCCTTGAAGGGCGCGCGCATTTCCGGCAGCCTGCACATGACGATCCAGACCGCCGTGCTGATCGAGACGCTCGTCGCGCTCGGCGCCCAGGTGCGCTGGGCTTCGTGCAACATCTTCTCGACCCAGGATCATGCTGCCGCCGCCATCGCCAAGAACGGCATTGCGGTGTTCGCCGTCAAGGGCGAGACGCTCAAGGACTACTGGGACTACACCCACCGCATCTTCGAGTGGCCGGACGGCGGTTATTCCAACATGATCCTCGACGACGGCGGCGACGCCACCCTGCTGCTGCACCTCGGCGCCAAGGCCGAGAAGGACATTTCCGTCATCGCCAAGCCGACTTCGGAAGAGGAAACCATCCTCTTCGCCGCCATCGAGGCCAGACTGGCGCAAGACCCGACCTGGTATTCGACGCGCCTGGCCAGGATCAAGGGCGTCACCGAAGAAACCACCACCGGCGTGCACCGCCTCTACCAGATGCACGAAAAGGGCGAACTCAAGATTCCGGCGATCAACGTCAACGACTCGGTCACCAAATCGAAGTTCGACAACCTCTACGGCTGCCGCGAGTCTCTCGTCGACGGCATCAAGCGCGCCACCGACGTGATGGTGGCCGGCAAGATCGCCGTGGTCTGCGGCTATGGCGACGTCGGCAAGGGTTCCGCCCAGGCCCTGCGCGCGCTGTCCGCGCAGGTGTGGGTCACCGAGATCGACCCGATCTGCGCCTTGCAGGCGGCGATGGAGGGCTACCGCGTCGTGACGATGGAATACGCCTGCGACAAGGCCGACATCTTCGTCACCGCCACCGGCAACTACCATGTCATCACCCATGAGCACATGACGAGGATGAAGGATCAGGCCATCGTCTGCAACATCGGCCACTTCGACAACGAGATCGATGTCGCCAGCCTGGAAAAATACCCGTGGGAAGAAATCAAGCCGCAGGTCGATCACGTGATCTTCCCCTCTGGTCGCCGCATCATCCTGCTCGCCAAGGGCCGGCTGGTGAACCTCGGCTGCGCCACCGGCCACCCGAGCTACGTCATGTCTTCATCCTTCGCCAACCAGACCATCGCGCAGATCGAGCTGTTTACGCGCACCGAGCAGTATCCGGTCGGCGTCTATACGCTGCCCAAGCATCTGGACGAGAAGGTCGCGCGCCTGCAACTCAAGAAGCTCAACGCCCAGCTGACCGAACTGACCGACCAGCAGGCCGCCTACATCGGCGTGCCGAAGGAAGGCCCGTATAAGGCCGCGCATTATCGTTATTGACAGGGATTGAACGAGGAACCAGAATGGAACCAAAATGCTTCCATTCTGGAGTCTGCCATGCCCAATCTATCGATCAAGGACGTTCCCGAAGCGCTGGCCGAGGCCCTGCGCCAGCGCGCCGCGCGCAACCACCGCAGTCTGCAGGGCGAACTGATGGCGCTGCTGGAAGCGGCGACGCAAACGCTGGTCGCAACGCAGGGCGTGCGCGAGCCCGCTGTGGCCGCCCACGTTACAGCGGTCACGGCGGTCACGGGGCCACCCGCCGGCGCGGGCAAGGACGACCTGCTTGCCCGGCTGGATGCCATCGTCGCCGGCAGCCAGTGGGGCAGTGCGCCTTTGCTGACGCGCGAGCAGATTCACGAGCGCCGGCTGATGCGCGAACTGGAATACGACGCCCGCCGCTCGGAGACGGCGACTTGACGCGCCCGGTCTATTTCCTCGACACCAATCTGCTGATCTACGCAACCTCCCTGGCGGCCGATCACGCGCAAAAGAAACCGCTGGCGCGGGCGTGGGTGGAGCGCACCGACTGGGGAGTATCCACCCAGGTGCTGATGGAGTTCTACGCCCAGGCGCGCCAGCCCCGGCACGGCCTGCTTCCCACCGCCGCGGAAGACTTTGTGCGGGAGCTGGCCGCCTCCCGCCCGGTGCAGGCGGTGGATACTCCCCTCGTGCTCGAAGCCCTGCGCCTGCGCAACCGGCGCTACCTGTCGCACTGGGACGCCGCCATCCTCGTCGCCGCCCGCCTGCTGGGCGCCCGTTACGTCGTCAGCGAAGACATGGCGCACGACGAAGACTACGACGGCGTCACGGTCATCAACCCCTTCCTGGAACTTGCCGCATGAGCATGAACGCGTTCCATGCCCGCGCGGCCAGGCCGCCCAGGAAGCCGGCCGTGCGCACCATCGCGCATGCCGGCGTCCGCGTCGATGCGCTGCTCGTGCAACGGGGACTCGCGCCTTCGCGCACGGCGGCGCAGCGGCTGATCGAGGCCGGCCGCGTCGGCGTCGACGGCGAAACCGTTCTCAAGGCCGCGCAGTTGCTGCCGGAAAACGCCGCTCTCGCGGTCGCCCCCGCGCCCGATCCCGACTACGTCTCGCGCGGCGGGCTCAAGCTCGCCGGCGCGCTGTTGCACACCGGCATCGACGTGCGCGGTTGCGACTGCCTCGACATCGGTCAATCGACCGGCGGCTTCACCGACTGCCTGCTGAAAAATGGCGCGGCGCAGGTCATCGGCATCGACGTCGGGCATGGCCAGCTGCATCCGCTGCTGGCCGCCGATCCGCGCGTCGAATCGCACGAGGGCGTCAATGCCCGCGCCCTCGAAAAGTCGACGCTGGCAGGACGGCTCTTCGATTTGATCGTAGCGGACGTCTCCTTCATCTCGCTGACGCTGATCGTCCCGCAACTGCCGCCGCTGCTGACGCGGCTTGGCGACCTGCTGCTGCTCGTCAAGCCGCAGTTCGAGGTTGGCCCCGAGAACATCGGCAAGGGTGGCATCGTCACCGATGCGTCGCTTTATCCGGCCGTGCGCGACAAGCTCGCCGCCTGCTGCACCGACAACCGCCTCGCCGTCCTCGACTGGTTCGAGAGTCCCATCGCCGGCGCCGACGGCAACCGCGAATTCTTCCTCCACGCCCGCCATGCAAACTGAAATCTCCTTCGAATTCTTCCCGCCGCAAACGGCCGAAGGCGTCGAGAAACTGCGCGCCGCGCGCGCGAAACTCGCCGCCGTCCGCCCGACCTTCTTCTCCGTCACCTATGGCGCCGGCGGCTCGACGCGCGAGCGCACCTTCGATATCGTCATGGAAATCGCCGCCGAGGGCCACGTCGCCGCGCCGCATCTCTCCTGCATCGGCTCGACGCGGGAGGGGATACGAAAAATCCTGCACGACTACCGCGAGCGGGGCATCCGCCGCATCGTCGCCTTGAGAGGCGATCTGCCCTCGGGCATGGCCGACGCCGGCGAGTTCCGCTATGCCAACGAACTGGTCGAGTTCATCCGCGCGGAAACCGGCGACGCCTTCCATATCGAAGTCGCCGCCTATCCCGAATGGCATCCGCAGGCGAAAAGCCCGCGCGAGGATCTGCTCGCCTTCAAAAGAAAAGTCGACGCCGGTGCCGATTCCGCCATCACGCAGTTCTTCTACAACGCCGACGCCTACGCCCACTTCGTCGCCGAAGCCCGTGCGCTCGGCGTCACCATCCCCATCGTGCCGGGCATCATGCCGATCGGCAGTTTCAGCAAGCTGGCCCGCTTCGCCGATTCGAGCGGCGCCGAAATCCCGCGCTGGATGAGGAAGAAGTTCGAGAGCTGCGGCGACGATGCCGATTCGATCCGTGCCTTCGGCCTCGATGTCGTCACCGAACTGTGCGAGCGCCTGATCGCACTGGGCGCCCCCGGCCTGCATTTCTACACGCTGAACCAGGCGGCGCTGTCGCTGGAAATCCTGCAGCGCCTGCGCCAGGCCTGAAAAAAAGTCGACGCCGGCAGGACGGCGTCTACCTGCCGCCCTCGGCGCGGCGCAGGTCTTCGGCGATGCGATCGGCGTCGTCGAGCGCGATGCCCAGCGAGGCGGCCACGCGCGGGTTGGCGGATACGGCAAATTCGCGCGGCGCGCGCACCGGCGCCATGCCGCGCCCGGCCAGCCACTGGCGCGCCACCGTGCCCGTCTCGCGCGCCACCTGTGCGGGCGTGGCATACACGGCGAGCAGCGCGCCGGCCTTTACATAGGCGGGCGAGAATGCCACGACCGGCACGCGCGCCCGGTAGGTGGCGAGCAGGATGTTCTGCAAATTGGCGGCCTGGTAGATGAGCGGTTCGGGCAGCGCCAGCAGGACATCCGCATTGTTCGCCACTTCCCGCAGGGCGGGGAAGAGCGCGTCGGCATCGCGCACCAAGGGGCTGGGCGCCAGTTGCAACTGGCTGGCGCGCGCCTCGCGCCCAAGCGCTTCCAGCAGAGCCTGGGTCTGCGGCCCGACCAGCACCCCCACGCGGCCGTAGCCGGGCAAGGCGCGGCGAATGAGCGCCATTTGTCGCGACAGCGGCTGATCGAGCACCACCCCCGACACCGGCCGCAAACGGCCTGCCTCGGCCGCCCGCGCCTCATAGGCGGCCCGCGGCAACAACGAAGCGAGCACCGGCACGCCGGCCCATTCGGACGATTTGCCGCGCAACCAGGCCAGGCTGCGCTCGAACGCCGCCGTCCCCACGGTAACGATCAGCTCCGGCGGCCCCGCCGCACCGGAGGCCAGCATCTCCGGATCGACATGCGCCGTGATGGCAACGTCCAGCTCGCCCCTCAGAACCGCCACCGCCTCGGCATGCACGCCGCCCTCTTCGGCCGTCACCACCCACACGCGCGGCTCCTGGGCAAGCGCCACACCCCATACCAAAGTCATAACAACGAGACAGGCGCGGGCGAGAGGAAGGAAACGGGAAAGCAAGATCAGAACTCGAGCTTGATCGTCAGATGGGCGCGCCGGCCAATATGGAAGGTCGGCATGTTGCGTTCAACGTAATCGACGCCGCCCCCGCCCAAGGCGCGCACCGTCAGCGCTGCCTCTACCCGTGTTGCCCCCCAGCGAAATCGCTTGCCCAAGCGCATATCGGTCTGGCGGTATTGGGGAATCATGTCGCTGAGCCGGACGATGAAACGGCTGCCCACCTCATAGTGAATCAGCGTCAGATCCCAATCGTGCGGCAACTGCTGAAACCATGCAAAGCTGCTGATCCGCTCGGGGGCGCGGTAGCGATCCTGCGGTTGGACTGTCCGGCCCTGCTCGGGGATCAGGCGCAATTCGGCGTAGTTTGCCCACAGCTCGGCGCCAGGCCGGGGAACCCAGCGCAATTGGGTTTCCCATCCCCGCTGCAGCGCAGCGTTGAGGTTGATGATATCGATCGGGCTTTTGATCGGCAAAAAAGAGATCGGGCGAGACGACCTGCTCATGGCGATACTGCCCTCCCCAGACAATGCGCCATGCATCTCCGACTGCGAAGGTGTGCTGCGCCTCCAGCTCGGTGCGACGACTGGCGCCATCCGCCCGGAAGCGGGGATAGAAGTTTTCGTACTCTTCGGTATCGATTTGCGCGCCAAACTTGAGCGCATCCGTCGCCGACAGCTGCCGCGACCATTGCAGGTTCAAGTAGCCGTTTTCCCAGGATTCCGTGCGCGGCGTCGCCGCCGGCAATAGGGCCTGCATGCCCCACTCGTAACGCGCGAAGCCGGCGGTGAGCATGATCTCGTCTTGCAACGTCGGGCGCCAATCGGCACGAAAATGCCCCTGCTCGATACGCTTGTCGTCGTGCAAACCCGCGTAACCGGAATCCCGGCGGCTGGCAACGGTGACCCGGTAGGCCGCCTGGGCATCGCCCCAGCCGAATCTCGCCAAGCCATCGGCAACGCCCCCCTCCCCAAGATTCATGCTCACTACGCCACCTTGCGCATCATGGGCGTGGCGCGTGATGATATTGACGACGCCGTGGAAAGCGTTTCCGCCAATGGATGCGGAATTCGAGCCGCGCAGGATTTCGATACGCTCGATATCCTCCAGCACCAGACCCATCAGGCCGTTGTTGGCCGTCCCGACGAGAAGGCTCGAATAAACCGAGCGACCATCGATCATGACTTGCAGGTGACGCAGGATATCCGAGTATCCGGCGTGGTAGCTCGCCACCGGGCGCGCGCCGCTGGACATGTGGTGCAGGACAAAGCCCGGCGCCAGTCGCAGCAGTTCGGTGATTTCGCGCGCCCCCGAGCGCCGGATCGTCTCGCGGTCGATGATCGTCACCGCGCCGGGCGTATCCGCCAGCGGCTGGGCGAGGCGGGTGACGGTGAGCACTTCCGGCAGTTCGCTGAAGTAGTCGGCCTCGGTCGGGCCGGCCGCGCGCGCGGCTTCGCCGACGAGGGCGAGCAAGGCAATGGTCGGCAACAATCGACGTGGGTGGCGCACGGCAGGAGAAAACATGATGGAAAGGTCGCGCATCATGACATGCCTGCCCCGCCCAGGCAATCCCGGCGGCATGAGGGCGCGTCGCTGCGTCGCTTGCCCGCCACAGTGGCGGCGGGTCAGCGCGACTTGCCGCCCAGCAGCGAGCCCAGCACGCCGCGTACGATCTGGCGACCGATTTGCGAGCCGACGCTGCGCACCACGGTTTTCGCCATGGTCTGCACCAGGCCGTCGGTTCGGCCGCCGCGCGGCCCGCTGCGGCCGAACAGCAGGTCGCCCATGCCGCCGCCAGACGAAGCCGCCGTCCTGCCGGCGTCGACTTTTTCCGGCGCCGCCGCGTTCGAGCGCGCCATCAGCTTTTCGTAGGCGGATTCGCGGTCGATCTGTTTTTCATAATGCCCGTAGAGCAGCGAGCCGCGGATCGCCGCCTGTCGCTCGGCCTCGGAGAGCGGGCCGATGCGCGAGGCCGGCGGCAGCACGAAGGCGCGCTCGACGACGTTGGGACGGCCCTTCTCGTCGAGGAAGGAGACGAGCGCCTCGCCGACGCCGAGTTCGGTGATGGCGCTGGCGGCATCGAAGGCGGGATTGGCGCGCATCGTCTCGGCCGCCGCCTTCACCGCCTTCTGGTCGCGCGGCGTGAAGGCGCGCAGCGCGTGCTGCACGCGGTTGCCGAGCTGGCCGAGCACCTTCTCTGGCACGTCGAGCGGGTTCTGCGTGACGAAATAGACGCCGACGCCCTTCGAGCGAATGAGTCGCACCACCTGTTCGACCTTGTCGATCAAGGCCGCGGGCGCGTCGTCGAACAGCAGGTGCGCCTCGTCGAAGAAGAAAACGAGCTTGGGCTTGTCCAGATCGCCCGCCTCGGGCAGCTGCTCGAACAGCTCGGCCAGGAGCCACAACAGGAAGGTCGCGTAGAGCTTGGGCGAATTCATCAGCTTGTCGGCGGCGAGGACGTTGATGACGCCCCGGCCATCCTGCGTTTGCATCAGGTCGGCGATGTCGAGCATCGGCTCCCCGAAGAATTTGTCGCCGCCCTGGTCTTCGAGCGCCAGGAGGCCCCGCTGGATGGCGCCGATGCTGGCGGCGGAAATGTTGCCGTATTGGGTCTTGAACTGCCCCGCGTTGTCGCCGACATGCTGCACCATGGCGCGCAGATCCTTGAGATCGAGCAGCAAGAGACCGGCGTCGTCGGCGACGCGAAAGACGATCTGCAGCACGCCTTCTTGCGTGTCGTTGAGAGAAAGCAGGCGGGCGAGCAAGAGCGGCCCCATGTCGGAAATCGTCGCGCGCACCGGATGACCCTGCGCCCCGAACACGTCCCAGAACGCGACAGGGTTGGCGCGCGGCTGCCAGTCCGTCACGCCGAGGCTGTCCAGACGCTTCTGGAGCTTGTCCGACGCCGTGCCCGGCGCGCCGATGCCGGACAGGTCGCCCTTCACGTCGGCCATGAACACCGGCACGCCGATGGCCGAGAACCGTTCGGCGAGCCGTTGCAGCGTGACGGTCTTGCCCGTGCCGGTGGCGCCGGTGATTAGCCCGTGGCGGTTGGCCAGCGCGGGCAGGAGATGCAGGGTGTTTTCGCCGTGTCTGGCGACGGGAAGGGGGGCGGGCATGGCAACGCTCCTGAAGGCAATCGATTCGTTTTGCGCAATTGTATCGATCACAAGGCTGGCAATCCCGGTCTTCGGGAGTTATACTTTTGTTTAACGTAACTCCAACAGAGGCTTCCCATGGCTACGGCAACCCTGCGCACACTGGGCGGTTCGGTGGTGATGACCATTCCGAAACCGATCCTCGATCAGGCCCATCTGCGTTCGGGCGCCCAGGTGGAGATCGAGTACCGCGATGGCCGCCTCGTGGTCGAGCCACGCGCCCAGCCGAAGTACACGCTGGCGGAACTGCTGGCCCGCTGCGATGCCGGCAGCCTCGCGCCGTCCGCGGAAGATACGGAATGGCTGAACGATGGCCCGGTCGGCGAGGAAGCCTTGTGAAGCGGCCGTGAAACAAGGTTGCGCCGAGCGCGGCGACATCTTTCTCCTTGACCTGAACCCGACCAAGGGGCGCGAACAACAGGGACAGCGACCGGTGCTGGTGGTTTCTCCCCTTGAGTTCAACCGCATGGGCGGCGTGGTGTGGGTCTGCCCGATTACGCAGGGCGGGGAGGGCTTCCGCGAGCACGGCTTCACGGTATCGCTGATGGCCTGCGGCACCGAGACACAGGGCGTGGTGTTGTGCCACCAGCCGCGCGCCGTGGATTTCCGGGCGCGCCGTGCCAGCTTCCGGGAAAAGGCGCCAGCCGATGTGGTCGAAGACGTGCTGGCGCGGCTAAGGGCGGTGCTGGACTGATCTGCCGCAGAAAGTTTGTAATTCTTTGATTTGATATAGAAAGGTCTCACAAGTGGCAGGACATTCCAAATGGGCAAATATCCAGCACCGCAAGGGGCGGCAGGATGAAAAACGCGGCGCGGCGTTCTCGCGCGTCGCCAGGGAAATCACCGTCGCCGCCAAGATGGGCGGCGGCGACCCGGGCTTCAACCCGCGCCTGCGGCTGGCCGTGGAAAAGGCCAAGGCCGTCAACATGCCCAAGGACAAGATCGAGAACGCCATCAGGAAGGGGACCGGCGAACTCGAGGGCGTCGATTACGTCGAGGTGCGCTACGAAGGCTACGGCATCGGCGGCGCGGCCGTGATGGTCGACTGCCTGACCGACAACAAGACGCGCACCGTCGCCGAAGTGCGCCACGCCTTCAACAAATACGGCGGCAACATGGGCGCCGACGGCTGCGTCGCCTTCATGTTCAAGCACTGCGGCCAACTGATCTTCGCGCCGGGCGCCGACGAAGGCAAGCTGATGGATGTCGCCATCGACGCCGGCGCCGAGGACGTCGCGACCAATGACGACGGTTCGATCGAGGTCATCACCGCGCCCGGCGATTTCCTCGCCGTCAAGGAGGCGCTCGAGGCCGCCGGCTTCAAGGCCGAATACGCCGAAGTCACCATGAAGCCCGAGAACGCGACCGAACTGGCCGGCGAGGATGCCGCGAAGATGCAAAAGCTGCTCGACGCGCTCGACAATCTCGACGACGTGCAGGAAGTCTATACGACGGCGGTGCTGTCCGAGTAACGTGGAGCGTCTGCGCATTCTCGGCATCGACCCCGGCCTGCGCATCACCGGCTTCGGCGTCATCGACAAGACCGGGCAGAGGCTCGCCTACGTGACGAGCGGCTGTGTCAAGAGCAACGAGAACGACCCGCTGCCGCTACGCCTGAAAACCCTGCTCGACGGCATCGGCGAGGTGATCGCGACACACCATCCCGACGAAGCCGCCATCGAAAAGGTCTTCGTCAACGTCAATCCGCAGTCGACGCTGCTCCTGGGCCAGGCGCGCGGCGCGGCGATCTCGGCGCTCGTGCTGGCCAGCCTGCCCGTCGCCGAATACACCGCCTTGCAGATCAAGCAGGCCGTCGTCGGCCACGGCAAGGCGGCCAAGGAACAGGTCGGCCACATGGTGATGCGCCTCTTGCAACTGCCGGGCGAACCCTCGCGCGATGCCGCCGACGCGCTCGCCTGCGCGATCTGCCACGCCCACGCCGGCCAGGATCTGGGTAACATCGCGACGCGCGGCTTCCGCGTGCGCAACGGGAGGCTCATATGATCGGCAGAATCGCCGGCGCCCTGCTGGAAAAGAACCCGCCGCAGATCCTCGTCGATGTCGGCGGCGTCGGCTACGAAATCGACGTACCGATGAGCACCTTCTACAACCTGCCGAATCTCGGCGAGCAGGTGACGCTCGTCACGCACCTCGTCGTGCGCGAGGACGCGCACCTGCTGTTCGGTTTCCTCACCGCGGCGGAACGGGCGCTGTTCCGCCAGCTGCTGAAGATTTCCGGCATCGGCGCGCGCACTGCGCTCGCGGTGCTCTCCGGGCTGTCGGTCGCCGAGCTCGCGCAGGCCGTCGCCTTGCAGGAAAGCGGTCGGCTGACGAAGATTCCCGGCATCGGCAAGAAGACCGCCGAGCGCCTGCTGCTGGAGCTCAAGGGCAAGCTGCCGGTCGCCGGCCTGGCCGCAAAAGTCGACGTCGGCGAGACGGCGGCCGCGACGCCGGATGCCCTGAGCGACATCCTCAACGCTCTCCTGGCGCTCGGTTACAGCGAACGCGAGGCCGCCGCCGCCGCCAGGGCCTTGCCGGCGGACATCGGCGTCGCCGACGGCATCCGCCAGGCCCTCAAGTCCCTGGCGAAATCATGAACGAAAGCGCCCGCGCTTACGCCCGCCTTGCCCTCGTGGCGCTGCTCGCCGTCGGCGCCGCCTGGGTGCTGGCGCCCTTCCTCGCCGCACTGCTGTTCGCGGCGATCCTCTGCCTCTCGACCTGGCCGCTGTTCGAACGCATCGAGACGCGTCTCAAGGGCCGCACGACGCTCGCCGCCGGGCTGATGACGCTGTTGCTCGCCGGCGCCGTGCTCTTGCCGATGTCGTATCTGGCCGCTACCGTCGCCGACGGAATCGGCTGGCTGATCGGCCTGCTGCGCGTCTGGCTGGCCGCCGGCGACTGGTCGGCGCCCGCCTGGCTTGCCGACCTGCCCGTCGTCGGCAAGCATCTCGCCGCCTACTGGGCGAAGCTCGCCGGCAACCAGGAGGAACTCGCGCGGCTCGGCCAGCAGCTCTTCGAGCCGACGCGCAAGGCGCTGCTCGCCGCCGTCGGGCTGATCGGCCAGGGCCTGCTCGAGCTGACGCTCGTCGTCTTCATCGCCTTCTTCTTCTACCGCGACGGCCGCGCGCTGGCGCAACGCCTGGCCCTGCTGGCCGAGAAGATCGGCGGCGAACTGGGCGGGCGGATGCTCGCACTCGCGCGCACGACGGTCATGGGCGTGATGATCGGCATCGTCGGCACGGCGGCGGCGCAGGCGCTGGTCGCCCTGATCGGCTTCCTGATCGCCGGCGTGCCGGCCGCGCTGCTTTTGGCCGCCGGCACATTCTTCCTCTCGATGGTGCCCGTCGGCCCGCCGCTGATCTGGGGCGGCGCCGCCTGGTGGCTCTACAGCCAGAACGAGACCGGCTGGGCGATCTTCATGGTGGTCTGGGGCGCGGCCGTCATCAGCAGCGTCGACAACTTCGTCAAACCCCTCCTCATCAGCCGCCACGCCAGCCTGCCGATCCTGCTGATCGCGCTCGGCGTCTTCGGCGGCGTGCTGGCCTTCGGCTTCGTCGGCATCTTTCTCGGCCCGGTGATCCTCGCGCTCGCCGCGACCCTCGTCGAACGCTGGGCGGAACCTGCGACAATCGCGCCATGATCGAAACCGACCGCCTGATCGCCGCGACGCGGGAATCGCCGCAGGAAGACGCCCTCGAACGCGCCCTGCGGCCAAAGCGGCTCGCCGATTACGTCGGTCAGCAGAAGATCCGCGCGCAGCTCGAAATCTTCATCGGCGCGGCGAAGAAGCGCAAGGAAGCGCTCGACCACGTCCTGCTGTTCGGCCCGCCCGGGCTCGGCAAGACCACGCTCGCGCACATCGTCGCGCACGAGCTCGGCGTCAATCTGCGCCAGACCTCCGGCCCGGTGCT